>Ga0310811_10012217_pt1 | contig 11140 bp, 7 predicted proteins | sample YCmetagenome_FD_207642 | JGI IMG/M metagenome (GOLD analysis project Ga0310811, IMG submission 207642) | Soil microbial communities from experimental microcosm in Duke University, North Carolina, United States - YC | ecosystem: Engineered > Artificial ecosystem > Soil microcosm > Unclassified ... | reverse complement strand
TATTCCTGCAACCACGTCATCCGGCCGAAGACCGAAGCAGACTTTGCAATGGTCAACAAATATGAGCGCCATTCGGTCCTGCTCATCCCCGACGCAGTCGCGTCGAAGTTCGCCCAATACGAAGGCCATCTCTTCCAGGACCTCTGCGAAGTGGACCTCCGCGACGGCACCAGAGGCTACGCCAAACAATACCAGTTCGAGGCTTTCTGTCACAATAACCCGGCCTTCCTCGACATGCACCACAAATACCTGCTGCAGCTGATGAAGGACGTTCCCTTCGACGGGGTAGAGGTCGACGATATGTGCAGCTATCCCGGCAATACTACCTGCGGCTGCAAATACTGCCGCGACCGGTTTAGAAAGGACTACGGCCACGAGATCCCCAATTTTACGGATGCAAATTTCTTTGGCAACACCGGCATCAACGATATGCTGGAATGGGGTAACTACGAAAACCCCGTCTATCGGGACTGGCTGCGCATGAAATCGGATTCGGTCAGAGATCACGTTAAGATGATCAAGGAAACCATCGGCAACAAGCCGCTGATGACCTGCTGCTCCGACACCGGCCCCATCGTACTGAACGCCGTCGCGCTCGACCTCGAGAAAATGGCGCCCCACCTCGACCTCTTTATGCTCGAGAACGTAGGGACGAATATCAAAAATATCGACTGGGTCAGCATGGATGCCGAAGCGCTGAACCAGAAAGACATAGCGGCAAAACGTGGCAGCGCCCCTGCACTCGCGCTCAGCTATGCGCTGTCGGAAAAAGGCGCCTATCTCGGTTGGGCCCTGGCCCGATACTGGGGCGCCTCCAACTGGAGCAGCACCCTCAATGGCAGACTCGAAGAAGACCCCTCCCATGCCCTCGAACAGGAAGACGCCATCCGCCGGCCCAACAACTGGGAGAAACAACACAGCGACCTGCCGTACTGGCAAGGCCGCGACCTGGTCGAAATAAGAGTCGCCAATAACCGCCTCTGCCGCGAGAACGGCTGGCGCGACGCCGACGGCCACGAACACTGGGACCGCTCAAAGGCCTGGAGCATCCAGCTGGTGCATCATAACGTCGGATACCGGTTTGTTCGCGCCGAAGAACTGACGGACGCGGCCACCCTGCTAAAAGAAAACACCCCCCTCGTGCTGGATGGAATGGGCTGTGTGTCCGACCGGCAATTTGCCGCGATCAAAACCTATTTGGCAAAAGGAGGAACAGCCTGGATGGCCCTGCCATTCGGCACGCACGACGAAAAAGGGTTCGCCCGCAAAACCCCCCTATCAAACGAACTAAAGGGACACTACAAGGGTCTTACGATAATCGACTCCGCGGTCTCCTCCACACCCCTGCAGACGATGATCGCCAAAGGCAAATTCCATCCGGTGCTAAAACAGATAAAAGGAGATGCGCGCTGGGCAGCACGTGTACGTGTATACGAAGGAAAAGGGGCCGTCATCCATTTTATGAACGCGGGCCTCGAAGCCCTACCCGATACGATCAACGACCTCTCCGGAATACCACTGATGAAGGATATCGTCTCACTGGTAAAGGATAATCAGCTGGAATACGAAGTCGACACGACGCGACTGAAACTTTCTTCCTTACAACTGATGAGCCCCGAACTCGGCGATGAGAAAAGACCGGCCGTCCTGGACAACCGGACCCTAAAGGTAGACCTCACCGGCGTTGCGATATACGGAATTGCCGGGCCTCTTCCATAGCCCGTTCACACACCAGCTGCAGCCGCCCAAACGTGGCCATAATATCGGTATCGCCATCTGGGAACTCCAGCTGATCCAGCAGGCCGGACAGTCGTTCGCTCAGCCCCATGACCGACACCGTCGTCTTCATATTATGCGCGACCCTGCTCACCCCGGCAAGATCATTTGCAGCCAGCGCGGCCCGCATCTGCCCCAACTCATCTGGCATATTCTGCAGGAACTGATCCGCCATCCCGGCCTCATATTCAAGGTCACCGCCGCTGAGGTCCCGCAGGTAGGCCAGATCGATAGTGTCGAAACTAAATACAGGTTGGGCGTCTCCCTTCGGGCCGGGCTCTCTGGAGTACACGGTACTCCTGTCGATCCCTGACGCGTCGAGCAGCTTCGTCATCATCGCGAATAGCTCATCCGCGTCGATCGGCTTCGACAGGTATTCATTCATTCCGCTCTCCAGACATTTTTCCCGCTCACCCCTCATCGCATGGGCCGTCATCGCTATGATAGGAACCGGCGACCGCAAATCCTCCCGGATCATCCGGCTCGCAGCATATCCGTCCATTACCGGCATCTGAATATCCATCAGTACGAGCTGATATTTCTTTTCGCGCAGCCGGTTTACGGCCTTCTCGCCGTCATCGACGATATCGTAGCTGAAGCCCGCGCCGCCGAGCAGGTGCTCCATCAGCCGCTGGTTCATCCGGTTGTCATCGGCCACCAGGATCGAGACGCCTTCCATGCGGGACTGCGCCGCAATGACGCTCTCCGGCACATCTGCCAGGACCGGCGCCGCGCTCACTATCTGATAAGGAATGTAGAATCGGAAAGTCGCGCCCTTCCCCAGCTCACTCTCCACTTCGATCTTCCCTTGCTGTATTTCGATGAGTTCTTTTACAATGGTCAGCCCAAGCCCGGTACCACCGTACTTCCTGGTCGTCGAGCTCTCCGCCTGGGAGAAGCGTTCGAAGATCGAAGCCAGCTGATCCTGCCTGATCCCGATGCCCGTGTCCGTCACAGCCACCCACAGCCGAACAATCCCCTGATCTGGACCGTCGGAGCCCACGCTGACGGTAATACCACCAGTGTCCGTAAACTTGGCCGCATTGCTGATAAGGTTTACCACTATCTGTGTTAGCCTCGTCGCGTCCCCAAGCAGTATTTCCGGGACACCCGCGTCCACGTTTACGCTGAGCCCGAGACCCTTCTCCTTCACCCGGTGATGGAACAGCGTCGTCACCGAGTGGAACAGTTCCCGGACGGCAAAGGGCCGGCCATCCACCCTGATCATACCCGCCTCGATCTTTGAAAGGTCCAATATATCATTGATGATCGTCAGCAGATTTTCTCCTGAATCCCTGATAGCCGATACGAACTCTGCGGACTCCTCGTCCTGCGGTTTCTTCGACAGCAGCCGGGCAAAGCCGATAATGGAGTTCAGCGGCGTGCGGATCTCATGACTCATATTGGCCAGAAAGTTCTCCTTTATCTTTACCGCCTCCTGCAGTTTTCGTTCGGAAATATCGAGCCTCCGGATCAGTTCATTCTGTTTGCGGATGCGGTTGAGGATAAACCAGAATAGCGTACTGCCGGTCAGCAGGACCAGGCCGATCAGGATATTGCCGCTGGTATGGGCGATCCGGCCATTTTTTTGCACCATCGCAGTGAGCCCGGCGAGACGCTGCTGACGCCGGGAAAAGAGTCGGCGGATAATGGTGTTGATCTCGTTGGCGGCGCCCCTGATTCGGGGGTTCGCGATGACCGTCATGTCCGGCTTTTTGCCTGTGTGGAAGAAGCTGTCCACCATGAGGTTCTTCTTCTCCAGTTTTTCTTGTGTAAGGACCGCAAGCCTGTCGATGTCCGCTACCGATTCCCGGTCGGTATGGATCAGGCGAAGGGTATCCAGGTTGGCTTCCGCATCGGCGATCTGGGCATCGATGCCGTCCGCGAACGTGCTGTCGCCGGTGGCCACGGCGGCGCGAATCTTGCTTTCCACCGATAGGATATCGCGTTCCATTTCCCTCAGGTCATTACCCGTTTTTAATTCGCGGAGCAAAAGACTATTCCCTTCTATCAGCTGATGAAGACTCCGGGATGAGTTGTACTGGATAAAGACCAGCAGCAGCATCCCGGCAATAAAAACGGCCAGCGTGAAGTAAATAAACCGATTATTGGTCATAGCGGACTTGTAAGTTCACCTATTTATCGTTTGGTCCGGTCCCGCCCCGCAGGTAGTGCCGGATGAAAAGCACCAGCAGCATGATCGCTGCCACCAGGGCCAGACCCAGCGTCAGCTGCACCCATACAGGAACTCCCGTATCGATGCTCTGGAACAGCTGGAAAGCAAGAACGCTGATCACCAGCGTGTCCCCGAAGAAGACACACATATATACGATTTTCATGAGGCAAAGCTCCCATTTGCACAGCGCCCGGAGCCGGCCATTCGCCGAACAGGCAAAAATCGTCGCTGGAAAAGGAAACGGACCCGGCTGCCAGTCTACAGGATATTCATCCTGCTGTTCAGGGCTTTCCGGTAGGCGTCCGCCACCGGCACCGGCTTGTCGCTGACGATCAGCACCCCGTCCTGGATCGTATCGATCTTGCTTATAGCCACCAGAAAGCTCCGGTGTACCCGCTGAAACCGGCTTGCCGGCAATCGTTCTTCGACGGCCTTGAGAGTCGTATGTATCGCATAGAACTTCTGCGGCGTATATAGTTTTACATAGTCGCCCATCGCTTCCGCAAATAAGATGTCATCCACCTTCAGCCGCCGGATGATCGTGCTGTCCCGGATAAATATGAACTCCTCTTCCGTCCAGCTCACCTCTTCCTGATTGCTGTCGATGATCTCCCTTGCCTTGGCCGTCGCCTGTATGAACCGCGCAGGCGTCACGGGCTTGACAATATAGTCGGCCACATTCAGGTCAAAAGCTTCACTCGCATATTCCTTTTTGGACGTCGTAAAAATGATCACCGGCCTCAACTGACCCAATTGCTGCACCAGCTGCAGCCCCGACATTCCCGGCATCTCGATGTCCAGCAGCAGCAGGTCGACTGCCTGTTCCTGCAGAAGGCCATAGGCTTCTTCGGCAGCGGCGCATTCGCCCACTACAGTAATATCCTTTTGCTGCGAGCAGAGTTTACGGAGCACCGACCGCGCGATAGTATTGTCGTCGACGATGAGAACATTCATGCCCTAAATGTAGAATAAAAATGCCATTCCGGCTATTCAAAATGCCCGTTCACCGACTGCCGGAAATCCCCGCTGCGATCGCGTACTAATTTCGGTATACAAAATCAAAATGTATGGAACAAGTATTCAACCTCAGCCTTCGCGAATCCCTGCTACGGGGACTGGCAGCCATCTTGCTGCCTATGTTCCTGCTGCTTATCGACTATCACATTATTGTATATTTTCTGCCCGTAGTTGTATATCTCTACGTAACGGCCATCGTCCATATCTGTCCGATCAAGCACGCGTGGCGCCGCCGCATTCGCCACATCGCCGATGACAATGACAACGCCTTCTGGGATCAAAACTAATTATCATGCGACACTTGTTACTCCTCACCACCTGCCTCCTGCTCGAAGTCGTCATTCACGCACAGACCGCGTCACAACCATCCGAAGGGGCGCTGTCCCTCCCCGAAGCACTTCGCGTCGCAACGGCCAACTACCAGCAAATAAAGGCGGCGCAACACGCGGTTCAGGCATCGGCACTCGACCTCAAAGCAGCCCGTCGGGACGGACTTCCGAATCTTACGCTGGGCGTCGAGTCAGCATATGGAACCCTTGATGGGATGAACGGGCTCTCCTCGGGCCAGCCCGGGATCACCGCCCTTACCAACGGACCGGCATTCCCCTCACAGAACCTCAACGCCGCCTTCGGCGCGCTCTATCTCACAAATATTAATTTCAACCTCTATTCCTTCGGCCTGCAGCGGGCCCACGTCGCCGCTGCACAGGGTCAGTACGACCAGGACCGGCAAGCGCTCGAACAACAGGTCTTTCAGCAACAGGTTCGGACCGCCGGCGCCTGGTTCTCACTGCTGGCTGCCACAAGGGTCCGCATCGCCATGGAAGCCAACCTGACAAGAACCCGCGAACTCGGGGAAGTGATACAGGCCCGAACGCTGAATGGTCTCAACGCAGGCGTCGACAGCAGTATCGCCAATGCAGAAATATCCCGGGCCGTGCTTTCACTCGTCGACGCACAGAACTACGAACAGCAACAGGCCAGCCAACTCTCGGTACAAATGGGGATCAACCCGCGGTCCTTCGTCCTGGACACAGCCACGGCGCAGCAACCACCACGGGACCTTGCAGATACCCCGGCAGCAGACCTCTCCGCAAATCCTGATCTCCGGTTCCTGGCCAGCCGCATTACGACGAGCGATCGCCTTTCAGCCTATATAACAAAGACAGGCCTTCCGCGCCTGACTCTTTTTGGCGTAGGGCAGGAGAGGGGCTCCGGCTTTGGTTCCGGATACGCCTCCAACCCTGGCGATTATTCTACTTCCTTTTTTAAGGGTTTAACACCCGTACGCGCCAACTACCTCGTGGGCGTCGGGATCACATGGGATCTCACCGACCTGGGCCGCAGCCGCTCACGCGCCGCCGCCCAGCATCAACGCTCCGAAACCTACCGAAGCGACTACCTGCTCGAACAGAACGCCCTGGTGAATCAACTCGCGCTATCGGGCCAGCAGATCGCCAACGCTGTTACAAAATACCGGGAAACGCCCGTTCAACTAAAGGCGGCGACCGACGCTTATCTACAGAAGAAGGCCCTCTACGCCAACGGCCTCACCAATATCGTCGATGTCACACAAACGCTCTACTTACTGAACAGGGCCGAGATCGACAGAGACATCGCCTGCATCGCCGTATGGCAGGCCCTGCTCTTCAAGGCAGGCACGCAGGGAGACATCAACACATTCTTACACCAACTCTAATACAACGGCTATGAACCTCATATCTGCAGCGCTGCGCAAACCGATCTCGGTGATCGTCCTGGTTGCCGCCCTCGTCCTCTTCGGGATCATGGCTGTCCTCGGGATCAATATCGACATCTTTCCCTCGATCGACGTCCCAACCATCTATGTTTCCCAACCCTACGGCGGACTGTCGCCGCAGCAGATGGAAGGCTTTGTCGCCACCAACTACCAGAATCTCTATCTGTATGTCAGCGGCATAAAATCTATCGAGACGAGGAATACACAGGGGCTCAGCCTGCTAAAACTCAGTTTTTATCCAGGTACGAGTATGCCTCAGGCGGAGGCCGAGGTCACATCGTTGACCAACCGCGCTTTTGCATCGATGCCTCCAGGCACACAACCGCCTTTTGTCATCCGTTTCGACGCATCGACGCTTCCGGTGGGCCAGCTCACACTGAGCAGTCCCAAACGCTCCAACAACGAATTGCAGGACCTCGCCAATGTCTGGGTCCGTCCTAATTTCTCCCGCATACCCGGTCTCTCCTCGCCGCCGCCCATCGGGGGCAATATCCGCACCATCGTCGTCAATGCCAACCCCGACCTGATGCGCAGCCACAATATCAGCCCCGAACAGATCGTCGCCGCGATGGAAGACAACAATCATATCTCGCCCGCCGGCGCGGTGAACATCGGCAGCAAGACCTATATCACACCCGCCAATACCGTCCTGCCCGCCATATCAGATTTCGGCAATATCCCCATCACATACCAGAATGGCGCGACTATATATGTACGGGACGTAGCCACCGTCGTTGACGGCGCCGATATCACGACGGGCTTCGCCTATATCGACGGCAAACGGTCCATCTATATCCCCATCATCAAAAACGCCAACGCCTCCACCTGGTCGGTTGTAAAATCTCTCAAGGCCGCGATCCCGCAGATGCAGAGCCTTCTGCCACCGGACGTGGAACTGAAATACGTCTTCGACCAGTCTGTCTATGTCATCGACGCCGTCAAAAGCCTGATTCTCGAAGGGGTGATCGGCGCGGTTCTCACCTCGTTGATGGTATTGGTTTTCCTCCGCGATCCCCGCAGCGCCCTCATCGTGGTGCTGAATATTCCGATCTCGATCATTACAAGCACCTTCCTGCTGAAGCTGTGCGGCCAGACGATCAATATCATGACGCTTGGCGGCCTCGCCCTCGCCATCGGCGTGCTGGTCGACGAAGCGACCGTAACGATCGAGAATATCCACCGGCACCAGGAAATGGGCAAGTCGAGGGCGCGCGCCATTGCAGACGCCTGTCACGAGATCGCGCTGCCAAAGCTGCTGATCCTTCTTAGTACGCTCGCCGTCTTCGCCCCGGCTTTTTTCATGACCGGCGTTCCAAAAGATATGTTCCTACCCCTGTCCATGGCCGTTGGATTCGCCATGATCCCCGCCTTCCTCCTTTCGCAAACCTTCGTTCCCGTTCTTGCCAACTGGATGCTCCGGGATAGAACGCATACACCAGAACCCGTCGTTCCCGCCAAAGAAAAGGGATTTGATCGGTTCAAAGCGGGTTTTCTACGCCTGCTTGAAAAGCAAATGCGCCATGGCAAGCGGCTGATCGTTGCATATTTTCTTTTTACGATCGGTCTCGTCATTGCCATCGCTACGCATATCGGGAAAGATATCCTCCCCGCAACGGGCGACGCACAGTTTCAGCTGCGCCTCCGCGCGCCGGAAGGCAGCCGGCTCGAGGTTACCGAAGCGACACTCCTGAAAGCGCAACAGGTGCTATACGATATCGTCGGCGGCAAACAAAACGTGTCGATCATCTCGGCCTTTGCCGGCCAGCAACCGCCCTCTTATCCGACGCTGCCGATCATATTGTTCACCAGCGGTCCCAACGAGATCCTGATGGACGTGAACATGGCCGCGGGCTATAAGGAAAAGATCGACGACCTGCAGGAGCGGTATCGCCAGGCCCTTCACAAGGCGATGCCCGAGGTCACGCTCTCCTATGAACCCATCGACCTCACCGATAAGATCATGAGCCAGGGCGCCTCGACTCCCATCGAAGTAGCCGTCATGGGGCCCGACCTCGCCGCCAGTCAGCAATACGCAGAGAAGCTCGAAACCCAACTACGGAAGATACCTTTCCTGCGCGATATCTATATCAAACAACAACTGAACAATCCCGCTATCCGGATCGATATCGACCGCGACAAAGTGCGGCAGTTCGGCCTGACCATGACGAATGTGTCGAACTCGCTCACTGAAGCCACTTCGTCCAGTCGCTACGTCAACAAAATGCTCTGGCTCAACGAGGCCAACGCCAACTCCTACGAAGTGCAGGTGGAAGTCCCGCAAACCGCTATCGGCAGCGTCCAGGACCTCGCGGCTATACCGGTACGCCCCGGCGGCAGCCAGCCCGTACTGGGTGAGGTCGCAGGTCTCACGGAAGATCATATGGTCGGGGAATACGACCGGCAGGGCGCGACCCGCTTCCTGTCCATCGGCGCGAATATCTATGGTAAAGACCTGGGTTCCGCTGCCGCCGCCGTTCAAAAAGCGATCAAAGAAGCCGGCACCCCGCCCCGTGGGATCAGCGTAGAGTCGAGAGGCCTGAGCAATCTGCTTACGCAGACGCTCGACAGCCTGCAGACGGGACTCATCATTACCGTCGTAGTATTGCTGCTCATCCTCGCGGCCAACTATGAGTCTTTTCCGCTGTCCGCCACTGTCCTTACGGCCGTTCCCGCGGTGCTTGCCGGATCCTTGCTGATGCTGCTCGCCACCGGCTCAACCCTGAACCTCGAATCCTATATGGGGATCATCATGTCGGTGGGCGTATCCGTTTCCAACGCGATCCTGCTGGTGACCAACGCCGAAGAGATCAGAAAGGCCGGCGCCGATTCTGTAAAGGCAGCCATCGAAGCAGCAGGTCTCCGCCTGCGTCCGATCCTGATGACGAGTATCTCCATGACGGTCGGCATGATCCCCATGGCGACCGGTCTTGGCGACGGCGCCCAGAGCGCGCCGCTGGGCAGGGCGGTCATCGGCGGCCTGCTCTTCTCCACTGTCGCGTCGCTGTTAGTTCTACCGGTCATCTTCTCCCGTGTCCGCCGCAAAAGCTCTGTCGATCCGGTTTCGCTCGATCCCGACGACGCCAGCAGCATCCATTACGAACCAATAAAACCAATTATATGAGCTATAAGAAATTTCTGCTGTTCATCGCTCCGATGATCGCAACACTCGCGGCCTGCAACAGCAAGACCCCAGCCCCGGTGGCCGCCCCCTCTGACACTACTTCCGTCCAGACTCTCAGCCTTGCAAAGGGAAGGCTCACCTCAGCGATGACCCTGCCCGGACAGTTGCTCCCGTTTCAAACGGTAGACCTGTATGCAAAAGTCAACGGCTTCGTGAAGGCGATGTATGCCGACGTAGGGAGCCAGGTGAAAAAAGGCCAGCTGCTGGCGACCATCGAGGCGCCCGAACTACAGGCGCAGACAGACGAATCGGCTTCTCTGTTACATACGCAGGAAGCCGCGCTGAGCGCCTCGCAGGCTACATACGACCGTCTTTACAGGACGAGCAGAATTCCCGGTACCGTTTCTCCGAACGAACTCGAACTGGCGAGGGCGAAGGCCAGCAGCGACAGCGCGAATCTCGCGGCGGCAAGGTCGCACTATCTCGCGGCCGCCGACTGGCAGTCCTACCTTCAGGTGCGGGCTCCGTTCGACGGGGTCGTCAGCAGCCGGAATATCTACCCGGGCGCTTATGCCGGTCCCGCGGGCAAAGGCTCTTCCATCCCGCTGATGACGCTTCAGCAGCAGCGGCGTCTTCGCCTGGTCGTAGACGTGCCGGAAGCGGTAACCGCCTATTTCCGTGACAAGGATACGATCCATTTTTCTGTCCAGACACTGCCGGGTCGCGTTTTCACCGCCACGGTGACCCGGATGGCCGGCGCGCTCGACCTGCAATCCCGTACCGAACAACTGCAGATGGACGTAGCCAATCCAGACGGTCTTCTCCTGCCGGGGATGTTTGCACAGGTGAACCTCGACCTCACGAACAGCGACCAGCAGTTCATCGTCCCGGTGGCGGCGGTGACGGGTAACAGTAGTCACATCTTCGTCATTCGCGTACAGGATGGTACAACACAGTGGATCACCGTGCAGAAAGGACGGGAGTCCAACGGGAAGGTAGAAATATACGGAAATCTCCAGGTCGGCGACCGTCTCGTCGCCGCCGCCACGGATGAACTGAAAGCAGGCACCCTCGTCAAAATCAACTAAAACTATATTTATGAAACGTCTTTCCTGGTTTTTTGTCTTCGCGGTCACTTTTGTTGGCTGCACCGACCGGCACTCTTATACTCCCGGCTTCGGCGAACTGATGCTCAATATTCAGATCCATCATTCCAAACTCTGGTTTGCCGGCACAAACGACAACTGGGAGCTGGCCGCCTACGACGAAAGTCTTATTCGAAGCGCGTTCC
>Ga0310811_10012215_pt1 | contig 11140 bp, 13 predicted proteins | sample YCmetagenome_FD_207642 | JGI IMG/M metagenome (GOLD analysis project Ga0310811, IMG submission 207642) | Soil microbial communities from experimental microcosm in Duke University, North Carolina, United States - YC | ecosystem: Engineered > Artificial ecosystem > Soil microcosm > Unclassified ... | reverse complement strand
GGCCGCGCTTGCCGATGGCGAGCGAAAGCTGGTCTTCGCTGACGAGCACATGCACGCGCTTCGTCTTGTCGTTGATCTCAATGCTCTTGATTTTCGCGGGTTCAAGCGCCTTGGTGACGAACGCCTTCACATCCGAGGACCACGGGATCACGTCCACTTTTTCGTTGTTCAACTCGCGGACGATATTTTTCACGCGCTGACCACGCAAACCGACGCAGGCACCAACTGGATCCACTTTTGAGTCGCGTGAATACACGGCCATCTTGGTGCGAAAACCGGGTTCGCGCGCGATGCCTTTGATCTCAATCGTGCCGTCGTTGATCTCGGAAACCTCCAATTGGAACAGTTTAACGATGAACTTCGTGTCGGCGCGGGACAAAATGATTTCCGGTCCGTGCGGACCTTCCTGCACGGCCTTGACGAGGCAGCGGATGCGTTCGCCCACCTGGTATTCTTCCGTCGGCACGCGCTCCTTGTTCGGCATCAGCGCCTCGTATTTACCGAGATCCAAAATCACGTCCGAACGGTCAAAACGGCGCACGGTTCCGCTGACGATGTCGCCGACGCGGTCTTTGTATTCCGTGAGAATCATCGCTTTTTCGGCCTGACGCACGCTCTGCATCAGCGCCTGCTTGGCGTATTGCGCGGCAATGCGGCCGAAGCCGGCGGGCGTCACTTCCTTTTCAACTTCATCGCCCACCTTCGCGTCCGCCTTGATCCGGCGCGCGTCGAACAGGGAAATTTGATCGTGCTGCGAAATGACCTTTTCCGCCACGATAAGCTTGGCAAACGCCTTGATGTCGCCGTTTTTCTGGTTGATGTCCACGCGCAGTTCACGCGCCGGGCCAACCGCCTTTTTGGCAGCCGACAGCAAGGCGCCCTGCACCGCGCCCATGAGGACTTCGCGGCTGACACCTTTTTCTCGTTCCCAGAATTCTAATCCGGCAATAAAATCTGCATTCATAACAATCAAATGCGCGGCATTGCCGCCGTTTCCAGCGAACAAAAAAGTCGGAAAGACCTGTGTCTCCGACTTTCGCACGCTGGTGAACCAGCCAATACCACTTTGAGCAGACATCATAAATTTTTCCATCCCAAGGTCAAGGCTAAATCCCGGTCTTGCTGATTCACTGCCTCCAGAATCTTTTTTCCCGGCCAGCCAAACCGCAGAAATTAAAAAATCAGAAATAAAAATTCAAACCTGATCAACCTGAACAAACCGGTGAACATTGCCGCAGGAGGAAACTGTAAATTTCAATTGAACAGGCCGCGCGGGTTCTGTTTTACTCAAATCATTGGGCCTATGATTCAGAAAACAAACGGGAAAAGGGTTGGGGCAGGGCGGCTTGGAGCTTTTACCCTCATTGAACTGCTGACCGTGATCGCCATCATCGGCATTCTTGCCGCCATGCTGATGCCGGCGCTGGACTCGGCGATGGCGCGCGCCAAACGCATCTGGTGCGAAAATGATCTGCGGCAAACCGGCATCGCCTTCCATCTTTTCATGCACGACCATTCCGGCAAATTTCCCATGCAGGTTCCCATGTCCCAAGGCGGGGCGGCGGAATTTGCCCAGAACGGTTATCTTGTTCCTGGCGCATTTTATTTCTCCTTCCGCCAGTTTCAGGCTCTCTCCAACGAACTTGTCCTGCCCAGAGTGTTGGTATGCAAGGCTGACACGCGTGAAGCCGCCGTCAATTTTTCAACCATTCAAAACAGCAACCTGAGTTATTTTGTGAACGTAAAGGCGGACTTCTCCCTGCCCAATTCCATTCTGGCCGGCGACCGAAATATCGCGTGCTCTCCCCCGCTCCGGCCGACAATCATGAAAATCGGCGTGGCCAGCCGCTATTGGTGGACCCGGGAAATGCACCAATCCAAAGGCAACATGCTTTTCTCCGACACTCATGTGGAGGAGTGGGGCAATTCGGCGTTTGCCGCCTTCAAAAACGGTTCCTTGCCGGATGGAGATTTGTTTCTGCCCACGGTGAAATGATTTATGAAACTGCGCTGCTCCCACCGCCGAAACCATGCGCTAACGCTGGTGGAAGTGTTGGTGGTTGCCATTGTTATTGCCCTTCTGGCAATGGTTTTTTTCCCACACACAGAACCCCGTGCTCGCGCAAAATTCGCACGTATTATATGCATCAACAATCTCAAGCAAATCAGCCTTGCCTATCGGATTTGGGAAGGCGACCACGGCGACAAATATCCGATGTCCGTCTCCGTGACCAACGGCGGCGTGATGGAGATTCTCAACCAAAGCACTTGGATGATCCACTTGGTCATGTCCAACGAATTGAGCACGCCAAAAATTTTGTTTTGTCCGGCGGATACGGATCACCTTCCCGCCACCGATTTTTCCACCGGTTTCTCCGCCCAAAATATCAGCTACTTCATCGGCTTGGACGCCGACGAAAAAGATCCGCAAGCTTTGCTCTCTGGCGATGACAATTTCGCCATCGGCGGCGTGCCGGTGAAATCTGGCTTGCTCAATGTCACCACCAATACGTCAATCACCTGGACCGCCACCCGCCACCATTTTGCCGGCAATGTCGCCTTGGCCGACGGCAGCGTCCAGCAAATGACCAATCCCGGCCTCACCAACTGGCTCCGCCAAACTGGCGTTGTCACCAACCGCCTCGCGATTCCGTAATCTGTGTTTCATTGTGCCCATCTGTGGCTAAATTTTCTTAGTGAAACTCTTTTACACCGGCCCGGTCATCAACACCGAGATGCTCGTCGTCATGCTTGAAAAGCACGGCATCGCCGCGACGCAGGAGTTCGTCGACCCTGCGGCGGCGGACGATGGCGACCTGAGCCGTCCCGCCCAAGTCTTCGTGCCGGAAGACGATTACGACCGCGCCCACCAGTTATTTTACGCCGAACGAGAAGACGAATTATGAAATGGGCAAACGAAGGGCTTCAGATGGCAGCGTAGCGTAAATTTCACGCAATTTGCGTGAAATTCACGCATTTTTCATGGCTTGCAAAAGCATTTTGTTCACAGATTTCGACGGCATAGCTTTTGCTAAACATCAACCGACCATGAAAAATCCACTTTCCCAACGCGGGACGGGAGCGTTCACGCTGGTGGAATTGTTGACGGTCATCGCCATCATCGGCATTTTGGCGGCATTGCTGATGCCGGCATTGGAAAAAAGCAAAGCCCGGGCCAGACGCATTCAATGCGTAAGCAACTTGAGAGAAATGGGTCTCGCCACCCATTTGTTTGCGAATGATCACGGCGGCAAATTTCCAACTCAAGTTTCCACCAGTGACGGCGGCTCATTGGAATTCGTCACCGCCGGCTACCAAATCGCCAAGCCTCAGCAATTTTACTTTGCTTACAAACATTTCCTTCCGCTGGCCGATGCGCTGACCACGCCCAAATTGCTCGTGTGCCCCGCTGATTTGGAGCGCTGGCCGGCCACAAATTTCACCCAGTTCAACAATTGGAATTTAAGCTACGCAATCGGCCTAGTGGCTGAACCCATCAATCCAATGGCGGTTCTGGCTGCGGATCGCAATCTTCCAGCCTGCCATAGTTGCACACCCAATCCTACTTTGGGTCGTTTGCAAGCTGACCTCCTTGACTCGCCGCCGCCGTATTGGCGATCTGATTTGCATTCCCGAAAAGGAGATATTTTGTTTTCGGACGGGCATGTGGAGGAATCTTATTCTGGGAATTTCCTGTCAGAAATCACGGTGGTCGAAGATGCCGTTTTTCCTGATGTGCAAGAGACCACGAAAAACTCGCCCTACTCCGGCAATCCCACTGGCGGCGGCACCAGCGGCACGCCGCCGCAAAATAATCCAATAATTCCGAAGGTCAAAGCAGATGGCGCTCCGTCGCCGACCGTTGTTGGCCGCCAGGGATTTTCCAACCAAACCAGCGCTGCAAATGCCAACCACCCCGCGCCCAACGGTTCAACCAGTCCTAAACAACCCGCCAGCCCGGCAGCAGTTGGTTTCGATGGCCGCAGCGTCGTGAGAAATTCATCCACGGTCAGCCTGGTAACAACCCAGGCCGCAGCCGCACCACAGACAAATCGAACCAACGTTGCAACTCAAATCTTGTCCACCACCGTTGCGACCACAAATGATTCAACGGGCATGGGCCAATTTGACCACCGGTTGGTGAAAGTTTTCCAACATGTTTTCGGCTGGGGTTATTTGCTGTTGCTGCTGCTGTTTCTGCTGTGGCTCTGGTTCAAGCTGCGCCGGGAATGGCGGCGCTGGCAACAGCGGCGTCAAAAGCGCTGAGATTCCTCTCTGGATTCCGCCTTCACGGTTCGCTATCCTGCACCGATGTTCGACCTCGTCCGACCACAGATTTCGACCGCCGCCGACAAGACCGCCCACTTGCGGAGGTTTCTTTGACGTGCCCAAATTGAACCAACGGTTTGCGGAACTCGAATCGCAGATGGCCGGGGAAACTTTCTGGAACAACCAGGAGGCCGCGCAGAAAGTCATCAACGAAACCAACGACATCCGCGGCAAACTGGAGCCGCTCGCCCGCTTCAGCAAACAGGTGGAAGATTTGCAGGTGATGCTTGAACTCGCCGCCGCTGAGCCGGAGGCAATGCAGTTAAAGCTCGAAACCGAGATGACGGCGGACGTCAACAAGCTGCTTGCCGATCTCGACACGTTCGAGCTGAAAACTTTTCTGAACGGCCCGCACGACAAATGCAATTGCATCTTCACCATCAACGCCGGCGCGGGCGGCACCGAGGCGCAGGACTGGGCGGAAATGCTCTCCCGCATGTATGGCCGCTGGTTCGATTTGCGCGGCTGGAAATGGGAGGTCACCGACGCGCTCGTCGGTGATTCCGCCGGCTTGAAAAGCGTCACCTTCCGCGTTGAAGGCGAGAACGCCTACGGTTTTTGCAAGGCGGAGCGCGGCGTTCACCGGCTCGTGCGCATTTCGCCGTTCGATTCCAACAAGCGCCGCCATACGAGTTTTTCCAGCGTGGACACGGTCGCCGAACTCAGCGATTTGGTGGAAACCGACATCGTCATTCCGAAAACAGAAATCCGCCGCGACACATATCGTTCCGGCGGCAAAGGCGGACAGAACGTGAACAAGGTTGAAACCGCCGTGCGCCTCACGCACATCCCGACCGGCCTCGTCGCCGCGTCGCAGGCGCAACGCAGCCAGGTGCAGAATGAGGCGACGGCGATGGCGATGTTGATCTCCAAACTTTATGCGTTGAAGCTCGATCAGGCCAAAGGGGAGATGGAACGGTTTTACGGCGACAAAGGCAGCATTTCGTGGGGCAACCAGATTCGCAGTTATGTTTTCCAGCCATATCGCATGGTCAAAGACCTGCGCACCGGCGAGCAGTCCAGCGACGTGCAGGCCGTGATGGACGGCGCGCTCGATCCGTTCGTGAACGCCTGGCTCCGCGCCGGCTGTCCGCTCAAGCGGATGCAGGGCGTGAAGGATGATGAAGAATAATTTTTGCCACAGAGTCACAGAGCGCACAGAGGAAAAATGAATTCAAAAACTCCGTGTTCTTTCTGACTCTGTGGCTAATCTAAAACCATGCTGGAATTTCCAGAACAAAAAGACCCGCTGACCGAGAAAATCATCGGTTGCGCGATTGAAGTTCACCGGACACTTGGCCCGGGCTTATTGGAATCAACTTACGAGTCTGCGCTCTGTGTTGAGTTTCAATTGGCCGGATTGAATTTTCAACAGCAACTCGTCGTTCCAGTCGCCTACAAAAATCATCCCGTTGGTGATTATCGTCTAGATTTGGTCGTCGAAAACTTGGTAATCCTTGAACTCAAGAACGTGGACAGATTCAATCCAATCTTTGAAGCGCAATTACTGGCTTACTTAAAAATGACCGGGTTGAAACGCGGGTTGCTTTTGAATTTTAACTCGCGTCTGATCAAAGATGGCATTAAACGATTTGTGCTTTAACTCTGTGTTCTCTGTGACTTTGTGGCAAAATGAATATCTTGGATAAAATCGTTGAACAAAAGAAACGCGAAGTCGCAAAACTTCCGGCGCGCATCATTGCCGTCGGCGATTTGCGCGACGCCATGCTCGAACACGGCGAGCGCCGCGACTTCATCGCGGCGATAAAAAAGGCGCGCAAGAACGGGGTCGCCTTGATCGCGGAAGTCAAAAAGGCGTCGCCATCCGCCGGCGTGATCTGCCCGGATTTTGATCCCGTCCGCATCGCCAAGGAATACGAGGCGGCGGGCGCGACCTGCCTGTCCGTCCTGACCGACGAACAATTTTTCCAAGGCTCGCTGGATTATCTCCGGCAGATCCGCGCTGCTGTGAAGCTGCCGCTGTTGCGCAAGGATTTCATCATTGATGAACGCCAAATCCTTGAATCCATCGAATGGGGCGCGGACGCCATTTTGTTGATCGTCGCCATTTTGACGGACGAGCAACTGGCAACCTTTCACGCACTCGCCGTGGAAGCCGGCCTGGCAGTTTTAGTCGAGGTTCACGATGAGGAAGAATTGGAACGCGCGTTGAAAATCGTCCCCGAAATGATCGGGGTGAACAACCGCGATTTGAAAACATTCAAGGTGGATCTGGCGACAACCGAGCGGCTCTCAACCCGGATGCTCATTTCGCCGGCGGCGACAAAAACATTGATGCTGGTGGCCGAGAGCGGCATCCACACGCGCGCCGACGTGGAGCGCGTGCGCAAAGCCGACGCCAGCGCGGTGCTGGTTGGCGAGTCGTTGATGAAGCAAGGGGACATTGTTGCGAAGGTGGCAGAATTGCTGGCTTGAAGGTCGCACCAAAAAATGTGGTATTCCCAAGTCCTTGATCTGGCACAAGCTCTCACTAAAAATTACGCCGAAATTGAAAAATGGGCTTTGTCATTTCATGGACAAATAAGCCACAACCTAAGTTTATGAACATCGGCCAGTCTGATCGCTGCTCCGGGTTTACTTTGATTGAACTGCTTGTTGTAATCGCCATCATCGCCATCCTGGCGACCATGCTGTTGCCGGTATTGGCACGCGCGAAGGAGCGTGCGCTTCGCATTACAGATGTCAGCAACCTTCACCAGCTTGGTTTGGCCAATTCGATGTATGCGGTCGATTTCAAGGATTACATATTGCTAGGAGCATTTGATTTTGCTCATTTCCCCCAGTCCAGTTGGACGAACCTTTTGACGTATGGCTGTTCTTCAAACGGCACTTCATGCCAAAGCATCTGGCATTATCCCAACGGCCCAAAAGCCTTGCTCGGAAATAACATTGGAGAACGGGCACAAGGTTCCACTTGGTGTTATTTGGGATGGACATACTACGGTGGCGATGGTGCCAATGATACCATTACCTCCGGTGGCACCGTCATTTATCGGCGTCCGGTCAAAACCATAGATACCAATTTAAATCCCGGTTCCCACACCCTTGTTGCCTGCATGCACTGGGATGATACTTCCTCCTATGGCTCGTTCATGCCTCACGTCAAAGGCGGCCCGGCAAAAACTTTCCCAGTCGGGCAGAAGCCAACTTCTGCCGACGGACTGGCGATCGGTCGTATGGACGCTTCTTCAGGCTGGGTGAAATGGCAGAGGTTAGGCACCATTGATCAGGGGTGGCAGATCATATGCCACGAACCTCGTTGAGAGGCGTTTTTTGCGCATTTACCCAAAAAACACCCAGTAGAACACTTCTGATTTCACTGCTGTCCCGTTTAAAATCCTGGTAAACGTTGATGATTGCGATTGTCGGTTAGCGGGGATGGTGGAGGGAGTTGAGCAGGCGCCTGTGAAATGGGCATTTTCTCAAAAAGCGTGAGGCTCAAAATATGTAGAATAGTGCAGAGACTGGCATTCAGATGCAGACGGTTTTTCAAAATCGCGACGAGCAGGTAAACGGCGATGGCGCTCCAGACCTGAGTGCGCACCGCGTTGGGCGGGGTGCCGTAAAAGGCTTTGATGCGCAGATGCTGTTTGATCCATTTGAAGAAGAGTTCGATCTGCCAGCGGCCGCGGTAGAGTTGGGCGATGGTCAGGGCTGGAACGGGGAAGTGGTTGGTCAGAAAGACCAGCCCCTTGCCCGTTTCGAGATTGGATAACCGATGTGCCGCAGCGGGGCGGGATAGGCGGTGGGTTGGAGTTCAAAGCGGAAGGGTTCATCGGCGTAGAGCGCGGTGGCTTGCCCGATGAGGACGTGGGCAAAGTCGGCGAAAATGCGCCAGTCCCGCTTTTCGTTGGCCACCGCCAACGTGTTACGGGCGGTGGTTTGATGGATGCCGGCGTGATAGAGTTTGGGGCCGAAGGGTGCCAGACAGGTTTCGATGTCGCGCAAACTTTCGCGCCCCGTCAGTTGGGCGAAGACGGTGCGATCTTCGTTGATCAGGTGAAAAACCACGGGAATGCGGGGAACCACCCTCAAGGAACCGTCGCAGAATTGAAATCGAAAGATGACCGGACAGCGGTTTTATCCAATTTTACAATTGTAAAACCCATGCCAGCAAAAACTAATCGGGACAGCAGTGAGTTGCAGTCTTTAATTGCAGTTCAGATGACAATAGTGTCATTTGCGGTTCAACATCCTGTCATGGAGCTTTGTTTTACTGGCGGAGCGGAAATGAATCCGCTAAACAACAACAAACATGAAAATCACACACAATCTAGTTGGAATGCTCGCGGCGGCATTGGTGGTCATCGGTGCCAGCGGCTGCGCCACCGAAAAACAGGAACAAGCTGAACTGCAGGCGCAGGCTAAAATCAGCAAGGAACAAGCCCAACAAACGGCCCTGGCCAAGGCACCCGGCGGCGTGGTCAAGGAAGCAGAACTGGAAAAGGAAAAGGGCCAGTTGATCTGGTCGTTTGATATTGCCACACCGGATTCCAAGGACATCACTGAAGTGGGGGTGGATGCCATCACCGGTGAGGTCGTCTCCGTCGAGAAGGAAACCCCGGAAGCGCAGGCGAAGGAGAAAGATTAAACCCGTCGCTCCTGAGATGTCCCGCAAGCAAACCATACTGCTGGCCCTGACGGCTGCCACCATCTTCATTGGACTGGTGGCGGTCGTTCATGATCCCAAGCAAACCACACGGATCCCGGCGCAGATTGGCGTCCCGGGCGGTGTCACGCCGTCACCCGCAGTCCAACCGGTGGCAACTTTAAGTCCGCCAATTCTATCAAATCCGCCGGAGCATCCAACCATGGTTGCAGAAAGTGAAAACGTATCCGTTATTCCGGCAAAGCCAGCACATCCCATCCGTAAAAACGACAGGCCAGCCCAAGCCAAGTCTCCTCTTCAGGACCCGGATGCCCGTCTGGCGCTCAGCTTTGTTGGGGTGGATCCGATGGCCGAACAGTATTGGATGGCGGCGATCAATGATCCAGACCTGCCCGCCGAAGAACGCAAAGATCTGATTGAAGACCTGAATGAAGATGGACTGTCCGACCCGAAACATCCCGGCCCGGAAGACATGCCCTTGATTGTGAGCCGGCTTCGCCTCATCGAAACGTTGGCACCCGAAGCGATGGATCCGGTCAACGCCGGTGCGTTCGCGGAAGCTTACAAGGATCTCAGCAACCTGCTCGCCGGCCAGCCGGCTCAATAGCCAAATGAGTTTTCGCTCCCTCAACCCTGCCGTAAACTTTCCTTATGCGCGTGCTCGTCGTTGAAGACGAAAAGAAAACCGCCTTGTTCATCCAGAAGGCGCTACAGTCCGAAGGTTTCGCGGTGGACGTGTGCCGCAACGGCGAGGACACCCTGGTCGCGGCGACCACGACGCCTTTTGACGTGGTCGTGCTCGACATCATGCTGCCGGGCTGCGACGGCTTGAGCGTGCTACGTCAGTTGCGCAAGCGAAAAAACACCGCGCCGATCCTCCTCTTGTCCGCACGTGGCGAAGTGAATGAGCGCGTCGTTGGCCTCAATGCCGGGGCGGATGATTATCTGCCAAAACCCTTTGAACTGGCGGAGCTCATTGCCCGCGTGCGCGCGCTTACCCGGCGCAGCGGCGAAAACAATTCCTCCGTGCTGCGCGTGGCGGATCTAACGCTGGATGTCGTTACCCACAAGGCGCAGCGCGGCGGCCGGGAAATCGAACTGACGACTCGCGAATACCGGCTGCTGGAATTCCTCTTGCGTTCGGCGGGCCGGCTGTGCGGGCGCATGACGATTCTGGAACAGGTCTGGGATTACGACTTCGATCCCGGCACCAACCTGGTGGATGTCTATATCAGCCGTCTGCGCGAAAAAATTGACGCCGGGTTTGAACTCAAGCTGCTGCTAACCGTGCGTGGCACCGGCTATGTCCTGAAGGAAATCAAATGACCATCCGCCGCCGTTTAACCTTCTGGTATGCGGGCATTCTGATCATCTCGCTGATTTTAATCGGCGCGGGCACGGTTCGGGAAATCTCCGAGCAGATGCGCGCTGATCGCAACGACAGCCCGGAAACCCACGCCTTCCATGAGGCGGGCGAGATGATTGTTCAAGTCGGCTTGCCCGCCGTGGTTCTGGGTTTGCTGGGCGGCTGGTGGCTCACCCGGCGCGCCCTCAATCCCGTGGCGCAACTGACCGAGGCCGTGAAAAAAATCCACGACCGCAACCTCCAGGAACAACTGCCCCGCACCGGCAACGGCGACGAACTGGACCGCCTGACCGAGGTTTTCAACGCCATGACCGCACGGCTGGACGGCTCATTCAGCCGCATCCGGGAATTTACCCTGCACGCCTCGCACGAACTGAAAACGCCGCTGACCATTTTATGCGGTGAGACCGAAACCGCGCTGCGTTCCGGGGCGCTCACCCTGACTGAGCGCGAACGCGCCGTCAGCCAGTTGGAGGAACTGCGCCGGCTTGCGCACATCGTGGACAGCCTCACGCTGCTCGCCAAGGCGGATTCCGGGCAGGCAGCGTTAAAACTGGAGCCCGTGCGGCTTGATGAGTTGGTGCGCGATAATTTTGCCGACCTGCAAATCCTGGCTGAACCGCCGGGACTCAAGGTTGAATTGGAAACCTGCGAAGATGTTTCCGTGCGCGGCGACCGGCACCGGCTGCGGCAACTGCTGCTGAACCTGGCCGACAACGCGGTCAAATACAACCAGCCACAGGGCCGCGTGACCATCGAGCTGCGCCGTGTGAACCAACTGGCCGAATTCACGATCGCCAACACGGGCGCAGGAA
>Ga0310811_10012214_pt1 | contig 11141 bp, 5 predicted proteins | sample YCmetagenome_FD_207642 | JGI IMG/M metagenome (GOLD analysis project Ga0310811, IMG submission 207642) | Soil microbial communities from experimental microcosm in Duke University, North Carolina, United States - YC | ecosystem: Engineered > Artificial ecosystem > Soil microcosm > Unclassified ... | reverse complement strand
CCTGGCTACCCTCTGGCGCTCCTGGGGTATCGAACCAGATGCCGTCGTGGGTCACTCGATGGGCGAGGTAGCTGCGGCCCATATCGCTGGAGCCCTCAGCCTGGATGACGCAGCCTGGATCATCTGCTCCCGTAGTAAGTTGCTTCGCCGTGTGAGCGGTAAGGGAGCAATGGCAGCAGTAGACCTCTCGCTTGATCAGGCAAGGGCAATCGTGACTGATTACGAGGGGCGGGTTTCTGTCGCGGTAAGCAACAGTGAGCATTCAACGGTCCTCTCCGGCGATCCTGAGGCGCTCACCGAAATTCTGGATACCCTTTCCCGTGAGGGCGTATTTGGCCGTCTCATAAATGTGGATGTTGCTTCACATAGTCCACAGGTGGACTCGCTACGCGATGACTTGCTCAGATGTATGGAGCGTATACAACCACGTAAGGCGACGATTCCGATTTATTCAACTGTTTATGGTCATCTTATCGGCGGATGCGAACTTATGGCTCATTACTGGGTCGACAATCTACGCGAGCCAGTGCTCTTCCTCACCGCGATCCAGCGAACGTTGGAAGACGATTTTGCGCTATTCATGGAGATGAGCCCGCATCCAATTTTGCTTGGTCCAATCAGGCAGACCATCGAACTGAGCAAAAGATCTGGACAGGTCTTTGCATCAATGCGACGCAACGAGGAGGGGCGAGCGGTGCTACTGGCAACGCTTGGCAATCTCTACATTCATGGATGCGAACCAGATTGGTCCCGGCTCTATCTCGATGGAGGGTGTCATGTTCCTGTTCCTACCTATGCCTGGCAACGCCAACGCTATTGGAACGCTGCTCTCGATCATCCTCAACGGGTCCTTTCAACACGACGTGACGGCAGTATGCAGCATCCCCTATTAGGTACACGCTTGCAATTGGCCTTGCATCCCATGACATTCATCTGGACCGCCGATCTGAATAGTGAACTCTTCCCTTACCTGAACGAGCACTGTGTACAAGATGTGCCGGTGTTTCCCTGCGCAGCGTACATTGAGCTCTCCCTGGCAGCTGCGACCGAGGTATTTGGACCGTCGCGCTTTAGTATAGAGAACCTTGAACTCAAAAAAGCCCTCTTCTTCCCCAGGGGAACGACGCAGACGTTGCAAGTGATCCTGATGCCTGAGACAGACGCAAAAACGATGAGTATGCGCTTCTTCAGCGCGCAGGCCGGGCAGGACAAACGGGAGGAGACAGTATGGACGCTTCACGCCACGGCGAAGGTGCAGTGTGAGGAGGAGCCTCCTGTACAAGAGACGATTATCCATCCAGCACCTGAGCAGGTACAGCGCGAGTGGGCACTGGCAATGGAGGCCGAGCTCTACTACCAGGGTTTGCGCGCTCGCGGTATCCAGCATGGTCCACTTTTTCGAGGAGTGACGCATGTCTGGCGACGTCCAGGTGAGGTGATGTCACACCTTACCATTCCAGCAGGCGTGACGAGCAACTCATCTGGCTACCAGATCCATCCGGCGTTGATAGACTCTTTCTTGCAGGGTATCACGCCATTTCTCCCGGAGGAGGGTGAGGAGGTCTATGTGCCGGTGGCAGTCAAACGGATGAAGTTTCACCAGCGACCAGAACCTGGCGCGAAGCTATGGTCACATGCGATCCTTCGAACAGAGGCAAGCAGCAACGGCCAGAGCACTATTGAGGGCGATATCATCCTGCTTGACGAGCAAGGACAGGTGCTGTTAGAAGTGCTCGGTTGCCGTCTGCAATCGCTGGATGGCGAGACACCAGATTTCATGCGCCAGCGTCTGAAGCAGCTTCTGTACACCATCGAGTGGGTGCAACAGACCCGTAATGAATGGTATGAGAAAAGGATGTTGCGCAAAAACTGGCTGATCTTTAGTGAGGGTCCAATTGGGCAAAAACTGGCGGAACACCTGCGAGCCAATGGTGCAGACTGTACCATAGTGACAGTTGGTCAGTCCTACAAGCTGATTGGGGAACAGCAGTATGAATTGTCGGTGGAAGCCCCCGAGGAGTTCAATCAGCTCCTCAAAGAACTGTATGGTCAGAGCGGTGAGCAAGCGATCGGGGTCATTTATCTGTGGGGCATGCTGGCACCAGTTGTAAACAATAGCAGACGGCAATTAGTGCATGCAAGCCAGGATCTGGTCAGTATCGGGATTCTGCACTTAATCCAGGCAATCGCAGAGGCAAAACAAGAGTTATCCTGCCACCTCTGGCTGGTAACGAGCGGTGTCCATGTCATCGAAGAACACGATCGAACGACTGGACTGTTCCAGGCTCCGCTGTGGGGGCTGGGACGTGTAGTCGTCTATGAGCACCAGAATCTGCACAGCACCTTAATAGATCTTGATGCAACTCCTTCAGATGAGTGCCTGAGCGCACTTTTCAAGGAAATTTGGTCTGACGAAGAAGAGGACGAGATTGCCTTGCGTGGTGACAGACGCTACGCTGCCAGACTTGCTCGCTATACTGTACCGGACGAACAGGAGCAAGCGCAGCCTCTCTTCCGTGCAGATGGTACCTACTTGATTACAGGAGGATTGAGCGGCGTAGGCTTACGAACCGCTCAGTGGATGATCGAACAGGGGGTACGCTATCTCGTACTTATGGGACGTCGGGGAGTTCCTGAAGATGCCGAAGCTACGCTGCAAGCCATGCGCAAGACGGGAGCCTGTGTCCGTGTGTTGAAGGGAGATGTTGCACGGGAAGATCATCTGGAGAACGTACTGACCCGGATCAGGCGTGAGATGCCCCCATTACGTGGCGTTTTCCACTCCGCAGTTATACTGGATGACAGCATCTTGCTGCAAATGAGCCGCGAGCGCTTTCTCGATGTGATGTTTCCTAAGGTAGATGGAGCATGGAATCTCCATCGTCTGACGCTAGATGACCCGTTAGACTATTTCGTCCTGTTTTCGTCGGCTGCATCGCTGATCGGTTCCCCAGGTCAAGGGAACTACGCGGCGGCGAATGCATTCATGGATATACTGGCCTCCTATCGCATACAACATGGCTATCCAGCCCTCTGTATTAACTGGGGGCGTTGGAGTGAGATCGGCCAGGCTGTGAAGGAGAACCGTGCTGAGCGCCTGAATGCACGTGGTTTCGCCAATATGAAACCCAAAGAGGGGCTAACGATCCTGGAGCATTTGCTGTATCAGAGCCCAGCACAGGTTGGTGCGATGTCGCTCAATCTGCCTATGTGGAGTCAATTCTACCCAAACCTGACCCGGTCCTCGCTCTTCACTTATCTGCTCGAAGAGCCTGGCGTAAGAGAAGAGAACAGGGCCGGGGTATGGCTGACGAGTGAGATGTTGATCAATCTGGATAGGGCACAGCATAAGCCGAGGCTCGCGTTGTATCTCAATGATCAGATTGCTAGAGTGCTCGGTCATACTTCGCTCAGCCTTGAAACGCATCAGCAGATCAACCGGCTAGGTATCGACTCTCTGATGGCTGTCGAATTAAAAAACCGCATTGGATCAGATCTGAACGTGGTTATCCCGGTCACCACCTTCCTGCAAGATAGTACATTTGCACAGCTCATGACGCAGATTCTCGAGCAGATCTAGTAGGCCCCCTGTCACGCTTCCTGCCTTTCAGCAAAGAGCGATGGGTTGCTCAAGAGGAGGACAGCCTGCTCCTGCTTCGTTAGCAATTGCTCAGCGAAGGTGATGAGGCAGGAAGCAGCAGAGGAACTCTGCCAGCGGATGCTCTACGAAATGCAGCAACCCGACTTCGCAGCGACCTGGAATCTGGTGACGGCCTGGGGAAGGCAGCAGTGCCGTAGCCCTGGTGATTGGCACAACGCGTGTCAAGAAGCCTGCTCACAGGCCTCATAGTTTCTGTCCGAAGATGACATACATCTGGCTATTACGGTTATGCAGCGTTAAAGAAAGCTTTTTGTCCACATCTATTATTTGTTCTTCGGTGATTTCTGGAGACCATGCATCATAACAGATATCTGGAAGAAAACAAAAGTGCTCTACATGTATATTTATGAGTCCTACAGTTTTTAAAAGCGAGAGGAGTTCTTCAGGTAATAAAGCACATTTGATAATTTTCTCTCTTTCTTCCCGAACATAGAAATTGAGAAAGCCAGGATATGGACATGTCGGATTCCAGGTGGAAAGTATGATGAGCCCGCCCTGAGCAAGAGCTTGATAGGCTCTTGTAAGGAATTTTAAACGATCGTTTGGTTCAATATGATTGAACGTACCCATCATTGAAGTGACAAGCGTGAAATAATCGCTGGGGACTTCTGACCTGGTAATATCCTTTAACTTAAACATGGGCTGTGTGCTCAGTGGACTATTGACACTGCGCTTTTGACAGATATTGATTGCCTCCTCAGAAATATCATAGCCAGTGGCCTTAAAACCTCGACTGGCCAACCAGAATGGATATCGACCGGTTGCGCATCCAATATCGAGAGAACGTCCCATCGTTATATCGAAGCGAAGCAAGATTCTCTGTACCTGATCAAGTTCTAGCAGTTTCTTTGTTTCATCAGCCCGTGTAGCATATTCGTACTTAATATAAGTGACAAGATCATAATCTAGATCTTTTCTCGCATTTTTGTCTTTACGATAGTCATTTACCAGTAAATCTAGCACAGTATGTCTCTGGTCACTATCCATAACTTTACTCCAGGCATTCGTACGACACGACCCCATTTCAGATCCGTCGCTAGAGAGCCAGCTCTTCTTTTTGAGATGAACGAACAGTTTTAAAAGCGAAAAAGAACCTGGTAAGAGCTGTAACCTCCTAGATTCGGATTCGGGTTCCAATGTGGCATATGGCCGGGCTTCAAGCACAATTTTGAGAGCTGTAAAAGCTCTTCTAGTGTTGATTGAAGCTCAATTCGTGCGAGAAGAGCGCCCGGACATTGATGACTGCCAAAGCCAAAGGCCAGATGTTTATTTGGACGACGCTGGGGAAAAAGCATGTCGGGATCTTTAAAAAGGGCAGGATCTCGATTGGCCGCTTCCAGAAAAATCAGGATACGATCACCTTTATGGATCAGGTGTTGTCCCTGGAATTTTGGCGAAAGATCAACATCTTCCGTTGCCTGGCGCATAAGATACCGCGTGGGTGTGACCATGCGTAAAAGCTCTTCACTCAGTAATTTGGGAAATGTATCCGGGTGCGCTCGATATTCTTTGCGCATAGTATCCCAATTCTGTAGGAGAAGAGGGATACCATTACTGAAAACTTTTTTACTCGTCAATCGTCCTGCGGCAAAAATCATCATACAATTTGCGACCAACTCCCCCTCGTCAGGAAATGCCTGCTGATCTGTGGCGAGCGTACTCAAGAGGCCATCGTCAGATGCGTGTCTTTTGGCAACAAGTAACTGGCTGAAGTATGTTTCGAGATTCTGGATATCCTGCATATTCCCATGGAAATAACCGCTCGTGAAATCACCAAAGGTATCTGACCAGCGCTCAAGTTGTGTAAGTTGTTGCCAATCATCCCCTGGAATGCCCAGAATACAGGCAATCGCGAAGAGGGAAATTTTTGAGGCAAAATCGCCGACCAGATCCATTTCACCGGCCTGTTGTTTTTCTACTAAGAGAGCATGAGCAAATGCGCGAATCTCGTCAGGGATCTTTTTGGCCATTTCGGCCAGTGGACGGAGCATGGCATATTGTATTTGTGTATGCCTGTCACCGTCCATGAAAAGCATTTGCTTATTGAGCGTGGTGATTGATGAAGTTGATTCTGCTCCCAATTGTGCGCTGAAGCGTGGATCATCCAGTATCATCATCGCTGGCGTGTGACCAGTGACTAACCAGCAGAGGCTGGTCGTATCATAATAGATGCTGTCGTGCATTCTGAGTCGAGCGTAGTGTGTATGGGGACGCTGATAATTGCGCCTGAGAGAAAGCAGGCTATACGCTTTCTTTGTCTGTTGATCCATCTTCTTTTCTTCCAACTCTGACACTGAAATTTTCCGTCTCACTGCTCTCTCAGTGGATTCCAGGTAAATCCTATCATATCCCGATTTGCTGCTTGTGACATGTCAACCGGTATAATCTCTGTCACATCGTGCCAGCAATGCGCATCACGCCAGAGGACGATATCACTGGGATTGAGCAATGCCTGTTGCCAGAAAATCACTTTTTGCATATCCGCAAAGATTGACTCTCCACCGGACACGTTTTTACGACTTATCAGTACTGTGGCAGAAAAATAGTGGCCGTCCTGGTGCAATCCCTCAGGTGCTCCATAGCCTGCTTCTGTCGCTTTCCCAATGACGCGTGTTGGGTGCAATCCTACATCCCAAAAGCGGAATTTTGTGCGTTCATGCGTCGGAATAAGGCAAAAAAGATTGATTAATAAATCTCGCAGATACGGGTTGTCAACCATTTCTTGCTCCATAGGCTCGAACGTTCGTTGGATTCCACCTGCATATGGATTAAGGTCAGTGCTTTGAAAGAATGCGAGATGTGGGAGTGGCTCAGGCGAGTTATAAGGATTGCTTGAATCTTGTTTGAATCGACCAAATCGTCTATATCTGAACGTAGCTCCTTCTTGCAAATATCTATCCAGAGGAAGGTTGTTGAACAACGACGCAAGGTGCAAATAATCCGTTTGTACTGCGGCGTCCATATTGTCCAATTCGCTCGACAGATATGCAAGAGGTGCGGTCTCAGTAAACGCAGGTTGGCTACTAATAGACCAGAGCTTTCTGGCGTTCTGGATGTGAAAAGCTGCTCCAGAAAAGTCGGCTACTGTATAGGAACTTTGACCAGCAGTTGCTTGCGGACGATTGTTTATAGTTCGCATTGTTCCCCTCATTGCAGTTTTTACTCTGAACAGTTTTTTCAACTCAGCCCTGTTATCGGCCTCTACGACTGAACGCTCAGGGATGTACCTCTTCCAGGGCAACAAGGTGTCCTGTCCCTCGGAGCGTTGCCAGATCAATATCGGCGACACAACGCACTTTTACATAATTCAGTGTCAATGTGCCTTCGACATGGGCAAGCCCAGTTGCCTGATCGAAAGAAGCTTGACTGAGATGTGTCGCGCTCTTATCTACTCTGACACCCAGGTCGGTCCCCCCACGTGTCTCAGTAAATTTGATAAAGACGTATCCCATATCCTCAACACGGTTTTTGAATTCTTCCAGCGTAGGTTGGGGACCTCCAACTACTACCTGATGATTTCCTTCCGCAAGGCGTCGTACCAGATCATCCATAGAACTGTTCCTTATACTTTTACTACTCAACTACTGCATACATTTCTCGTTGACTTTTTCTGATTGCTTCTGCGAAGACCCACTTAGCAAGCGGCTGTGCAATCTTTTCAGTGGACAGATCTGTCTCTTATTAGAGAGTATAGTCAACCTGGGCATCAGAATACGAGCCTTATTGCCCGATTTATTCCGGTAGTAATGCCTCTTTCTCTGTTGCATAAATTGTTGCTTGTGCTTTCGTGCTTGTCTATTTGCAGAACGCGAGATAGTGTGAGGAAGCCAGACTACTCTTCCCACATGCCCTGAGGATCCGGGAACAGCTGTAGGGAACTGCTTCCGTGTGAAATCGAGCAGTAACAATAGCATGCTCAGGCCCGGTTCAGGTACACTCCTCATGAGAGTCTCTCTGTGTCAGGCTCTTTTGCGCTATCCATGAAGGTATTATTCTGTGAAAACCGAGGTGAAAGAAGACGAGAGAGACATGAGATTTTCAAGTCAAAGTCCTGGTCGAGTGCCACATTATTAAGGGATAAGTAATGAAGCGTTTATCGATTTTTACTAGAGGTCAGGAAGCACAAAAGAAGCAAAGTGATCTGCATACGGTCAGGCGTGTTTTCCAGATGGTTGGACCATACCGCGTGAAAATGGTGCTCGATATACTGATCATCATTCTCACAACATTGTTAAGTATGGTTACCCCTCTCGTCATTCGTGCAATCCTGGATGATGCAATCCTCAAGCACAATATTGAGCATCTCTTTCTCTATGCTGCCATCGGATTGGGAGCGGCGGTGGTTGGGGGACTGCTTGGGATTGCGCAAACCTACTTGACGAATATCATCGGCCAGAATATCATGCGTGACTTCCGGGACCGGCTCTATAGCAAAATTCAGCTCCTCCCTTTTAGCTTCTTCACCTCTACACGTACTGGCGAGATCCAATCACGTCTCTCTAATGATGTGCAAGGGGCACAGACAGCAGTTACGGATACCTTTGTGACCGCAATCACACAGATCTTTAATGCGATCATTACTATCGCGGCGATGCTCTACATCAGCCCATTTCTGACGCTCATCTCCATTATCCTGCTCCCCCTTTTCCTGGGGCTTACGTATAAAGCCGGAAAAGTACGACGACGTCTGAGTGCATTGGTACAACAAACCCTGGCGTCAATGACGGCAACGATGCAGGAGACGCTTTCCGTAAGTGGCATCTTGCTGATTAAAACGCTGGGACGCCAGCAGTATATGCAGCACCGCTTTAAGGAAGAAAATAAAAAGCTGACCGACCTTGGCATTCGCCAGCAAATGATTGGTCGCTGGATTATGTTTCTCTTCACGACGTTCTTTATCTTTGCTCCTGCGATCATCTATATCGTCGCAGGCTGGCAGATTATTTACTCATCTAATCAATCGGTCGGAATTACCATTGGCGGCATCGTTGCTTTTACCACGCTCCAGAACAGATTATTTACTATATTTAGTTCATTGTTCCCGTTACAGATTAACATTCAGGGGGCACTGGCGCTCTTTGATCGCATTTTTGAATACCTCGATCTTCCCGTGGAAATTCAAGATAGTCCACATGCACAGGAACTCATACCGGAGCAGGTGCGGGGTGAGGTGACGTTGCGCAATGTGACCTTTTCATACAAACGAGAGAATTCCCTCCTCTTTGAGAAACGAACGAGTCAGAACGGACAGGAAGCGAACCATACTTCGGTAGCAAGCGATAACGCAAAAGCCGCGCGGAGGGATGTTGTATCTGGCGACTTGCGGGAGAGCGAGAGGACGATCATGGATCAGGCCTTCCCGAGCCCGCAAGGCATGGTGACGCTGGAGAACATCTCCTTTTCCTTGAAACCTGGACAACTGGTGGCGCTCATTGGTCCCAGTGGAGCTGGTAAGACAACGATTACGTATCTTATTCCTCGCCTCTATGACGTTGATGAGGGCGCGGTAGAGATTGATGGACAGAATATTAAAGACGTGAAACTCGCGTCTCTCAGTGCTCTCATTGGCGTTGTGACGCAGGAGACGTTCTTATTTCATGCCTCTGTGCGTGAAAATCTGCTCTATGCACGCCTGGATGCCACAGAAGCGGAAATGATAGCCGCAGCAAAAGCGGCTGCTATTCATGAGGTCATCATGGGGCTCGAGGAAGGGTATGACACGCTTGTGGGTGAGCGCGGCTATAGACTCTCGGGGGGAGAGAAACAACGCCTGGCGATTGCTCGCGTTATTCTCAAAGATCCACGCATCCTCATATTAGACGAGGCGACCAGCTCACTTGATACCCATTCCGAGCGCCTGGTTCAGACGGCGTTAGAGTCCTTAATGAAGAATCGTACTACCATTGCAATTGCACACCGTCTCTCCACCATTCTGTCTGCTGATATGATTTTAGTCCTGGACAAAGGACGTATTGTAGAACGAGGCACCCATCAGGAATTACTGGCTCTTCATGGGTTATACGCGAGTTTATATGCTCAGCAATTCTCTCACCAGCAGCTGAGTGCACCTGTTCTTGAGCAGAGATAACCTTCTAGAGAGAGACTACTTGCGGCTCCACATGCCTGCTCTCGCGTTTTTCTACGGCGAAGATAGAATGGTGAATGTACGTGGTAAGGCTATTCTGGCCACGTACATTCACCATTATCTCCAAAATCTACATCTATGCGCTAGATCTTTGTACGAAATAGAACTACAGGTTATTCTCCTGTCCAGTAAAATTCATCGCAGAGAAATCAAGCCATGCGTCATGGCTTATTTGCAACTCTTTGCGGCGTTTTTGCTCTTCCTGCTTCTGTTGTTCGTTTTCAGCCTCTGAGCGGATGTCCAGCAGATCGATGGATTCATCTGGCTGACTGACACTACTTTGGAGCAAGGCAATAAAACGACTAACGAATAGGGCGATAGTATTTTCCCGGAACAGATCAAGACGATAGTTCAAGGCCCCCATAAGCTTGCCCGAATGTTCTTGCATGAACAATGCCAGATCAAACTTGGCCGCCGTCTCTCTATCCGTCGCAGGTTGGGATTGTGCTTGACCAGCAGCTTCAGGTTTTGCCTGCACGACGACATCCGTGATTTTTTGCGCTTTCACGGGGAGATTTTGCATCACAAACAAGACCTGGACAAGAGGCATATGCACCAGATAATGGTCGGGAGCCAGTTTCTCAACCAGCAGTTCAAAGGGCGTCTCGCCGTGCGTATAGGCTGCTAGCACGACCGCGCGAACACGCTTGAGCACTTCCTTAAATGAAGGCTTGCCACTTAAATCAACTCGTAAGGCCAGGAGATTCACAAAGAAGCCAACCATGTCTTCAGTCTCTACATGATTACGATTTGCACTATCTGTCCCGATAACAATATCTGTCTGCTCTGTATAACGATAGAAAAGGACCTGGAAAGCCGCCAGCAGGGTCATAAACAGGGTGACATTTTCCTGGTGACTCAAGGCGAGGAGGGCCCGGGAGAGATCTTCTGTAAGCGTAAAGTGGTGGATAGCCCCACGAGAAGTGGGTACAAGTGGATAGGCATAATCAGTGGGGAGTTTTATTGGACGCACACCTCCCAGTTGTCGTGTCCAATAATCTAGCTGGGCCTCCAGAGCCTCCCCCTGCAACCACTGTCGTTGCCAGAGGGCATAATCGGCATACTGTAGCGGTAAAGGGGCAAGAGGTGAGGGCCGCCCAGAAACGTAAGCCCCATAGAGGGTAATCAACTCATCGACCAGGATTTCATTAGACCAGCCATCGGTAATAATATGGTGCAAGGTAAGTTGCAAGATGTGCTCTTCACGTTCAAGTCGTATAAGATGGATACGCAACAATGGCCCACGCTCTAAATCGCAGGGACGCTGTGCCTCCAACGTGCTCAAACGCCATGCCTCGGTCTTTTTCCGCTCTGCTCTCAATCCGCACAGATCGA
>Ga0310811_10012213_pt1 | contig 11141 bp, 9 predicted proteins | sample YCmetagenome_FD_207642 | JGI IMG/M metagenome (GOLD analysis project Ga0310811, IMG submission 207642) | Soil microbial communities from experimental microcosm in Duke University, North Carolina, United States - YC | ecosystem: Engineered > Artificial ecosystem > Soil microcosm > Unclassified ... | reverse complement strand
CATCCAGTACGACAGAAAATTGCTGCCGAATCCCAGCAACAGCACGAGGATCACGATGCCGTACCGTCCGAACTGCTGATAGCGCAGCGACCACGACGGCGGCAGCAGGTACTTCATCACGTGCGATCCGTCGAGCGGCGGGATCGGAATCAGGTTGAAGGCGAGCAACACGAGATTGAGCCGAAGCGCCTGGAACATCATCGCCTGCACGATCGCGAGCGTGTTCTCCGCATTCGGGGCGGCGCGTCCGAGCAACCCGAGCCCCACGAACAGCACCATCGAACCGATGGCGAGCAGGAAATTCACGAACACGCCGGCGAGCGAGACGATGATGTCGCCGCGCTTGAAGTTGCGGTAGTTGCGCGGATTCACCGGCACTGGCTTGGCCCCGCCGAGGACCACCGCGCCGCGCGTCGTGTAGTAGAGCAACGCCGGCAGCAGGATCGTCATGAACGGATCGATGTGCTTGATCGGATTCCAGGTCAGGCGGCCCAAGCTCAGGGCGGTGGTGTCCCCTTGCTTGAGCGCCGCGTACCCATGCGCGTACTCGTGCGCGATGACCGAGAACAGGAGCACCGGCACGAACAGCAGGACATCCTGGATGTGCAACGTCGGCCTTACGGATCGGGGTAGCGGGACGCCAGCAGAGCCGGGACTGGCAACAGGCGTGAGCCGCTCGTGCGGATCGGACGCTGGGGCGATTGGCGCGAAAGGTAGTGGTGTCGCAAACGCGTGTCAAAGCGTTATCATGCCTTGACTTTCGCGTTGTGAAAATCTAGGTTCCAGCCTTCGCTGACGCAGTATTTCACGGCTTTTCGGGAGACTTTTTTCGTGCCGAACATCGCATCCGCCAAGAAGAACATGCGTAAGTCGCGCGCGGCGACCGTGCGCAACCGTGCGCAACGTTCCGCGCTGCGGACTGCGCTAAAGAAGGCCAACGCCCCCGACGCTACTCCCGCGGTCAAGCTCGCCGCCACCAAACTGCTCGACCGCGCAGCTCGAAAGGGACTGATCCACCGCAACACCGCCGCTCGTCGCAAGAGCAAGATGAGCACGGCCCGCGGCTGATCGGCCGCCTGACGTCGTTCGAGTCCCAGCCCGGCCACGCGCCGGGCTTTTTTTGGCTTTACAGTGCCGCCAGCTCGGCGCCGCAACGCTCGCAGTACCACTCGGTCGGATAGTTGAGCGAGCCGCACTCGTTGCACTTGAGCGTTTTCGCTTGTTCGTTCTGTGATGTCGTGCGCAAGACGATTGGCGTATTCGACGGGATGTTCGCGGCCAGTGGACGGGCAACGGGCTGAACCTGCTGCATGACGGCGCCACGGGCGTTCTCGCTCGATAGCTCCGCTGCCGCGTCGGTCCTCACACCCGGGATGGCGGGCGCATTACTGATCGCCGGGCCGCTCGCCACGACCGGCCCGTGGTCGGCGGGCTCGGCCGAGACGCGCGCGCGCGCGTGATCCGCCTCGGGCATACCGACGACCTCACTCAGGAATGCCAGCTCGTCGAAGGCTTCCCCCGCCGGACGGTGCCCTCCATGCTCCTCGTCACCGACACCGTTGGCGCTCGCCGTCGAGACCGGTGCCGGGGCTGGTGCCGGAGCCGGCGCTGGAGGAGCGTGGGCCGGCGCCGAAACCGGGACCGGCGCCGGTGCTGCGGCCGGCACGGGCGCCGTTACGGGCGCCGGAGCACGCATTCCCGGAGGCCGGAGTGATGGGGGGGCAGGACGTGCCGGCGGGGCGGCGACCCGCTGCGGCTCGATTGGCCGGATTTGAAGGAGCTCGTCGAGCTCCTTGATCCGCGCCTCGAGTCCGTGACGCTCGGACGCGAGCTGAGCCAGCGCTTCGTCGACCGCTTGGAAAGCGGCTTCCGCCTCGCTGCCAGCAAATTCGCCGACGTGTGACCGAAGCTCGAGCTCGAACCGCTCATCGCGGCGCAACTGCTCTTCGGCCTCGAGCAGCGAGCGCCGTGAATTCAAGCTCGTCCGCTCTTCCTGGATGGAATGACGGTGGAGCGTGAGCTGTTCGTCGACGCGTTGGAGCCGAGCCGAATAGTCGGCCTTCACTCGATCGAAGACGTGCTGCGGCGTGGACTCGCGGCGCAGTTCGAGCGTCGCCAGCCAGGCCTCGTAACGCCGCCGCTCCTCGATCAGCGCGGGCACCTCGTTCATCGAGCGGTTCGGATCGCTCATCTGCTTTCCTCACGCGTCGCGCGCAGCGACCGCACGTCCGCCGCGCTCAATTCATTCACCCTGCCGAGCCCGCGGGCGGCAAGGAGAATCCGCGCGGCGTGCTCCAGACTTTCCATTCGCTGATGCGCCGCCTCGAGCGACGGCGCGATCGTGGTAGCTCCGTGGTTCGCCATCAGAAAACCATCATGTTTCGCCAGGAACGGCTCGAAAGCATCGGCCAACGCGTCACTCCCCGGCGTGGCGTACGGAACCAGCGGTACTTCACCAAGCTGCAAGATAACTTCCGGCAACACGGGCGCCATGAACGACTCTCCCGCCACCGCGAATCCCGTGGCGGCGGGCGGATGCGCGTGGACGACCGCGCGAATGTCGGGACGACGCTGGTAGATCCTCAAGTGCATGCCCAGTTCGCTGGAGGGCGCACGTCGGCCTTCCCGTATAAGTCCTTCGAGGCTGACGACCACCAGGTCGTCCGGCGTAACATCCACCTTGGCGAGCCCCGTTGGCGTGACGATCAGCGTCCCATCGTCCCTCCGAACGGACACGTTGCCATCCGGTCCCGCAACCAACCCGCGCTCGTATAGGCGCCTACAGACCAGGACGATCGCCTCGCGCGCGTCCCGCATTGTGCGGTCGGTCACAATTCCGCGCGATGCACGACGCGTCCGCCGACGATCGTGTACCGTGCGCAGCCCTGGAGCGTTTGGCCGGTGTAGGGAGTATTGCGTCCCTTTGATTTGAATCGTTTCGGGTCCACGACCCATTTCGCGTGGGGGTCGAACACGGTCACGTCGGCCGCCGCACGCGGGCGGAGGGAGCCGCCAGGAAGCTTGAACGTTTGCGCGGGCGCGCAGGACATGCGCTCGATCAGCACGCCGAGGTCGATCACATCCGACGCCACCAGCCAGGTGATGTTCACCGCGAGCGCCGTCTCCAGCCCGATGATGCCGTTGGGCGCGTCGGCGAACTCGCGCTCCTTTTCATCGTAGTGATGCGGGGCGTGGTCCGTCGCGATCAGATCGATCGTGCCGTCGCGCACCGCCTCGCGCAGCGCTGCGACGTCGTCCGCCGTGCGAAGCGGCGGATTCATCTTGGCATTGGTCTCGTAGCCGTCGACGGCATCTTCGGTGAGGGACAAGTGATGCGGGCAGACCTCCGCCGTCACGTTGATGCCGCGCTCCTTTCCCCAGCGAATCAGCTCCACCGATCCGCGGGTACTCATGTGGCAAAGATGAATGTGCCCGCCCGTTCGGCGCGCGAGCAGAATGTCGCGGATCGCCATGATCTCCTCGGCCTCCGCGGGAATCCCCTTCAGCCCAAGCCGGGCGCTCACCACGCCCTCGTTCATCGCGCCGCCTTTCGCGAGCGTCGGCTCCTCGCAATGATCCGCGACGGGTATGCCGAACGTCCTCGCGTACTCGAGCGCCGTCCGCATCAGATGAGCGCTCGCGACCGGCTTGCCGTCGTCGCTCACCGCAACCGCGCCGGCCGCAACCATCTCTCCGAACTCGGCGAGTGACTCGCCTCGCTGGCCGACCGAGATCGCGCCGATCGGGTAGACGCGTGCTGCGTTGGCGAGCGACGCCTGCCGAATGATGAAGCCGACGGCCGCCTGATTGTCGGTCACCGGGTCGGTATTGGGCATCGCGCACACGGCCGTGAATCCGCCCGCCGCCGCCGCGCGCGCGCCCGTCGCGATCGTCTCGACCTCCTCGCGACCCGGCTCGCGCAGATGACAATGGACGTCGATGAACCCGGGCGACACGACGAGTCCCGCGCAGTCGAAGGTCTCGAGCCCGTCGCGGCCGCTGGTATCGTTCGCGACGCGAGGGCCAACTGCTTCGACCTTGCCGCTGACGAGCAGCACGTCCGCGATGTCGTCGATCGATTGTGACGGATCGATCACGCGACCGCCCTTGAGCAGAATCGACTCACTCATCGTCGCGCTTTCCGCCGCTCGTTTCACGCTTGCCGCCCGAGGTCTTCGCGGCTTCGGCCAATTCCGGCCGGCCGCCGGAGAGCAGGTAGAGCACCGCCATTCGCACCGCGACGCCGTTCGTCACCTGGTCGAGAATCACGCTGAAAGGTCCATCCGCCACGTCGGAATCGATCTCGACGCCACGGTTCATCGGTCCTGGATGCAGGATCACGAGTTCGCGCGGCGCGCGCTCGAGCCGCTCGCGCGACACTCCGAACACGCGATTGTATTCCCGCAGCGACGGGATGTAACCGGCGGTCATTCGTTCGAGTTGCAGGCGGAGCACGTTGAGCGCGTCCGCCCACTCGATCGCCGCATCGATACGATCGAACACCGTCACGCCCAACTCGTCGATCGCGTTCGGCAGCAGTGAGCGAGGGCCGCATACCGCCACCTCGGCGCCCATCTTGGTGAGCCCCCAGATGTTGGAGCGCGCCACCCGGGAGTGCAGCACGTCGCCGACGATGCAGACCTTGACCCCCTCGATGCGACCGAACCGGTCGCGCAACGTCAACAGATCGAGCAGGCCCTGCGTGGGATGCTCGTGCGTGCCGTCGCCGGCGTTGATGACGTTCGACTCGATGCGTTCGGCCAGAAACTGCGCCGCGCCCGACGCGCCGTGACGGATCACGACCATGTCGATGCGCATCGCCTCGAGATTCCGCGCCGTGTCGACGAGCGTCTCCCCTTTCGAGACGCTCGATCCGGACGCGGCGACGTTCACCGTGTCCGCCGAAAGACGCTTCTCGGCGAACTCGAACGAGACGCGCGTGCGCGTCGACGCCTCGAAGAACAGGTTGACGATCGTCGCGCCACGGAGCGTCGGGACCTTCTTGATCGCCCGTTCGCTGATTTCCTTGAATGGCTCGGCGGTGTCGAGAATCAGCTTGATCTGCTCGCCGGTCAACGGCTCGAGCCCAAGCAGATCCTTGCCGAGCGTCGGGATCACGTACCGGCCTCGCGATCGGTGATGATCGCAGCGTTGCGGCCGTCGAGTTCCTGAACGAGCACGTCGACGCGCTGAGACGCCTCCACCGATACCTTTTTGCCGACGATGTCCGGCTGAATGGGCAGCTCGCGCCCGCCGCGATCGATCAGCACCGCGAGCGCAATGCGTTTCGGCCGGCCGAAATCGGCCAGCTCGTCGAGCGCCGCGCGAATCGTGCGCCCGGTGTACAGCACGTCGTCGACGATCACGACGGCCCGGCCGTCGATGTCGACCGGGATCTGCGTCTGACCCACCAGCGGCCGCGGCCCCACGGTTTGGAGATCGTCGCGGTACAAGGTGATGTCGAGCGCGCCTTGCGGGACCGTCGCGTCTTCGCGATCGGCGATGGTGGACACGATGTGCGCCGCGAGCTGGACCCCGCGGCGCTGGATTCCCACGATGACGAGATTATCGGTCCCGTTGTTCAGCTCGACGATTTCATCAGCGATCCGACGGAGCGTTCGGTCGAACGCTCGAGCATCGAGCACGGTGACCTGTTTTGGTGCCGCGGCCATGGTGCGCGCAATATGGGCCATGCCGTGCGACAACGGTAGCGCCACGCTTCATCGTGCCCCGTCGCTCCTCGCGCGCTCGACCGCCGCGGCGCCGATCTTCCGCCCGAGCTCTTCGCCGGCCTCGATGTCGAACCGGTAGTGAATGCCGGCCAGGACGCGCGAGCTCGACGCTTCGTCGGCCTTTTGGCGATAGTACGCGGCACGATCGGGAAAGAGATACGCGAACACTTCCGCCGCTGCCGCGGATTGCGTCGAGTGGCCCGACGGATAGCTCGGAAAGGGCGGCGTGGAAATCGCCGTCTTGAGCGCCGTATCGGCGCTGATCGGACGTTCCAGCCAGAAATAGAACTTGGCGTCCCAGCACGCGATCAAGGCGTCGGCCATCGCGGTGCTGGCCAGGGCCATCGCGCGCGCCGCATGTAGCGGCCCAAGCCGGTGCCGCGCGATCTCGTCGTCCATGAACACTTCCCAGCGCGACGATGGCGCGTCCGTGGCCCAGTAGCGGACGGTGTCGGCTTGCGCCGTAGTGCGCGTTTTTCCGATCTGCAGCAACTCGTTCAAATCGGTGGTGAAGCGGGCGCTCCCGGGGAGTGGCGGCGGTACGGGCCGTAATGCATCGCCCGACGAGATGACCCACGTGCGCCAGCTTCCCGCCGTCGGATCGAACGGATCCTTGACCCACTTGGGTGGCGTCGGTCGCCACGCCCAACTGGTGGTCGGCGGAGTCACCGTGACACTTGCCGCCGAGCCGTCTGCTTTGGCGCGCGCGATGACGCGGGCCGCGACTTCGCGACCGATCGCGTATCCCGCGTCGACGTCGCTTCGATACGCCGCGCCGCCGATGACGCGCGCGTCGCCCGCATCGCGTTCGAGCCGGTGGAAGCGCAGCGTGTCCTCGAATGGAAACGCGTACGACAGCACGGCCGCCGCCGCCGCGGCCACCGCGGCGTGCTCTGAGGGATAACTCGGCACACCGCCAGCATCGACCAGCGCGCGTACCCGTGTGTCAGCCGCGGATGGTGCGCGCCGCATGTACGCGTACTTCGCGTCCCACGTGGCGACGAGCGCATCGTACATCGCGGTGTTGACCAGCGCGAGAATCCGGGCCGACCGCACCGGCGTCGCGGGGCGTACGTCGGGAAGGAGCGCCCAGTAAAACTCGAGCAGGTCGAGTGTGGTCGTGTGCCACCGCGCGGTCGGCGGGGCATCCCAGTAGCGCACGAGTGAATCGGTTGCTGCCGTGCGCGCGCTCTGCAGCCGTATGATTTCCTCGATGTCCTGCATCGCCTGCGGCGACGCGTCGACAGGCGGCGCCGGCGGGCGAATCGCCGAGCCGTTCGGCAGCACCCAGGTGCGCCACTGCCCCGCATCCCGCTCCGCGGCGACGCGCGGCTCGACCGGACTCTCCGCGCATGCGAGCGCGACGATACACAGCGCGATCGCGCTGCGCCAACCAAGACACTTCATCGCAGTTCGGCGCGGCCGCTCGGAACGTTCTCCGCGTGCAGAGTGATCGTCCGTGGAATGCCGGGACCGGCCTCGCCGAACGAGTCCATGTACGGCCGAATGAGGAACGGGCGCTCGGAGCCGATGCTCTCTCCGCGATTCCACACGGGTTCGATCGTGATCACGTGCGTCCATCGCGGCGTGCCGCTCGACGTCGTCTCGCGCAAGTTGAGCGGCAGCGACAGGCCATTCGGCAAGGCATAGCCCATCGGATTCGAGATCCAATCGTCACCCGGAAACTCTTCCTCACCGTCCGTGCGAAAATCGATGACTCCCGAGTACGGTCCCCAGCCCGTGTCGTCGCGACTGTTCACCGCCCCGGTGTAGTCCGGCAGGAATTTGCCGTACGACAGCCAGATCGCGTTCGCCTGACCGATGTCGCGAACCATCCAGCCTTCGTACGTCCACCCCGGCTCGAGCTGCGTGAGGCGAACCCACATGTCGCCCTGCTCCGTCTGCCGCGGCTGCATGTTGAACAGCCAGATGCCGGCCTCCTCGTGCGACGGATATCCATTCAGCGCGTTGTCGCTCGGCGAGAACATCGTGAATTGTCCGGGGTGCTCGCGCAGCGGCGACGCGCCCTGCGTCACCGCGCCGACCACCGAAAGCTCAGCGCGAGCGTCGTTGATCACGCCGCGCAGCAGCCGCTGCGCGGAGGGCGTGTCATCGGCATCGCCCGGCGGCTCGACAGTGACCCACACCGCGCGCGCTCCTCGAGCCGCTTGCGGGAGCGACAACTCCACCGCGCTGCCGCCATTGAATCGACCGACCGCTTGAAACTGGCCCGACCCATCGGCGGTCCATGCCTCGTACGTCCCCTCCGTTGCCGGATCGAGGGCGCGTAATCCGTTCAACGTGAGACTCAGCGACGTCGCGTCCGGCGGCGCGGGGGCGGCGGCGTCCGAGCCGCACGCCCCGCCCCAGACGCCGACGAGAATTGCGATCGCGAGAGTCTTCGTCGCCGTCACTGACACTCTTTCGGCGTGACGCCGGCGAAGTTCGGATTCGTCTGATACTCCTCGAGGCTGACTGGGACGGCCTTGTCCCGCGTCGCGAGGAACGTGTTCTTGGCCGGTCCAGGATCCGCGCCCCACCGGCGGAGGTCCCACAGCCGCCGCGCCTCGAGCCAGAGCGTCGCGCCGCGCTCGAACTCGAGCGTCTTCCACGCCGTCGCAAGATCCGACGCCGGAGTGAGCGCGGCCATCTTGTAGTTCGCGCGCGCTTGATTCATGAAGGTGTACGCGCCCGCGATATCGTTCTTGCGCAACGCCGCTTCCGCCTGCAGCAGCCGCATCTCCGTGCCCTTCACCACCGGAATGTCGGCGCCCAGATCGGTGTACTTGGCCTGACGGAAGTACGGTGTCTTTCCATCCTGCCCGGTCTGTATCGCGCCGTTGCTCGTCTTGATCGTGTCCCATGGCACGCGCGGGTCCTTGAACACCTGTGCCCAGCTCGTGTTGTAGAGCGAAAACTCGCGTCGTACGTAGGTCTCCTGCACCAGCGAATTCTGCTCGCGCGTCGAGTTCAACGAGAAGACCGCGTTGTACACGAACGCGGTCGGCACCTGGGCCGCGTCGGCAATCGCGGCATCCCAGTTCCCCAGCCAGGCGCGGACCGATGCCCGACCACCATACGCCGCGTTCAGGACGTCGGTCGCACCGTTCGCCACGAGCGCGATCTTGATCGCCTCCGTGAAGAACGTGTCGGCGCGCTGGAAGTACGCGGAGTCACTCTGCAACGGACCGTTATCGAATACGGCCCCGCAGACCGTCTCGCCCAGCAGCCGATTGGTGAGCCCGGCGAACAGGTTCGCGCGTGCCGAATACACGCTCTTGCCATAGTCGAACGATGTTCCCGAGAACGCCTTGAACCGGTCGATCCCGGACTCCGCCTCGAACCGCGCGCGGTGCATCGCCGACCACAGGCCGTTCACGTCTTCGGGTCGGATAATGCCGCGCACCCACAATCCTTCCTGCGTGTAGCTGCCGCCGTGTCCGAGCTCGTCACTCGCGATTGCCGTGATGCGCACCATCTCGTCGTACACGTTGGCATAGTCCGCCGACATGCCGACGACGAGCGCCGGCACGGCGTCCGGGGTTTGAAGCTTGCTGTCTTCGATCGGCCCAGGGTTGGTCACGTCCAGACTGCAGCTCGCGAGTGTTCCAGCCAACGCCGCGAGCGCGATCCAATGAGTCGTGTGTCGCATGAGAGTTTCGTGGCGGTTAGAAGGTGGCGCGGAGCGAGAAGATCAACGACTTGTACGGTGGCAATTGGTAATACTCGCGCCGGCCGAGGCCCGTCCCCGCGTCGCTCGCGTCGTTTGCCTCCGGATCGGCGCCGTCGTACTTCGTCCACTTCCACAGATTCCGCCCCGACAATACCAGCGTCGCCGAGCGCGCGCCGCGGACGAATCGCTGCGGCAGCTCGTACGAGAGCGACAGCGAGCGAAGCTTCACGAAATCCGTCTTCGACGCCCAGAAGTCGCTGTTGGCGATCGTGCGATCGATCGCGCAGCGGCCGCGGTCGCGGGCAGTGATGCCGTCGAGCGCCGACGCCACGTCATCCGCGGTGTTGGCCTTCCCATCCGGTCCGAGCGCCTGCTTGAGCGCCTGCTGCACGCCGTAACACGGATACCACACGTTCCGCAGCGCGTTCTGATAGCCGATGAAATTCACGACGTACGCGCCGCCCTGATACTCGGCCTGCGCATCGAGCGTGAGTGAACGCGAAAGCGTCACCGTGGTGCCGAGCCCGATGATGCGCGGCGGGTAGACGGGTCCGATGTACTGGTCGGGCGCCACTCTCGGATTGTCGATGTCATTGGCGTTCGAGATTTTCGCGCCGAAGAGCGCCGGAACCGGCAGCCAGCGGCCCGTCGTATCGACGCGCACCGAGCTGCCGAGTCCCGTCGGAATGACGGAAAGCTGGCCGAGTTCGATCGCCTTGTTTCGCATCCAGGTGCCGTTCGCGCGCACGTCCCACTGGAGCCTGTTCATTCGCAGCAGCGAGGTGTTCACCTGCAGCTCGAGGCCTTCGTTCTCCAGCGAACCGACGTTCATGAGCTGCGACCGCGAGAAGCCTTCGGACGGCGGCAGCGTCACACCGATCAACGCGCCGGACGTGCGCGTGTGGAACGCGGTGGCCTCGAGGGTCACACGATCCGACAGCGTGCTGGCGTCGAACCCAAACTCGATCTCGCGCGTGCGCTCCGGTCCGAGCGTCGAGTCGCCAACCTGCGCGACCGTGACGCCGGGCTTGCCGTCGTCGCCAGCAACCGGGTCCCACGTACGGACGGCGTCGAACGCCCCGGGCGCCTTGCCCGACTCACCCAATGCCGCGCGCAGCTTGAAGGTCGGGATCAGGCGGGTTGGCCAGAAACTCTCATCAGACAACACGTATGCGGCGCTGATCTTCGGATAGGTCTGCAGGCCGAAGCTCTTGCCGAACGCCGAGTTTCCGTCCACCCGAAGTCCGCCGGTGATGAACAGTCGGTCCTTCCACCCGGCCAGCTCCTGGAGGAAGAAGCCGGCATTCACGACGCGCGGCCGATCGTCGCGGCCGAGCGTGATTCTCGCGGCTGAGAACAGCGTCGGATCGCCAGGTCCTGAGAAGTCCTGCCCAGTCACGCCCGTGAAGTGCTCGCGATCGTCGAACAGCTGTCCGCCCCACGAGAACGTCGAAGCCAGCGTGCCGCTGCGCAGCGCATTCTGGTACGAGCCCGCGTAGTCGAGGGACAGCTTGGTGTGATTCCAGTTGGAGCTGTTGATCGAGCCCGCGGCAAGATTGAGAAAACCGAAGGGAATGACCGACTTGATGTCGTTGTTGTTGTAGTCGAACCCGACGTTGAATCTGTTGGTGAGCGAAGTGATCGGGCTCCACTGCAGGTTACCGCCGAGCACGAAGTGGTCGGCGTTGTTCGTCGTCTTGAGGTCGAGAACGTACCCGTTCGTTACGCACGTTTCC
>Ga0310811_10012212_pt1 | contig 11142 bp, 12 predicted proteins | sample YCmetagenome_FD_207642 | JGI IMG/M metagenome (GOLD analysis project Ga0310811, IMG submission 207642) | Soil microbial communities from experimental microcosm in Duke University, North Carolina, United States - YC | ecosystem: Engineered > Artificial ecosystem > Soil microcosm > Unclassified ... | reverse complement strand
GTCGCGGCCACGGCGGCGGGCCGGCGCGAACGACGGGGCCGGCTTCACCTCGAACGGTTTGCCGGGCGGGCCGAATCGCAGCGTGATGTCCACGCGGTAGTTCAATCCCTGCTGCGAAACCGTGTACGGACCGAGGATCACGTGCCAGGTGCCGCGGTCGATCGGCCCGGGCAGGTAGCCGGGAGTCGCGTCCGAGGCGCTGATCGTGAACCGGTCGCGGGCGCCGCCGGACCAGCCCCGGAAGCCGTGGTGGTTGCCCAGTTCATGGCCGGCTGGGCCGAAAACGCCGAAGTCCAGGGCGTTGCCGACCTGGCCGGACGGCACCTGCGGGCGGTCGTAGCTGTAGACGACGGTCAGCTCCGCGACCCCGCGCGGCACGTCGACCGGCAGGTAGTACCAGTCGGGCGCGCCGGGCTCGAACCGACCGGTGACGGTGATCGTCTGCTCGCTGCCGTCCGTGCCGTCGGCGAACGCGATACCCGGCAGCATCTGGCCTGCCGCCAACGCGCCGCCCGCGATGAGCAGCGCCCTCCGGTTCATGCTCATGCACTGGACGCTATGCGGCAGAACGTGACTCGAACACCTCCGTCAGATGAACTGTGGTGACCGCCGGAAACTGTCAGGGGTGGGTCGTAGCGTCGCGGTCATGGACCTCACCGCCACCACCGCACAGCTCGCCGGCACGCTCGCCGATCTGGTGCGGCTGCTGCCGTCCCGGATGTACGACCCCGTGCTGGCCGGCGTCCTGATCACCGCGGACCGGGGCGGAGTGTTGGTTCGCGGCACCGATCGGGAACGCGGCGTACGGCTGCGCTGCGCGGCGACCGTGCACGCGGACGGCCAGGTGTTGGTGCCGGCCAAGCCATTGGCGGAAACGCTGCGTGCGTTGGACGCCCCGCAGGTTCGTCTGGTCGTCGAGGGTTCGCGGCTGGCCGTCCGAGTGCCCGGCGCGCGGTTCGCGCTGCCACTCCTGGAGGCCGACCTTCATCCCGGCGTCGCCGAACCGCCCGCTCGGGTCGGCGAGGTCGACGGTCCGGAATTCGCGTCCCTGCTGTCGGTTGTGGCCTCCGTAGCCGCTCGCGACGACGCCCTGCCGATGCTCACCGGCGTGCGCCTGCGCGGCGAGCCCGGCGGGCCGCTGTCCATGATCGCGACCGATCGATATCGGCTGGCCATCGCCACGCTGCCGTGGACCGGGGAGTCCTCAGTGGACGCCATGGTGCCGGCGGCGCTTCTCGTCGAGGCCGCCAAGCAGGCGTCGTCCACCGAGCGCGTCGCCCTGCACGTCGACCAGGACCGGGCCGGCCTGGTGTGGGGCGACGCCGCGATCGTCACCTCGCTGCTGGCCTCGACGCTGCCCGACGAGCGCAAGATCCTGCCCACCACCGTCGATGCCACCGTCACCGTCGACGCCGACGCGCTGGCCGGCGCCGTCCGCCGAGTCGGGCTGTTCAGCGAGGGTCCCCACGTCGTGCAGCTGGCCCTGGGCGACGGCGAGATCCGCGTGCACGGCGGCGGTCAGCAGGTCGGCGAAGCCGAGGAGCACGTCAAGGCCGAGATCACCGGCGGCCGCCCCACCCCCGCCTACCAGCTCCGCTACCTCTCCGACGCCCTCAAGGCCTTCGCCGGCCAGCAGGTCACCCTGTCCATCCAGCCCGGCCGCCGCGGCACGATGTTCACCTCCGACGGCCGGCTCCAGTACCTCGTGGTGCCGATCCGGACGGTGGCCTAACGGGAGCGGAGATACTCCAGCTGGGTCCGGACCGACCACTCGGCGGCGTACCAGAGGGAGCGGTCGACCTCGGCGTAGACGATCTCGACGACCTGGCGGGCGGTGGCGTCGGGGCCGAGCTGGGCCAGGGCGGCGCGGACCTGGTTGAGGCGCTGCTCGCGGTGGGCGAGGTAGGCCCGGGCGGCGGTGCCGGCGTCGGGGAGGTCGGGGCCGTGACCGGGCAGCACGAAGGTGCCGGGCGGCAGCTCGGCGAGCCGACGAAGGGAGTCGAGGTACGGCCCGAGGTCGTCGGTGACGGTGGTGCCACGGCCGAGCACGGTGTCGCCGGTGAGCACGGCCGGCGGGGCGTCGTGCTCCAGCCAGAAGCAGAGGGAGTCGTCGGTGTGCCCAGGGGTGACGAGCACACGGATCTCCAGCCCGGCCTGGGCGATGACGTCGCCGTCGGAGAGGCCCTCTGAGCCCAGGCGCATGGCCGGATCGAGGGCGTACACGGGCGCGTCGACGAGCTCGGCGAAGCGACGGGCGCCGGCGGAGTGGTCGGGGTGGCCGTGGGTCAGCAGCACGGTGCTGACCGGCCCATGGGCGGCGACCAGGTTGAGGTGCTGCTCGTCGTCAGGCCCGGGATCGACTACGACACAGGCCTGCGAGGAGGGGTCGCGCAGCACCCAGGTGTTGGTGCCGTCGAGCGTCATCTCGGACGGGTTGTCGGCCAGCAGCACGGCGGCGGTGGGCGTGACGGGACGCAACACGCCGTAGGCAGGGTGCTCGGCCCGCTCGCCGACGGCCGGGCGGGAGCTCATCGGCCGGCCACCTCGTCCCCAGGACCGGGGTCCAGGTGCAGCGGCGCACGGTCGTACTCGGGATCGCCGGGCAGCACAGCGTGCAGCTTGTTCCCGCGCCGGATCACCTTCGGGATGATCTTCTCGGTGGTCTGCCGGTCCAGCTCCATCGCCGCGGCCACGGTGCCGGCGTCGCGCAGCTCGGCCAGGGTCATCCAGGTCGGCGGCAGCAGCCCGACGTTGCCGGCCTTCCAGTCGTCGATGGCGTCCTGCGGCCGCTGCCAGCCGGCCTGGTCGGCCTCGCTGGTGGCGCCGTCGGCGTGCTGGCCCTCGGGCAGCACGGCCAGGAAGAACCGGGTGTCGTAGCGGCGCGGCTCCTCGGCCGGCGTGACCCAGTTGGCCCACGGCCGCAGCAGGTCGGCCCGCAGCACGAGACCGGCGTCGGCCAGGAACTGGGCCAGCGACACCTCGCGGTTGACCAGCGCGTGCCGCACGTCGGCGTACTGCGCGGCGTCGGCCACCACCGAGACGTCGTCCTTGCCGGCCAGCAGCACGCCGGACTCCTCGAACGTCTCCCGCACGGCCGCGCACACCAGGGCGCGGGCCATGCTCGGGTCGCAGCTGAACTTGCGCCCCCACCAGGCCGGCTCGGGCCCGACCCAGGCGACGGAGGTGTCCGCGTCGCGCCGGTCCACGCCGCCACCGGGGAACACGGTCATGCCGCCGGCGAACGCCATGCCGGTGACCCGGCGCATCAGGAACACCTCCATGCCGGTGTCGCGTTCACGCACGAGGGCGACGGTGGCCGCGTCCTTCGGCGTCACGGGCGGGTTCGGCGCGACGTCCGGCACCATCGACTCCGGCAGCGTCAGTTCCTCGGGCAGCTGTGGCACGCCCACGAGCCTAAGGGCCAATCGGCGTCCTGCCGCGTGGAGAATCGTCACGTGGAGGAACAACTGCGGGTAGGACTGATCGGTGCCGGGCCGTGGGCCGGCTCGGTGCACGCACCCGGCATCGCCGAACACCCCGGCACCCGTCTGACCACGGTGTGGGCCCGGCGCCGGGACGCCGCCGAGGAGCTGGCCGGCCACTACGGGGCCGAGGTGGCCGACGACCCGGACCGTCTGATCGACCAGGTCGACGTGGTCGCGGTGGCCGTGCCGCCGGCCGTGCAGGCCGACATCGCGCTACGGGCCGCCCGAGCCGGCAAGCACCTGCTGCTGGAGAAGCCGCTGGCCGGCACGGTCGAGGACGCGCGCCGCTTGGCCGGCACCATCGCCGACAACAACCTGGCGTCGCTGGTCATGCTGACCCTGCGGTTCTCACCCGAGGTGATCGACTGGCTGGCCGAGGTGGGTTGCCGGGGCGGCTGGCAGGGCGGCAGCGCACAGTGGCTGTCCGGCGCGCTGCTCGGCGGCGCCTACTCGGGCTCCCAGTGGCGGCACGACCAAGGTGCGCTGTTCGACGTCGGCCCGCACGCCTTCGACCTGCTCGACGCGGCTTTGGGCCCGGTCGAGGACGTGCTCGCCGCGCACAAGACGGACAACGACCTCTGGCACCTGATCCTGGGCCACGCCAACGGCGTCACCAGCACCGTCACGATGTCCATGCACCTGCCGATGCGGCCGACCATCGTCGACCTGGCGGTGTACGGCGAACATGGCCACAGCGCCCTCGGCGGGCGCAAGACGTCCTCGCAGCAGGCGTACGCCGCGCTGCTCGACACCTTCGTCGACATGGTGCGCAGCGGCCAGCACACGCACGCCTGCGACGCCCAGCGCGGCCTGCACCTCCAGCAGATCCTCGACCAGGCGCTCCGCAAGCTGGCCTGAAATGCAGGGAAGGACGCCTTACCTGCATTGAACGCAGGTAAGGCGTCCTTCCCTGCACAAGCCGGGGTTTTACTGCTCGCGCTGAGCGAGTTCCTCGTGCAGCTGGCGCAGCAGGTCGCGCTCCACGTCGCTGAGCTTGTCCTCGGCGATCGGCTTGTAGTCCACGAGCCCGAGCGCCGACGGGTCGGCCGAGGGCTCCAGCACCGGCGGCTGCGCGGCCTTCTCGGTGGCCACCGGCTGCACCGGTTCGACCGGCGCGGCCTTGGCCGCCGCCTCCGGCTTGGCCTGAGCGTGGGCCACCGGCTTGATCGGCACGACGGAGCCGCCGTTCTTCGAGCGGCGGCCGCCGCTCGTGGCCGGGGCGGCCGCGTGCTGGCCCGATAAGTTGATCGGCTTCGCGTCCGAGGCGGCCAGCCGGTGGTAATCGCTACGGTCCGCGCCGGTCTTCAGCACCTCGACCACGGCCCGGATGCCGGCGGTCTCCAGCGCCTGCCCGATCCGGTACGCCGTCGCCGGCGCGAACCCGTCGGGACCGATCTCGACCAGCACCACCCGCTGCGGCACCGCACCCGGCGTCGCGCCGGCCGGCGTCACCCGCCACACCGCGTGCACGGACTGCACGCCGATGAGGAAGTCCACCACCGGGGCCAGCGCCGCGCCGATGCCCTCGCCGGCGTCCGGCTCGTAGCTGAAGCGGTGCGGCGGGGCGTACCAGGTGTCACGGACCTTGAGCCGGTCGGCCAGCGAGGGGTCCGAGCGGGACTGGTCCAGCAGCGACCGCAGCTGGCCGTTCTCGGCCGGCGTCACCGGCACGCCGCCGGCGATCAGGCAGCCGACCAGCAACTCCACGGCACGGTCCGACTCGGCGATGGCGACCAGCTCGCGGGCCGAGGTGAGCGCGTCGTCGTCGACCCGCCCAGCCATCCGCAGCAGAATGTCGTGCAGCCGATCGGGCAGTCCGTCCCCAGTCGCGACGTCCGACACGACGGGTCTCCTTTCAGGCGGTGGCGAGATCGGCAGCGCCGAAGCACAGCAGTTCGGACACGTCGAGCGCGGCGCGGTGGTACGGCGACAGGTCGAAGTCCGGCGCCAGCACCTCGACACACGGCTCGTGCTCGCCGAGCGCCCGCAGCATGCGCTGGAGCTCCCCGGTCAGGCGGTGGTGGTCGGCGACGGCCGTCACCAGCACCACGCGGTGCACGCGGCCGTCGGCGGCGTGCCGCCAGGCGCAGCGCACCTCGCCGAGGCCCTCGCGGCCGCGCAGCGTCGCACCGAGCACGACACCGATCGGGTCGCCGCTGGCGGCCTGGTCGGCGGCCTCGGCGACGAAGGTGAACGCCGGCTCGGGGACCGCACCGATGCCCAGCACGGAGCTGGTCAGCGCCGGGTCGGCGCCGATGCCGCGCAGCAGCGAGTGCTCGTCGGCGGTCAGGCCGATCCGGTCGTGCAGCAGCGCGCGCGGCAGGGCCCGGCCGAGCACGGGCAACGCCCCGCTCGCCAGCCAGTCCCGAAACCGCCACAGCTGGGTGTCGGACAGTCGTCCGGCCAGCCTCAGCAGCAGCTCATGCGCGTTCAGCTCGGCGTTGTCCCGCACGCCCACCGCCCTTCGGAGTGGCCAAGGTGACTCTCGCGGTCTAGCAGACCAGGAGACGCCACCTTAGCGCCACCCGAACGGGTTACTGAACTAGCCGATTTCGACGATCAACTCCACCTCGACGGGTGCGCCGAGTGGCAATTCGGCGACACCGACGGCTGACCGGGCATGCACGCCGGCCTCGCCGAAGATCTCACCCAGCAGTTCGGACGAGCCGTTCACCACGGCCGGCTGGCCGGTGAAGCCCTCAGCCGAGGCCACGAAGCCGACCACCTTGACGATGCGCGTGATCGAGTCCAGCCCGACCAGCGAGTCCACCGCGGCCAGCGCGTTCAGCGCGCAGGTGCGGGCGTAGGCCTTGGCCTCGTCCGGCCCGATCTCCCCGCCGACCTTGCCCGTGGCGGGCAGCGAGCCGGCCACGAACGGCAGCTGGCCCGAGGTGTAGACGAGCGAGCCGGTGCGCACCGCCGGCACATAGGCGGCGACCGGCGCGGCCACCGCTGGCAGCTCGATGCCCAGCTCCTTGAGCCTGGCCGACCAGGTCATGCCTTCTCCCGCTTCAGATAGGCGACATGCTGCTCGCCGCTCGGGTTGGGCAACACGGTCACCAGCTCCCAGCCGTCCTGGCCCCACTGGTCCAGGATCTGCTTGGTCGCGTGGATCAGGAGCGGGACCGTGGCGTACTCCCACTTAGTCATGCCGGCAGCCTAACCGGCACGCTATTTTCGATCACGTGGAGACGTGGCGGATCATCGCGACCTGCCTGCTGGCCTTCGGCGGCATCATCATGACCCTGCTGATCACCGGCAAGGTCCGGGACGACCGCAACCGCAACCCCGGCGACGTCACCCGCGCCGCCCTCTGGTCGGTCCTGGTCTTCGCGGTGCTGTGCGGGCTGATCGCCACCGTGCTGCCGAGCACCGTGGTCTGGGGCGTGGTCGCCGCCCAGTACATGATCCTCGTCCTGATGCATCACATCGGGTAGCTGTGCCCGTGCCGCGCCACTCCAGGCACCGGCGCAGCCTCGCGACCGTGGGCGATGCCTCAGCATCATCTCCGGCGAATACTCCGCGGAGCCGCCTAGGCTTGGCTTCGTGACCACACCCATCGTCGGCTGGACCGAGGAACTCACCCGGGCCCGGTTGCACGTGGTCACCGGCAAGGGCGGCACCGGCAAGACCACTGTGGCCGCCGCGCTGGCCATCGCGCTGGCCACCGGTGGCCGTCGCGTGCTGCTGGTCGAGGTGGAGGAGCGGCAGGGCATCGCCCAGCTGTTCGACCGGGCGCCGCTGCCGTACGCCGAGGAGCGCATCGCCTCCGCGCCCGACGGCGGTGAGATCCGCGCGCTGGCCGTGGACGCCGACGCGGCGTTCATGGAGTACCTGGCCATGTTCTACAACCTGGGCTTCGCCGGCCGGACGCTGCGACGGATGGGCGCGATCGAATTCGTCACGACGCTGGCCCCGGGCCTGCGCGACGTGCTCCAGACCGGCAAGGTCAAGGAGTGCGTCGGCCGCACCGACGCCGCCGGCCGGCACATGTACGACCACGTGGTGCTGGACGCGCCGCCGACCGGCCGGGTGGTGAAGTTCCTCGACGTCACCCGGGCCGTGCAGGACGTGGCCAAGGTCGGGCCGATCAAGGGCCAGAGCGAGGGCGTGGTCCGGTTGATGCACTCCGGCGACACCGCCGTGCACCTGGTCACGCTGCTGGAGGAGATGCCGGTCCGGGAGACCCTGGACGCGGTGGCCGAGCTGGACGGCGCCGACCTGCGGCCGGGCGCGGTGTTCGTGAACCGGGTGCGGCCGGCGCGGCTGGCCGACCGCTCGGTGCCGGCGGCCGCCAGTGGCCAGGTGGACGCCGCGCGGGTGCGGGCCGGGCTGGCCTCCGTCGGCCTGAAGCTGCCCGACGACGAGCTGGCCGGGCTGGTCGAGGAGACCGTCGAGCACGCCGTGCGGGTGCAGGCCGAGCAGCGGGCCCGCGAGCTGCTGGCCGAGGCCGACCTGCCGGCGCTGGAGCTGCCCGAGCTGGTCGACGGCGTCGATGTCGGCGCGCTGTACGAGCTGGCCGAGACGCTGGTCGACCAGGGGGTCCGCTGATGCCGGCAAAGCTTCATGTCGACAAGTTGCTGGACGACCCGGCGACCAAGGTGATCGTCTGCTGCGGGTCCGGCGGCGTCGGCAAGACCACCACCGCGGCGGCGCTGGCCGCGCGGGCGGCCGAGCGCGGGCGGCGCACCGTCGTGCTGACCATCGACCCGGCCCGCCGGCTGGCCCAGTCGCTCGGCCTGCGGGAACTGGACAACACCCCGCGCAAGGTGTCCGTCGAGGGCTTCGACACCGAGGACCGCCTGCACGCGATGATGCTGGACATGCGTCGCACGTTCGACGACATGGTGCTGGCGCACGCGGGCCCGGACCGGGCCGAGCAGATCCTGGGCAACCCCTTCTACCAGACCATTTCCTCCTCGTTCTCCGGCACGCAGGAGTACATGGCCATGGAGAAGCTGGGGCAGCTGGCCGCTGACGGCTCGTGGGACCTGATCGTGGTGGACACCCCGCCCAGCCGGTCCGCGCTGGACTTCCTGGACGCCCCGCAGCGGCTGTCGACGGTGCTGGACGGGCGGATCATCCGGCTGCTGTCGGCCCCGGCGCGGGCCGGCGGCCGAGGCCTGCTGAAGATCGTCGGCGCCGGCTTCGGGCTGTTCACCAAGGTCATCTCGACGATCATCGGCGGCCAGCTGCTGGCCGACGCGTCCGCGTTCGTGCAGGCCTTCGACAGCATGTTCGGCGGCTTCCGGGAACGGGCGCAGAAGACCTACCAGCTGCTGCGCTCACCCGGCACCGCGTTCCTGGTGGTCGCCGCGCCGGAGCCGGACGCGCTGCGCGAGGCGTCCTATTTCGTGGAGCGGCTGGCCGCGGAGTCGATGCCGCTGGCCGGGCTGGTGCTCAACCGGACCCATCCGGTGCTGGCCAAGCTGTCGGCCGGCAAGGCGGTGGCCGCCGCCGACGAGCTGGAGCGGAACGGCGAGGCGCCGCTGGCCGCGGCCGTGCTGCGGGTGCACGCCGACCGGGTGGCCGTGGCGACCAGGGAGCAGCGGCTGCTGGCCCGGTTCACCAAGGCGCACCCGTCGGTGGCCGTCACCGGGGTGCCGGCGCTGGCCGAGGACGTGCACGACCTGGCCGGGCTGCGCGAAATCGGCCGGCGGCTGGCCGGGGACTGAAACGCACGCTTGTTTCGCCGAGGGCGGCGATTGCCGCCGTCGGCGAAATTCGCGCTGATCATCGGTTAGATTTTTTGAACACTCAACAAATGACGTCGATCAGCTGACCTTGTACTCACCAAGATCGGCATGCTCGCGCCGCGCCGACTCCAGCAACTCGAACCAGGAGTCCACATCCGGCCGGCGACGCAGCAGAGCCCTGCGCTCACGCTCGGTCATTCCGCCCCACACACCGAACTCGATGCGATTGTCCAGCGCCTCGGACAGACACTCCGTCCGCACCGGGCAACTCAGGCAGATGGTCTTGGCTTTGCGCTGCTCAGCACCCCTGACGAACAGCTGCTCCGGATCTTCATCTCGACATGAGGCGTCGACACGCCAATCCCCCTGAACGAACTGCATGACCCCCGCTCCCCTACGTCTCGTCCAAAAACCGATACCCCCCGGTACCGGCTGCCGTAGGCTGACCGCGGGTGCGGACTGTCCTCCGGCGTTGTCATGAGACGTTGACGGACTGTAGAGCCATCTGGTTCCCCTGCCAACACCGGGTTACCCGAATGTGAGCTTCACCCACCCGAAGTGGTGAATGAACGTCGCGGTGAGCGCTCACATCGAAGCACCACGTGATGACGCGTACTGTGACTGTCGTGCGTGTGGGCAACGGTCTTGTGAAGTTGGTCGGTCTGTGCCTTTTGGCCGGGGTTCTGGTCGCGGGCATGCTGTTCCCCACAGTGGGGGCGCTAGGCGTGGTGTCCAACCGCGCCAGCGACACCGTCGACGCCACATCGGCGGACCTGGTGACCACCGATCCACCGCTGATGTCCGTGGTCGAGGACAAGAACGGCAAGCCGATCGCGTACCTCTACAACCAGTACCGCGTCAACACACCGTCCGACCAGATCTCGCCGTTCATGAAGGCGGCCATCGTCGCCATCGAGGACCGGCGGTTCTACCAGCACGACGGCGTCGACTGGCAGGGCACCTTCCGGGCGCTGCTGAGCAACCAGGTCAACGGCAGCGTGTCCCAGGGCGCGTCCACCATCACCCAGCAGTACGTGAAGAACTACCAGGTGCTGGTGGCCGGGCGGGACGACAAGTCGGCCCAGGAGCAGGCCCAGGCGCAGACCGTGGCCCGCAAGCTCAAGGAGGCCCGGGTCGCGCTCCAGCTGGAGAAGAAGCTGTCCAAGGACGAGATCCTGACCCGGTACCTCAACCTGGTCACCTTCCTCGGCCGGGTGGACGGCGTCGGCACCGCGTCCCAGGTGTTCTTCAACACCACGCCCGACAAGCTCACGCTGCCCCAGGCCGCGCTGCTGGCCGGCGTGGTCAACAACCCGATCAGCTTCGACCCGTGGCAGCACCCGGCGGCGGCCAAGAAGCGCCGCGACACCGTGATCGACGCCATGGCGGCCACCGGCAAGATCCCCACTGACGTCGCCGAGGCCAACAAGAAGACCGACCTGGGCGTCGGCCCCGAGCCCCAGCTGCCCGGCTCCGGCTGCGTCGGCACCGCCCCCGAGGTCGGCTTCTACTGCGACTACGTGCTCGGCTACCTCCAGCAGGCCGGCTTCAACTCCGACCAGCTGCAGACCGGCGGCTACGTGATCAAGACCAACCTGGACCCGGACGTCTCCAAGATCGCCAAGCAGGCGGCCGAGAAGAACGTGCCCAAGACGGCCAACGGCATCGCCAACACCTTCGTGATCGTCAAGCCGGGAAGCCAGACCCACGAGCTCGCCGCCCTGGTGGCCAACCGCGACCTCGGCGTGGACGCCGCGCAGGGGCAGACCCTGACCAACCTGCCCGCCGACGTCAGCGACAACTTCGGCGCAGGCTCGATCTACAAGATCTTCACCACCGCCGCGGCCATGGAGAAGGGCCAGGTCGGCCTGAACACCGGCATCCCGAACCCGAAGACGTTCTGCTTCTTCCCGCCGATCCGGTACCCGGAAACCAAGTGCCACACGGTGGCCAACGACGAC
>Ga0310811_10012211_pt1 | contig 11142 bp, 13 predicted proteins | sample YCmetagenome_FD_207642 | JGI IMG/M metagenome (GOLD analysis project Ga0310811, IMG submission 207642) | Soil microbial communities from experimental microcosm in Duke University, North Carolina, United States - YC | ecosystem: Engineered > Artificial ecosystem > Soil microcosm > Unclassified ... | reverse complement strand
GCAGACTGCTTGAAAGGGAAGGTTTTTGGAGTGACATTTGATGTTAATGGTATACCTCATAACACGCGTGGTGCCACGCCTCCGGAAATGGCGGTAATTGTAGATGGAATAATAATGCCTGGTACCCGTTTGAATGATCTGAGTGCTAACGATGTTTATAGCATTGAAGTGTTGAGGAGTGCATCGTATTTGACAATATATGGCTCTAGTGCTCCTGGTGGAGCCTTGGTAATCACCACTAAACGCGGCGGAGAAGGCACCGCTGCAAAAGGAAAACCTCAAACAACCGGGATTATCACGTTTCCTTTTTCCGGTTATTCAAAGATTAGGACTTTCTATATTCCAAAATATGAACATAGTGCCGATAATCAGGTTGATACTCGGACTACAATTTACTGGAATCCCAACCTGATAACCGATGAAAACGGTAGCGTATCGTTTTCATACTTAAACAATGATACAAAAGGTATCTATAAAATAGTAATAGAGGGCATTGATGAATATGGGAATTTGGGCAGGTATGTATACCGGTATAAAGTAGAGTAATACATTATGAAATCATTCCCCTTCTACAAGCACAACCCATACTCCTGCTTTATTTTATTGCGCCTTACTTTATTAATACGACATTCGGCGTTATACGCTATAAATAATTCCATTTAAAGCAGCTTTGTTAATTTTTAAAAAATCATATCCTTGTAAAAGTATATGAGTGAATTTGAAACCATTGTCCATCAAACCTTATTAGATAAAGATAATGCAGATTATATTGAGGATAATGCTCCATTTGCCGTAGAAAACGTAGATCAAGCATATTTAGGGTAAATACCAAAGACATCAAGTGAATACTACTTTAGCTAAAAAGAGCCGTATTGACACTGAAATCACTCAAAAATATTCCCGTCGGGACCACTAAAAACGCTGTTTTCGTATAAAGGGAACGGCGTTTTTTATTGATCAGTAAAGTTATTAGGCTCAGTTGACATTGAAATCCGAACTCTTAGTAAATAATTTTTATATTTTGGAACGATATGAGCAACTATAAAAAACAAGCAGCTGAAACGGCCTTTAGTTTGATTAAGCCCGGCCAGGTCATTGGCCTTGGCGATGGATCGACGGTTCTTCACCTGGTTGATCTGATTGCAGCGGATACTGCTCTTGCGGCCACGATTGTTTTGACTTCCTCTTCTGTAAGGGCCATGCAGAGGATGAAAGAGTTGGGGTTGACGGTCGTACCGCTTTCGAATTTAAAGACTGTCGATAGTTATTTTGACGGGTGCGACCAGTTTGACAGCGAGCTGAATGCGCTAAAGAGTGGGGCAGGTATCCACACGATGGAAAAGATACTTGCCGGAATGGCGGGTGAATTTATCCTGATGGGCGATTTGGGCAAATTTTCAGAAAGACTTACGGTTGCTTATCCGGTCGTGGTAGAGATTATCCCCGCTGCTATCAGCTCTACAATTTTGAAATTGGAAAACATATTCCCAGGGATTGAATGGAGTTTGCGTCCTTCGTCGTCGGACCGGGGTAACTATCTTGTTGATCTGCGGTTTGCAGAATTACCGGAATTGTCTTTGCTGAATACTACGATCAAAATGTTGCCGGGTGTAGTGGATCATTCTCTGTTTTTCCGCATGGCAGCTAAAGCTGTAATTGCGGGGCCGGAAGGAACGAAGATAATAGTTCCTTTAGCCCGCTGATTGAAGTTTTAAATAATAGGCGGAGCACGGACTCTTTGAATTCTATCAGATTTATTATCCTTAATTTTGCACAAATAAGAATTCAAAGATGTCTATATCCACCGAAAACGATAGAGTTGGAATGCAGCAGGCCAGTGATGCTGTAGCCATTACCCTTAAGAAGATGCGGGAACATGCCAAGTCAGGTATGTCTACAAAAGAACTGGACGAATATGGTGGCGAATTGCTGGCACAGTTGGGCGCACATTCTGCACCTAAATTAACCTACGATTTTCCGGGATATACTTGTATCAGTGTTAATGAGGAAGCAGCGCACGGCGTACCATCAGCAGAGAAGATCCTTAAAGAAGGCGATCTGGTAAATATTGATGTGTCGGCTGAACTCAACGGCTATTGGGCTGACAATGGTGGCTCTTTTGTGTTAGGCGAAGATATTCACGGTCATGGCAAACTGGTTGAAGCATCTAAAGAGATATTAAAAAAGGCAATCAGTAATATTAAAGGTGGTGTAAGGATTTCGGAGATTGGCAGATTGATAGAGACCGAAGCCAGAAAAGCCGGCTATACAGTAATAAAAAATCTCACCGGTCATGGTGTTGGTCGCAGCCTGCATGAAGAGCCGCACGAGATTGCCAACTATTGCGACAGGTTTAACATTGCGCGTTTTAAAAAGAATTCGGTTGTAGCGATAGAGACATTCATTTCAACACGATCAACAATTGCCGAGACCGGGGAAGACGGCTGGACGCTTACTGGTAATAAAGGCGGTTATGTTGCACAGCATGAGCATACCATTATGGTAACCGGCGGTGATCCGGTAATATTTACTGAGCAGAATGGTATTTGGGACTGATCATTCTTTAAAAGAGACATATAGGTAGCACATCGGTTACCGCTCCGGATAGAAAACCTTTAGCGAAAAAGCTGAAGGTTTTTTTGTCGCCGCGTTAAATGCTATTTGGTTTTAACTTAAGTGAAAAACCGCAAGACGATTAGCCGCTAGATTTGCTTCTACAAAAAATAGAACAACATCATGAACTCATCAATTGAATCAATAAACACAACAAACCCGGCAATCACTGTTCAAACTGCCAGGTCTCTGCGCAGGTTATACTTTACACGTACAGCATTTTCTGTCATTTGGGTTATCCTGGTTTCGATTTTCGTTAAAACCAATAGCAGTATAGCCGAAATTCTTTTTATTATCTATCCGGCCTGGGATGTTTTTGCCACTTATTTAGATATTAAAGCTAATCCACCGCAGGTATCAAAAACCCCGCAATACGTAAATGCAGTTATTGGGGGCCTTGCAACGATTGGCGTGGCGCTGGCTCTGCAAAAGGGCGTTTCTGTAGCGTTGATAGTTTTCGGCGCCTGGGCTATTGTCACTGGTCTTGTGCAACTTATACTTGGCCTGCGTCGCCGGAAAGAATTTGGGGGACAATGGCCAATGATCATTAGTGGCGGTCAGTCTATGCTGGCAGGAAGTGTATTCATTGCCATGGCAAATTCACCAACAATGGGCATCAATAGTTTAGCTGGGTATTCCGCATTTGGTGCTTTTTATTTCCTTCTCGCGGCTATCAGGTTGTCAAAAACTATAAAAGTACGTGAAAAGGCTGTCTGATCTTTTTTCTATACTTGCTTAAAGTAAAAAGCCTGCTGCTATGAGTGAATATCATGAAATACTGAAAGCGCATCTTACAAATTTTGCTGCGCTAACGGATAAAGATATTGACGATGCCAGATCTTTATGGAAGCCCCGCAAGATCAAAAAAGGCGACTTTTTCAATATGCAATATGTGGTTTGTAACGATCTGGGATTAGTGATTAAGGGGATTTTCCGGATTTATTACAGCAACCCCGATACAAGCGAAGAAACGAATATCTTTTTCTTTTCCGAAAATCAGTTTATCGTCTCATTCCGGAGTTTCATTACCCGTAATGCATGTCATTATTTCATCCAGGCAATGGAGGATTGTGAATTGGTTTATATCACTTATCACGATCTCACGAGTTTGTACCAAACTCACCCAAACTGGGCCAAATTTGGGCGACTCTTAGCAGAGTTGTTCTTTACTTATTCGCAGACAAGAGCCGAGGAGTTATTATTTTTCACACACGAACAACGGTATATCAGGCTCCTGGACGAACATCCTAATATCATTAACCGTATCGCTGCGTATCATATTTCTTCTTACCTGGGAATTAAGAATCCATCTTTGAGCCGGATCCGGAAGAGAATTCAGCGGTAATTATCGTAACTCGTAGCGTATCAGCCTTTGATTTCTTCATTAAAAGCTGTAATCTTGAATAAGAAAATCATTTGATCATGAAAAAAGTAACAGGCCTCGGGGGTGTATTTTTTAAATGTGATGACCCTAAGGGAATGAATGACTGGTATGCCAAAAACCTGGGATTGCCAACGGGTGCGTATGGTACTACTTTTGAGTGGCGGGAGAAAGATGATCCTGAGCAAATAGGGGTTACCGCGTGGAACACATTCCCAGCAACTACCAAGTATTTTGATCCATCAAAAAAGGAATTTATGATCAATTATCGCGTGGCCGACCTGGTAGCTTTGGTGGAACAACTTAAGAAAGACGGTGTGACCATCATTGACGAGATAGCTACTTATGATTACGGTAAGTTCGTGCATATCCTGGATCCGGAAGGTAACGCTATAGAGCTTTGGGAACCGGCTTAAAATTTAGACATGCTTTAAATCTAAAGACTTTTGTTTTGGGCGAATAAACAATTTCACCCTGTATCGTCATCGGCCCAATTAACCATTTCGCAGATATTATCCTCCCTTCCATCCATTGCATTTTTTTCAGATAAAGAATATGTGCTTCTTTATTTGAATTAAATTGTAAATGATGATAAAATCTCAATCAACCTGGTCAAGACGCGAATTCATGACTGCTATAACCGGAACGGCTGCAGTAGTCATGCTGAATCCATTATCTTCCTGGGCAACCAGTTATATCGATCCGCGGATTGCAGCCATTGTTGCTGCCACGATTGGAGTAGACACACATAATCATATAGACGTTCCTCTTACCACGGCTGAATTGCCAGGCCTTGATATTGATTTGTCTGGCGAAATGAGGCGATCAGGCTTATCAGCCATCTGCATGACTTTCGCCCTGGATTATCAGCGCTTAACCAAAGAAGGCGAAGCCTGGGAGCGTTTTCAGAATGCATTGACGGCCATGGATCAGCAGTTGAAAAATAATAAAATGAAGCGCGCGTTGGGCTTAGCTGACCTGAAATCTTCGCATGATAAACATCAGCCTACCGTAGTCCAATCAGTTGAAGGCGGCCATTTCCTGGAAGGGAAATTGGACAGGCTGAGCGTAGCCTACGAACGCGGGCTGAGGCATCTTGGTTTGCTGCATGACAGTGACGCTTCCGTACCACTCGGCGATGTTTATACCAACGAGCCAAAGTTCGGTGGTCTGACCGGCTTTGGCTCTGATGTCATCAAAGAATGCAACAGGCTGGGTATCCTGGTCGACCTAGCGCATGCCAATATGGAAACTACTGCCGCCGCGCTTAAAGTAACTCAGCATCCGGTGATTGTTTCTCACACCGGCCTGGATACGCAATTGGGAAACAACCCCAATATGGCCCGGATGATGAAACCAAGGTTGATCAGTAAAGAGCAGGCTAAAATAGTGGCAGATGCAGGTGGTGTCATAGGTGTATGGACACACCTCGCCGATTCGCCATTGGAATATGCACAGAATGTAAAGGCGTTGGTGGATGTGATCGGGGTTGACCATGTCGGTATTGGTACCGATACCAAATTGACTCCGTCTTACAGACCGGGTGGTCAGGGCAATGGTCGGGATCGCGGCAGACCAGGTGAACGTACTAATCAGGCCTGGCAGGATCAAAAAGCCGGGTTTTATTATGCTGTGGTAGAGGCTATGCTAAAAGCTGGTTTTAATGCGGATGAGATCGGTAAAGTGGGCGGCGGAAACTTCTGCCGCGTATTTGATCAGGCTACTGCTGGTCGTCATTGATATGCAATTGTCAGAATAACAAATTAAGCGAACGAAGCGCCTAAAATTTTGTTAATTGCAGTATGAAAGCATTTTTGGGAATGGGCCTATTGGGCTCGAATTTCGTTAAGGCTATGCGTAAAAAAGGCGATGAAGTACAGGTATGGAACCGCACTGCATCACGCGCAAAAGCATTGGAATCAGACGGCGCAAAAGCGTTTGAAAGCGTGGCGGATGCCGTAAAGGGCGCTGATATTGTCCATATCACTGTGCGGGATGATGAAAGTGTAGATGAAGTATTAAAAAATGCAGAGGCCGGATTAAAACCGGGGGCCGTCATCATCGATCATACCACCACATCAGTCGAGGGCGCTATAGTACGCACCGAAGCCTGGAAAGCAAAAGGATTTACTTACCTGCATGCGCCAGTGTTTATGGGGCCGCCGAATGCTTTGGAAAGTACAGGTTACATGCTGGTTTCCGGTGATCAGGACGTGATCAAAAAAGCGGAACCTGAATTGAGCAAGATGACTGGTAAGCTACTTAACCTTGGCGCTATTGAAGGTAAAGCGGCTGGCATGAAACTGGCCGGGAACCTATTTTTGCAGGTAATGACCGTAGGTATTTCTGATATGCTGGCATTAGCTAAAGGACTTGGAATTTCCGGTGATGAAGTTCAGGGATTGTTTAGCGAATGGAACCCGGCGGCTGCAATGCCTGCCCGTCTGAAGCGTATACTAAGTGGCAATTTCGAGCAGCCATCATGGGAACTGGTTATGGCCAGGAAGGATTCGAGATTGATGATGGCAGAAGCCGAAAAACATAACGCACATTTGGCTGCCATCCCCGCCATAGCTGCCGAAATGGATAAATGGATAGAAAAAGGCTACGGCAATCAGGACTGGAGCGTTATAGCGAAGGATAATATTTGAGTGGGAGTTGTAGCCTGATGCGCAGATCTTTTTTATCCATGCTCGTCTTCCTGATCACGTTCCACGCAATGGGTCAGGGGCAGAATACCCGAATGGACCAGGCGGTAAACATGACCGCTTCAAAATTTATGAACGATCCGGGTCATATTGGCCTCTCTATTGGCATTATTAAGGACGGGAAGAAATACACTTACAATTTTGGCACTATAGAGAAGGGTAAAAATGTCAGGCCATCTGAACATACGCTCTATGAGATTGCATCTGTTACCAAGTCATTCACCGGGATTTTGCTGGCGCACGCTATTCTTGAAAGGAAGATTGCACTCACAGACAGCGTGCAAAAATATGTCCCGTCATTGGGTAATCTGAACTATCACGACGAACCGGTTACAATTTTTAACCTGGCAGGACATACGTCGGGTTTGCCTAAGTTTGTTCCAATGCCTCCTGCCGGCTCGTCTGCTGTCGATTATTGGGCAAGTCACACCGCCATTTCCGAAGAGGGCTTTTTAGATGCGCTTGCGAAATGTAAACCCGAAGTTAAGCCAGGCACAACATTTATCTATTCAAATGCTGATACGCAATTGCTGGGTATCATTCTTGAAAGGATCTACCATATGAGTTTCGCTGAATTAATAAAGAAATATATTGCCGGCCCTGCTCATATGGAAAAGACAGGAATTGCAATGGCAGATACGAACGGGTTTGCAAAAGGATATAACGGCAAAGGTGAATTAGCACCCAGATTGACCTGGTGGGATAATATACCGGCTGCGGCCTCTCTCAGATCAGATGTGGAGGATATGTTGAATTATTTACAGTTGAACCTTAACGAGAATGATCCGGCGATAATGCTTGCTCATAAACCTATTCAACAAGTCACAGACGAAGGGGCTGACGGTATTGGGTTATACTGGATGAATAAAAAGACGAAAAAGGGTTATCGCGAAATATTTCATGCGGGAGGTAGTGCAGGGCATACCAGTTATTGTATTATTTGTCCGCAAACCCAAACAGGCATTGTTTGCTTTGCCAATGACGCTGGCCCCGATACAGAGCACGCGTTAAAAGCAATGGCCGATCAAATTCTTGATGCAATTAATTAAATGTTTTAAACGTAAGCCGTTTTCACTAAAATCATTCTGATATATTTGGGTTTTGCATTACCATGACCCAAAGCCATACCACAAATCCCGTACGACGAATCCTTATTGCAAGCCTGATCGGTACCACCATCGAGTTTTTCGATTTTTATATTTATGCTACCGCGGCAGTACTCGTATTTCCCAAATTATTTTTTCCGGCTGCTGACCCGACTTCATCTACATTGCAATCATTGGCAACATTCGCCTTAGCCTTTTTCGCACGGCCTTTAGGCGCAGCCCTGTTTGGCCACTTCGGCGACCGTAAAGGACGCAAAGCTACATTAGTAGCCGCGTTGATGACTATGGGGCCTTCAACGGTTGCAATTGGGTTATTACCGGGTTATCAAACAATCGGCATTATGGCTCCGATATTATTATCGTTATTCCGTTTTGGGCAAGGTTTAGGACTCGGCGGGGAGTGGGGTGGAGCTGTTCTCCTGGCTACAGAAAATGCCCCTGAAGGTAAAAAAGCTTGGTACGGTATGTTCCCGCAATTGGGAGCACCTATCGGATTCCTGCTATCAAGCGGAACCTTCCTTGTGCTAAGTAGAGTATTAAACGATCAGCAGTTTTTGGCCTTTGGTTGGCGCATCCCTTTTATTGCGAGTTCCTTGTTGGTTTTTGTTGGATTATATGTTCGATTAAAGATTGCCGAAACCCCCGATTTTGTAAACGTAATCGAAAAGAATGAAAGGGTAAAAGTACCGGTGAGGGATGTATTCATTAAACACACCAAAGCTATCATTCTGGGTACCCTTGCTTCCGTAACCACTTTCCTGTTATTTTACCTGATGACGGTATTTACGCTAAGCTGGGGCACATCTGCTTTGCATTACTCTAAGGCGAGTTTCCTTGTAGCGCAGATGATATCGGTAGTGGCCTTTGGCATCGGTATTCCTATTTCGTCCGTCTTGGCTGATCGCTATGGCCGGGCGAAGATGCTTATTGTAGCAACAGGATCAATTTTTCTTTTCGGTCTGTTTTTCTCGCCTTTATTTAGCACAGGCAGTTGGGAAGTTACCGTGGGTTTCCTGGTATTAGGAATGTTCCTGATGGGGCTAACCTACGGTCCGCTGGGCACAGCGCTTGCGGGGATTTTTCCTGCCGCAGTTCGGTATACTGGTGCATCGTTAGCCTTTACATTAGCCGGTATATTAGGCGCATCGCTTACACCTGCAATAGCTACCAAACTGGCTACGCTTTACGGGCTTAACTATGTCGGTTATTATTTGTCGTTTGCTGCTGCAATTACGTTCCTCGCATTACTAGCTGCAAGGTCGTCAATGAAAGAATAAGGATCAGCTCTTTTGCCTTTTCCTGTTTAAATAATTGCGCACTGGCTGATCGTAAAAAATCATTATCAGGTAAGCAAAAGCAGGTAATATGATCAATCCGGCTATGATAATAAATGTAAGCTGACCTGCTCCCGGTTTATGTGAAGCCAAATAATTGCCGAACATCCACATTACGGCATAGTGGGTCATATATAAGGGGTAGGATAACTTTCCGGATAATACGCATACTTTTTTCATCCCCGGAGATAACGCTGCACCTGCTCCCAATGCAACTAAAAAAGGGAAGTAAAGAATTACTACCAACGACTCGCTCAGCCAGTTCCATTTATTTGAAAAAGGCATCAGGAAAGCCAGTAGTAGTAAAATGGACAAACCGATAAACCCCAGTTTATTTTTGATGACCAGGTTGAGACGATAAACAAGCATCCCTGCTAAAAATGAATAGGACACACGGACGCCGCCGTCCCAAAAGTTACCTTTTCCCCAGCCGCCCATTAAGTTGCCTGAATGACTGGCAACATAGAATAACAAACCTGCTGAAATAATAGCCAGAACGATCAAAAATGATTTCTTAACACGGCAAAGGATAAGCGCGTAAAAAATATTGGCCACGTACTCCCAAAACAACGACCACGCCGGTGCATTAAAACTAAACTGGTTAAAAGCCCTGTCGGGCACTGTAGCAAAGGGAATGAGTAACAGCGATAGAACAAACACCAGTATAATCCGGCCTACACTGTATAATTGCAGGTGACCACCAAACGGATCGAACAGAAAAGCAAGTAAACCCAGTATTGAACCGAATATCACCAACGGGTGCAAACGTATCAACCTTGATTTAAAAAACTCCAGTATCCCCATTTTCTTTACACGATCATCATAGGCATAGGCAATAACAAAACCCGATAGGCAGAAAAAGAAATCCACCGCCAGGAAACCATGCCCGATGAAGTTTTTGCTGTAGTCGGAGAAAACGATCTCCATAAAATGAAAAGTAACTACCGCCAGTGCTGCTACGCCGCGTAATCCGTCAAGAATTTCAAAATGCTGTTTGGTTTTTAGAATGCCGCTATCCAGTTTTTCCACGGGCTCAAAATAGGGAATTTCTTTATTACGCAGAGCGGAATTGAAAATAGGTGCTCACGCTCACGTCGTGAACGCTGTGAATAAGACTGTCAGGATATTGAATTTTGCCGGGTTGTATGCAAATCAATTTATACATCAATCTTTTATCTTCTTAAACGCATATTTATCCTTCACAAAAAAGCGCAGGTAACGCCCTTTAACTCTTGAAGCCTTTAATTCCTTATAAACAGTCTCGGGAACATCCCTGTACGCATAAATTTGCCCGGAAACATAGGAGATCGTTAAAGACTTTGTTTCCGGGTCATACGTCATTGTGCTGATCACGGTAGAAGGCATTGGCTACCTCACTTTTTTTGCTCTTTTGCAAAATGCTGCCGGGCCTGTTTCAGACCGGTAGCAATGGCCTCGCCCTCATTGCCGGTGGTTTCCAAAACCTTGTTGGCAATTTCGGTTGCCTTATCCCGAATTTTCTTAGGCTGATTTTTATAAGATGGCGGATAATCGCCGTTGTGCCATGGCATAGTTAGGCTCCTTTCTTGTTGTGTTATAATATTTTAACAAACAGCGCAAGATCGGGTTTTAACAAAGCATTTGATTAATGCCGGATAGACATTGTATACTACCAACTATTAACTGCGAACTAACTCATTGGAACGGATATTCAAACACCTTCAATTTCTCATTGGTGCTCACAGTATCAAATCTCGACCCGACACCAAACCGGGTGTAGTAAATAAAGCCCGCTTCCAATGTTGTCCCGTCATCAGGGATGGTTTTGGAGATAATCAGTTTATTTGCCGGGCCGGGAATATCTTTGATTTTCATCAGCATTAAGGTAGTATCAAAAATTGATCGCGCCTTGATCGTACCCGCGTTATTCCGGATGGTCAATGCAAAACGGATGGTATCCTCATCGGTAGAGAAATCTTCATTGGTGTACAAAGCAAATTTAACAGTCTTTGTAGAAGAGC
>Ga0310811_10012210_pt1 | contig 11142 bp, 9 predicted proteins | sample YCmetagenome_FD_207642 | JGI IMG/M metagenome (GOLD analysis project Ga0310811, IMG submission 207642) | Soil microbial communities from experimental microcosm in Duke University, North Carolina, United States - YC | ecosystem: Engineered > Artificial ecosystem > Soil microcosm > Unclassified ... | reverse complement strand
TTTTTGTCCTATCAAGCTTCGGCTTTTCTTTATTTCAAATTTGCGACGACCACCTCGCCGCAACATCGCGAGCGAACAGTTCCTGATCATTGACCTCTGCTCGTTGTTCGCAGACGCAGCACGTTCAATGCCGCTCTCGCCTATCCACGTCCAACGCCGTCACGCTGCGGCACGAGCCCGTTACGAACACGAGCCAGGCATTCGCTGAGCAATGACCTTCCCTACGTATTTGTACGGGCGCCCAACTTTAATCTGGCATGAAGAGTGCATGGTAAAATCCAGCGAATCATTTCCAATGAAATGGAGATTCCATGCTCGTCACTCTCGTCGCGCTGCTGTGCAATGACCAGGTCTGCCTGGAAAAGGTGGTCACCAACAGCGATCTGTCCAGCATCACCATGATGGACTGCCAGGTCCATGGGCAGCTAGGCATCGCCGAGTGGCTTCAAAACGGACCGTACCGGTCATGGAAGCTGCAAGGCTATAAATGTGTCGTCGGCAAATATACTCCGAAAAGTCAGGCCTGATTATTATTGGCGCGCCGGATTTGCGCGTGACCTGCTGGCCAAACAATGGTCGGCATAAAGCTCTGTTTTCAATAAACACGCTCCCGCCGCTACACGGCGCCATCGCGCGCCTTCAGAAAACCTGGCGGCGGCGAACGATTTGGTTCGCCGCCGGCGCTCGTCCATGAAGATCGTCGTCCGTTGTCACTGGATCAGCTTGGCATCCAGCGTGATCGTCGCATTGAGAACCTTGGACACCGGGCAGTTCTTCTCGGCTTCGCCCGCGAGCCGCGCGAAGTCCGCCTCATTCAGGTTCGGCACCTTGGCGCGCAAGGTGAGCGCCGACTTGCCGATGCGGAACCCCTGCCCCTCCTTATCCAGCGTGACCGCGGCTTCGGTCGAAAGCTCCGTCGGGGTAAAGCCCGCGCCCTGCAAGCCGAACGCCAACGCCATGGTGAAGCAGCCGGCATGGGCCGCAGCGATCAGCTCTTCGGGGTTGGTGCCCTTCTCGTTCTCGAAGCGGGTCTTGAACGAATAGGGCGTGTTGGCGAGCACGCCGGAGTCGGCGGTGAGGTGGCCGGTCCCGTCTTTCCCGGTGCCCTGCCAGACTGCTTTTGCCTTGCGGATCATATGACGCTCCTTTCTAGCTACGCTGACTCATGCTTTGGACGCTGCTCCTGTTCCAAAGCTCACGCCTGCTTCAGCACATTGACGTCGATCGGCATTTTGCGCAGGCGCTTGCCGGTCGCGGCAAAGATGGCGTTGGCGATGGCCGGCACCACCGCCGATGTCGCCGTCTCGCCCATGCCGCCCGGCGGTTCCGAACTCTTCACGAGGTGGACGTCGACGGCCGGCGCCTCGTTGATGCGCAGGATCTGGTAGGTGTCGAAGTTGGTCTGTTCGACCCGGCCACCCTTCAGCGTGATCTCGCCGTAGAGGGCCGCGGTGGTACCGAACATGATGCCGCTCTGGAGCTGCGCCTGCACCGTGTTCGGATTGACGACCGTGCCACAATCCATCGCGCAAGTGACACGGTGGACGCGGACGGTGCCGTCGTTCGGCGAGACCTCGACCTCCGCGACCTGCGCCTGATAACTGCCGAACACGAATTGCAGTGACACGCCGCGGCCGCGTCCCTTGGGCAGCGGACTGCCCCAGCCGGACTTCTCGGCCACGAGATCGAGCACGGCCTTCGCGCGCGGATTGCGGTCGAGCAGAGACTTTCTGAAGGCGACCGGGTCCTGCTTTGCCGCCGCCGCGAGTTCATCGATGAAGCTCTCGGTGACGAAGACATTGTGCGAGGGGCCGACGCTGCGCCAGAAGCCGGTCGGAATGCCGGGCGGCTCCAGGCGGGTATATTCGACATGGAAGTTCGGGAAGTCATAGACCAGGTTGATCGCGCCTTCCGTCGAATCCGGGTCGAGACCATCCTTGAAGCCCGGCGGTAGCCAGCGCGCGATGACCGAGGAGCCCGCATAGCGATTGTGCCAGGCGACCACCTTGCCGTCCTTGTCGAGGCCCGCGGAGAGGCGGTCGAACCAATAGGGGCGATAGAGGTCGTGCTGGATATCTTCCTCACGCGTCCACACGACCTTGACGGGGCCGTCGACCTGCCTGGCGATCTCGACCGCGCGGATGGCGATGTCGGCCTCGAGCCTGCGGCCAAAGCCGCCGCCGAGCAGATGATTGTGGACGATGACTTTCTCCACCGGCAGGCCCGCGGCCTTTGCCGCGAACGACTGCACGCGCGCGATCGCCTGCGTACCGAGCCATATTTCGCATTCATCCTTGCGGAAATGCGCGGTGCAGTTCATCGGCTCCATGGTGGCGTGGGCGAGGAACGGCAAATGGTAGGTCGCTTCGACCTTCGTCGCCGCGCCCGCCATGGCCTTGTCGGCATCACCGATGTTCTGCGCCACGACACCGGGCTTGAGCGTGACGTCCTCGAGTTGACGGGCCACCTCCTTGGTGTCGAGCCCGCCATTGGCACCGTCGTCCCATTCGATCTTGAGCGCTTCGAGTCCCTTCTTGGCAGCGCCCATGTGATCGGCAACGACCGCGACCGCATCGTCGAGACGAACGATCTGGCGCACGCCCTTGACCGCTTTTGCTGCCGTATCGTCGACGCTCTTGACCCGCCCGCCGAAAGTCGGCGACTGCGCCAGCGTCGCAATCTTCACACCCGGCGGCCGCGCATCGATACCAAACATCGCCGTACCGTTGACCTTGCCGGAAATATCGAGCCGCTTGGCCGGCGTGCCGATCAGCTTGAATTCGCTTGCCGCCTTGAGTGCGACGTCCGTGGGCCCCGGCAATTTCGCCGCGTCCGCGGCGAGCTCGCCATATTTCAGATGGCGCCCGCTCTGGGCATGAATCACCTCGCCGTCCTGCGCGTGGCATGAAGTGGCGTCGACCCCCCAGCGCCTGGCCGCGGCGGCGATCAACATCGTACGCGCCGTCGCGCCAACCTTGCGCATCGGCATCCAAGCGCCGCGCATCGCATTGGAATTGCCGGTTGCCTGCACGCCGAGCAGCGGGTTGGCGTAGAGCTTTTCATTGGGCGGCGCGTGCTCGAGCTTCACCTGCTTGAGGTTCACCTCGAGCTCTTCGGCGATCAGCATCGGGATCGAGGTATAGGTGCCCTGCCCCATCTCGACATAGGGCATGGTCAGGACGACCTGACCGTCGCTATCGATGCGGATGAAAGCGTTGGGGATAAACGTCTCGGAGCCGGCAGCCTCGCTCTGGCCGAACGGCAGGCTGACGCTGAGCATCAGGCCGCCGCCGACGGCGGCGCTCGTGATGAGGAAGGTACGCCGGGAGAGATCGGTTTCGGTAGCGAGGGGTGCCATGCGATCGTGCTTCATGATGCGCCTCCTCAACCGTTTGCCGCGTGCTTGATGGCTTCGCGAATACGGACATAAGTGCCGCAACGACAGATGTTGCCGCTCATGGCGTCGTCAATGTCGGAGTCGGAGGGATGGGCGTTGCTGGCGAGCAGCGCCGAAGCCGACATGATCTGGCCGGACTGGCAATAGCCGCATTGCGGAACCTCATTGTCGAGCCACGCCTTCTGGATTTTCGCGCCCGCCGGCGTCGCACCGATCGCCTCGATGGTCGTGACGACCGATTTGTCGAGACTGTCGACGCTGGTGATGCAGGACCTCGTCGCGACGCCGTCAATATGCACCGTGCAGGCGCCGCACAGCGCCGCGCCACAGCCGAACTTCGTGCCGGTCATGCCAAGCACATCGCGAAGCACCCAGAGCAGCGGCGTGTCGCCGTCGACGTCAACCTGATGCGCTTGTCCGTTGATGTTGATGGTAAAGGCCATATGCCTTCTCCTTCCCGCTTGATGCACCTGCCGGCCCTCGCCGGACGTGGTCGTAAAGAAAGGCGTGCCGCCGGGCAGCCCCGTGTTGCGTGGTCCCGCAACTGCCGTCATTATGATATGATGATCCTAATTGCATCACCTTTCAATATCACGATGATGACACCGGCGGCGGCACGAAGCCGCCGAACTCGCGCGCGACGAGTCTGGCAAACGCGATCGTGGTACGGTCCTCAAGAAGCTGGCGATGGTGTGCTCAAGCAGCTCGAAGACGGAAATCCTTCACGATTGCCAAGCTTGCGCAATTCCCGCGATCGGAGAATAGTCCCATTCGGAGGCGGCAGCGGCATCGACAGTCTCGGGCCCGCTCGCGTGCCCATCTTCGACGTCCTTAACTGCCTGCCGTCCTTATCCTAGCGCGTTCCGTAGGCGCGGTCACCTGCATCGCCCAGGCCCGGCAGGATGAAACCCTGCTTGTCGAGCCCCTCGTCGACGGCGGCGGTCCATATTGGCACATCCTCGTGCAGGCCGTGCACGCGCTCGAGGCCTTCGGGCGCGGCGATCAGGCATACCAGGCGGATGTCCTTGGCGCCGCGTTCCTTGAGGCGATCGATCGCGGCAACCGCCGTGTTGGCGGTGGCGACCACCGGCGTCACCACGATCGCGAGGCGCTCGCTGAGGTCGGAGGGAGATTTGAAAAAATATTCGACCGCCGAAAAGGTGTGCGGCTCACGGTAGAGACCGATATGGGCGACGCGCGCGGTCGGCACCAGATCCATCATACCGTCGACAAAGGTGACGCCGGCGCGCAGCACCGGCACGAACACCAGCTTCTTGCCGGCGATCTTGGCGGACTGCATCCGCGCCATCGGCGTCTCGATCACGACCTCGGCGAGCGGCAGGTCGCGCGTCACCTCGTAGCAGAGCAGCATCCCGATTTCCTTCAGGAGCTCGCGAAAGGATTTGGTGGAGATGGATTTGTCGCGGATCAAGGTCAGCTTGTGCTGGACCAGCGGATGATCGACGATGGTGACGCCTTCCATGGCGTGGGCCTCCCGATGTTCTAAAATACAGTTCCGTCACTTATGACCTTGATCGGCGGCGAGCCGTCGGTGCGGCGCGCATAGGCTGCCGCGCGCCCCGCGGCCCAGCTTCCACCTTCGAGCAGGCTTGCGAGCGGCAGCGAGTTCGCATCGCGATGCAGGCGCGCACGAACTTTTTCCGCAAGCAGGTCCAACAAGGCCACCGTCAGCGATCGCCATTCCACGACCAACATCGAATCGACTTCATGCGAACGCTCCGCGTCAGCGGCATCGCGTAAGGCAAGTACACCGAGATCGACGAACAGGCCGCCGTTGCGATATTCGGCAAGACCCGTCAGTCCATCGATGTCATTCACCTCAAGGCTCGCGCGCTGCAGCGGCTCGATCAGCGAATAGGTCAACCATTGCGACAGCTTGTGCAGGGGAACGAGGCCGGTTGCTGCGTCAGGCGTCTTGATCGCGGGATGCTTCCAGCAATCGCCGAGTGGTACATCGGCGAGCGACAGTCGTGACGGCCAGATCGGGCCGAGCTGAAGCAGCACTTCGCGAAGAATCAAGGGTGCCGCGATGGCGTTGCCCTTTGCTTGCGCGACCAGATGATCGAACAATCCGCCGGGACGCGGCGCGTCGCGCTGTCCAAACACATCCTTGCGCGCAGTCAGGAGCTGGCCAAGCCGCCGCAACAGATCGGCGCGGCCTTCGAGGCCAACCAGCGGATTGCCGGCGCTCACCTGAAAGCCGCGCTCCAGTTCGGAGACCGAAAATGCCGCGAGCTTGTCGGCATCGACGCGGAAGGGATCGCGTGCGCTGTTCGAAAACACGCCGGAGGCGAACATATCGAGGCTTGCGAGCGCGAGGCCTTCGGAGCGGCCGATCGCCTTGCCGCTCATGCCGTCCTTGTAGCGCCAGGCAGCACCGGCACCGGCATCGAGCAGCACGCTGACAATGGCAAGATCGAATTCGGCGCGTGCGCGGGCAACGCGATCGGGCCACGACACCGCGCCCGCGATCTTCTCCCAGCGATCGGCGCCGTCGACCACAAAATGCCGCCAGCGCGCATGGAAGGGGATATGAAGCGAGGGGTAATTCTTGCTGATAGTAGCGAGCACGGCATCCGCGACATTATCCATGCGATCGAGATGGACGGTGAAATGCGAAAGCTCTCCGCGCAGGCCGAGCTCGAGCATCAGCTTCGCGCGGCTGCGAACCGCCTGTGCCGCCAGAAGCGACAGCACGTCATGTTCAGTCGCAGCAGCCAACGCCGTCATGATTATTGCGAGGTCTTTACCTCTCCCCTTACCCGGATCGCATCTATCGATGCGATCCGACCTCTCCCACAGGGGGAGAGGTGGACCGAAAGAGCGGCAGCGGATCGCTTCAACTTCAATACTTCTCCAGGGAGCGGCCCACGGTGCCGGTCAGGTTTTCGGCCGGCTGCGGCTCGATCGAGAAATAGCCGGCGGCCTTCTTCGCCGCGATCTCGACATGGGCATCGGCGGGGATCAGATCGTCGGGGATCGGCACCCGCTCGACGATGTCGATGCCCTGCCCCGTCAGCGCGTCATATTTCATGTCGCTCATTGAGAGGAAGCGATCGATGCGGCGCAGACCCAGCCAATGGATCACATCCGGCATCAATTGCTGGAAGCGCGCGTCCTGCACGCCGGCGACGCATTCGGTGCGCTCGAAATAGGCCGCTGCCGCGTCGCCCTCCTCCTGGCGCTTGCGCGCGTTGTAGACGAGAAACTTCGTGACCTCACCGAGCGCGCGGCCTTCCTTGCGGTTGTAGACGATGAGCCCAAGGCCGCCGGCTTGCGCGCCGGCCGCGCATTCCTCGATGCCGTGGATGAGATAAGGCCGGCAGGTGCAGATGTCGGAGCCGAACACATCCGAGCCGTTGCATTCGTCATGCACGCGGCAGGTGATCGTGGTGCGATGGTCCGGCAGCTTGGTGACATCGCCGAACATGTAGACCGTGGTGCCGCCGATCGGCGGCAAAAACACCTGCATGTCCGGCCGCGTCACCAACTCCGGGAACATGCCCGCGGTCTGCTCGAACAGCGTGCGGCGGAGACTAGTCTCGGTCACGCCGAAGCGCTCGGCAACTCCCGGCAGATACCAGACCGGATCGATCGCGACTTTGACCACCGAGACGCTGCCATTCTCATGCACGACTTCGCCGTCGGGCTTCAGCCGCTTCGCGAGAATCGCCGAGCGGATTTCCGGCAGGTCGAGCCGCGCGCGCGTCACCGCGATACTCGGGCGGATGTCGACGCCTTCGGCGATCTCCTTGCCGAAATTCTCCGCAACCAGATGGCCCCACGGGTCGAGTGCGACAATGCGGCCCGGCTCGCTCCATTGCGGGAACGGACCGATGGTGGCGGCGGGAAAAGTGTTGGTGAGATCCGGCCTGCGGATCGGATCGAGCGCGCCGGCGGAGACCGCGAGCGCGCGATAGACCGCATAGGAGCCGCCGTGGCTGCCGATCACATTGCGATCGGCCGGCCGCGACACGGTGCCGATGATCGGTCCGCGCGAGCGCGCGTCCGCAGCACCCCAGTGAATCGGAAAAGCATGCTTGCCGCCGGGCTCGGGATGCGAGGTGAGGCGGATGTGGTCGGTTCGGTTCGAACGGTTCATGGTCGGGTCTCGATGGGTCCTAAAAAGCCCAAGTCCTAAAAAGCCAAGGCCCGCCTTTGCCGACGGGCCTGATTTTCAGGTCGAAATGCAGGATGAGCCTGCATGATTTGATTTGCGTATTCTACAGTAAAATTATCCCTGTTGCCCTGCACAATTTATGTATTTTGCGCGAAATTTCCAGATGGTGGCAGGGTGACGGGCGGCCATACCGCTGATTTTTGGGTGGTCACGCCGCCTACACCGTCATTGCGAGGAGCGCGAGCGACGAAGCAATCCCGACTGTCACCACGGAGGCATTCTGGATTGCTTCGCTTCGCTCGCAATGACGGGCTGCAGCATTCCCGCGGCGCGTTTCTCGTCCGGGCTTTACGTCATTCGGCTTGATTTGCGCTTCGGAAACGAAGATTTTTTTGAGGAGTGGGTACTGAAAAGCCGAATGCACTTGAAACCGCTCGCGAGAATAGTTTTTCGGCACAAAGCCTCAATCTTCGATCTGTCGTCATTCCGGGGCAGCCCGAACGGCTGAGCCCGGGATGACGAGGTTGGGCGCAACTTCAAGGAGGCTGACGCCCCCTCGCCTTTGTGGCAGAACGTCTCTCTGCGTCCCACTCGAGCCGAGTACATCATGCCCGCGCCAAAGCCGCCTGCGTTTGAAACATTGAGCCTGCATGCAGGCCAGCATCCTGATCCCCTGACCGGCGCCCGCGCGGTGCCGATCTACCAGACCACCTCCTATGTGTTCCAGGATTCGGACCATGCGGCGGCGCTGTTCAATCTGGAGCGCGCCGGGCACATCTATACCCGCATCTCCAACCCGACCACGGCGGTGCTGGAAGAGCGGCTCGCCGCGCTCGAGAACGGCGTCGGCGCGATTGCGACCGCAAGCGGCATGGCCGCGTTGCACCTGGCCATCGCCACGCTGCTCAATGCCGGCGACCATATCGTCGCGTCATCCTCGCTCTATGGCGGTACCATCAACCTCCTGGCGCACACGCTGCCGCGCTTCGGCATCACCACGAGTTTCGTCAAACCGCGCGATCACGCCGCCTTCCGCGCTGCGATCAAGCCCAACACGCGGCTCGTCATCGCCGAGACCATCGGCAATCCCGGCCTCGAAGTGCTGGATATCCCGGCGGTCGCTGCGATCGCGCATGACGCGAAACTCCCGCTCCTGATCGATAACACCTTCGCGACACCTTATCTCTCGCGCCCGGCCGACCATGGCGCCGATATCGTGATGCATTCGGTCACCAAATGGCTCGGCGGCCACGGCATTGCGATCGGCGGCGCCATCGTCGATGCCGGAAATTTCGACTGGCGCGCGTCAGGAAAATTTCCGCAGCTCACCGAGCCCTATGCCGGCTATCATGGCATCGTCTTCGACGAGCAGTTCGGCCCTGCCGCCTTCATCATGCGCGCCCGCACCGAGGGCCTGCGCGATTTCGGCGCCTGTCTGTCGCCGACCAACGCGTTCCAGCTGCTGCAAGGCATCGAGACGCTGCCCGTTCGCATGGACCGGCACATGCAGAACACCCATGCGATCCTCGACTTCCTGAAAGCCAACAAGGCGGTCGAATGGGTGCTGCATCCTTCGCTGGAAACCCATCCGGATCATCAGCTCGCCAAGCGGCTGTTGCCGCGCGGCGCCGGCTCGATCATCTCCTTCGGCATCAAGGGCGGCCGCGCGGCGGGGCGCAAATTCATCGAGTCCTTGAAGATGATCAGCCATCTCGCCAATGTCGGCGATGCCAAGACGCTGGTGATCCACCCCGCAAGCACCACGCATCAGCAGATGGATGCCGAGCAACTCAAGATCGCCGGCATCGGTGAAGAGCTGGTGCGACTCTCGGTCGGCATCGAAGCGGCACAAGACATCACCGACGATCTCGGATCGGCGCTGCGCGCCTCGCAAAGGGTGTAAGCCATGAATCTCACCGTCAACGGCAAGGACGTGTTTGCGGCAACCGGCGGCCGCGATTTCGACAAGAGCCTGCCCGCCGTCGTGCTGATCCATGGCGCGGGCTTCGATCGTTCGTGCTGGGCGCTGCACAGCCGCTGGTTCGCGCATCATGGCTTTGCGGTGCTGGTGCCCGACCTGCCCGGCCATGGCCGCTCGCAAGGGCCGGCGCTCAAAAGCGTCGCCGAGATGGCGGATTGGACCGCCGCCCTGCTCGATGCCGCGGGAGCTTCGAAAGCGCGGCTGATCGGCCATTCGATGGGATCGCTGATCGCGCTGGAAACCGCGGCGCGACATCCGGCTAAAGTATCGGCGCTCGGCCTGATCGGCACGGCGGCGACGATGACGGTCGGTCCTGATCTGTTGAAAGCGGCGGAAGCCAACAATCATGATGCGATCGACATGGTGTCGATCTGGGGCCTCGGCTTCGATGCCGAGATCGGCGGCAGCCTGGCGCCCGGACTATGGATGCATGGCGGCGCGCAGCGCATGTTGCAGCAGATCGCGCCCGGCGTCCTGTTCTCCGATCTCTCCGCCTGCAATTCATATTCCGATGCGCTCGCCGCCGCGGCGAAGGTCACGGTGCCGACCACGCTGATCCTCGGCGAAAAGGACATGATGACACCCGCCAAAGCCGGAAAGGCGCTGGCCTCGGCCATTCCGCATGCCCGCACCGTCGTGCTGAAGGGCGCAGGCCACATGATGATGTCGGAGCGACCGGACGAATTGCTCGCAGCGCTCGCAAGTTAGAATCGGAATCGCCGAGCAAATAGCCTCATTGCGCCCGACGCCGCGCGGTGTCCCGGCTCTCTTTCGTGAGCCAATTGCTGAAAATCTGCATGGCCGATGAAACGCGCCGCGACTTCAGTGACGTCAGCCAATAGGAGCCGAGGAACACCTGCACGTCGAACGGGCGCATCAGTCGCTTGCGTGAAAGATCATCCGCAAAGAGGAGGCCGGGGAGCAGCGCCACGCCGGCCCCTTGCGCCGCGGCGTGCGCCAGTCCCACCGACGAATCGAAGATCGGTCCTGTGATTCGGGGCGGCCTGGATTTCGCGGCCTCGAACCATTGCGCCCACTCGCCCGGACGATAGGACCGCAGCAGCGTCTGGCGATGGAGGTCAAGCAGGCTCTTCAAGGTCTTCGCCAGCGCCGGCGCGCACATCGGCGTGAACAAGCCGTCGAACAGCTTGGTCGCATCGGTACCGTGCCAGGCGCCGTCGCCAAAGCGGATGGCGTAGTCCAGGCCCTCTCCGGCGAGGTCGACGCGGTTGTTGTTGGCAAAGATCCGCAAGTCAATCTGCGGATGGGCGGCGCCGAACTTTTGCAGGCGCGGCAACAGCCAGCCCGACGCAAAGGTTCCGACCACACCGACCGTTACGGCTTCGCGCAACCTGCCGTTCTCGAAGCGCTCCAGCGCCTGGTTGATGCGGCCGAAAGCATCGGAGACCGCGGGGAGCAGCGCTTCACCTTCCTCCGTCAACGCCAGCCCCCGCGTCAGCCGCCGGAACAACTGCACGTGCAGATTCGCTTCGAGGATCTTGACCTGCTGGCTCACCGCGGCTTGCGACACGCGAAGCTCGAGCCCTGCCCTGGTGAAGCTCAGATGCCGCGCGGAAGCCTCGAATGCGCGCAGCGCATTGAGCGGCAATTGCGAAATATCGG
>Ga0310811_10012209_pt1 | contig 11142 bp, 10 predicted proteins | sample YCmetagenome_FD_207642 | JGI IMG/M metagenome (GOLD analysis project Ga0310811, IMG submission 207642) | Soil microbial communities from experimental microcosm in Duke University, North Carolina, United States - YC | ecosystem: Engineered > Artificial ecosystem > Soil microcosm > Unclassified ... | reverse complement strand
GACTCGCGCCCGCGGCCGCCTCGTCGCATCCGGATGCGCGACACGCACCCGCCGAGCCGGGAGCGCGGCCCGCCGCCGAGAGCCGCATTGAGGACGGCACGGACCGGTGGCGCGCGAAGGTCTCCGGACCACGTGCACGCCCACCAGATCCGGTATACCTTCGCCACAGACACAACGAGTCCGGACCGCCGATCAAGCGGATCCAGGACGCCATGGACCACATTCACTGACCCGCACGCCACGGGCCGCTATGTGGGCCGCCTCGAGTCCCTCGATATCGCCCCGCGGCTGTGCCCTCGCCGACCGCCGCAGCCACCGGCAGGTAGTCCGAAGGAGTAACAGTCCTGCGCGCATACGCGCGATATCGCGGCGCTGAGCAGGTAGCGAGCTGGGCCTGCGCGCCCGGAGGCTGCCCGTTTCAACGCCAGTTCCGCAAGCGATCAAGGAAAACGCTCCTTGGGCTCGCTTCCGGCCGCCCGGGCATGGCCGTCAGCCGCAGGGCGGCGGCCGCATGCTCATCAACTTGAGGGGACTTCACCCGTTCCCGGTGAGCATGGTGTCGACCTGCGGCTTCGCCAGTCGAACTGCGGACGGCACCGGCGTGTTGTCGCGCCCTTGTCGCGATCGCCCTCGATCAGAGCAACGAGCCGTCGCGGAACCGCGATACGGCACTGCTGCGGCGGGCAGTAAAAACGCATTCAGGGCCGGTAACCATCAACTGGTTACCGGCCCTGACAACCGTCGGGGTGGCGGGATTCGAACCCACGACCTCTTCGTCCCGAACGAAGCGCGCTACCAAGCTGCGCTACACCCCGGCTGTGCCCCGCTAGCTTAGCGGAGAGCCGGGCCGAACCGGAAATCGTTTCGACCATGCTCGGCCGCTGCGGGGAACGCGCAGCTCAGCGGCGGGGGACGAGGGTGAGCAGGGAGGCCTCCGGGGGGCAGGCGAAGCGGACGGGGGCGAAGCGGGAGGTGCCGCAGCCCGCGGAGACGTGCAGGTAGCTGGTGCGGCTGTTGGGGGCAGTGTGCGTGCTCAGCCCCTTCACCCGGCCCGTGTCGAGGTCGCAGTTGGTCACCAGGGCGCCGTAGCCGGGGATGCAGAGCTGGCCGCCGTGCGTGTGGCCGGCCAGGATCACCGGAAGGCCGTCGGAGGCCATCGCGTCGAGGGCGCGCAGGTATGGTGCGTGGGTGACGCCGATGGTGAGCTCGGCGTCGATGTCGGGGCCGCCGGAGACGAGCTCGTAGCGGTCGCGCTTGACGTGCGGGTCGTCGAGGCCGACGAAGGAGATGCGGCGGCTGCCGAGCTCCAGCGAGCCGCGGGCGTTGTTCAGCGGCAGCCAGCCGTGCTTCTCCAGGCCCGCCTGCAGCTCGTGCCAGTCGTTCTGCGCCCGCTCGCGCTTCGGCGCGTGCGAGAGGTCGCCCTTGCGCAGGTACTTCGTCGGGTTCAGCTTCTTGGCCTGGTAGTAGTCGTTCGAGCCGAAGACGAACACGCCGGGGACGCGCAGCAGCGGTTCGAGCGCGTCGAGGACGGGGCCGATGCCGTCGGGGTGGGAGAGGTTGTCGCCCGTGTTCACGACGAGGTCCGGCTCGAGCTCGGCCAGGGACCGGAGCCATGCGTGCTTGCGCCGCTGGCCCGGGACCATGTGGATGTCCGAGACCTGAAGGATCTTCACCGGCGTGCTGCCCGGGTCGAGCACCGGCAGCTCGAACCGGCGCACCCGGTACAGATTGACCTCGACTCCGGCGGCGTAGCCGAGACCGGCCACGCCCACCGCCGCCACTGCCAGCGGAACCGCGATGCTCTTGCGCATCCGACCATGCTAACCACCCGGCGGCGCGGGCAGCGCCGCCTCGCGCCGTCGAGCGATAACGCGTACCCGACCGGAGCGGTTTCATGACACCCTTGGGGCATGACCACGACTCTCAAGGCCCAGCTGCGCAGCGATCTGACGTCCGCGATGAAGGCGCGGGACGAACTGCGCTCGGCCACGATCCGGATGGCGCTGACCGCGATCACCAACGAGGAGGTCGCCGGCAAGACCGCCCGCGAGCTCTCCGAGGACGAGGTGCTGAAGGTCCTCACCCGCGAGGTGAAGAAGCGCAAGGAGGCCGCTGAGGCCTTCGCCGGCGCCGGCCGGGCCGAGCAGGCCGCGCGCGAGGAGGCCGAGGGCGAGGTGCTGACCGCCTACCTGCCGGCCCAGCTGTCCGACGAGGAGCTGCAGGCGCTCGTGGACGAGGCGGTGGCGGAGTCCGGCGCCGAGGGGCCGCGGGCGATGGGCGCGGTCATGAAGGTGCTGACGCCGAAGGTGGCCGGCCGGGGGGACGGCTCCCGGGTCGCCGCGGCGGTGAGGGCGAAGCTGAGCCGGTAGGCGGCGTCGCCGGTTGAGGACGGAGAACGGAGTGGGGCCGGGACGGTGATCGTTCGGGGCCCCACTCCGCTTCGGCCGCTTCGGCCGTCCGGCTAGAAGATCCCGCCGAACAGGCCGGTGCTGCCGCCGTTGCCGTTCTGGTTCCCGTTGCCGCTCGTGCTCCCGCCGGTCGTCGCGCCGACGGCTCCGCCGGTCGTGCCGGTGCCGGTGCCCTGGTTCTGCGAGCTGCCGCTGTTGTCGAAGCCGGTCGGCGCGGTGAAGCTTTCCGCCGCCACGCCGGAGAGCGCTCCGGTCATCGCGTCATTGAAGATCGGCGCGGAGATCGAGGCGCCGAAGACCTGTCCGCTGAAGTACTTCGGGCCGATCTTGATGTTCTCCATCTTCGTCGTCGTGTTCCAGTTGATATACCCGGTCCACACGGCGGTGGCGAGCTGCGGGGTGTAGCCGTCGAACCAGGTCGCGACGCCGCCGTCGGTGGTGCCGGTCTTGCCCGCCACCTCACGGCCGTCCAGCGTCACGGCGCCCGCCGCGGTTCCCCACTTCACGACGCCCTGGAGCATGTAGGTCAGCTCGTTCACCGTGTTCGTGTCGAGCACCTTCGTGCACTGCTTGCTCTGCGCCGCGTACTGCTTGCCGGAGGAGTCGGTCACGCCGGTTATCGCGTACGGCTTGCAGTACGTGCCGCCGGAGGCCAGTGTCGCGTAGGCCTCGGCCATCTCGACCGGGGTGATGTTGTTGGTGCCCAGGGTGAACGACGGGATCTGCATCAGCGCCTTGCCGTTGCCGGAGTCGTTGTCCTGGGTCACGCCCATCGACGCGGCGATCGTGGCCGGCTGGCAAAGGCCCGTCTTCTCCTCCAGCCGCAGGAAGTAGGTGTTCACCGACTGCGCGAAGCCGTAGATCATGTCGACCGGGCCGTTGGTGCTGTCGTCGTTCGACGGTGTGTACGGCGTCGATCCCTCTTGCCAGGGCACAGTGGAGTTCACGCCGTTCTGGCAGGAGGCGAAGTTCACATTCGTATCGTCGATCTGATGCAGCGCGTCGATCTGCGAGCTCGGGCTGATCCCCTGTTCCAGCGCGGCCAGGCCGACGAAGATCTTGAACGAGGATCCGGCCTGGAAGCCGGTGGTCCCGTTGTGCGACATGTCCGTGGTCAGGTTGAGGTAGGTCTCGCCGCTGCCCGAGCCCATCCGCTTGGACTGGGCCATGGCGACGATCGCGCCCGTCCCCGGTGTGACCTCGACGAGTGCCGAGCCGACCTTGTCGGTGGCGTAGACCCGCGAGGCGATCGCCGAGTCGGCCGAGGTCTCGTTCTTCGGGTCCAGCGTGGTCGTGATGGTCAGGCCGCCCTCGTTCCACATCGCCTTGCGCGCGGCCGTCGTGGCTCCGTACGCGGAGCTCTGCATGAACGTCTCGTAGACGTAGTTGCAGAAGAACGCCGCGGAGGCCTTGGCGGTGATGCAGCCGTCCTGCGGGGTCGTCGGCTTCAGGCCCAGCGGCATCTTCTCGTACGCGGCGGCCTGCGCGGCGGTGATGTAGTGCAACGACGGCGAGGCCATGTCGGCGATCACGATGTTGCGCCGTGCGAGGGCTTCCTTCGGGTGCAGCAAGGGGTCGTACATGGTCGGGCTGTTGACGATTGCGGCCAGCAGAGCGGCCTGCGTCACCGTCAGCTTCGCGGAGGTGGTCGAGAAATACCGCTCGGCCGCCGTCTCCACCCCGTAGGCGTCGTTGCCGAAGTACACGATGTTCAGGTAGCGGTCGAGCAGTTCCTGCTTGGACATCTGCTGCTCGACGGCGATCGCGTACTTGAGCTCGGTTACCTTGCGCGAGAGCGTGTCGGCGACGGCGGACTGCTGGGCCGCGGTGTTGGCGCCGGCCTCGACCTCGAGCACGTTCTTCACGTACTGCTGGGCGATCGACGAGCCGCCCTGCAGCGAGCCGCCGGAGGAGTCGTTGACCAGAGCACGCAGCGTGCCCTTCAGGTCGATGCCGCCGTGCTGGTAGAAGCGCTGGTCCTCGATCGAGACGATGGCCTCGGGCATCGCGGAGGATATCTGGTTCCACGGGACCACGACGCGGTTGCCGTGCAGGTCCTCGCTCCAGGTCGTCGCGATGACCGACCCGTCCGCCGCCAGGATCGTGCTGCGCTGCGGCAGGGTGGGCGTCTGGAAGTCGTCCGGCAGGCTCTCGAAGTTGTCGGAGGCCGACTTCGCCGCGAGCCCCACCGTCGCCGACGCCGGCAGCACCAGGCCCGCGATCAGCAGCCCGGCGAGCGAGCTGATCACCACGAAGGTGCCGAGATGTGCGGCAAGACGGCCTATACCGCCCAAACCGGAATAATCGCCTTCTGACTTGGCCATGGACCACAGGGTACTTTTCCATACCGGACGCGGAGCGGCCGCGGGGTGGAGCAGGCCTCACTGTGACCCACTTGCGACAGGGGAAGTAGTCCGGACGGGCCATCAGAGATTGACCAGTCTGGGGACTGTCGCCCATTGAAGGCTTTCCGTACTGTCGTGCTTACTGAGGGAAACCGGATGACCCCGGTTCCCCGGTACCGGGCAGCGGCGACGCGACGTACAGTCGCGGATGGCGCACTGTACGTGATCATCCGTCAGGGCGGGTGATCGGCAGGGATGAACGGCGTGTGCGGCTAGTGCGGATGCCGTGTCTTCACCTCGCGGGGGCGGTCACGCGGGTGAGGTCGCGGTGGGGAGCCTCGAGTGCGGAGAGGACTGCACCGGAAATGGCGTGGGTTGAGGATTGGACCATAGCTGCGGGGTGTCGGGGGATGGACCCGGACGAACTGTTCGTGCAGGGAGCGGCGCAGAATCGGGCCAAGGTCGTGTGCGCGACCTGCCCGGTGCGCACCGAATGCCTGGCCGACGCCCTGGACAATCGGGTCGAGTACGGCGTCTGGGGCGGGATGACCGAGCGCGAGCGGCGTGCGCTGCTACGCAGGCGTCCGGAGGTGCGCTCCTGGCGCCAGGTGCTCGAGGAGGCCCGCGATGCCTATCTCGAGCGGACCGGAGGCGTGCTGCTGGTGCCGGAGGCGCCGCGGGAGCACGTTGCGGTGGAGGTCGTCGCCGAGGTGGATCTGGTGGACGGCTTCGAGCCGCAGAACCAGGTTGCGGTCGGGTTGAGCGCGTAGGCCCGCAACGGCCGTGAGCGCCGGCGGGTACCGCGAGCCCGCCGCGCCCCACGTCAGCAGGTAGTACGGATCACCACGACCGCCGAAGCGATAACCCTTGCCCACTCACACTTTTCCCGCAGGTCCACCGCCTTTCCACAGACCCGCGGGCTTCATCCGGACCATGTCACCAGAAGGAGGGCTCAGGCCGCCGGCTGAGCCGCCTCCGTGACCGCGCGAAGACCGTCGAGGTCGTGCACGTCCTCGGCCTGCGCGGGCAGCCGCAGCATTCCGATTCCGGGATGGCTCGCCGCGAAGCGCTCGGCGTACCGCGCCTCGCGCCGGTTCAGCTCCACGCGTTCCGCGTGCAACCGCAGCAGGCCCCCGGCCAGCGATTGGGCCGAGGTCGGATTCGGCACATCCAACTGCTCAGCTGCGGCCAGCGAGCGCTCCACCGTCAGATCCGTCAGGCGTGGATGCACCCGATTGAGCACCAGGCCGGCCAGCGGCATCTTCTCCTCGGCCAGCCGTCGCGCGAAGAACGAGGCCTCCCGCAGGGCGTCCTGCTCGGGAACGGCGACCACGACGAAGGAGGTGCCCTTCGCCTGCAGCAGCCGGTAGGTGGCCTCGGCGCGTTCCCGGAAGCCGCCGAACATCGTGTCCAGGGCGTTCACGAAGGACTGCACGTCCGCGAGCAGCCCCGAGCCGAGCAGCTTGCCCAGGGCGCCGGTCACCACGCTGAATCCGCTGGTCAGCAGCTTGAAAGCGCCGAAGCCGCCGACCTTCGCCGGAGCCGTGAGGATCTTGATGAAGCGGCCGTCCAGGAAGGAGCCGAGCCGGTTGGGCGCGTCCAGGAAGTCCAGCGCGGAGCGGCTCGGCGGGGTGTCGACCACGATCAGGTCCCACTCGCCGCGCGCGTGCAGCTGGCCCAGCTTCTCCATGGCCATGTACTCCTGCGTGCCTGCGAAGCTCGCGGAGAGAGACTGGTAGAAGGGGTTCGACAGGATCTGCTCGGCGCGGCCCTTGTCGGAGTGTTCGACCACGATGTCGTCGAACGTGCGCTTCATGTCGAGCATCATCGCGTGCAGCCGGCCGCCGGCCGAGGTGTCGATGTCCTCGACCGGGCGCGGGGTGTTGTCGAGCTCGGTCAGTCCCAGTGACTGCGCGAGCCTGCGTGCCGGGTCGATGGTGAGCACGACGACGTCCCGGCCGCGCTCCGCGGCGCGCAGGGCGAAGGCGGCGGCCGTCGTCGTCTTGCCGACGCCGCCGGAGCCGCAGCACACGATGATCCGAGTCTCCCGGTCGTCCAGCAGCGCGTCGAGATCCAGATCGGGAGACACTGCGTTCACGCCGCCCCCTGGTCACGCAGCGACGTCGCCAACCGGTCCAGACCCACGCGGTCCACTCCCTCGTTCAGCAGCGGCAGTTCGTAGATCGGCGCGTCGCAGCCGCTCAGCGACTCGCGCTGGTCCAGCTCGAGCAGCACCCGCTGGGCGTGCTCGGTGGCCAGCGCCGAGAGCGCCTCCACGATCGGCGGACGGTCGAGGTTCACCTCGGCCAGCCCGGCGGAGAGCTCCGCACCGTCCACGCCCTCGCTCGCCGCGCGCTTGAGCTGAGCGTCCGTCAGCACGACGTCGCGCGCCTGGTTGACCATGATGCCGCCGACCGGCAGCCCGGCCGCGCGCAGCTCCTCGATCCCGTCCAGCGTCTCCTGCACCGGCATCTCCTCCAGCAGCGTCACGAAGTGCACGGCGCTCTGCGCGCTGGTGAGCACCCGCATCACCGCCTCCGCCTGGTTGTGGATCGGCCCCACCCTGGCCAGCCCGGAGACCTCCGAGTTGACGTTCAGGAAGCGGGTGATCCGGCCGGTCGGCGGCGCGTCCATGATGACGGCGTCGTAGTGGAAGGTGCGCCCCTCCTCGCGCGCGCGGCGGCGCACCGCCTCGCAGGTCTTTCCGGTCAGCAGCACGTCCCGGATGCCGGGGGCGACCGTGGTCGCGAAGTCGATCGCGCCGAAGCGCTTGAGCGCCTTGGCCGCCGCGCCCAGCTTGTAGAACATGTCCAGGTACTCGAGCAGCGCCTGCTCGGGGTCTATCGCCAGCGCCCAGACCTCGCCGCCGCCCGGCACGGTCGCGACCCGCCGCTCCTCGTAGGGCAGCGGCGGCGAGTCGAACAGCTGCGCCAGGCCCTGCCGCCCCTCGACCTCGACCAGCAGCACCCGCGGCGTGCGCGGGGGGCCGGAGGCGCGGCGCCTGCTCGCGCCGCGCCCGGCCAGGGCCAGCGCGAGCGAGCCGGCCACCGTCGTCTTGCCGGTGCCGCCCTTGCCCGTCACCACGTGCAGGCGGACGCCCGGCCAGTCCTTGGCGGCAGCTGTGTCTGCGGTAGTCACCGAACGAGCGTAACCCGTGCCTCGGGGTCGGTGCCGCTACCCCCGGGGCCACGGCCGCGCCCCGGACTCGCCGGGGGCGACGCGGCGGTACGAGGCGTTACGGTAGGCGGCATGGCGAAGAAGTTCGAATACGCGACGGTCCCGCTGCTGGTGCACGCCACCAAGCAGATCCTGGACAACTGGGGCCAGGACGGCTGGGAGCTGGTGCAGGTCGTGCCGGGCCCCAACCCGGAGAACCTGGTGGCCTACATGAAGCGCGAGGTGGCGTCCTGATGGCCGCCGACCCCGAGGAGAAGCTGGCCGAGCTCGGCCACAAGCTTCCCGACGTGGCCAAGCCGGCCGGGGCCTACGTCCCCGCGCTGCGCAACGGCTCGCTGGTGTACACGTCCGGCCAGCTGCCTTTCGTGGACGGCAAGCTGCCGGCGACGGGCAAGGTCGGCGCCGAGGTGTCGGCCGAGCGGGCCAAGGAGTTGGCCGGCCTGTGCGCGCTGAACGCGCTCGCCGCGGTCAAGGCCGAGATCGGTGACCTGGCCAAGGTCAAGCGCGTGGTCAAGGTGCTGGCGTTCGTCGCCTCCGACCCGTCCTTCACCGCTCAGCCGGGCGTGGCCAACGGCGCGAGCGAACTGCTCGGCGCGGTGTTCGGCGACGCGGGCGTGCACGTGCGCTCCGCGGTCGGCGTTGCGGTGCTGCCGCTCGACTCGCCGGTCGAGGTCGAGATCACGGTCGAAGTCGAGTAGTGGCGGGGAAGCTGTCTTGACGACGCAGCGCTCGACGTTGATCCTGGCGCCCAATCCGTCGCCCTACACGCTGGAGGGCACGAACACCTGGGTGCTGCGCGAGCCCGGATCCACCGCCGCGGTGGTGGTGGATCCGGGGCCGCTTCACGAGGGGCACCTCGCGGCGATCCTCACGGCGGTGGAGGAGCAGGGGGCGCGGGTCACGCAGATCCTGCTGACGCACGGCCACGCGGACCACTCCGAATCCGCGGTCCGCTTCGCCGAGCTCACCGGCGCCCCGGTCCGCGCACTCGACCCCAGGCACCGCCTCGGCGACGAGGGGCTCGCGGACGGCGAGGTCGTCGACGTCGACGGCATGGAGATCAGGGTCGTCGGAACGCCCGGCCACACCGGCGACAGCCTTTCGTTCCTGCTGCCCGCCGACCGTGCGATCCTCACCGGCGACACCGTGCTCGGCCGCGGAACGACGCTGGTCGCGTACCCGGACGGCACGCTCGAGGACTACCTGGACTCGCTCAACCTGCTGCGCGACGGCGCGGCCCGGCACGATTTCAACACGGTGCTGCCCGGCCACGGGCCGGCGGTCGCGGACGCACTCGGCGTGCTGGAGTTCTACATCGCGCATCGCAAGGAGCGGCTTGCCCAGGTGGAGGCCGCCCTGGCCGCGGGCGACAGCTCGGCCCACGAGGTCGTCCGCCGGGTGTACGCGGAGGTGGACCCCGCGGTCTGGCCGGCCGCCGAGCTCTCGGTGCGGGCGCAGCTGCACTACCTCGACCCGAAGCGCTTCAGCTGACGTTCGCAGGCTCGCATGATGTTCCACGTGTTCCACGTGGAACATCATGCGTAATGCTGCATAAAAATGTGGCGAGCAGCCGTGTTGAGCGAGGCGGATGGTGTTCGGCAGGATGGCGGCCTGAGCCTCGATTGTGACCATATCCAGCCGCGCTGGGTGAGGTCGGTTACCGTGCCCGGCGGGCGAGGCGGACGGTGTCCAGCAGGACGACGGCCCGGGCTTCCAGCTTGATCCAGCCGCGCTGGGCGAAGTCGGCGAGGGCCTTGTTCACCGTCTCGCGCGAGGCGCCGACCAGCTGGGCCAGCTCCTCCTGGGTCAGGTCGTGCGAGACCTTGATGCCCTCCTGGTCCTCGCCGGCCGGCTGGCCGAAGCGGGTGGACAGGTCGAGCAGCGCCTTGGCGACACGCCCGGGGACATCGGAGAAGACCAGGTCGGCCAGCGTCTCATTGGTCCGGCGCAGTCGCCGCGCCATCGCCTTGAGCAGTGCGCGGGCCACCTCGGGGCGGGCGGAGAGCCAGGGCTGGAGCTCGGCGTGGCCGAGGGCGAGCAGCTTGGTTCCGGTCAGCGCGGTGGCGGTGGAGGTGCGCGGTCCCGGGTCGAACAGGGAGAGCTCGCCGAACATCTCGCCCGGGCCCATCACCGCGGTGAGGTTCTCCCGGCCGTCGCCCGAGGTGCGGCCCAGCTTGATCTTGCCCTCGACCACCACATACAGCTGGTCGCCCGGGTCGCCCTCGTGGAACAGCGTGTCCCCACGGGTCAACACGATCTCCGTCATCGACTTGAGAAGCGAGGCCGAGGCCTCCTCGTCGAGCGCGGCGAACAGCGGGCTCCGGCGAAGCACGTCGTCCACGGGCGAACCCTCCAACAGTTCTTTCGGACACTCAAGGTCGCCGATCGCCGGTGTTGGAACCACTCGACGTCGGCTTCCAATGTGTTATGTCTTTGCTCATACCAGTGTGGCCTACGACACCGTCTAACACCTAGTCGGTTGATCTGCTAGACCGAAACGATGCGAAACATAGGCGTGAACAGCGCCCGAAAACGGCTCGCGCACCGTTATTCGGACAGCGGCGGGCGGGTAGCCCGATCCGGACGTGTCTGCCGGGAACGCCCGCGCGGGCGTGACGCGTTTCCTAGACTGACCGTTGTTCGCTCGGCCGGGACGGGCGACCGTAGGCTTGCCCGAAGGGTTCGGGCGCGTCGGGGCTCCAAACGCGCGGGTTGGTCGGGAAGGGTCGGCGAGGCGAGACGTGGCGGTGCGTAATCGGGACGGGCGTTCGGAGTCCCGCGTGGCCCTGGTGCGTCGCGCCCGGAAGATCAACCGACTGCTCGCCGACCTCTATCCGGACGCGCACTGCGAGCTGGACTTCGCCGACCCGCTCGAGCTGATCGTGGCCGTCATCCTGTCCGCGCAGTGCACCGATGTGCGGGTCAACCAGGTCACTCCGGCCCTGTTCGCCCGCTATAAGACGGCCGAAGACTACGCGTCGGCCGAGCGGATCGAGCTCGAGGAGCTGATTCGGCCCACCGGGTTCTACCGCAACAAGGCGACCTCGATCCTCGGCCTGGGCCGCGAGCTGTGCGACCGCTTCGGCGGCGAGGTGCCCGGTCGGCTCGAGGACCTCGTCACACTGCCGGGCGTCGGGCGCAAGACCGCGAACGTCGTCCTCGGCAACGCCTTCGACGTGCCCGGGCTGACTGTCGATACGCATTTCGGACGC
>Ga0310811_10012208_pt1 | contig 11143 bp, 8 predicted proteins | sample YCmetagenome_FD_207642 | JGI IMG/M metagenome (GOLD analysis project Ga0310811, IMG submission 207642) | Soil microbial communities from experimental microcosm in Duke University, North Carolina, United States - YC | ecosystem: Engineered > Artificial ecosystem > Soil microcosm > Unclassified ... | reverse complement strand
AAAGCCGATCCTGCGGTCGCCGTCACTGCCGACGGACGCAAGATGCGCCGACCCGACGGGCAGCAGTTCGTCGTCAATGCCGACGGCATTGCCCTCTCGGCCGACGGCGCATTCCTGTATTGGCAGGCGCTGACCGGCAAGACGCTGTATCGCATCGAGACCAGCGTGCTGAAGAACCCCTGGCCGCAAGGCCTCGACGAGCGCGTCCAGAAGGTGGCGGAGACCGAACCGGTGGACGGCCTTTGGATGGACAAGGGCGGCAGGCTCTATCTCAGCTCGCTCGCCGACAATGCCGTCAAGGTCCTCGAGCCGGATGGCAAGCGGCACACGATCATCGCCGATCCGCGATTGCGCTGGCCCGACACCTTTGCCGAAGCGCCGGATGGCACGCTCTATGTCACCGCATCGCGCATCCAGGATTCACCCTGGTTCCATCGTAGCGGCTGGCAAGGCAACGGCTTCACCCTGTTTTCCTTCCGGCCGGACGCGGAGCCCGGATCGAAGTAGCGATCGACAAGAAGAGCGCCACGGAGTGGCGCGCTCCCGGCCACGAGATCGCCGCCCCTCTGGGGCGCCTTGTTCCGATTAAAGGAATCTCGCTCTGGCCGTCCGGCTTGGGGCCTGCGCTTCGATCGCCGGCGCGGGTTCAAGGCATCTGGTATCCCGGCGTCGACTTCGAGATCGCGACCTCATCGGCATCCATGTCCTCGACGATGCCTTCGAACAGCGGCGTCGTGAGGTAGCGCTCGCCGGTGTCGGGCAGCACGCACAGGATGACCGATCCGCGCGCCGCCTTCTCGGCGACCTGGCGGGCGACAGCGAATGTGCTGCCGCCGGAGATGCCCGTCAGGATGCCCTCCTTCTGGGCCAGTGCCTTGGCCCATTTGACGCCCTCCGCACCGGCGATCGGGATGCGCTGGTCGAAGTATTTCTTGTCGAGCGCCTCCTGCAGGACCAGGGGAATGAAATCCGGAGTCCATCCCTGGATGGGATGCGGCTCGAAGGCGGAGTGGCTGACGGCGGGCGAGCCGTCGGGGTTGCGCTGCTGGGCAACGCCGCTGCCGACCAGCTGCGCATTGGCGGGCTCGCTCAGCACGATCTTGGTGTCCGGCCGCTCCTTGCGCAGCACGCGGGCGACGCCGGCCAGGGTACCGCCGGTGCCGTAGCCGGTGACGAAGTAGTCGAGGCGGTGGCCGTGGAAGTCGGCGAGGATCTCGCGCGCCGTGGTCGCCTCGTGGATCTCGGCGTTGGCCGCGGTCTCGAATTGATGGGCGAGGAACCAGCCGTTCGCCGCCGCGAGCTCGACCGCCTTCTGATACATGCCATAGCCCTTTTGCGCGCGCGGCGTCAGCACGACCTTGGCGCCGAGCAGACGCATCAGCTTGCGCCGCTCGATCGAGAAGCTATCGGCCATCGTGACCACGAGCGGATAGCCTTTTTGCGCACACACCATGGCGAGGCCGATGCCGGTATTGCCGCTGGTCGCCTCGACCACGGTCTGGCCGGGCTTCAGCGTGCCGGCGCGTTCGGCCGCCTCGATGATGTTGACCGCCAGCCGGTCCTTGACCGACGAGGCCGGATTGAAGGCCTCCGCCTTGGCGTAGATCTGCACGCCCTCCGGCGCGAGATGATTGATTCGGATGCAGGGCGTGTCGCCGATCGTCTCGAGCACACTGTCGAACAGACGGCCACGTCCCTGGGTGGTCCTGAGCGGCGGTTTTGCTGACATCATCATCCCCGGAACTGAAGTTGCAGACATGCCGGGCGACCCTGCCACGAAGATCGTCGGGTTGAAAGCAGGCGGTTGCGGCGCGAAACTTGCACCCTGTCGCCTGACGTGTTCACGAGCAGGCAACCAATGGGGAGATCGGCCGTGAAAAACTGGCTCCATCGGATCATCGTCGCGACCGTCATCGTGGCCTTCTCCTGGGTCGCCCAGGCGCAGTCGCCCAAGACGCTGCGCGTCGTCATGCACTCCGACATCAAGGTGCTCGATCCGGTGTGGAGCGGCGCCTACATCGTGCGCAATCACGGCTACCTGATCTACGACACGCTGTTCGCCCTCGACGACAAGTTCCAGATCAAGCCGCAGATGGTCGACACCTGGTCGGCGAGCGACGATCGCAAGACCTGGACCTTCACCTTGCGTGAAGGCCTCGAATGGCATGACGGCAAGCCGGTGACGGCCGACGACTGCGTCGCCTCGATTCGCCGTTGGGGCGCGCGCGACCCGATGGGCCAGAAGATGATGGCCTTCCTGGACGACATCAAGGCGACCGACGCGCGGACCTTCGTCATCACCATGAAGCAGCCCTACGGCCTGGTCGTCGATTCGCTCGCCAAGCCGAGCGTCGTCACGCCGTTCATGATGCCGCGCCGCGTCGCCGAGACCGATCCGTTCAAGCAGCTCGGCGAGTATGTCGGCTCCGGCCCGTTCATCATGAAGCAGGACGAATGGAAGCCCGGCGAGAAGATCGTCTATGTGCGCAATCCCAAGTACAAGCCGCGGGCCGAACCGGCGTCGGGGCTGGCGGGCGGCAAGGTGGCCAAGGTCGATCGTGTCGAATGGGTCTGGATCTCCGACGCGCAGACCGCGGTCAACGCCCTGGCGGCGGGCGAGATCGATATCATCGAGCAGGCGCCCTACGATCTGCTGCCGCTGCTCGAGAAGGACCGCAACATCACCCTGGTGCGCGCCGCCACGGGCAACCAGTACGTCTTCCGGCCGAACTGGCTGCAGCCACCGTTCAACAACGAGAAGGCGCGGCAGGCAGCCATGATGGGCTTGAACCAGCAGGACTTCCTCAGCGCCATCGTCGGCGATCCGCGCTACTACCGCGTCTGCAAATCGATGTTCCCCTGCGGCTCGCCGCTCGAATCGACGGAGGGATTCGAAGGCTTGATCGAGGGCAACATTGCCAAGGCGCAGGCTCTGCTGAAGGAGTCAGGCTACGATGGCTCGCCGATCGTGCTCCTGCAGGCGAGCGACACGCCGGCCCTGTCCAACCTCTCGCCGGTCGCCAAGTCGATCCTCGAGCGCATCGGCTTCAAGGTCGACATGCACTCGATGGACTGGCAATCGCTGGTCAACCGGCTGCTGACCAAGAAAGGCCCGCCCTCGGAGGGCGGCTGGAACGTGTTCCTGACCTACTGGTCGATGGCCGACCTGTTCGATCCGCTGATGACGCCGTTCCTCCAGGCCAATTGCGAGAAGAGCCGGGCCGGCTGGCCATGCGACGAGCCGATGGAGAAGCTGCGCGAGCGTTATGCACTGGCAAGCACCCCCGAGGAGCGCAAGGCGATCGCCGTCGAGGTCCAGAAGCATCAGGCCAAGATCGTGACGCACGTCCATCTCGGCGAGGGCTTCAACGTCGCCGCCCTGCGCAAGAACGTCACCGGCTGGATCAACGCGCCGGTGATCGTGTTCTGGGGCATCGACAAGTAGGAACCTTCTGTCGTCCTGAACGAAGTGAAGGACCTCATCGCCGCCGGCCACGAGTGAGCTTTGATACTTCTGGCGATGAGATCCTTCGCTACGCTCAGGATGACATGAAGGCGTGATTTCGGCCGATCAGATCACAAACCTCGGGAGAGCAACCCATGGACCACGCCACCTATCTCAAGGAGCTCGTTGCCGCCTATCAGGGGGAAGTCCGGGGCGAGGCCGGTTTCGCGACCCTGGCGGATCACGTGACGGATGCCGAAGAGCGCGAGATCTGGCAGATGCTGGCGCGCCTCGAGCGGACGACGCGCCAGCGCCTGATGCCGCTGATGGAGAAGTACGGCCTCGACACCACTCCCGACGAGGGACAACGGCGTCTCGGCCAGGAGCGCGGCGAGGCGCGCAGCGCCGCCGGGTTCGCCAACATCGTCAGCTCGATGACGAAATCCCTTCAGCCCTATCTGACGCTCTATGCGAAGCTGGAAGCCGAAGGGCCGCCTGGCGATCGGGAGGAGCTCGCCTTCCTCAACGCGCACGAGGTCGCGCTGCATGAGTTCGCGGTACGCGCCGCAGCCGGCGGAGGCCGCGAGGCGCTGACGCCGGTCAAATCGCTGCTCGGAGAGTAGCGCCGATCAACCTTGCCGCGACCGTCCCCGTCGGCCACGCTGAGCGTCGCACCAGAAACGGGGAGAAAACGCATGAAGTCAGCCCTCTGTCGCGATCTCGGCATCGAGTTTCCCCTGTTCGCCTTCAGCCATTGTCGCGACGTCGTGGCCGAGGTGACGCGCGCCGGCGGCATGGGCGTGCTGGGTGCGGTCGGCCACACGCCGGAGTCGCTCGAGATCGATCTGCGCTGGATCGACGAGCGCGTCGCGGGCAAGCCCTACGGCATCGACCTGCTGGTGCCCAACAACATGGAGGCGAAGGAAGGTGGCGTCAGCGCAGCCGATCTCGAGGCGCGCGTGCCGCCCGAGCATCGCCGCCATGTCGCGCAGCTGCTGGAGAAGCACGGCATCGACACTGCCGGCCTGTGGGACGAAGGCTTCGCCAATTCGAGCGGCGAGAACCTGCGCGAGGCCGGCGCCGAAGCGCTGCTCGACGTCGCTTTCGCCCATTCGATCGGTTTCGTGGTCAATGCGCTGGGCGTGCCGCCGGCCGGCATGTTCGCGCGCGCCCGCCGCAAGGGCATTCCGGTCGGCGCGCTCACCGGCGCGCGCGAGCATGCGCTGCATCATGCCCGCGCCGGCGTCGACATCCTGGTCGTGGCCGGCACCGAGGCCGGCGGCCATTGCGGCGAGGTCTCGACCATGGTCCTGGTTCCCGAGGTCCTCGAGGCGATGCGTCCCTACCCCAATGTCCGGGTCCTGGCGGCGGGCGGCATCGCGACGGGGCGGCAGATGGCGGCCTGCATGGCGATGGGCGCCGAAGGCGTGTGGACCGGCTCGGTCTGGCTGACGACGGCGGAGGCCGAGACCACGCCGACCGTGAAGCAGAAGATGCTGGCTGCCAGCTCGCGCGACACGGTGCGCTCGCGCAGCCGAACCGGAAAGTACACCCGCCAGCTGCGCTCGCCGTGGACCGATGCGTGGCAGGTCGACGGCGCACCGGTTCCCCTGCCCATGCCGCTGCAGGGCCTGATCTCCAAGCGCGCGCTCGCGCGCGTCGATCGCCTGGCCGAGACCGGTCATGCCGGCGCCAAGACGCTGGCGACCTACTATGTCGGCCAGTCGGTCGGGCTGATGAACGCGGAGCAGTCCACCCGCAGCGTCGTCTACGACTTCATGCGCGACTATGCCGAGGCGGTGGAACGACTGTCAGGCACTCTTGCGGAGTGATCGACCGGCCATCAAGCTAAAGACATAAGGGGAGTGAGGCAGATGACGACACGCCGGCACTTCGTTTCCCTGTCGGGCCTCGCCGCGCTCTCCGGCATCGGCGCGGGCCTCGCCGGACCGGCGTGGTCTCAGGGGGCGGCCTGGCCGGCCAAGCCGATCCGCATCATCGTGCCGGGCGGTGCGGGCGGTGTCACCGACATCCGCGCGCGCTGGCTGGCGGAGAAGCTGGCGCCCGTGCTGGGTCAGTCGTTCCTGATCGAGAACCGCACCGGCGCCGGCGGCAATCTCGGCACGGTGGCGGGCGTCCGCAGCGCACCCGACGGCTACACGTTCGTCATCGTCCATATCGGCACGATGGCGATCAACCCGCACCTCTATGCCAATCCGGGCTACGACCCGCTGAAGGACCTGATCCCGATCACGCGCCTGGGAGTCGGGCCGCAGGCGTTGGCGGTGCACAAGGACGTGCCGGCCCGCACGGTGGCCGAGCTCGTGAGCCTCGCCAAGGCGAAGCCCGGCACGCTCACCTTCAATTCACCGGGCGTCGGCACGCCGGGTCACCTGGCGTCATGCCTGCTGATGCAGATGACCGGCATCGAAGCGACGCACGTTCCTTACAAGGGTGGCGGCCAGGCGGTCGTCGACCTGGTCGCGGGACACGTGACCTGGACCATCGAGGGCCTCACCGTGCTGAAGCCCTTCATCCAGGACGGGCGGTTGCGCGCCCTCGCGGTGACGACGGGACAACGCGCCAAGACTCTGCCGGACGTGCCGACCATGGCCGAGGCGGGCGTTCCGGGCTTCGACTTCACGGCCTGGGCGGGCATCGCGGCGCCGGCCGGCACGCCCAAGCCGATCATCGATTCATTCTACGCCGCGATTGCCGGCGTCCTGGCAACGGCGGAGGCACGCGCCTGGTTCGAATCGTTCGGCGTCGAGCCCGGCGGCGACCAACCCGAAGCATTCGCCGCCCTTGTCCGCACCGAGAACGCCAAGCTCGGCGAGGTGATCCGCACCATGGGCCTGAAGGCGGACTAACTCGACCACGCGATGGCGTGCCCAAAGTAGCGGATCCCGTCGGGCCACGCGCCGTGATGATGGCTGAAGGCGCGCTTGAGCGGCATCGCGATCGCGTTGGTAGCGCCGGCTTGGGTGACGTCCGGTCCGTCCTCGGCCAGGCGCCCAGCGCTCGGCGTGCCGGGGCGTACGAAGGCGATGTGGCCCGGGTGGTGCGGATCGGGATTCTCGAACGCCGCGACGACGAGGTTCCCCTGGTTGGCGCTCTGCTGGGCGGCCGTGGAGTCGGGCAGCCGCCGCCAGCCCGATGAGGCGCTGTCGAACGACAGCCAGCGCATCTGGGCGTTGGCCAGCAGCGTCGGCGAATGCTCGGGCGGGCGCAGGACGTAGATGCCGAGCCGCTTGCTGAACGAGGCGACGAAGGCGCTGCAATGGGTCGCCGCCGGCCGGCCGTTGGGATCGTTGTCGATCTCGCCGGTCTCCCAGTTCACGTGCTTGTAGGGCAGCCACAGATGCTCGACGCCGGAAGCATCCAGGCGCTGGCGCAATCGCTCGCCGTTAGGCGTGATCGGGCCGCAGCACGATTGCGCAACGGCCGGCACGATCGGCAGCGCGGGCGCGAGCAAGGCGGCCGGCAGGACAGCCAGCAGCAGGCGTCGCGACGGCGGCGCGCGGTAAGGCAATGACGTCATGATCCACCCCCTGGGCGCGATCTTAGGGCTCAACGCGCGCTGTCGCCACAGCCGCGGAGCCTTCTTCTCTTGTCATCCTGAGCAAGGCGCTTGCGAAGCAAGCGCCGTAAGCGAAGGATCTCATCGCCAGAAGTTCCAAAGTACGCTCATACCCAGCGGCGCTGAGGTCCTTCGCTGCGCTCAGGACGACTCGATTTTTGAGGTCGCAGCCTCTCGGCATCATGACAGCGAGACGCACCCACGCCTCAGCCGCTGAGAGAAACATCAAAGGACAGTCGTTCTGCAGTTCGGTGCCGCGCGCTCTTTGTCTTCCCTCGGCGGCTTGAAGATCGCGAGACGAGTCTCTTACGGTGCCTTCACAAGCAATGATGCAACGGAGGAAAAATCATGCGATCGCGGGTCTCTTGGATCGCTGCCGCACTCGGCACAGTGGCGCTCGCCGCAATGGCGCTGCGGCCGGTCGAGGCGCAGCAGCCGACCTTCCCCGATCGCCCCATCCGGATGGTCTTCGGCTTTGCGCCCGGCGGCTCGGGTGATCTCGCGGCGCGACTACTCGCCGATGTCGCCAGCCGGGTCCTCGGCCAGCGCGTGGTCGTGGAGAACCGCACCGGCGCCAATGGCATGATCGCCGCCGAGGCGATCGCCCGCAGCCCGGCCGACGGGCTGAGCGTGCTGTTCTGCACCACCGGCAACATGACCATCATCACCGAGCTGCCCGGCACCAAGCTGGCGGTCAATCCGGCGACCGAGCTCAGCGGCGTCAGCCAGCTGCTGCGCTCGACCTTCGGCCTGGTCGTGCGTCAGCAGAGTCCGTGGCGGACCACGCAGGACGTGATCGCCGCGGCGCGCGCCAACCCGGGCAAGCTCACCTATGCCAGCCCCGGCGTCGGCTCGGTGCAGCATCTGTCCGGCGAGTTGCTCTCGCAGAAGACCGGGATCAGCATGGTGCACGTGCCCTATCGCGGCTCGCAGGCGGCGATCCTCGACATCACCAGCGGCCAGACCGACTTCATGATCACCAACCTCGGCGACGTGATCCCGCATATCCGCCAGGGCACCTTGCGCCTGATCGCCCTCGGCGACCCGCTCGGCCGACAGTTCTTCCCCGACGCGCCGATGATCGGTGACGTCGTACCGGGCTTCGAGACCTACGCCTGGTTCGGCCTGTGCGGGCCGATCGGCCTGCCGGCCGCGGTGGTCAAGCGCTGGGAGGAAGCGGTCCGTGCCGCCGTCGACGACCCCGAGGTCAAGCGCAAGCTGCTCGACAACGGCATGGTGCCGGCCTTCCAGGACGCCGCCGGCCTCAACCGCACCATGGAAGAGAACCGTCGCGGCTACCGCGAGGTGATCCGTGCCGCCAACATCCGCGCCGAATGAGGCGGCCGCCTGTATAAGGATGTCGCCGAGTGGCAATGGTCTTGCATGAGGGTCCCCGGGCGATTGCCCTTGCTGCCGGTGATGGGCCGCCCTTGATGGGCCGATTCCGGGCGCTGCGACAATTGGAATGAGACGCCAATGACTTCCGATGCACCAACCACAGACAATTCCCTGCGCGACGTCGGCGCGACATTCGATGCCGTCGTCGTCGGCGCAGGCTTCGCCGGCATGTACATGCTGCATCGCCTGCGCGGCCTGGGTCTCACGGCGCGGGTCTACGAGGCGGGCGGCGGTGTCGGCGGCACCTGGTACTGGAACCGCTATCCCGGCGCGCGCTGCGACATCGAGAGCATGCAGTATTCCTTCTCGTTCTCGGACGAGCTCGACCAGCAATGGAACTGGTCGGAGAAGTATGCGCCGCAGCCCGAGATCCTGGCCTACGCCAACCACGTCGCCGACCGCTTCGATCTGCGCCGCGACATCCGCTTCGACACGCGCGTGACGGCCGCCGCCTTCGACGAGCAGGCCAAATGCTGGCGCATCGAGACCGATCGCGGCGACAGCGTGTCCGCCCGCTTCTGCATCATGGCGGTCGGCTGCCTGTCGGCGACCAACCGTCCGCCGTTCGCGGGGCTCGAGGACTTCCAGGGGCCGATCTATCACACCGGCGAATGGCCGCATGAGGGCGTGGATTTCACCGGCCTGCGCGTCGGCGTCATCGGCACGGGCTCGTCGGCGATCCAGTCGATCCCGCTCATCGCCAGCCAGGCTGCGGCCCTCACCGTGTTCCAGCGCACGGCGACCTATACGGTGCCGGCGTGGAACGAGCCGCTGACGCCGGCCTATCGCGATGCCGTCAAGGCCGACTACCCGGCCTTGCGCGCCAAGGCGCGGGCCCGGCCGACCGGTTTCTATTTTCCCTTCAACATGAAGCCGGCGCTCGAGGCCACCCCGGAGGAGCGCGAGCGGCAGTACGAGGAGGCGTGGCAGCGCGGCGGCCTGCCGTTCCTCGGCGCCTACGGCGATCTGCTGTTCGACAAGGATGCCAACGATACCATCGCCGACTTCGCGCGCCGCAAGATCCGCGGCATCGTGAAGGACCCGGCAACCGCCGAGCTGCTCTGCCCGGACAACGTCTTCGGCTGCAAGCGGCTGTGCGTCGATACCGGCTACTTCGAAACCTACAATCTGCCGCACGTAAAACTGGTCGACGTGTCGAAGACGCCGATCGGGCGCTTCACGCCGCACGGCATCGCCGTCGACGGCGTCGAATATCCGCTCGATTCGGTCGTGTGCGCCACCGGCTTCGCGGCGATGACCGGCTCGTTCGACAGGATCCGCATCACCGGCCGCAACGGCCTCAGCCTGGCCGACAAGTGGCGGGCCGGCCCGCGCACCTATCTTGGCCTCGCGACGGCGGGCTTCCCCAACCTGTTCACCATCACCGGGCCGGGCAGCCCCTCGGTGCTGGCCAGCATGATCCAGGCCATCGAGCAGCATGTCGACTGGCTCGCCGACTGCATCGGCCACCTGCGCGACATCGGCGCGGCGACCATCGAGGCGACCGCGCCCTACGAGGACGACTGGGTCGAGCACGTGAACGAGGTTTCCCAGGTCTCGCTGCGATCGACCTGCAGCTCCTGGTATGTCGGCGCCAACATCCCGGGACGCCCGCGCGTGTTCATGCCCTATATCGGCGGCTTTCCGATCTACGTGCAGAAATGCAACGAGGTCATGACCAACGGCTTCGAAGGCTTCGTCATCGACGGCGCGACGATGCCGAACGAGGCGCCGCGCGTGCGCCTCACCGAACGCTGGCGCGTGCCGCTGGACATCGAGGTGATCTCGCCGGCCGCGATCGCGGCCCGCCGCGTGCCGGTGGTGTGAGGCGGGGATCGCGTCCCCGTCATCGGGGGAGGAATTCGCATTTGGAGCGCGCTTCACTCTCCTCCCCAGCTCCGCTGGGGAGGTGTCGCCGTCATACGGCGACGGAGGGGTCATGAGCCACGGCACCGCCGTCTCTTGTGACTCATGACCCCTCCGCCCCGTACGACGAGGCACCTCCCCACCGAAGGTGGGGAGGAAAATGAACGGCGACTCAAATGAACATGTCGAGCTGGTTGTAGTTCTTCAGCACGGCTGCCCGCGTCGTCTCGTTCCAGCGGTTCTCGTCCTCGTGGCCGGCGAGCGGGCGGTAGACGTAGCTCTTCTCGTGCGGGAAGCGCTGGCGGCGGGCGTCGATGGCGATCTGGATGATGCGCGTGCGAGCATCGATCCGGGCCTGGTCGTAGGTCTCGATCGCACCATGCAGGCGCCGCGTCGTGACGTTCAGCACGCGCTTGCGCGGAAAGAACCCCTCGTTGAGGGTGATGCGCCGGTCGGGCGAGCTGTTGGCGAACGAGCCGTGCACCAGCTGGCGGTTGGTCACGATGGTGTCGCCGGCGTCGCACAGCATCGGCACGGCGCCTTCGATGCGATCCGAGCCGCACTCGGCCACCATCTTCTTGATGTCGGCCTTGCCGCGCTTGTGGCTGCCGGGCAGCACCCAGACGCCGTTCGCCGCCGTACTGGGATAGAGCTGGGTCATGAAGTTGAAGCCGTGCGCGCCCTGGTCCCAGTCCGGCGCGGTCCAGTGCGTCGTGCCGTCCTGGTGCCAGGCGACCGACGGGCCGAGACCGGGCTCCTTGACGAAGGTCACTTCGTTGTAGGGCACGAAATCGTCGCCGAGGATCGACTCGGCCACGGTCAGCAGGCCGGGATGGCCGTACAGCCGCAGGCAG
>Ga0310811_10012207_pt1 | contig 11143 bp, 6 predicted proteins | sample YCmetagenome_FD_207642 | JGI IMG/M metagenome (GOLD analysis project Ga0310811, IMG submission 207642) | Soil microbial communities from experimental microcosm in Duke University, North Carolina, United States - YC | ecosystem: Engineered > Artificial ecosystem > Soil microcosm > Unclassified ... | reverse complement strand
CCCCGACCCCATAATATCCGTACATATGCCGTAAATAAGGAAAATCGTGCTCCGGCATATGATCCGTCCAGTCATGCCCGTCCGTGATCACCAGCTGCGGCCTCGGCGCCGCCATCGCCGCCAGCTCTACATTATTCGTCCCGCCGGCACAGGCCTGTACCGGCACGCCGCTCTCACACGGACAACCACCATAGAAATACGCCGACAAATTGACCACCGGCACACTCACCCTGATACGGTCATCCAGCGCCGTCATCATCACCGTCTGTGTCCCCCCGCCGCTTCCACCGGTGATCGCTACCCGACTCTTATCCGCCTCAGGCAACACCAGTAAATAGTCCAGTATCCGCATCCCCGCCAGCAGCTGCAGCGACATCGCCAGCCCCGTACGGTGATCATCCGTTTTGAACTGCAACAGACTCTCCCCCCAGGCAAACAGATCATAACTGAATGCCATCGCCCCCATCCTCGCCAGTCCCGCACAACGTATCTGACAATCCGCCCGGTACCGCTGCCGCTCCCAATGTCCGTCCGGACAAAGGATCACCGGCACCTTGCCCTTCCTAAGAGGCCTGTACAACGACCCATTCACATAAACCCCGCGAAGGATCTCGATCGCTACATTCGAAACCTCATACCCATCAAACCTCCTCCACGGCGTAACAATCGGCTTCGACCCCGGCCGCGCTGGCAAAGGCGACAGCCCCAACCCCGATAAGACACAACTCCTCAACTCCACTTTCCTTTCCTCCCACTCTTTCCTATTATGATACCGCGAAGCAATACTGTCCAGCATCGCCTTCCCTTCCTCATACGTAAACCTCACCTTCTCCGGCTGCTGCCCAAATCCCCTAACCCCACACAACAACACCAGCACAACCGTCACCACCCGAAGCGCAGACCTCCTCGCCTTCCTCCAGCCGCTGAACAAAAGATTGGGATCGATTTCAGGCCTCGGAAAGAACAGCGAAGCAACATATCCCACTACGATCACCACCAGATGACTATACACCCCGAGCATCAGTTTATGCTGCGTAAAATTATAACGGCCCCAATCCAGCAGCAGCTCCTTGTCCGCTCCGACTCCCACCTTTGTCGAAGTCAGAAAAGCATAGGTCGTAAACAATATACAAGCCACGATCGCTATATTCATCCCCTGCCGGTTCGCCCTCGAACTCAGCAAACCCAGCAAAAAGATCCCCGAGATCCCCCCCGAGAAAACCGCGTACAGCGTAAACACAACCCCCAGCACCCCATCCGTACCGGCATTGACATACAGCATGGCGATCAGGATACTGATCACCCCCGCCCCAACAACGATCAGCTTCCCAGCCAGCAGATACTCCTTATCCGGCCGACCGCGACGCAGCTTCTTATAATAGTCTTCCACACCCACCGCACCCAGCGAGTTGAGATCGGCGCTCATACTGCAGATGGCCGCCGAGGTCATGGCAGACAGGATAAAACCCACCAGCCCCGTCGGCAGCCGCGTCATGATAAAATAAGGGAACACGGCGTCTGCCCGTATTCCCGTGGGTATGGGGTGAATCTTATAATAAACGAAAAGACCAGTCCCGATGAACATGAACAGCATCCAGACCGGCACGGTCAGCAATACACCCATCAGCGAAGCCCGTATCGCCGCCTTGTCCGTCTTTGCCGTCAGATACCGCTGCACCACCGTCTGATCGGTCCCATATTTCTGAATCGCATAGAAGACTCCATTTATCGCCATCACGATAAAGGTCAGCCGCGTAAAATTCCAGTCATAAGGACCGAAACCCGTACGGTGATTGGCGGACGCGATCCTCCAAACTTCAGCCGGACTGTCCGCCGCCGTAAAGATCAAAATACACAGACACGTGATCCCGCTGGCGAAAAGCAAAAAGCCCTGGAACACATCCAGCCAGATCACGGCCTCCATGCCCCCCATCAGATTGATAAAAATGATCACCGCGCCAATGGCCACGATCATCACAGTCGTATTACAACCGATCATATTGCTCAGCGCCAGCGCCAGCAAAAAAAAGATCGTCCCCATCGCCGAGAACTGCCGGAGAACAAAAGCCAGCGACGAATAATACCGCGCAAAAACTCCAAATCTTCGTTCGAAATACTCATACGTACTCAGCCCGATGATCTTCCTGTACAACGGAACCACAAACCAGATGATCCCCAGCAAAACCACCGGCACCATCAATCCCTGCACCAGCAGGATCCAGTTGGAACTATACCCTTCCCCCGGATACGCCAGAAAGGTCACGCTGCTGATCATACTCGACAACAGCGACATCCCGATCGCCCAGGCCGGGACCTTGCCCTTCGCCAAAAAATAAGACTGCGTGGACTGCCCCTTCCGGGCAAAGCGCAAACCCAGATACAGGGTCACCGCCAAAAACACGGCTATGATAATGATATCAGGAAGATGTAACGACTGTTTCATATGGTCAATTCGTTCTGTTAATAAGATAACCCATCCGGCCACGGATAGCTTCCCGGCTTGACGGTCACATAAAATCCCGCGGCACGCATCCGCACCACCCCCGGCGCCAGCTCCCGCTCAGGCACCAGCCGTTCGATACCAAGCCGCTCCAATACGGCATAAGCCGTCGATCCGCCTTCAATAACAAGTTCTGCCACCGGAACCCTCGACAATATCTTCTCCACCGCCTCCGCCAGCTCCTCCTTCCTTCCCGCAATAAAAGCCTTTCCCCCTTTCAACAACTCCACCACCGCCTCCACATCCAACGAACCTTGCTTGTTAGCCCAATACGTCGTCCCACTCACATACAACACCGGCGCCCTCCGCATCGCAAGCAACGCGTCAAAAAAACCCGAAGCCCCCGCTAACAGAGTCCCCGCCTCCACCCGCCCGGCCCATCCCGCAAGATCATCTACAGAACCAACCTCGCCAACCACAATCCCCGAATCCGGCAATTCCTCGTCAACCTTCCTAACCACCACGCCTGCATCCCCCAACATCTCCCGTACATCACTGCTGACAACCGGAAAATCCGGATCCTTAGCAAAGGAGCTTTCATTCACGGGCGCCCCATTCAAATAATAATGACCATCCACGATCGTCCTCCCCAACACCGGATTCGCCGGAATAAGCAGCGCCCTCGAAAACCCCAATACCTCCATCTGCACCCGCAACTCGGCGATAACATGCCCGCGAAGAACAGAATCGGTCTTCTTATACACCCACTGAGGCCCGAGCCCCAGCACCGAAGTAGTTATATCCCGAATCTCCGCGACCGCCTCCTCCAAAGCATGCGACCTCGTATCCGTCGCAATCACCAGCAGCCCCCCGCCAAAAACAGCAGGCACAACCCTCCTCACCTCCGTCATCAATCCGTGACGCAGACCGATACCGCTCAGCTCCGCGGCCCCCGTAAGATCATCTGCTATTACCGCGATCATTTTTTCCTGTACTTACTCAATTGCACCGCAGCCTCGATAGCCAGGACCATCGCATCCGCACTCGCTATCCCCTTCCCCGCGATCTCGAAAGCCGTCCCGTGATCCACCGAGGTCCGGATGATCGGCAATCCCATCGTGATATTCACCCCCTTCACACTGTCCATCCGCTGCTTCTCCGCATTCCACTTGAACCCGTTCAACTTAAAAGGGATATGCCCCTGGTCATGATACATCGCCACCACACCCCCATAGTGCCCCGTCGCCGCCTTGGCAAACAACGTATCCGGCGGCACCGGACCATCCACGTCATAACCCAGCTCCCTCGCCGCGACCACCGCAGGCAGGATCTCCATATCGTCTTCGGTCCCGAACAATCCGGAATCGCCCGCATGCGGATTCAGCCCCGCAACGCCTATTTTCAGATTCTTTTCCCCCAGCGAGATCAGCCCGTCCTGCAGCAGCCCGATCACCTGCAACACCCGATCCTTCTTCACCAGATCGCAAGCCTGCCGCAGCGAAACATGGGTTGAAACATGAATTACTTTCAGGTTCTCTTCCACCAGTAACATCCCATATTTTGACGTACCCGTAAGCTCAGCATATATTTCCGTGTGACCCGCGTAGTGATGCCCCGCATCGTTGATCGACTTCTTGTTGATCGGCCCCGTCACCGTTGCAGCAACCTCTCCCGCAAGCGCCAGCCCGATCACCTTCCTCACCGCCTCGAAAGCCGCATGCCCCGCCATCGCCGACACCTCACCCATCACAAGCCGCGAAAGGTCGACAGTCTTCATATCCAATACATCGATCACACCAGGCCTAAACAAGGCATCCGCAACCTTCCCAATACCCCTGATCTCCACCTTCCACCCCAACGCTGCAGCCGTATGCTCCAAAACACCCGCGTCGCCGACCAGCAGCGGCCTGCAGATATCCCCAATCCGCTCGTCCAGTAATGCCTTTATCGCGATCTCCGGTCCGATACTCGCCGGGTCGCCCATCGTAATTCCTATGATCGGTTTCTCTGTCATACTATTTGTTTATAAAGGAGGCATCATCGTCGCCCCGCAAAGCCCCTCTTTTTCCATGATCCGCTTCAGCGCCGCCAGCGACTCGCCCAGCAGCCGCCCCGCCTGATAAGAATTTCCCAATTCATCCGACAAGGCCTGAAGCGCACCGACCTTCTCTCTGTCCCCCTGCTCCGCCGCCTCCAGCATATCCCGGTACAGCGCCGGCGCAAAATTCGCCGTACTCGGTACCAACCCATCCCCACCGCCAAGCAATGCCTCACCCGACTTCGCCGCCCAGCCCAGGAAATGACTGAAATCCCGACGCCCCGACCACAGCTTCAACGACGCCGACAACCGCTCTTCACTCCGCTCCGAATCCTTCGTCCCCACAATATTGTGATGGTGACTCAACCTGTCGATCACCGGCAGCGGGATCGTATGATGCGTCGTAGCCGGAATATTATAAATGATCAGCGGCCCGCCCACCTGCGACGCCAGCCGCTCGAAATACCCTTCCATCTGCGCCTCCGTCAGCGCATAATAGGACGGCAGGGTCGCCACCACGACGTCCGCACCCGCACCAAAAGCAAACTTCGCAGCCTCCACCGAATCAGCCGGACAATTCGAACCAATCCCCACATACAACACATCCCCCGCCTTTTTCACCTTCCCCGCTACCCGGACAAACTCCTGCTTCAAAGCCGCCGGCATCGACGACGCCTCGCCGGTAGTCCCCAGGACAAATGGCTGCACCCCGTGCTGACGGAACAACAACAGCAACCGCTCCACCGCAACGACATCCAGACTATAGTCCTCATTCAACGGCGTGACCATCGGCACGACCACACCCCCATATTTCTTATTCATACGCAGATTTATAAATACCAATAGCATCCTCCAACCCTACCAGCCTCGGATTATTTTTTAGTAGTCTCACGATCTTCATGGCATCCGCCGCCATCCCCGGGATCGCCTCCTGAGGAATGCCAACCTCCCGAAGCGTCGCCGGGATCCCGCATTCGCGGATCAGCTGCCTGATCTTCTCCACGCCCTTCAGCGCCGTGGCCATCGCGCCCTTCTCCCGGTCACAACCCAGCGCCACAGCCACATCCGCATACCGCTCCACCGCCGCGGGAATATTGAACTCCATGACATAAGGCAGCAACAACGCATTCGACAGACCATGCGGCAAATGAAAACTGCTCCCCAGCGGATAGGACAGCGCATGCACCGCAGCCGTATTCACAGGACCCAGACAAAAGCCCCCCAACAGACTCCCCATCGCCACCCGCGACCGCGCTTCCCCGTCATCGCCCTGTTTCACCGCCCGCACCAGGTTCGCGGCGATCAGCCGCATTCCCTCGGACGCATACATATCGATAAAAGGCTGAGCAAACTTATTCGTATAGGCCTCCAGACAGTGCGTCAACGCATCCAGCCCGGTAGCCGCTGTAATAGCGGGCGGTACACTCACGGTCAGCAGCGGATCGACATACACGATGTCCGGTACCAGAAAAGGACTGATAAAACCCTTCTTCTGATTATCCCGGTCATCCACCAGTATCGCATTCGGCGACACCTCACTGCCCGTCCCCGAAGTAGTCGGCACACAAACCAGCCTCCTGGCCCGTCCTTTCAGCAACCCGATCCCGACCCACTCTTCCAGCTTCTGCTCATTTCCCAGCTGCGCCGCCACCATCTTGGCCAGATCCAGTACACTTCCACCCCCAATCCCTATAACCACATCCGGATCGAAAGGCTCCGCCTCCCGCATCACCCGATAAAAGTCTTCATATGTCGGCTCCTGCGCTATACCCGTGTACACCATCGCATCCAGCCCATCCCAAACAGGATGCAACTTCTCTACCAACGGCTCAATAGTAACAACAAACACCCGCTCCGGCGCCAGGCGCTGCACCTCCTCCACCAACCCCTCCATCACCCCATTGCCAAAAACTAACTTTCCCGGAAAATAAATCGTCATCATATCGGCGGATCTAATGGCATCTTGTTTTTGATCAGTTTCCCCGTCTGCACCGGCTGAATACCCAGCCGCTCACACCACCCCTGAAAACTGTAGTGAATATCATCGAGCACCTGCTTCTGCTGCACAGTCAGCTCCAGCGCATGCGCCCTGCTGATCGTACGCACCGGCAACCCCCGCTTCTGCAAAAAATATTTGGCGCTCATCGGATAAGCGACATGTATCAGCGGATCTACCCGGCTCAGCTCCCCCTGCAGCCAGCGCACGTCTTCCTGCCTGTCCGGATCATTCGCATGCTCCACCATCCAGACCAGTATCTCCGGATAGAAATTCCCCGAGATCGAAGACATCCCCTTCGCACCCATCTGCAGCGAATACATCGCATTCGGCGTATGCGCGTCATAGAACTCGAGGCCATGATCGCCCTGCTTCAGTACGTCCAGCTTGGCCTTCACCTGCTCCAGCCCGATAGACGTATCCTTATGATACACCAGCCTCCCCGTCCCCAGAAGCGTCTTAAAAACTTCCGGAGAAATGATCCGCTTATACGGCGCCGGACACTCATAAAGACCCATCGGAATATTCCTCGTCAGCCGGAACATCTTCTCGAAATTGCGCAGCAGAACGCTGTCGCTGTCCTCCACATTGGCATAATGACCGGTGATCAGGATCACCGCATCGATACCCGTATCATAGATCCGGCCGGCGAAATCCGCCTTGTCCTCGATCGTCAGACCGAACGATCCCGTCGCCACTATCGGCACCCGGCCGTCCACTACCCGAACGACATGCCGGGTCAGCTCGAGCCGCTCGTCCTCGCTGATACTGTACATCTCGCTGCTGAGACAGTTGGCGAAAAACCCCTTGACACCCGCCGCCAGATAGAACTCCACCAGCGTCGACACAACGTCCAGATCCACCTTCGCCTTCAGATTGAAAGGGGTGATCATCACCGGAACAAACTTTTTTTCAAGCGTAGTCATAAGACCTCCTTTTTATTTTTTCACCGTTTCCGGCCATACTCCATTCTCGATTTTTTTCAACTCCAGCTTCGTCGGATCCACCTCCACATATTTTATCTTCTTCCTGTGCCAGGTGTAAACGATATGTACCATCCCATCCTTCGACTGTATAACGGAAGGATAAGAATACTGACCCGTATGGTCATCCTCCAGCACCAGCGCCGCATACCAGTCCTTTCCGTCCGGAGAGACAGCCACATTCAGCGGCGACCGTTCTCCCTTCGTCTCACCCGCCGGCGGCAACACATGGTTATACACCAGCAACTGACGGCCATCCGCCAGCGTGACCCCATCGATACCCGAATTGTTATTGGGCAATGCCGTAGCCTCCAGCGTCGACCAGCTGACACCGCCATCCTTCGACTCGGTCGAAAGGATAGCCCTGTTCTGACTCCGGCTCAGCGCCTGGATCGTACCATCCTTGTGCAACAATATCGTTGGCTGTATAGCCTTCAGGTCCGCAGCAGCTGGCACCGCACCTCCCATCGTATAGGTCTTGCCCCCATCCGCCGTCAGCTCGAAATGGATCTTCCATCCCCCATCCTCCACACTCGTCGGACAGATCAGACTGCCATTGCTCAGCGCCACCGGCTGGTTCTTGATCGGTCCCAGAAACCCCTCCGGCAAAGCCACCGGCTTCGACCAGCTCGCCCCCCCATCCTTCGACCGGATCAGCCACCCCTTCCACTTCGCAGGACTCGGCCCCACCTTATAATACAACAACAGATCGCCGGCAGGTATCTGATACAACACCGGATTCCAGCAAGCATACCGGACCGAAGTCCCCTTACCCCCATTCCCCTGTCCTCCGTTCCCCTGCACCCCATTCGCCACATTCACCGGCGCCGTCCACACCTTAGCCCCCTGCGCCTTCCGGCTAACATAAATACACACGTCCGGATTCCTCTCCTTCGTCCCCCCAAAATACGCCGCCACCAATCCCCCCGGCGTCTCAGCAATAGTCGCCGCATGACACTCCGGAAAACCCGCCGTATCATACAGGAACTCCTCCGCTAAAATCACCTTCTTCCTCTTCACCTCGTTCACATAGGCCTTGAACAACTCATGCCAGTTCCTTCCATTCGAATTCAGATACTGCTCATTCTTCGTCTTGTATATTTCAAAAACCGCCGATATCTGCTTCATATTCTTCACATCCATCGCCTCCTCCCTCGCCTGCTCCAGATTCTTCCGGATCACCGATTCCTCCTGCGGCGTCAGATCAGGTACGATCGCCTTATAGCCACGTAAAGTAAAATCAACCTTGCCCACCGTATACTTATCCAATATCTTATTCACCTGCGAATCGGGCAGGTCCTTCCTCAACCCGTTCATCAGGCTGTCATGAGCCGACTTCGGCATCGGCACATGCTCGTCATTGTACATCTTCACCGCCCGCAGATGGCGCTCCAGCACCGCCGTCAGACGGTTCTCCTTCGCCGTATCGCCCAGCTTCAGCGACCCTACCCACTCCGCAGCCTTCTGAGCCTTCACACCCGCCGCCAAAACCACAAAAAAAACAACCGCAACTATTCTCATATCCTTTATTTTATTTCATAATGATAATTTCCCGAACCAACCTTCTTCACCTCCCCCGAAGGCAGAAAAACCTCCGCCTCCGCGTTACACGGCACCGCAATATCCCACCTGATCACCCCGCCATCCCGCTTCCAGTTACTCACAACATCCCCATACGGCGTAGTATAGGACGCCTTCACAAAATTCAACCCGACCGGAAACACCGGCTTCATCCTGATCTTTTTAAACCCCGGCGCCCCAGGCGCTATCCCACCCAGATCCTCAAAACACCACGTGACCAGATCACCCAGCAACATCACATGATTCTGCGAATTCATCGCCGGGTCAGCCGTATTCCCGTTCCACAACTCCCAGATCGTCGTAGCCCCCTGCTTCACCATATACCCCCAGCTCGGATAGTCCGTATTCGTTGCCAGCTTATAAGCCAGATCGGCCCGCCCATTCTCCGTCAGCCCCCGCATCAGCCACTGCGTACCGATCACTCCCGTGCTGATATGCCCGATCTTATCCGTGATATGTCTAAACACCACCTCTTTCTTATCCTCCGGCACCATTCCAAAATATAATGGCAACAAATTCGCCGTAACACTATTATTGGAATAAAAACCACCGGCATCAAAAAAACGCTTATTAAATGCCGCCTTCACCTTCTCCGCCTTCACTCCAAATCCCCCGGCATCCGCCGCAAAACCCGACACCACCGCAAACTCCTTCATCAACCCCAGCAAATGATAGTAGTACGCAGTCGCGATCAGCTTCCCATCCGTCATCCGCGAAGAATCCTTCGAATGTATCAGCTGCGGAGACTCCGGCGGTACACACCAGTCACCATACTTATCCTTCGTCATGATACCGTCCACGGCATACTTCGCACCCATATAATTCATCCACTTCTTCATCGATCCATAGTGCTTTTTGATCGGCGCCACATCCGCATACTGCCTGTACAACATATCCGCGACCATCAGATACACCCCCGGCCAGGTCATATTATCACTGTAATAATTCCAGTACGCAGGCGCAACATCCGGCAGCTGCCCGTCCGGCTTCTGCGACTCCTCAATATCATCCAGCCACTTGGCATACAACATCCCGTTGCCAAAAAAATAACTCTCGCCCAGCGAACCCGTCGCCCTGTCCCCCAGCCACGGCATCCGCTCATTGCGCTGCGGACAATCCACCGGCATTCCCTTATAGTTTGCACCGATCCCCCACCACGCATTCTTCAATATCTTATTCAGGATCGTATCCGAAGTCTCTATCTTACCAGTCCCCTCCATCTTATCCCCAACAACCTCGCCCTCAAAATCATCCGCCGCCGGCATTCCCGGATAACCGCTGATCTCCACATAACGAAAACCGTGAAAGACAAAACTTGGTCTCCAGTCCTCAACACCCTCTCCCTTCAGCGTATATACATCCGTTGCCTTCGCATCCCGCAGATTGGCCACATATAATTCCCCATCCGTCTTCAGCGTCTCTCCGAACCGTAGACGCACCACCGTCCCCCGCGCCCCCGAAACCCGCATCCTCAGCCAGCCCGCCATATTCTGCCCCATATCCAGCATCCATACGCTATCCCCCGCCTTCCACAACCGCTGCGGATGAACAACATCCAGAACCCCCATATCGGGATTCATCTGCGACCGCAGCCTTCCCCCCGGCGACCCGACAACCTGCGGCTTCATCCAGTCTTTCAATTCCTTCCTGGCATCACACTCCTCGCCGTCGTACTCATTATTCGACCGTATCGGCCCATCCGCCGTAAACCGCCAGCTCGTATCGCTGACGATCGTCCGGCGCTTCCCACTGCTATCCTCCAGCTCCAGCTGCAGCAACAGCTTCGGAAACCCAAATTCCTTTATCTTCTTCGGCTTATACTTCGGACGCATCGTAAAGAACCGCCCGTTGCCCAGCACCACATCGATCACATTCTCCCCCCGACGGCAAGGCACCTCAAACGTTCTGTACAGCACCGATCGGGTATAGTCCGTCGGCGCCTGCGCCAACACTAGATCCTTCTCGACCGGAACCCCATTCACCCGCAGCTCATAATGCCCCAGCCCCGCGATATACAAAGTCGCTCTGCGAATACCTTTATCTGAATAGAAATTTCTCCTGAAATACCTCGCCGACAACCTCGAGAACTTCGAAACACTGTCCCA
>Ga0310811_10012206_pt1 | contig 11143 bp, 12 predicted proteins | sample YCmetagenome_FD_207642 | JGI IMG/M metagenome (GOLD analysis project Ga0310811, IMG submission 207642) | Soil microbial communities from experimental microcosm in Duke University, North Carolina, United States - YC | ecosystem: Engineered > Artificial ecosystem > Soil microcosm > Unclassified ... | reverse complement strand
TCCCATCGTGGAACTGCTGTGGTGGCACGGAAATTTCGACGACGACCCCGGGCACCTGTGGTTGCGCGCGCTTCTGCTCGAAGCGGCTCGCGGCCTCGAAGACCCGGCCGCCATGGCGGACGATCGGTCGTGACCGCCGGACGGCGAAGCCCTCAGAGGTCGCCGGCGAGGAAGCCGGCGATCGCGATGCCGAGCCGGTCCGGTTCGGTGAACGCGGTCGTGTGGTCACCGGGCATCAGCACATAGTGGCTGTGCGGGAAGGCGGCCGCCAGCGCCTCGGCGGAGGCCCGCCGGCTGTCTTCCGAGCCCACCAGCATGAGTGTCGGTGTCTCGATTCGAGAAAGCGCTTCCTCGGGTGTGGTGACGATGGTGTCGAGAACATGCAGCAACGCCGTCGGGTCGCCACGGAATGCCTTCAGGAAATCCTCCGCCCGCTGTTCCGGTGAACCGGGCTTGAACTTGCCCAGATTGGTGAGGAAGTGCCGGAAGAACGCGCGGGTCCGCCCAGCGGGCCGCACGACCTCGTCGAACCCTTGTGCGGCAACGACCGCGCGCCGAGGCGACGCGCCACGGACGAGCATCCGCACCACCATCCGGCCGCCGAGCGAGTAGCCGCCGAGATCGTAATCGGTGAGGCCGAGGTGCTCGATCAGCGCGAAGCCGTCATCGGCGAGCACGTCAGCCGGGTACGCGCTCGCGTCCTGGGGCTTCGCGCTGTCACCGTGGCCACGCAGGTCCGGCATGATGACGCGGAACCCGCGAGCGGCGAGTTGCTCGGCATGCCCGCAGCGGACCCAGTTCTCGATCGCGGTCGAGAAGAAACCGTGGAGCAGGACCAGCGCCCGGCCCGTACCCAGTTCGCGGTAGGTCAGTTCGATGCCGTCATGGCCGGGGAACGGGTGGGGCGGAAGGTCGATCATGCCGGGAAAGTTACCCGTCCGAGCGTGTGGTTCAGGCCAAGGTCATCCATTTTTCCGGCTTTTCCAGCGGTATGAACCCGACCTTGGCGTAGACCCCGTGCGCCGAGGTCGTGGACAGCAGAACCTGGCTGAGGCCGTACGGCGCGAGGTGGTCGCGGACGGACGCGGCCAAGGCGGTGCCGAGGCCCTTTCCCCGTGCGGCGGGCGCGATGTAGACGTCGCAGAGCCAGGCGAAGGTGACCTGATCCGTGACCACCCTGGCGTAGCCGACCTGATCACCCGACGAGATTTCGTAGACACCGAAGTTGACCGACGAAGCGATGGCCGCGTCCTGCTTCTCCCGCGGGCGGCCGAGCGCCCAGTACGCGTCCTCGGACAGCCATCGGTGGACCAGTGTGGCGTCGAGCCGCGCCGGATCGGTGGAAATCTCGTAGCCGTCGGGGAGATCGAAGTTCATGCCCGGATTCAAGCACCTGCCCCACCACGAGTCGACCCGGTCGACGACGATGCGGGCCACGCCTCGGCCGATCAAGCGAGTTCACAACGCCTTCGCCCAGCGCGGACGGTTCTCGGAGGGCTGCGACGTAACTCCGGAGAGTGCCGACACGGTGGTCGCGGGCGTTTTTCCGCGACCGCGGGCGCACCCGGCCCCCGAAACCGATGAAATTTTCTTCTTCGGCCGGTCTGTACAGCCAGGGCGAGCGAGGGAGAAGCTATGACCGTGACCCTGACCGAGCGCGGCGCGGACGAGGAGTTCCTGCGCGCGGCGGATCCGTTCCGGCGCGAGCTGCTCGCGCACTGTTACCGCATGCTCGGCTCGGTGCACGACGCCGAGGACCTGGTCCAGGAGACCTATCTGCGGGCGTGGCGGTCGTACGAGAAGTTCGAGGGTCGCTCGTCGCTGCGCACCTGGCTGTACCGGATCGCCACCCGGGTGTGCCTGACGGCGTTGGAGAGCCAGCGCAGGCGGCCGTTGCCCAGCGGTCTCGGCGGTGCGGCGGCGGACCCGGCGGGGGTGCTCGACGAGCGGCCGGAGGTGCCGTGGCTGGAGCCGGTGCCGGACGAGCTGGTGGGCGCCGACCCGGCGGCGGTGGTCACCACGCGCGAAAGCATCCGGCTCGCGCTGATCGCGACGCTGCAGCATCTGCCGCCCCGACAGCGCGCCGTGCTGATCCTGCGAGACGTCCTTCGGTGGCAGGCTGCCGAGGTCGCGAAGGCCGTCGGTACCACGACGACGGCGGTGAACAGCATCCTGCAACGGGCGCGCGCAAAACTCGACGAGGTGACCCCGGCCGAGGACACGGTCACCGAGCCCACCGACGCCGAACAACGCGAACTGCTCGACAAGTACGTCACCGCGTTCGAGCGTAAGGACATTCCGGCGATCGTCGAGTTGTTCACCCAGGACGCGGTGTGGGAGATGCCCCCGTTCACCGGGTGGTACTCGGGCCCCGCGGACATCGGCCGGCTGGTCGACACGCATTGCCCGGCCAGGGGTCCCGGTGACCTGAGGCTCCTTCCGGCCACGGCCAACGGGCAGCCGGCGTTCGGTCTCTACCTGGCCGATGAGGTTGCGCATCGCGCCTTCCAGTTGCACGTGCTCACGCTGGGGCCGGCGCACGTCACGCACGTCGTCGCGTTCAATTCCCCGGGATTGTTCGCCAAGTTCGGACTTCCGGAGATGCTGGGCCCCCGATGATCGGTGGGTCCGCGTCGCTCACGGGTGGCGTCGACCTCCTCGAACGAGCGATTTCCTACACGCTGGCCGGTCTCGACCGCGCCGGGCCGGAGCACCTGTCGGCGCCGACCCCTTGCGAGGGCTGGGATCTGCGTGCGCTGTTGGCGCATCTGAACGATTCGCTGCTCGCGTTGTACGAGGCCGTGCGGGCCGGGCGGATCCGTTCCCGGGTGTCCGATCTGGATGGTGATCCGGTCGCGCTGGTGCGGCAACGCGCGCGGCGGCTGCGCGGGGCCTGGGTGGCGGCGCCGTCGACGGGACCGGTTGCCATCGCGGACGTTTCGGTCACCACCAGCGTGGTCGCGGGCGCGGGTGCGCTGGAAGTGGCGGTGCACGGCTGGGACGTCGCGCGCGCCTGTGGCCTGGACCAGCCGATCCCGGACGGCTTAGCGGCCGAACTCCGGGAACTCGCGCCGTTGTTCATCACCGATGCCGATCGGCCCGCACTGTTCGCCGCGCCGGTCGCCTGCCCGCCTGGTGCGACCCCCGGCGAACGTCTGCTTTCCTTTCTCGGCAGATCGCCGGAAGCCGGTCCGCGCGGAAACCTTCGCTAGATCGTCGACCAAATTGTTGACAATTTTGTGGACCCGATTCTAGGGTCGGCACATGACCGAGCCATTGCTGGTGATCAGCGCGCATGCCGGTGACTTCGTCTGGCGGGCGGGCGGGGCGATCGCCCTGGCCTCGTCGCGGGGAAACCGGGCGAAGGTGCTTTGCCTCAGTTACGGCGAACGGGGTGAATCGGCCAAGGCCTGGCGCGAGGGCAAGAATCTCGAGGAGATCAAGGAACTCCGGCGGGCGGAGGCCACCAAGGCCGCCGAGGCACTGGGCGCGGAGATCGAGTTCCTGGACGCGGGCGACTACCCGCTGCGGGAGAGCGACGAACTGGTGGACCGGATCGTGCACGTCTACCGCGAGGTGAACCCGTCGGTGGTGCTGACGCACCCGCTCGTCGACCCGTACAACGGTGATCACCCGGCCGCGGCACGGATGGCCCTGCAGGCGCGGGTGCTGGCGCAGGCCGTCGGCTACGACGCTCCCGGCGAACCGCTCGGCGCGCCGCCGGTGTTCTTCTTCGAACCGCACCAGCCCGAGCAGTGCGAGTTCAAGCCGCAGGTGCTGCTGGACATCACGCCCGTGTTCGACCTCAAGCGCAAGGCGATGGAATGCCTTGCCGCGCAACAGCACATGTGGGACTACTACACGGATCTGGCCAAGCGGCGCGGCGTTCAGCTCAAGCGCAACGCCGGCCCGAACCTGGGTCTGCCGCACACCACCATGGGAGAGGCGTACATGCGGCTCTACCCCCAGGTGACGGAGGTTCTGGCGTGAGGAACGTGGTCGTGACCAATCCGCCGCGGGCCGACCTGGCGGCGGTGGACAAACTGGCCGAGTTCGGTGTCGCCACCGTGCACGAGGCCATGGGGCGGACGGGATATCTCGGGCCGGGACTCCGGCCGACGCATCTGGGCTCGCGGATCGGCGGCACCGCCGTCACCGCGGTGTGCTGGCCCGGCGACAACCTGATGATCCACGCGGCGGTCGAACAGTGCCGGCCCGGTGACGTCCTCGTGGTCACCACCACGTCTCCGGGTACCGACGGGGCCTTCGGCGAGTTGCTGGCCACCTCGCTGCGAGCGCGCGGTGTGCGCGGCCTGGTGACCTCGGGCGGCGTGCGTGATGTCGCCGAGTTGCACGAGATGGGATTCCCCGTGTGGTCGGCCGCGGTCAGTGCGCAGGGCACGGTGAAGGCGACCGCGGGAGCGGTCAACGTGCCGGTGACCGTCGGCGGGCAGCTGATCCGGCCCGGCGACGCGGTCCTCGCCGACGACGACGGGGTGGTGGTCGTCCCGCGGCAGGATGTCGACAGCGCGCTCGCGGGATCGCAGGCCAGGCTGGACAAGGAGGCGGCGGCGCGGGACGCGTTCCGCAAGGGCGAACTCGGACTCGACCGCTACGGTCTGCGCGCCAAGCTAGCCGAACTGGGCGTCGAGTACGTCACCTGGCAGGAATACTCCGGCTAGCGGTCTGTCCACAATGGAGCATACGAGGGGTCTTCACGACGGAGTCGGCGGGTCACCGGCATCCTTCCAGCACCACCCGTCGCTCTCCAGCGCCAGCTTTCCGGTGAAGGGCTGGGATTCTCCGTTGTAGGTGATGTCGACGACGCCGTCGTATTCGGTGTCGGACACCCTCGTGGGCCCGCTCACGATGCTCGCGTTGCTGACCCCGGCGACCTTGCGGATCGCGTTCGTGATCTTGAGATCGGCGTCGGCGCATTCCAACGCGGTCAATGCGACCTGATCGTGCTGGTTGAGCGCGTCGACGAGGGTCTGCAACGCGCGCTGCGGGGTGGCACCTGCCGCGTTGCTCTTGGTGACGTTGTTCTTGGTCACGAGGAAACCCGGTGCCCAGAAGCCGGTGACGCCCAAGGCCGCGAGGATCATCACGAGGCCGACCGTCAGCCCGATCCAGCGGCCCTTTTTGCCCTTTTCCGGAGGGCCCGGTGCCCCGAAACCCGGCTGACCGTTGCCCGAAGGGGGCTGCTGGGGAGGCCCGAATTCCGGATAACCGGACTGTGGACCGGCGTCGGATCGGGGATGCCCGGTTGGTGGCGGAAACCCCGGTTGCTGCTCTGGTTGCCCTCCGAACGGCTGGCCCGGCTGCGGCGGATACATCATCGATTTCGCCTCCCCGTCCCCTCGGTTCGCTCGGCACAGGATAGGCACGGCCACCTCGGCGGCGCGGCACCTTTCGGGGATGAACGCCCGGGAGGGCAACGCGGTGTGATCGGCGGGGGGCGATCCTGGGGCGATGGACTGCACCAGTGGAACGCGGAAGTGTTTCGCTTTCCAGGGGACGAGGTGGGCCGATCCGCCGACTGTTTCCCGGCGTCGGAAAACCGGGCGACCAGGGCGGTCGCACCGTCCCTGGTCGGTGTGGGCCCGGAGAGACTCGAACTCTCACTGGCACGGACCTAAACCGTGTGCCTCTGCCAATTGGGCTACGGGCCCGACCCTGGCAGCCTACCTTGCGGGCGGTGATCTAAGTTGGTGCCCTGGAAGGTGAGGAGGACCCGTGGCCCGCGACCCGGACACCATCGAGCGTGACATCCAACAGGCCAGGAGCGCCCTGGCGTCGACGCTGGACCAGCTCGGCGAGAAAGCCAGCCCGAAGCGGCTGGCGGACACGGCGAAGGTCAGCGCGCGCGCGAAGCTCGAAGAGCCGAAGGTCAAGTACCCGCTGATCGGCGCCGCTGTGCTGGTCGGCGCGCTCCTCGTGCGCAAGCTCTTCCGCTAGGACTCCGCGCCTCTTCCGCCGACACCCCGGGTGTCCCGAAACGGGACCCCGGGGCTTGTTCGGTTGCGGCACTCCTCGTCGTCGGGAGCGAGCGCTTGTTTCGCCGAGGCGCCGTGGTCGTCTTCACCGGGACCCGGGGCTCCTCGCGTGCTGCCTTCGTCGCCCAGGGGGAGTCCGTTCGCCGGTGTGCGGACCGGTCCAGGCGCTAGGAACCCTGCGCCGCCGCCTCGGCCACCCGCGACTCGGCCTTCACACTCGCCGGCTCGGGGCTGGGCTTCGGCCTCGCCGCGGTGAGCGCGTCGCCGATGTCGGCCGTGAGCTTGGCCCGGGGCCGGCGAGCGGACTTGCTCTGCGGCTTCCGCTCGGCCGCGGGCCGCGGTTCCTCAGCGGGCTTTTCCGCCGGCTCTCCGGGCCCTTCTTGCGCACTGTCCGGGATGTCCCGGCTGTCCGGGCTGTCCCGGTCGTCCTTGTCGTCCGGCGTCGCGGCGGGCTCTTCGTGTCGCGCCAGCCGGGCCGTCATGTATGCGGCAGTGAACTCCAGTGCACTGCCGTTGAGCAGATGCACCACGGTGGCGCCCGCCGCGTCGGGCCCGAGATCGGCCACGAGTTCGTCCGCCCGGTCGCGCGCCGCGATGATCCCCGGGGCGTCGCCCGTCAACTCCTTGCCATAGCCGGACACCGTGACCGTCCAGTCGTGTTCCACCTGGACATAGCTCGCCACGATCGGTTCCGCCATGTGTTTTCACTTCCCTTGCTGGCGCCAAGCTCCTGGGGGAGCCTGCTCGCCGTTCGGTGACGCCGCATCGAGTTCACCCGATCGGGCGCAACTAGGCCGCCGTCCGCCAGACTTGCTGTTGCCTTCATCGATACCCGACACGACTCAGGGTCACAAGAGACGCGTCAGATTGTTCACTGCGTAACGGCTCAGCCGAATGCACGCGCAGGTGCACGAGCGCTGGGAGCAAAGTCACTGAGCGCGTCCGGATAGTCCGTTCCACAGGAGGTCCATCGCGGCGGCTGTCGCTCGTTCAGGGGTCACCTCCTCGTGCTGCTCACACCAGATGGCCAGGCGCTCACAGGCGCCGACAATGAATTCGGCGTCCGCTTCCACTCGTGTGGGTGACCTGTCCAGTAAGAAGTCCGCCAGCAACTTCGCGATCAGCCCGGTCTGCTGACGCCGGGTGGCCTCGATCTCATCCCATGCGGATGTCCCGGCCAATGACACCTCGTGCCGCAGCAGCGACCAGGCGCGACGGCGCTCCCGGACGAAGGCGAAGAACTCCCGGAGCCCGCGCCGCAGGGCTTCTTCGGCCGAAGGCGCCCCGGCGACGGCCTGCTCGGTGGCCTCCCGCAGTTCCGTCCTCGCCTTCTCGATGCACGCGATCAGGAGCCCTTCCTTGGACCGGAAGTACTCGTACAGCATCGGCTTCGAGACGCCGACCCGTTCGGCGATATCGTCCATCGAAGCCGCCGCGTAGCCGCGCTCGGCGAACACCTCTCCGGCGATCTGGATCATCTGGCGTTCGCGCTCGGCCCGGGGCATGCGCTTGCGGCGGCTCGGGCTAGTCATCTCCTCACCGTATCGAGGGGAAACCTACTCACAGTAAGATGAACTCCCCGGTAACACCGACGGCTCACAGCGGAGGCAACGAATGGGTGAGCGGACCGAGACGGGCGTGATCATCGTGGGGGCCGGGTTCTCCGGCCTCGGCATGGCCATCGAGCTGCGGAAACAGCGGCGCACCGACTTCGTCATCCTGGAGAAGGCCGACGATGTCGGTGGTACCTGGCGGGACAACACCTACCCCGGCTGTGCCTGCGACATCCCATCCCACCTGTACTCGTTCTCCTTCGCGCAGAATCCCGGTTGGACCCGCGCGTTCTCGCCGCAGCGGGAGATCTGGGATTACCTGCGCCGGGCGACCAGCCGCTACGACCTGGCCCGGCACATCCGCTTCGGCCAGGAGATGGCCGGCGCGCGCTGGGACGCCGACGAGCACCGCTGGCACGTCACCACCCGCGGCGGCGACGAGTTCACCGCCCAGTTCCTGATCAGCGGCATGGGGGCGCTGCATCTGCCCAACATCCCCGACCTGCCCGGCATCGAGCGGTTTCGCGGCCGCGTCTTCCACTCGGCCCGGTGGGATCACGACTTCGACCTCGCCGGGCAGCGCGTCGCGGTGATCGGCACCGGCGCGAGCGCGATCCAGTTCGTGCCGCGGATCGCGCCGGAGGTCGAGCGCCTGCACCTGTTCCAGCGCACTCCGCCGTGGATCATGCCCAAGCCGGATCGGGAGATGCCCGGCTGGGTCCGCGGCCTGTTCGGCCTGGTGCCGGGCGCTCAGCGGGCCTACCGAGCCCTGCTGTACTGGCTGCTGGAGCTGCGCGCGGTCGGTTTCAACGGCCACTTCGGCCTGCTCAGGTTCGGGCAGAAGGCCGCCAAGGCGCACCTGGAGCGCACGATCACGGACCCGGTGTTGCGCGCGAAACTGACTCCCGACTACGTGTTGGGCTGCAAACGGGTCCTGATCTCCAACGAATTCTATCCGGCGCTCAACCGGTCCAACGTGGACGTGATCACCGACGGCGTGGCCGAGGTGGGTGAACACGGCGTCGTCGACGCCGCGGGTGTGGAGCACGAGGTCGACGCGATCATCTACGGCACCGGATTCCACGTCACCGACTCGTTCGACAACATCGAGTGCATCGGGGAAAACGGCCGCAATCTGGCGAAGGAGTGGTCGTCGGAGGGGATGCGGACCCACCTCGGGATCACCGCCGAGGGCTTCCCGAACCTGTTCTTCCTGCTGGGCCCCAACACCGGACTCGGCCACAACTCGGTCGTGTTCATGATCGAGTCGCAGATCCGCTATGTCGCCGAAGCGATCCGGCTGGTCGAGTCCTCCGGCATGCAGGCCCTTGCTCCGCGCGCCCAGGTACAGGAGAAGTTCAACGCCGAGATCCAGCGCAAGCTCGACCACGGCGTGTGGACACAAGGCGGCTGCACGAGCTGGTACCTGGACGCGAAAGGGGTCAACCGCACCATCTGGCCCGGCTTCACCTGGCGGTACTGGCTGACCACGCGCCGGGTCCGGCCCGCGGACTTCGAACTGACCGGAACCCCGGGGAGGAAGTGAGGCCCGGTCGCCGGTCTTTTCCTCCTCCCGCGCGGTCCGGCTACGCGTTTTCGAAGGCCCTGAGCCGGGCGACCAGGTCACCCGGCGAAAGCCCGCACAGCTCGGCCATCCAGTCCAGGGCCGGCTGGTCCAGTCCGATTTCCCGCGGCGAGCCCGGATGGCGCAACCGGTCCGCGGCCCAGCGGCGCAACGAGAGCAGCTCCGGCTGTTGGTCGGCCACGACCTTGGTCAGGTCCAGCCGCACCTTTCCGGAATCGGTCGTGAACACTCGCCGATGCACGCGGGCGAGCAATTCGGCCGGCAACTCGTCCATTGCCACACACAGTTCGACGAGCCGCACCACCGAGCACTGGCGCGTGCCCAGCTCGTAGGTGGCCAGCGTCTGCAACGAGATATCGCTTTGCAGGCGCTGATTCAGCTCCTTGCGTGTCCACCCGCGTCTTCTCCGCAGTGTGCGGAGTTCCTCCCCCAGAACCCGCTGATAAAGCTCGCTGTCGATGTGCACTTCTTGTCCCTTGCCGTTGACTTCCGGTGCACCGTGCCCCTGCTCCGATGCGGCGGTCGAACTACAGCCCCGTCCACGGGTATGTAAGTCGTGAAATGCCCGGTTCTTACGCCACTCCGCGCGAGTCGCCGCCGATTAGGCCGAAAGGACTAATGAAAGGAGACCGGAAAGAGTGGTCAATTCACGCAAGTGATGCCATCAGCCGTGATGGGCTGGTCTTCCCCGGCCGGCGCGGGTGCCGGTGAACTCGGCGCGGCCGCCGCCTGGCGGAACCCCGACGCGCTGGAAGCGGAGTAGTCGTTGCCGACCACGACGAGCACATGTCCGCCGGCCACCGAGGAATCCAGCGTCAGCGTCGCTTTCGAACCGAGCGCGTCGGCCACGCTCTGGGCGGCGTCCCGGCCGCCCGCCGGGTAGCGCACCACCGTCGAGCTGACGCGTGCGCTGGCATTGGAGGTCTCGCCGGCGGTGAAACCCTTGCTGGCCAAGGCCTGCGAAACCGTGGCCGCGAGCCCGGTCCTGGCGGTGCCGTTGTGCACGTCGACGGTGACCGAGCTGGTGGTGGCGGAGGCCGGTGGCGGCGGCGCCACGCTGCCGCCGGTGGTGCCCTGGACGAAGGACCGCACCTGCGACGGGTCGACCTGGATGGCGCTGCCGTCCTCCGGGGTGCTGTAGTCCATGTTCACCACCGGAATGGTGCGGAACTCCAGCTTGCCGCCGGTCAGCCCCTTCATCTGCTGGGCGAAACCGAAGATGTCCCAGCCCTGGTTGAGCACCACGGATTTCTGGATGGCCTGGACCAAATTGGACAGTTTCGCCGGGTCGGTGAGGGTGCCCGCGGAGAGCACCTTGTTCGCCATTCCGGCCATGAACACCTGCTGCCGCACGACGCGGTCGAGGTCGCCGCGTGGCAGCCCGTGCCGCTGGCGAACGAACTTCAGCGCGTCCGGGCCGGACAGGGTGTGGCGGCCCTTGGTGAAGTGCGCGCCGGAGTACGGGTCGTCGACGTTGTCCTTCAGGCACACGTCCACGCCCTGGATGGCCTGGGTGATCTCGGAAAAGCCGAGCAGATTCACCGACGCGTAGTTGTCGACGGTCGAGCCGGTGAGCTGTTGCACGGTGCCGATGAGGGTCTTCGCGCCCTCCTGCGAGCTTTTGACGTCGACGTCGCGGCTGTCGGTGTCTCCGGAGTCCTGCAGCTTCTTCCTGGCCACCGCCTTGCCACGGGCGAACGCGGAATTGATCTTGTGGGTGCCGAAACCCGGGATACTGACGTAGGAGTCGCGGGGCAGCGAGATCGCGACGGCCTTGCTGCCGTCGTTCGGGATGTGGACCATGATCAGCGTGTCGGTGTTCTCTTCACCGTCCGACACGCCCGCGTTGAGCTGGTCGAGCAGTTGCCGGGGCAGCGGGTTTCCCTGCGCGTCGGTCCGGCTGTCCATCCCGACCAGGAGGATGTCGGTGGCGCCGTCGGCGGGCCGGTGCGCGTCGATCACGTCGGCGGTGGTCAGCCCGCCGAGCAGGCCCTGCATCTGGGACCACG
>Ga0310811_10012204_pt1 | contig 11143 bp, 11 predicted proteins | sample YCmetagenome_FD_207642 | JGI IMG/M metagenome (GOLD analysis project Ga0310811, IMG submission 207642) | Soil microbial communities from experimental microcosm in Duke University, North Carolina, United States - YC | ecosystem: Engineered > Artificial ecosystem > Soil microcosm > Unclassified ... | reverse complement strand
GCGAGCGGGATGTAGCCGCCGTCGAGAAACTTCGGCAGCGAGGCCAGCACGAACGAACCGTCGACGACGAGGAACGCACCGACGAGCAACGTCGCCCAGCGCTTGGGCCACCGCAGCACCTTCGTGATCACCGCGTAGTACGCGACCGAGGTGCAGAGCATCGTGAACGCGACCGCGAGGCCGTACGCCGAGGCGAGGCGATCGCTCGAACGGAACGTCACGACGAGGATCGCGCAGCCGATCATCAGCCAGCGGTTGATCGACGGGACGAAGACCTGCCCTTTGTGCTCTTGCGAGGTGTGCCGCACGAGGACGCGCGGCGCGAGGTTCAGCGCGATCGCCTGTTCGGTGAGGGTGAACGTCCCCGAGATCAGCGCCTGCGAGGCGATCACCGTCGCCACCGTCGCCAGGATCGTCAGCGGGAGGACGGCCCAGCTCGGCGCGAGCGTGTAGAACGGGTTCTGCAGCGCCTGCGGGTTCCCGATCAGGTTCGCGCCCTGCCCGAAGTAGTTCAGCACCAGGGACGGAAAGACGAGCGCGTACCAACCGGTGGCGATCGGCTTGTAGCCGAAGTGCGAGAGGTCCGCGTAGAGCGCCTCGACGCCGGTGATCGCAAGGACGACGCCGCCCAGGATCGTGAATCCGGCGAAGCCGTGCCGCGTCGCGAAGCGCAGCGCGTGGATCGGGTCGAGCGCCCGCAGCACCTGCGGGTGCTCCGCGATCGCCGTCGCGCCGAGCACCGCGATCACGAGGAACCACACCAGCATCACGGGGCCGAAGATCCGTCCGACGCGCTCGGTCCCGCGTCGCTGCAGGGCGAACAGCCCGATGATCACGATCAGCGCGATCGGGACGACGTACGGCGCGAATGCGTTCGAGACGACGTTGATCCCCTCGACCGCCGAGATCACCGAGATCGCCGGCGTGATGACGCCGTCGCCCAGCAGCATCGAGGCCCCGATGATGACGAAGACCGTCAGGCCGCCGATGCGCATGACGTGGCCGAGCTTCTGCGGCGGCGAGGCGAGCGCGAGCAGCGCCAGGATCCCGCCCTCGCCGTCGTGGTCGACGCGCATGATGAAGCCGACGTACTTCACGCACACGACGATCGCGAGCGCCCAGAACAGCAGCGAGCAGATCCCCAGCACCTCGCCCAGATCCGGCCGCGCACCGGCCAGCGCGAAGCACGTCTTGAGCGTGTAGAGCGGGCTCGTCCCGATGTCCCCGAAGACGACGCCCATCGCGGCGACGATCAGGGCGAGAGAGCTGGAAGCGGTGGAGGTCCTCGCGGTCACGTTGCTCTTTCTGCCCCGCGACGGCGGTGATTCCCGCTGCTCGCGTCGGGAAGCGCTCAGCCGCACCGGAGATCGGACCAGAGCAACCGCACCGGCCGCACGGCGGCCCGCGCGCGTGGGGGACGGGCATGGTCGGCCCATCGCGCGGCCGAACCTGCGCGAAATGCCCATCATCGAGACGCGCGATCTCCGCAAGGTCTTCCGCACGCTCGTGCGGCGGCCGGGCGTCGCCGGGACGATCCGCACCCTCTTCTCGCGCGACTACGAGGACAAGGTGGCGGTCGAAGGCGTCTCGATGGCGCTCGAGGAGGGCGAGCTGGTCGGCTACATCGGACCGAACGGTGCCGGAAAGTCGACGACGATCAAGATGCTCACCGGGATCCTCGTCCCCAGCTCCGGCCTCGTGCGCGTCGCCGGCCTCGTCCCGTACGAGAAGCGCAAGGAGAACGCGCGCAACATCGGGGTCGTGTTCGGGCAGCGCTCGCAGCTCTACTGGGACCTGCCGCTCGTCGAGTCGTTCGAGCTGCTGCGCGCGATCTACGGGATCCCCGAGAAGCGCTATCGCGCCAACCTCGACCACTTCATCGACGTGCTCGCGATGGGCGAGTTCCTCAAGACGCCGGTGCGCCAGCTCTCGCTCGGTCAGCGGATGCGCGGCGACTTCGCGGCCGCGATGCTGCACGATCCGCGCGTCGTCTTCCTCGACGAGCCGACGATCGGCCTTGACGTGGTGGCGAAAGAGGCGATCCGCGAGTTCGTCGCCCAGGTCAACCGCGAGCGCGGGACGACCTTCATCCTCACGACGCACGACCTCGCCGACGTCGAACGCCTCTGTCGCCGGATCGTGCTGATCGACCACGGAACGCTCGTCTACGACGGCGAGGTCGAGGCGCTGCGCGACCGCTACGGGACGCACCGCACGCTGGTCGTCCACCTCGCGGAGGACGCGCCCGACTTCCACGTCGAGGGCGCGGAGCTGGAGGCGCGCGAAGGCGACATCGTCCGCCTGCGCTTCGACCGCCGCACGATCTCCGCCGAAGCGCTGATCCGCCGCGTCGCCGACCGCTACGGGGTGACCGATCTCTCGATCGAGGAGCCGGAGCTGGAGTCGATCATCCGGCGCATCTACACCGAAGGCTACGACGCCGCGCCGACCGTGGCGCCGGTCTGATGGCGGTCCTTCCACGCGCGCGCCGCTCCGCCGGCGAGATCCTCGCGCCCTACGTCGCGTTCGCGGCGAAGGCGTTCTCCCGCGAGGCGACCTACCGGATGGAGGTCTTCACCAACGTCGGCTCGCTGCTCGTGCGCCTCTATTTGATGAAGGCGGTCTGGACGGCGCTCTATGCGCAGAACGCGGCGCCGGCCGGCGTCTCGCTGCACATGGTGCTGACCTACACGACGATCGCGCTCTTGATGTCGCTGGTCCTCGAGATCGACGGGACGCGCGCGATCCGCGACAAGATCCGCGAGGGGACGATCGCGACCGACCTGATGAAGCCGATCTCGCTCCCCCTCTACTTCTTCAGCGACGGGATCGGGATGACGCTGCTCCACGCGACCCTCATCATCCCCGCGCTCGTCATGTCGCTGTTCATCGTGCGCATCGACGTCCCGTCGCCCGCGGTGCTCGCCGCGTTCGCGCTGAGCTTCGTGCTGGGGTATCTGGTCAACTTCACGCTGAACTTCCTGATGAACTGCGTCGCCTTCTGGACGCTCGAGTCGTTCGCGGCGCAGCTGATGGTGCGCTGGATCAGCGATCTGCTCGGCGGGCAGATCGTCCCGCTCATCTTCTTCCCCGGGGTGCTGCAGCAGATCGTGCTCGCGCTCCCGTTCGCGGCCGTCTACTCGACGCCACTGTTGATCTACGTCGGCACGATCCCGCCTTCAGGCTACGCGCTCGCGCTCGCCGTCCAACTCGGCTGGTTCGTCGTCTTTTCGGCGATCGGGATCGTCGTCTGGCGCGCCGCGCAGCGGCGCGTCGTCGTCCAGGGCGGCTAGCTCGACAGCGTGCCGTCCGCGGCGAGCGGGATCGCGAGCACCGTGCGGTCCTCGGCGACGAACAGCGTCGAGCCGACGATCACCGGCGGCGAGGCGGTGAAGATCTGCGGGAACGGTTTCGCCTGGAGCTGCTTCCCGCTGCGCGCGTCCAAGACGTAGAACCAGCCCGACGTGTCGCCGAGGTAGAGCTTCCCGTCGCGTTCGACCGCGCTCATCTTCACCGGCGCGTGCGTCGGGAACGACCAGAGCACGTGGCCGGTGCGCCCGTCGAACGCGACGAAGCGGCGCGTGAACGGGAGCGACTCGTAGAACGTCCCGTTCGCGTAGAGGCCGGCGATCGAGGTCTCGCGCGAGCCGGCCGCCGACCACGCGCCGATCGCGTCCTTGTACTTCCAGCGCACGGCACCGCTGTTCGCGTCGAGCGCGTAGACCTCGCTGTAGCCCTTGCCGTCGGCGACGGCGAGCGTGCGCCGCACGTCGTCCTCGACGAAGACGGCCCCGTCGGCGACCGTCGGCGAGCAATCGGCGTTCCCGAACGGCGTCTGCCAGACGTACTGCCCGTCCGACCGGATCGCCCACGAGCGCCGCGTGTACTGCAGCTTCGCCGCGTTGTGAAAGTTCTGTGCCACGTACTGGAACCCCATGAGCGAGAGCCCGTAGACCTTTCCCTGATACGTGGCGAGCGAGGCCATCGTGGCGGCACCGATCATCGGCGACTGCCAGAGCACCTTTCCCGTCTCCACGTCGAGCGCGCGCACGGCGTCGTCGCCGTTCGAGAAGATCAGCTCGCGGTGCGTCCCGTCCGCGACGTAGACCGGCGTCGGCATGTCCTCGCCGACGGTGTCGAACCGCCAGAGCTGCTTGCCGCTCGCGGCGTCGAACGCGATGACGCTGTCGCCCTCGGGTCGTCCCATGACGTAGCGCTGCGGCGTGTCGGAAAAGGCGAAGTTGTCGCCGGTCCCGACGAAGACGCGTCCGTCGGCGACGATCGGCGCGTTCATCGCGACGTTCGGCAACGGCGCATTCCACAGTTCGCGCCCGGTTTGCGCGTCGAGCGCCGTGATGCGTTTGTCGAAGGACTCGACGTACATCGTCGTCCCGACGATCGAGAGCGCGCCGTTCACCCGCCCGGCGAACGGATGCGTCCAACGCACCGTCCAAGCGGGCGAACGAAACACCGCCTCGTGGTCGGGGCCGTACTGATACATCGGCCAAACGCCCGTCGGCACGCTTTGCGCGCTCGCCGGTGCGAATGCAGCGACCGTAAGCACCGCGCCGAGGAGAAACCGCCGAACCATTGTGCAGCGGACTACGCAGTCCATGCGCCGCGGACCTCGCACGTGCGCCGAGCGGGACAGGCGACCAAAAGGCGAAAGCCTGCAAGTACGGAGGGCCGGATGGACACGATCGAGCGCCCCACCCACGCAACCCATGAGGTGACGAACCAGCCGCCGCCGCTGGTCGCGTACGACGTTGCGCACGACGCGGCGCTGCTCGAAGGACTGCGCCGCGAAGGCGGCGCTTGGGACGAGCAGGCGCTGCACGCGCTGGGAACGCTCGCCGGGTCGGAAGAGGCGATCGCATGGGGCTTCGAGGCGAATCGCCATCCGCCCGAGCTGCGCACACACGATCGTTACGGCAACCGGATCGACGAGGTCGCGTTCCATCCCGCCTGGCACCGGCTGCTCGAAACGGCGGTCGCGCACGGGCTGCACGCGTCGCCGTGGCGCGAGCCGCGCGCCGGCGCGCACGTCGCGCGGGCCGCGCGCTTCTACGTCTGGTCGCAGGTCGAGTCCGGTCACGGCTGTCCGATCTCGATGACGTACGCCGCGGTCCCGGTGCTGCGGCGGCGCGCCGACCTCGCGGCGCGCGTCGAACCCGCCCTCACCTCGAGGACGTACGAGGCCGCGCTGCGCCCGCTCTCCGAAAAACGCGGCGCGCTCTGCGGGATGGCGATGACCGAGAAGCAAGGCGGCTCGGACGTGCGCGCGAACACGACGCGCGCGGTCCCGATCGGCGAGGACACCTACGCGCTCACCGGGCACAAATGGTTCTGCTCGGCGCCGATGTCCGATGCGTTCATCGTGCTCGCGCAGGCACCGGCAGGCCTGAGCTGCTTCTTCCTCCCACGCGTGCTGCCCGAGGGGACGCGCAACGCGCTGCGCATCCAGCGCCTCAAGGACAAACTCGGCAACCGCTCCAACGCCTCGAGCGAGATCGAGCTGGACGGCGCGCTCGCCGAGCGGATCGGCGAGGAAGGCCGCGGCGTTGCGACGATCATCGCGATGGTCAACCATACGCGCCTGGACTGCATCGCCGGAACGGCGGCCCTGATGCGCCAAGCGCTCGCGCAGGCGATACACCACGCGCGCCATCGGCGCGCGTTCGGCTCGCTGCTCGTCGAGCAGCCGCTGATGCGCAACGTGCTCGCCGATCTCGCGCTCGAGTCCGAGGCGGCGACGACGCTGCTGCTGCGGCTCGCGCGCGCCGTCGACCGCAGCGCCGAGCCGCACGAGGCGGCGTTCGGACGGCTCGGGATTGCCCTGGGCAAGTATTGGGTCTGCAAGCGGGGGCCGGTGCACACCGGCGAGGCGATGGAATGTCTGGGCGGCAACGGCTACGTCGAAGAGACGATCCTGCCGCGGCTCTATCGCGAAGCGCCCGTCAACTCGATCTGGGAAGGTTCCGGGAACGTCAACGCGCTCGACCTGCTGCGCGCGCTCGCGAAGCAGCCTGCCGCGCTCGAAACCTATCTCGACGAGCTTGCGGCCGCGCACGGCGCGGATGCGCGGCTCGACCGCGCCGCCGCCGCGCTGCGCGAGGACCTTGGCTGCGGGCCGGGCATCCACGAGCACGACGCGCGGCGGCTGGTCGAGCGGATGGCGCTCGCGCTGCAAGGCGCGCTGCTCGTACGCCATGCGCCCGCGGCGATCGCCGACGCGTTCTGCGCGAGCCGGCTCGGCGGCGAGGGTGGGTTCGCCTTCGGCACCCTACCCTCGGGGGCCGACACCCGGGCGATCGTCGAACGGGCCGCGCCGTGAGCGCGGGCCGGGATGATGCGGTATAAAGGGAGGACAATGCGCCCCCTCATCGCCGTCCTCGCCGCCGCCGCCGTGAGCGCCGGCGGTACCCTTGCTTCGGCGCAAACCTCGTCGCAAAGCGCCGCGCGTGCCGCGACGCAGAACGCGCAAAAGGTCACGCGGCAGATCGAGGAGCGCCACCACTCCGGGATGGGCGGCACGGTCGAACTTCGTCCGGTCGGAAACCAGACCGAGGTGCTCGTCTCGCTTCGTTCGGCGACGCAGCAGAAAGAGGCGATCACGCTGCACAAGGGCAGCGACTGTCAGGACGGGCGGTTCGCGACGCAGGCCGACGTCGCGCTCGCGCCGATGAACTCGGCGGGGGTGAACGCGCCGCAGTCGCGCACGCTCATCAACCTCCCGATCCAGAAGGTGAGCAGCGACTACGTCGTCGACGTGCGCAACGCAACGCAGAGCGCGCAGTTCGCCGAAGCCTGCGCGCACCTGCACGGGAAGTAGTCCGGTCTCGCCGCGTTAGGACTGCACCGTGATGTAGGTGTAACGATAGCGCGCCTGCAGCACCGCGATCGCCGCGACCATCGAGGGGACGACGACGGCGCCCGGGATCAGGTGCGTGAGGATGTCGGCGGCGACGTCGGAGCCCGACATCCCGGCCGGCGCGTGGCCCCCCTTGACGAGCCCGCGTGCGATCTCCTCGATCGCGGTGTGACAGGACAGGAAGACGACGCCGCGCGCTTGGAGCGCTTCGATCGACGTGTCCTGAAACGGGCTGGTCGGCTCGTTCGGATCGCTCGGACCGTCCGCCGCGGTGCGTCGCGGGAGGAAGACGTTGCGCACGATCGGCGTCCCCACCGCGTCGCGCAACGCGAAGAAGTCGCCGATCCGGTACTTCTCCCACACCGCGTCCGTGAAGTTGTAGGCGCTCGACGGACCGTGATTCGCGAGCGCCAGCGCGGCGTCGTCGGGTGCGTAGCCGAAGCCGAACTGCAGGCCGTTCAGCGCGTTCTTCACGTTGTTGAGGACGGCGGGTTTGAAGGCGAGGTTCTCCCACAGCTGGCGGATCTGCGCCGGCCGGCCCAGCTTCGCATCGAAGGCGCGCTCGTCGAAGGCGGAGCGCGGCTCGACGAGCTGCCGTCCGCCCGGTACCGGCTCGGCGGCCGCTGCCACGGCGGCGAGCGACGCCGCGCCGAGACTCGCGGCTGCGCCGGTACCGAGGAAACGCGTACGATTCATCACCACCGGGCGTTTGCCGGCTCGCGGGACGGGCGCCTGCCCGGCGCAATCACGGTCGGCGATGCCCCACATCACGAACCGTGATGCGGCGGTGTCGGAATGCGAACGGCAGGGCGCGAACGACGGGGCATGCGCAAGCTCCCCCTCGCTGCGGTCGTGTTCCTCGGCGCGCTCTCGGCGGCGCTCCTCATCTCCGGATGGTCGGCACCCGCCGCAGGTGCCGCGCTGCCGAGCGGGCCATACGGCACGCTGATTCAGTACGGGCGCGACCTGATCGAGCGCACGCCGCAACTGATGCCGGGAAACGTCGGCGCCGCGATGTCGTGCGAGGCGTGCCACAACGCCGCGGGGACGCGCGCGCATGCCGGTTCGCTCGTCGGCCTCTACGCCGAGTTCCCGCAGTGGAACCCGCGCGCGAAACGCTTCATCTCGCTGCAGGACCGGATCGCCGAGTGTTTCCTCTACAGCGAGAACGGTCGTCCGCCCGCGTACACGAGCCGCGAGATGGAGGCGATCACCGCCTACATCGCCTGGCTCTCGAACGGACGGCCGGTAGGCAGGCGCGTCGTCGGCTACGGGCTCGAGAAGTTCACCCCGCCGCATCCCGCCGATCCGCAGCACGGCGCGCAGGTGTACGCGCAGCGCTGCGAGACCTGCCACGGCGCCGACGGCGCCGGGCGCAACGGCGCGTTCCCGCCGCTCTGGGGCACGCGCTCGTTCAACGACGGCGCCGGGATGTCGCACGTCCCGATGATGGCCGGCTTCGTGCGCTACGCGATGCCGTACGGCGCGAAACCGAACACGCTCACGCCGCAGGAAGCGTACGATGTCGCGGCCTTCGTCCTCTCGCACCCGCGGCCGCACTTCGACGGCGCGCGCGCGGTCGGGTTCCCGCCGATTCCGGCGAAAGACTTCTAGTTCACGCGGAGAGACGGTTCGCCGCGTCGTCGCCGCGCCCGCGGTTCGCGAGCCAGTCTGCGAACCGCGCCGCGGGTGCGGAGAGCGCGCGATCGGCGCACGAGGCGAGCGCGAACTCGCGCGTGAGATCGACGTCGTCGAGTTCGAGCGCGACGACCGTCCCGAGCGCGACGGCGCGCGCGAGCGCCGCCGCGGAGAGCAGACCGAGGCCGATCCCGGCCTCGACGCACGACACGATCTCGGAGTTCCCCTCCAGCTCCAGGGCGATCGCGAGCTGTTCGAACCGCCGTCCCAAGCGCTGCTCGATCAGCCGGCGCGTCCCCGACTCCGGCGAGCGCAGCACGAACGGGTACGCTGCGATCTCCTCGAAGCGCACGCTCCGCCGCACCGCGAGCGGATGCGTCGCGGGGACAGCGAGGAGCAGCCGGTCTTGCTGGAACGGGACGAGCCGCATCCCCACGATCGCGTCGGCGCCCTCGACCAGCGCGAGGTCGATCTCTCCCGCACGCAAGCGCAGCTCGGCGTCCTTGCGCGTGCCGCCGGAGACGACGAGCCGCACCTCGGGATGCGCCGCGCCGAACGCGCCGACGAGCCCGGCGAGCGCGGTCTCGCAGACCGTGCGCGTGCAGGTGAGCGCGACGGTATCGCCGTGTGCGCCGTCGGCCTCGCGGAGCCGACGCTCCAGCGCGCCGATCCCGGCGAGAATCTCGAGCGCGCCTTCGTAGACGATGCGGCCGCGGCGCGTGAGGACGAGTTGCCCGTCCCGGCGTTCAAGCAGTGCTCCGCCGGCATAGGTCGCCAGCGCGGCGACGTGCGCGGAGACGGCCGACTGCGCGAGGTAGAGCGAGCGTGCCGCTCGCGTGATGCTTCCGATCTCGACGACGCGGACGAACGTGCGCAGCATGTTGACGTTCATCGTGCGCACCGGATTCGCGCCGCCGCTGCGGCGCGCCCGCCTAGACCGTCAGCGTGCGCAGGGCGGCGAGCACGTCGTCGGCGTTGCGGTCCGGCGGAAAGACCGGATAGAAGACGCGTACGATCGTCCCGTCGCGTTGGATCCAGGCCAAGCGCTTGAGCAGCGTCTGTCCCGCGACCGTGAACGTGGGCAGGCGCAGCGCCTGCGCCAGCGCGAGCCGCGCGTCGCTCAGCACGGGGAACGGCACGCCGAGGCGCTCCGTCATCTCGCGCTGGTACGCCGTCTCCTGCGTCGAGAGCCCGAACAGCCGCGCACCGAGCGCGGCGAACTCCGCGTGCAGATCGCGAAAGCCGCAGGTCTGCGGCGTGCAGCCGCGCGCGCCGGGGATGCTGTCCCAGTCGTCGACCAGCGACGGCTCACCGGGCCGCCCCGTGCGCGGGTAGGCGAAGACGACCGCGTAGCCGGGCAGCGACGCGAGCGTCACCTGCGTCCCGTCCGTCGCCGGCAGCGCGAGCGCCGGCAACGCCGTGCCGACGAGGTGCGCCGCGGCGCCGTCGTCGACCGGGACGGGGAGATCGGAGGGAAGCCGATTCGGATCGATCACGTCGCTACTCCCATACCGCTTCGTGCACGTAGCAGAACTTCCAGTCCTCACCGGGTTCGAGCGACGCGATCACGCGATGCTGCGTCGCGTGATAGTGCTTCGTGGCGTGCTTGTTCATCGAGGAGTCGCAGCAGCCGACGTGCCCGCACTCCTCGCACAGCCGCAGGTGCACCCACGTGTCGCCGGTCCGCAGACACTCCTCGCAGCCTCCCGGCGTGCGGGGAGCCGGGTTCTTGATCCGGGTCGCGTCCTCGCAGGGTCCTTGCTTCACGCGTCCTCCAGCCGCACGTCGGTCGGCGGCACGTCCCAGAGCACGAGCTCCCCGTTGCCGCGCACGTCCAGCTCGCTCGCGCCGCGGAGCCGTACCGCGTCGCCGGTCCGCAGCGTCTCGCCGTTCGCCGTGACCTCGCCCTCGGCGACGAACAAGAAGCCGAAGCGTGTCGGTCCGAACGCGTAGCGCAGCTCGGCGTCGCGCAGCTGCGCCACTCGCAGCGTCGCGTCGGCGCGCAGCGTCACCGGCGCATCGACGCCGGACTCGCCGCTCGCGAGGACGAGCCAGCGGTTACGGCGCTCCGCTTCCTCGAAGGCGCGCTGTCCGTAGAGCGGCTCCTCGCCGTAGCTGCGCGGCAGCACCCACATCTGCACGAAGTGGACGTCGCGCTCGCCCGAGTGGTTGAACTCGCTGTGCCGCACGCCGGTGCCGGCGCTCATGTACTGGATCCCGCCCGGTGCGACGACGCCGTGGTGGCCGAGCGAGTCGCGGTGCTCCAGCTCGCCGCGCAGGACGTAGGTGACGATCTCCATGTCCTGGTGCGGATGCGTCCCGAATCCCTGGCCCGGCAAGACGGTGTCGTCGTTGAAGACGCGCAGCGCGCCCCAGTTCAGGTTGTTCGGATCGAAGTAGTCCGCGAAGCTGAACGAGTGGTGCGTCTTGAGCCAGCCGAAGTCGAAGAAGGCGCGATCTCCGGCACGTTGGATCGCAAAGCCGGTCTGTGTCTCCATAGCTCTCTTTCGAACCTCGCCGGGCGGGACGGTCGTTTCGTCGGTTCCCACCTGGTAACGAGCGAGTCCTGGCGGGCGTCCGACCGCGCGGCCCCGCCCGTCAGAGGACGATCTCGCCGCTGCGGATCAGCCGCCC
>Ga0310811_10012203_pt1 | contig 11144 bp, 13 predicted proteins | sample YCmetagenome_FD_207642 | JGI IMG/M metagenome (GOLD analysis project Ga0310811, IMG submission 207642) | Soil microbial communities from experimental microcosm in Duke University, North Carolina, United States - YC | ecosystem: Engineered > Artificial ecosystem > Soil microcosm > Unclassified ... | reverse complement strand
GACGTCGGGCGCGGGCTGGCCGCTCACGGGCCGCTCGGCGCCGGCGCGGGGCACACGGGGGCCCTGTGGCTGTGGCCCGGACGCACCGGTCCCGCGGAACATCGCGACCCGGCCGCCCTCAGCCGCCGCGCGCAACCCCCCATCGTAATCGGTTGACTGCGCAGCGTCGTCGTCAAGGTCCGGCCGGTCCTGGTAGCCCCCGGTCTTACGGGGCGGCGGAGTGGTCATACGAGATCACCGGTGAGTTCCGGGCGGATGCGCACCTTCGAGGCGACCAGGCGTGCGTCGCGCAGCTCGTTGCTGGGCTCGCGAGTGTGACGCCAGTCGGTCAGGGCCGTGCGGACCACCATGCGGGCAGGTCGATCGGGGTCGACGTAACGGAAGATCAGCGACGTCGCCACGATCGCGAGTGCGATCTCGTAGGCGGGGAAGAAGTCGACGTGCAGCGTGATCAGGTAACGGATGAACATGAACAGCGGCACCAGCAGCGCAAATACCCCGTACTGCGCGTAGGGCAGCTGCACGGGCAGCGTGTAGCCGGGCGGCCCGAGGTAGACCAGACGGGCCCGGTAGATGTCGTCGTCGGTGCGCAGGCGCATTTGGGTCCGCCTACTTGAAGATCAGGCTGACCAGCGAGTCACCGAAGAAGAACAGCGACGCGGCGCCGGCGACGAAGGCCAGACCGATGATCGCGATCGCCGAGCTGGTGAGCACGCGGGACACCTCGCCCTTGCTCGCCCGGCCGATGAAGATCACGCCGAGCACCGCGAGCAGGATCGGCACGATCTTGGTCGTGAAGAAGTTCAGGATGCCGTCTGTGTTGATCGTCTTCGGTTCGGGCGTCGGTGTCGGAGCGAGGGCGATCGCATCCACGGCATGTGTGGCGGAGCCCCACAACGCCTGGCCGATCTCCATCAACATCATCAGACCTCCCCGGAGGCGCGACGGGCGAGGTGCGCGCCGCGCGTTAAGCCTCGCCGAAAAGACGACCCTGCGGTATCACCGCAGCTGCTGTGTCGCTCCCCAGCGGAACCTTATCCGGGCGTTTGTCCTGCTAAATGCCCATTGTCGGGTTTAACGGTCCGAATAACGTTCACTTGCAGAGAGTACGGTGCAGCCCTCTTTCCAACAAGCTGACCGATGCGTGGTCAGTGTGCACAGTGTGCCTCGTGTGACGTTCCGGCGGCGCCCCTCGGAGGTTGTCGCAGGTCGCCACCGAGTGTCTCTGTTGAGTTGAGTACCTTCATTCAAGTGATGCTCCTTCGAGGTCGCTCCCCGGTGGTCATGGGAGTGCTGAACGTGACGCCGGACAGCTTCTCCGACGGCGGTCGCTACGCCGGCCAGGACGCCGCCGTCGAGCACGCGCTGCAGATGCGCGACGAGGGCGCCGATGTCATCGACGTGGGCGGGGAGAGCACCCGGCCGGGCGCCGACCGCGTCGACGCGCCCACCGAGCTGGCCCGGGTGCTGCCCGTCATCCGGGCGCTGGCCGCCGAGGGCGTCGCCATGAGCATCGACACGACCCGCGCCGCCGTCGCGGCGGCGGCGCTGGAGGCCGGCGTCGAGCTGGTCAACGACGTCTCCGGCGGGCTCGCCGACCCCGACATGGCCCGGGTGGTCGCCGACGCCGGGTGCCCCTGGGTGCTCATGCACTGGCGCGGGCACTCCCGGCGCATGGCCGACCTCGCCGTGTACGACGACGTGGTCAAGGAGGTGTCGGCCGAGCTGCTCGAGCGGGTCGACGCGGCCGTCGCCGCCGGCGTGGCGCCCGACCGGCTGATCCTCGACCCCGGCCTCGGCTTCGCCAAGAAACCCGAACACACCTGGCGGCTGGCGGCCCACCTGCCCGACCTCATCGGCCTGGGCCACCCGCTGCTCGTCGGCTCCAGCCGAAAGTCGCACCTGGGCCGCTTGCTCGCCGACGCCGAGGGGCACGACCGGCCGACGTCCGAGCGCGAGGCGGCGACGATCGCGACGACCGTGCTGTCCGTCGCCGCCGGCGCCTGGGGCGTGCGCGTGCACGAGGTGCGCGGCAACGTCGACGCGATCCGCGTCTGGCAGGCCACGCGGGCGGCGCTGTGACGCCCGGGGCCGACCGCATCGAGCTGCGCGGGCTCAAGGTCCGCGGATACCACGGCGTCTTCGACTTCGAGCGCCGCGCCGGACAGGACTTCGTGATCGACGCCGTCCTCGAGCTGGACCTGCGCCCGGCCGCCGCCTCCGACGACGTGAACGACACCGTGCACTACGGCGAGCTGGCCGAGCGCCTGGCGGCGGTCGTATCCGGCGAGCCGGTGAACCTGATCGAGACGCTCGCCGCCCGCCTCGCCGAGGTCTGCCTGGCCGACGCCCGCGTGGCCGCGGCCACCGTGACCGTGCACAAGCCGCAGGCGCCGATCCCGCTCGAGTTCGCCGACGTGGCCGTGATCGTGCGCCGCACCCGGGAGGAGGGCTCGTGACCGGTCCGGAGCGAAGCGGAGGGGCCGGTCACCAATTGGCACAGTTTCCAAGTCACGTGACCGACGAGCGCAGCGAGGAGGGCTCGTGACCAGGGCGCTGCTGGCGCTGGGCAGCAACCTCGGCGACCGGGAGGGGCACCTGCGGGGCGCCGTCGAAGGGCTGGGCGACGCAGTCGTGCTGGTCTCCGGCGTCTACGAGACGCCGCCGTGGGGAGACCCGGACCAGCCGCACTACCTCAACGCCGTGCTGCTCGCGGTGGATCCGGCGGCCGGGCCGCGGGACTGGCTCGCCACGGCGCACCGCCTGGAGGACGAGGCCGGTCGCGTGCGTGACCCTGCGCGCCGCTTCGGCCCGCGTACCCTTGACGTTGACGTGATAGCCGTGTGGAACGACGACGGGGAGCCGGTGACGTCCGACGATGCGGAGTTGACGTTGCCGCATCCACGAGCCCACCTGCGGGCGTTCGTGCTCCGGCCGTGGATCGACATCCAGCCGTATGCCCAGTTGCCGGGACACGGCTGGGTCAACGATCTGCTCCGCGCCGACGAGGTCGCCGGTGACCTTGCCGACCTTCGTCCAAGAGTTGACGTCCACCTCGATTCGTGATCTGGAGCGGAAAGACGATGGCCACGCCGTCACCCGAAGAGCCGAACGGACCCAACGCCAACGGACCCAGAGACAGCGGGCCAAACGGACCCAAGGGCCGGATGGAGCCGACCCGCCCGGCAACGCTGGTCATCGCGGCCCTCGCCACCACCGCGCTGGCCTGGATCGTCATCAGCAACTTCTGGAACAGCCTGCCGACCCTGCCCTGGCTGCCGCCGCTCACGCTGATCGGCCTGGCGATCTTCGAGGGCATCGAGGCGTACTCCACCCGCAACCGGATCCTGCGCAAGGAGGGCGCCGGGCCGCTGCAGCCGCTGGTCGTGGCCCGCTACGCGGTGCTCGGCAAGGCCTCGGCGCTGGTCGCCGCGCTCTTCGGCGGTATGTACATCGGCCTGTCGTCCTGGCTGCTCACGCAGCGTGGCGTCCTGGCGAAGGTCTCCGAGAACCTCCCGCAGGCCCTCCTCGGCGTCGCCGGCTCCATCGTGCTCATCGCCGCCGCGCTGTGGCTGGAGCGCTCCTGCCGGGTCCCGCCCAACGGCCGCGACAAGGATCTGCCCAGGCAGAACCGGCCGGACGGGGCCGACCGGGCGCCGGACGACCAGATCGCCTGAGCCGCCCGGCGGGCTCGCACGCCCCGATCGGCACGGGATCAACACAAAGTCCGCGCTTTGGTACGCCGGGGACTGTCGCAGGTCACCATCCGCGGTTACTGTGCGACCCGTACCGGTCGGTTGGCAGGAGGCGCGGGCCATGGCGTACGACGACTCACGGTTCCGTGGCGAGCCCGGGTTCCGGGAGGAGCCCGATTTCCGCTCCAGCGGCGTGCCGGAGGACGCACCCACGCTGGGCGTCTCCAACCAGTCCGTGTACACGCCCGGCAGCTTCCCGGTCTCGCCCGCCTACGGCACAGCGCCCACCGAGAGCACGCTCGGGCTGGGCGAGGGCCGCCGCCGCGCACCTACCCCTCAGCAGCTCGGCACCGTCTTCGACGACCCGGAGCACGGCGAACCCGGCCGCGACCGGCTGGCCGTGCACGCGCTGTGGGAGATGGTGCTGCTGCTGGCCGCCGGTGCGCTGCTGTACCTGCTGCACGACGCCCGTTCGGCCGCGCTGCGCGGCACCGAGCTGCAGTCGCTGCTGCTCTACGGCGCCGAGCTCGGCCTGCTCGCCGCCGCCATGGGCCTCACGCTGCGGGCCGGCGCGGTCAACCTGGCCATCGGGCCCATCGCCATCGCCGCCGCCCTGTTCTTCGCCGACAACTCCGACCGCGGGCTGGTCATGACCGCCAGCATCACCGCGCTGATCGCGCTCGGCGTCGGCGTCGTGATCGCGGTCCTGGTCGTGGCGTTCCACGTGCCCGGCTGGGCGGCGAGCCTCGCCGTATCGCTCGCGCTGGTCGCCTGGATCGCCGACCAGCACACCCAGAAGATCGTGAACGGCGCCTACGACCCGCACCACCACGCCCTGTGGTGGGCGCTCGGCGTGGTCGTGATCGCCGCCGGCGGCGCCGCGTTCGGGCTGATCCAGCCGTTGCGCCGCGCGCTCGGCCGCTTCCGCCCGGTCCGCGACCCGGCCGACCGCCGCGGCGGCGGCGCGGCGACCTTCACGGGCCTGTCGATCGCCGGCTCGGCGCTGCTGGCCGCGGTCGCCGGCGTGCTCTTCGCGCTCGACCACCGCGAGGTCGTCGCCGCCGACGGCTCGATCGGCGGCCTGGCGTTCACCGGCCTGGCCCTCGGCGCCGCGCTCGTCGGCGGCACGTCCGCCTTCGGCCGCCGCGGCGGGGTCTTCGGCACGATCCTGGCCGTCGCCGGGATGACGCTCCTGCTCCGGTACACCGACGCCGAGGGCTGGAAGCTGCAGCCCTTCACGCTGGCGGCCGGCGCCATCGCGGTCGGCCTGGTGGTGACCCGGCTTGTGGAGACCTTCGGCCGGCCGCGCAGCGTGACCGACGAGGCCGGCGAGGAGGCCTGGACGCCGCCGTCGATCGTGAGCGCGGCCGAGCCCGAGGACTCGTGGCAGCCGCCATCGAGCCGCACCGGCGGCTGGTCGACCAACGGCAACGGCGACGGGGGCTGGGGCGTCGAGGAACGCTGGGGCACCCGATAAAATCTTGTCCATGACGGACGCCACGCTGGCCCAGCTCGACGCGCTGCCGACCGAGGAGCTGCGGGACCGCGCATTCGCCCTCGCTCGGCAGCGTCGCGACATCAAGTTCTTCTGGGACCTGTTCACGCACGTCACCTACAGCGACGACGACACGCAGGACGGCTGGATCGGCTCGCTCGACGCGACGATCGACGACGCCGTCGCCCTGTGGCGCGAGGTGACCGGCCACAAGTACGGTGAGAACGAACCCCTGGTCAGGGCCGCTTTCATCGACTACATCATCAACCACGGAAGCTGACGCGAGCAGCGTCGGTTTAGTTTTTGCGCCGGCCGGGCCTAATCCCGGCATGGCAGTTACTACGCGATCTCGCTACCGCACCGCGACGGGTGCCGGTACACTCGCCGCCTTTCTGTTGGTCCTGATCTTCGGCAGCCCCTGGTATCGCGACTGGGTGCACTCCGGCAATCGGGGCATCTTTCTGGAGACCCTCGCCTGGCCGGCCTGGACCGTCGACGACGACGCGTCCCTGCGCGACCTGCTCGGGGCCGATCTCAAGGCCATCCTCGTGGTCGTCTTCACGGCCATGTTCATCACCGTGCTCGCCGGGGCCGAGCTCGCCAGCGCCCGCGGCACCATCGCGGCGATCCTGTCGGGCTGGGCCGCCTACATGTTCGCCGGGGCGCTCGCCGCGTTCATCACGACGTTCCTGCTGGCCAACGCCTCGTTCTCCGCGGCGACCGGCAACGCCGCCGCCGGGGCGGGCTACGGCCTGATCGTCGGCTGGATCGTGGGCCTGGCGTCGATGGCCGGGCGCCGGCCGTAGCCGGCGCGGACGCGCCGCGTCATGCAGTACCACATCGGAAAATGCGAATCAGGCCGCCGAATCCACCGCCGCGGACGCCAGGGCCACCTGCACGTCGGCGGCGGTGAGCGCGCCGATGGCCCCGTCTGCGTCGCGCACCACCACGGCGCCGCGGCCGGCCGCGAGCATCGCCCCGAAGGCCTCCCGCAGCGTCGCGCTCGCCGGGACCTCGGGCGCGCCCTCGCCCGCCTCGGCGGTCGGCCGTAGCCCGTCGCGCGGGATCGGCGTCACCGACAGCCGCATGATGCCGCGGTCCTCGCCGACGAACCGCTCCACGAAGTCGTTGCCCGGCCGGGCGAGCAGCTCCGCCGGCGTGGCGTACTGCTGCAGCTGGGCGTGATCGGAGAGCACCGCGATCCGGTCGCCGAGCTTGATCGCCTCCTGCAGGTCGTGCGTGACGAGGATCGTCGTCTTGCGCACCGCCGCACGCAGCCGCAGGAACTCGTCCTGCAGCCGGCCCCGGTTGATCGGGTCGACCGCCGAGAACGGCTCGTCCATGAGCAGCACCTTCGGGTCGGCGGCCAGCGCGCGGGCGAAGCCGACCCGCTGGCGCTGCCCGCCCGACAGCTCGTGCGGGTAGCGGCCCGCGTACTGCTGCGGGGAGAGCCCGACCAGCTCCAGCAGCTCGTCGGTGCGCTCGGCGATGCGCCGCCGGTCCCAGCCGAGCATCCGCGGCACGGTGCCGACGTTGGCCCGCACGGTCTGGTGCGGGAAGAGCCCGACGTTCTGGATGACGTAGCCGATGGTGCGCCGCAGCTGCACCGGGTCGGCCGCGGTCACCTCGGCGCCGTCGATGAGGATGCGCCCGCCGCTGGGCTCGATGAGCCGGTTGACCATGCGCAGCACGGTCGACTTGCCGCAGCCGGAGGGGCCGATGAGCACGGTGACCTCGCCGCTGCCGATCTCGAGGCTCAGCTCGCCGACCGCCACCGTGCCGTCCGGATACACCTTGCGCAGCCGATCGAGCGCGATCGGCGCGGCATCGTGCTTCGCGTCGGTGGCATGTTTCGCGTTGGCGTCATGGTTCCCGGTAACGTCCACGCATGTCCTTCCTGGCTCGCGGTGAGGCGGGCAACCCCTGGTTCTCCTGGTCGTACGTCCAGGACAACTACGACACCTTGCGGGATGCCCTCCTCGACCACGTGGTCATCACGGTCTGGTCGGTGGCGATCGCGGTGGTCATCGCGATACCGCTGGCGGTGCTGGCGTACTGGGTGCGCCCGCTCGCCACGCCGATTCTGACATCAGCCGGCGTGCTTTACACGATTCCGTCCCTGGCGCTGCTGGCCTTCCTCGCCCCGTTCATGGGCACCGGGCGCTCGCCGGTCATCGTGGCCCTCACGTCGTACGCGCTGATCGTGCTCATCCGCAACGCCCTCACGGGCCTGCTCCAGGTGCCCGATGACGTGCGCGAGGCGGCGACGGCCATGGGGTACACGCGGCTGGCGCAGCTCTGGCGGGTCGAGCTGCCGCTGGCGCTGCCGGGCATCCTCACCGGGCTGCGGCTGGCGACGGTCTCGACCGTGGCGTTGGTCACGGTCGGCGCGATCGTCGGGTCGCAGGGCGGCCTCGGCGGGCTGATCCTCGCCGGCTTCCGCAACAACTTCTACAAGGCCGAGATCACCACCGCCGCCGTGCTCTGCGTCGCGCTGGCCCTGGTGCTCGACCTGGTACTGATCCTGCTGAGCCGGTCGCTGACCCCGTGGACCAGGAGGCGAGCGGCATGAGCGGTACGGAGCGAAGCGGCGCCTGGTCCGGGTCGACCGCCGCGCAGCCTTGTCGAGCCGGACTGGGCGTTGGGGCCGCTCATCATGGGCGCAGGTTCAGCTCATGCCGCTGCCGGAGCGAAGCGGAGGTGACGGCATGAGTGTGATCAACGACGCGATCGTGTGGTTCAACGATCCCCTGAACTGGACCAACCCGGGCGGGATCCTCGACCGCCTGCAGGAGCACATCGAGATCTCGGCGTTTGCGGTACTCCTGGGCTGCGCCGTCGCCTGGCCGCTGGGCATCGCGCTGGGCCGGCGCGGCGCCGCCTCCGGCGTGATCGTCCTGCTGTCGAACCTGACACAGGCGGTCCCAGTCATGGCGCTGCTGACCATCCTCACGCTGACGCCGATCGGCCTGGGCATGCCGGCCGTGGTCATCGCGCTCGCCGTGTTCTCGCTGCCCGCGCTGCTGGCCAACGCCTACACCGGGATGCGCCAGATCGACCCGGAGGTCAGCGACGCGGCCCGCGGCATGGGCATGACCTCGCTCCAGCGGCTCCTGCGGGTCGAGCTGCCCCTGGCCGTGCCGTTCCTGGCCACCGGCCTGCGCATCGCGACCACCACGGTCGTGGCCACCGCGACCCTGGCCACCGCGGTCAACGGCGGCGGCCTCGGCATGATCATCTCGGCCGGCTTCGGGCTCGGGCCCGGTCACGGCGGGCAGATCCTGGCCGGCGCCATTCTCGTCGCGGGCCTCGCGCTGCTCATCGACGCAGTGATGGCGGTCATAGAGCGCAAGCTCACACCTCGCGTTCTCAGGCGTGCAGCGGGCCGAATGTAACCGGTCGTTACGAAAACGTGCCTGCCTGCGGTTGCCGAATTTCCCTCCCCAGGGTTGCCTATTTGGAAGCGGGCGGGCTTCTTAGCCGATAGCGCCGTCCGTCGGACACGCGGCCGGTCACAGTGATCGCGCCGGGACACGGAAGGCGGGCCATTTTGCGTACAGCCATGCGCGCCACGCTTGGCGTACTTCTCAGCTTTTCCACCTTGGGCCTCGCCGCCTGTGGCGACGAAGGCAGTTCGGGCACCCAGGCGCCGCCGAGCGTCAGCGGTGCCGGATGCGCAGGGGTCGCCGGCGAGAAGCTCGTGGTTCTCGACGACGACAAGAAGCTCCAGCTGGCGGACAACATCATCCCGGCGATCAACACGAAGGTCGCTGACCCGGCCCTCGTCGCGGCACTGGACAAGGTGTCCGCCGCGCTGACCGTGGACAAGCTCATCGCGCTGAACAAGGCGGTCGACGTCGACCGCAAGACTTCCAAGGTCGCGGCGGAGGACTTCGCCAAGGCCGAGAACCTCACCGCCGGCATCGAGAAGGGCAAGGGCGGGGCCATCAAGATCGGCGCCGCGGACTTCTCGGAGAGCGCCACGCTCGGCGCGCTGTACGAGATCGCGCTCAAGGCGGCCGGCTACGACGCCACCGTCCAGACGATCGGCAAGCGTGAGGTGTACTACGGCCAGCTCACCAAGGGCGACATCCAGGTCGTCCCCGAGTACGCCGCGACACTGACCGAGTTCATCAACCAGGCCGTCAACGGCAAGGACGCCGCCGCGCTCGCGTCGGGCGACGTCGACAAGACGGTGACCGCGCTCAAGGAGATCGGCGGCAAGCAGGGCCTGTCCTTCGGCAAGGCCTCCACGGCCACCGACGGCAACGCATTCGCGGTGACGTCGGAGTTCGCGACCAAGTACGGCCTGAAGACGCTCAGCGACTTCGCCTCGAAGTGCTCGGGCTCGGCGACCGTGCTCGGCGGCCCGGCGGAGTGCCCGCAGCGGCCGTTCTGCCAGCCGGGCCTGCAGAAGACCTACGGCATCCAGTTCGGCAAGGTGCTGAGCCTGGACGCCGGCGGCCCGCAGAGCAAGGACGCGCTCAAGAAGGGCAACGCCTCGCTCGTGCTCGTGTTCTCCTCCGACGGCTCCCTGGGCTAGTCCGATTTGGTCCCCTCGTCCCGCTTCGTTGGAGTGGGACGAGGGGACATTTCGTTTGCGCTGAAGAGCGGGTAAGTTCTCTGCTCATGCCGGCCGCGGAGACCACCGGAGTAACCGGGGTAAAGCGGAGCACCAAGCTGCTCCAGCTGCTGTTCTGGTCCGGCGTCGGCCTCTCGCCGCTGGCCGCGCTGCTCCTGCTCGTCGGCAGCGGCTTCGTGCTGCAGGTCGCCGCGGTCCTCGCCGTCCTCGTCGTGCTCCTCATCGGCCTGTCGATCGCGCTGCGCCGCGACAGCGAGGCCGTGCGCGGCGACGTCGAGGAACTCGTGTACGAGGAGATCGACAACCTCCGCGAGGACATCCGCGGCGACATCACCCACGCCGCCCGGGCCACGCACGGCCAGCTCGTGGAGCGCATCGGCGTGCTGCACGAGACCGTCGACGCGCTGCGCAACCAGGTCGACATGATGCGCGGCCAGATCGAGCGCGCCGCGGCCCAGCCGCCGCCGGCTCCCCACCCGGGCGCGTCGGCCGCCGTGCCGCAGGGCGTGCTGCGGCACACCGAGACCGTGCAGGTCACCACCAAGACGATGGTCGTCGACCCGACCGAGGCCCGCTCCGGCACCGTGTACGGCGCGCCCCCCGCCGGCGGGCGGCCCGACATCCCGCAGCAGCGCCGCCCCGACCGCTCCGAGCGCGTCTCCGCCCGCCCCGACGAGCGCGAGCGGCCCCGCGGCTTCGACCGCCCCGACGAGCGCGAGCGCCCTCGCAGTTCTGACCGCCCCGACGAGCGCGAGCGCTCCCGCGGTTACGACCGCCCGGAGCGGACCGGCCGCACGGAACGCAGCGAGTGGGTCGAGCGCAGCGAGCGTTCCGAGCGCAGCGAGTGGGTCGAGCGCGGCTCCCGCGACTCCTCGCGGGCCTCTCGGGACCGTTCTCGCGACGACTCGGGCGAGCAGTCGTGGACCGAGCAGTTGCTTCGCGAGCGGATGGCCCGGCAGGAGAGCGGCGACTGGCCCCAGCACCGCCCCGGCGGCGCCGACGTGGAGCGCCGCGGCGGCGGCCGGCGCCGGGCCCCCGAGCCCGAGGACGAGGACGGCGTCACCGGCATGCGCACCACCGACCGCTGGGCCGAGGTGCACAGCGACGAGCGGGGCGGCCGGGAACTGCGCATGGGCGAGCGCCGCGAGGCCGTGCACGCCGACGAGACCGGCACGCATGTGCGCATCGAGGATCGTTGGGCGAGCGTGCGGTACGAGGACGAGCCCAGCACCGGCGGCCACCGCGCGGCGATCGAGTCCTCCGCCTCCTCCGACCGCCGCGCCGGCCGGCACGGCTCCGACGACGACCGCGACGAGGAGCGCTACGACCAGCGCCACGACCCGCGGTACGACTCGGGCACCGAGAGCCCACG
>Ga0310811_10012202_pt1 | contig 11144 bp, 12 predicted proteins | sample YCmetagenome_FD_207642 | JGI IMG/M metagenome (GOLD analysis project Ga0310811, IMG submission 207642) | Soil microbial communities from experimental microcosm in Duke University, North Carolina, United States - YC | ecosystem: Engineered > Artificial ecosystem > Soil microcosm > Unclassified ... | reverse complement strand
GCTTCGCGTTTGTCGCAGGCAATGACGTGGATGGTCCGGCTCGAAACGAAGCTGTCGGCACCCGCGAAGGCGGGTGATCCATGGCGCCGCGGCTTTTCGCCGGGAGTCCGTTCCAGACGATTAGGCAAGCTCGTTCGTTGGACAGGGCGTCGGCTGTGACGCTGAAGCAACAGCGCCTACGGATTCTGAAAATTTGTGCTTGCAACCGAAAGATGTTTCCTCTATTAGCGCGGTCCTTCGCTAGGCCATGGGTTCGGGCTCTCTGAGATCCCGACTGGCGCGAGCCGGTGTCCGGTTTCGTGTTCCGCCTAATGAAGAAGCGAGGCGTAGCTCATGGAGAGCGTCGGGGTGAAACCCGAAGGCATCGGTTCGATTCCGGTCTCTTGCACAACAGAAGGATAGCTCAGTGGTAGAGCAGATGACTTTTAATCATCCTGACGCGGGTTCGAATCCCGCTCCAGCGCTCCGATTCAGCCTGAAAAACTGAATTTCCCATTGAAGGGGACCGGACGCGCGCTTCAGTCGCAGTCCGGTCGCATTGCCGCAAGGCACTTCGTCCGAACCTAGACACTGCAGGACCGGCTTTGCGCCGCGGTGGATACCGCTTGCGCTGACGCCGGGAACACCGTTCGACCGCTCGACATCCGTCGAGCGATTGCGCGCGTGCGCCCGTCGTCACGCAAGCTCAAACCACGGCCCGCCGGACTATCAGGAAGCGCCGTTCGCGTCCTCAGATCCTTTGCAACGAAACCCGCTTTCCGACCTCGGCCGGGAAGCCAAAACGGAGGTGTGCCATGACCTGGCATTTCCTGATGACGCATTTGACGGTGAAGGATGGTGAGCGCGCCTTGCTGACGCGCAACGGCAGGCTCGAGCGCGTGCTCGAACCCGGCCGTCACCGGCTGTTCGATCCGCGCCACGCGTTGACGGCGGAGATCTTCGGCGTGGTTCGCGCTGAGTTTCCGGCGGAGCGCTACGCGGTGCTGAACGCCGCGCGGCCCGATCTTGCAGCGGAGCTGTTCGAGGTGATCGAGACCAAGGCGAACGAGATCGCCATCGTCAGCCTCGATGGGCGCCCGGTGCATCTCATGACGCCCTGGCAGACACGCGTCTACTGGAAGGTCGCAACGTCGGTCGATGTCGAGCGCATCGATGTGACCAGCGATGTCCGGGTCACCGCGCGTCATCTGACGATGATCGATCGCGCGCGTCCGGTCCACGTCACGGAAGCCGTGGTCGAGAACCACGAAGCCGGTCTGCTCTATGTCGAGGGCCGGCTGGTGGAGCGGCTCGCGCCCGGCCGGCACGCCTTCTGGATCGTCGGTCGCAAGATCGAGGTGAAGCGCCTCGACCTGCGGCCTCAGGCGGTCGAGATCACCGCGCAGGAGATGCTGACCAGGGACCGCATCGCCCTGCGGGTGACGCTAACGGCGTTCCGCCGGATCCTCGACCCCGAGCGGGTCGTCGCCGCGGTGCCGGACGTGGATGCGTGGCTGTACCGTCTGGTGCAGTTCGCGATCCGCGAGGCGGTCGCCGGTCGCACGCTCGACGAGGTGCTGTCGGCAAAGGCGGCACTCGATGCGGAACTTCGGGACTATGTCCGCGCGCGGATCGTGGACAGCGGTGTCGAGGTCACCGAGCTCGGCGTGAAGGATGTGATCCTTCCCGGCGAGATTCGGGAGCTGGTGAACAAGGTGGTGGAGGCGGAGCGGGTCGCGAAGGCCAACCTGATCCGCCGGCAGGAAGAGACCGCGGCGACGCGGTCGCTTCTGAACACCGCCAAGCTGATGGAAGAGAACCCGCTGCTGCTGCGGCTCAAGGAACTGGAGTCCCTTGAGCGGCTGGTGGAGAAGGTCGGCCGGATCGACCTGCATGCGGGAGATGGGCAGGGCCTCGACGCGCTGCTCACCAAGCTTGTTCGCCTGAAGCCGGCGGAAAGCGCATAAACAGGAAGGGCCGCCTACGGGCGGCCCTTCATTCGTTCACGTGAAATCGTGGCGTTTGCCGCGGTGGCGCATCACCCTCGCGCAGTCAGGTCTTCACGGTTTTGAGCAACGCCTTCTCGATGCCGATCGCGGCCTTGACTTGCGGACGCGCCTGGATGCGGTCGCGATAGGCGACCAGCGATGGCCATTGCTTGACATCGACGCCGCCGTGGCCGAGCAGCAGCAGCGACCAGGCAAGATGGGCGTCGGCCACGGTGAAGCGATCGCCGACGAGGTAGTCACGGTTCGCGAGATGCGCCGCCGCCACCGATACGCTCTGCCCGATGCGTTCGCGCGCGCTCGCCTTCGATGCGTCGTCCTTGTACCAGAAGGTCGGAAACAGGAACGCCTTGTGGATCTCGGTACCGACGAAGCTCAGCCATTCCTGCAGGCGGTAGCGGTCAGGATCTGCGTGCGGCGGCGCCAGCCCGCTTTCGGGCCGCAGGTCGGCGATATATTGCAGGACCGCGGCCGTCTCGGTCAGCCGCTCGCCGTTCTCCAGCACCAGCACCGGCACGGCGCCCTTCGACGACACGGTGAGGAAATCGCTGTCATCGTCCAGAACCTTCTTGTTCCAGATATGCGCAAGGCGATAATGCGCCTCGATGCCGGCTTCCATCAACGCGATGCGGCTCGCGAGCGAACAGGCCATCGGATAGAAGTAGAGCTGCAGCATCGTCGGCCTCCCTTGCAATTCACGCCATCAGACCAGCGCGTCGTCGCCGCGGGCGATGATCGCAAACCGGTCGGACAATTCGACCAGCGCGACCTCGTGAATGGTCGCAGCCGGAATGCTGCCGCCGCGTCCGTCCGGGAGGTCGCGCGTGGCGCAGCTGTTGGCGTCGACGGTGATGCGGTACCCGAGATCGAGCCCGGCGCGAGCGGTGGAGCTGATGCACATATGCGTCATGAATCCCGCAACAATGATTTCCTTGCGCCCGGCCGCGGCGAGCCGCACCTGCAGATCGGTGCCGGCGAACGCGTTGGGCAGGCCCTTCTCGATCACGGGCTCACCCGGCAGCGGCGCCAGCTCGGTGACGATGGCGCCGCGCTCGGCCGCGCGATCGAACAAACCACCGGGCCGGCCCTTGTGGGCGACGTGAAAGATCGAGGCGCCGGCGGCGCGCGCACGTGCCAGCAGCCTTGCCGTATTCGCGATCGCGCGCCTCGCATCGGGCAACGCGATCGGACCCGCCAGATATTCGTATTGCAGGTCGATCAGCACGAGACAGGCCTCGCGCAGCCGGGGAAGGTTGAGGTCGGCGCCGGCGAGTTCGAGCAGGGTTTTCGGGGCGGTCATGTCGGGAATCTCCGGTTGGATAAATCTCCGGACCGGTATAGCGGGCGGGCGGCCTGCTTTCTCGCAGGGATATCGCAGCGGATGGCTGCAATATTGCAGGCGGCCGGACAGGCTGATACCCTGCGCGCATGAACTGGGACGATCTGCGCATCATTGCTGCGGTCAGGGACGAGGGCACTTACGCCGGCGCCAGCGCGCGGCTGAAGATCGACGAGACCACCGTCGGGCGCAGGCTTTCGCGGATCCAGCGCACGCTGGGGCTACGGCTGTTCGAGGCCGCCGATGGCGTGCGGAAACCAACCCGGCAATGCGAGATGGTGCTGGCGCATGTCCAGGCGATGGCCGCGCATGTCGCCGAGATCGACCGGATCGGCGAAAACCTGCCGGGTCCGGTCGGGCGGTTGCGGATCGCCTCGACCAATGCGGTGGCCGCCGAAGTGTTGTCGCCGCGCGCCGGCCACTTCCTGGTGCAGAATCCGGGGCTGACGCTGCAATTCCTCACCTCCAGCGAGAACGTGAAATTCTCGCGCTGGGAGGCCGACCTCGCCATCCGCCTGCGCAAGCCCGACAAGGGCGACTTTGCAATATCGAAACTGGCGGACGTGCGTCTGTATTTCATCGAACCGGCCGGCGGCGCCGCTGCCGAACCCGTCGTCTGCGCCTATCCCGACGAACTCGATCAGATTCCCGAAGCGCAGTTTCTCAAGAGCCGCGGGCTGCAGGCGCGGGCGCGTTGTATCACCGACAATATCGGCGTGATCCGGACACTGATCCAGGGCCATCTGGCCGTCGGCGTGCTGCCTGAATATAGCTGCGAGGCCTTGCTGGACGACCGTCGCCTGCGCGCCACGCTGCTGCCGAAGCGCCGCGACGTCTGGCTGCTGGTGCAGAACCATCTCAAGCGCGATGGCGCCGCGCGCGTGGCGATCGACTGGGTCCGCGGTTGCTTTCAGGATTTTTCGCGGGGGTAGGCGGCGGCTAAATCGCGCGCTACATTCGCAGCGATGCCGCAGCCTGATTTTCAGCCGACGCTGGTCGGCCCCACCATCATCGTCCGTCCCATCGCCGCCGAGGACTGGACCGAACTGTTTGCCGCCGGCGCCGATCCGGAAATCTGGCGCGTGCATCCGGTGCCCGACCGCTACACCGAAGCGGGTTTTCGGAAATTCTTCGACAGCGCGGTCGATTCGAAAATGAGTTTTGTGTTCGTCGACCGCGCGACCGGCCGCCTGATCGGCTCGAGCCGCTACTACGGCTACGCGCCCGAGTTGGGCGAAATCGAGATCGGCTGGACCTTTCTCGCCCGCAGCCATTGGGGCGGCCGCGCCAACCGCGAGGTCAAGCGGCTGATGCTGGACCACGCCTTCACCTTCGTCGATACCGTCGTGTTCTGGGTCGGCGACCAGAACTGGCGCTCGCAAGGCGCCATGACCAAGATCGGCGGCATCAAGCGCAGGGGCCTCTTCGTCCGCGAGTTGTCCGGCGACCGGCCGTATTTCATCTTCGAGATTACGAAGGACAGGTATCGGGAGGGCGGCAGGACGCTGGTGGAGTGAGGGAAGGCGCTTGAAGCCCGACGCGGTCCAGTACCACAATCTCCGTCATTCCGGGACGCGCCTGTTGGCGCGAGCTCGGAATCCATACGCACGATGGTGGTTATGGATTCTGGGCTCGACGCTACGCGTCGCCCCGGAATGACGGTGGAGAGAGTGCGATGGCCTATTACGTGTATCTCCTCGCAAGCAAGAAACACGGAACACTCTATCTCGGCGTGACGAACGATATCGTGCGTCGCGTATACGAGCATAAAACGAAAGCTGTCCCAGGCTTTACCACGCGTTACGGCGTCAACAAGTTGGTGTGGTTCGAAATCTATGAAGACGCCATCACAGCCATTGCTCGCGAGAAGGAGCTCAAGAAGTGGCGACGCGATTGGAAGATTCGTTTGATTGAGGAAGAGAATCCGGGATGGGAAGATCTTTATTCGGGGATAGCTTGTTGAACCGTCATTCCGGGGCGACGCGGAGCGTCGAGCCCGGAATCCATACTCACGATCGTGGTTATGGATTCCGGGCCCGCGCCAAGAGGCGCGTCCCGGAATGACGGGGGAGAGGAGAGAGTTTTCCGTTCGACACGCAAACGAAAACCCCGGCATCGCTGCCGGGGTTTTGCATTTTGTACGACTGCCTGAGTGGCTGGATCAGAAGTCCATGCCGCCCATGCCGCCGCCGCCCGGGGGCATGCCGCCACCGCCGCCGGCGTTCTTCTTCGGCAGTTCGGCGATCATGGCTTCGGTGGTGATCAAGAGAGCCGCAACCGAGGCTGCGTTCTGGATCGCCGCACGAACCACCTTGGTCGGGTCGATGATGCCCTTGGAGACGAGGTTACCGTATTCGCCGGTCTGCGAGTCGAAGCCGTAGGCATACTGATCCTTCTCGAGGATCTTGCCGACGATGACGGAGCCGTCTTCGCCCGCGTTGATCGCGATCTGGCGCGCGGGCCAGGACAGCGCCTTGCGGACGATCTCGACGCCGGTCTTCTGGTCGTCGTTCGCGGTCTTGATGCGCTTGAGCTGCTCGGAGGCGCGCAGCAGGGCGACGCCGCCGCCCGGCACGATGCCTTCCTCAACCGCCGCACGGGTCGCATGCATCGCGTCATCCACGCGATCCTTGCGCTCCTTGACTTCGACTTCGGTCGCGCCGCCGACGCGGATCACGGCGACGCCGCCCGCGAGCTTGGCCAGACGCTCCTGCAGCTTCTCACGGTCGTAGTCCGAGGTGGTTTCCTCGATCTGCGCCTTGATCTGCGTAACGCGCGCCTCGATGTCGGCCTTCTTGCCGGCGCCGTTGACGATGGTGGTGTTTTCCTTGTCGATCATCACCTTCTTGGCGCGACCGAGCATGGCGAGCGTGACGTTCTCGAGCTTGATGCCGAGATCTTCCGAGATCGCCTGACCACCGGTCAGAACCGCGATGTCCTGCAGCATGGCCTTGCGGCGATCGCCGAAGCCCGGCGCCTTGACGGCGGCGACCTTCAGACCACCGCGCAGACGGTTGACGACGAGGGTGGCAAGCGCCTCGCCTTCGACGTCTTCGGCGACGATGACCAGCGGCTTGCCGGTCTGCACCACGGCTTCGAGCAGCGGCAGCAGTTCGTTCAGCGAGGAGAGCTTCTTCTCGTTGATCAGGATGTAGGCGTCGTCCATTTCAACGCGCATCTTGTCGGCGTTGGTGACGAAGTAGGGCGAGATGTAGCCGCGGTCGAACTGCATGCCCTCGACGACGTCGAGTTCGGTCTCGAGCGACTTGGCTTCTTCAACCGTGATGACGCCCTCGTTGCCGACCTTCTTCATGGCATCAGCCAGGAACTTGCCGATTTCGGCATCGCCGTTGGCGGAGATGGTGCCGACCTGGGCGATTTCCTCGTTCGAGGTGACCTTCTTGGAGTTCTTGACGAGGTCGGCGACCACGGCTTCCACCGCGAGATCAATACCGCGCTTCAGGTCCATCGGGTTCATGCCGGCGGCAACCGACTTGGCGCCCTCACGGACGATCGCAGCCGCCAGAACGGTCGCGGTGGTGGTGCCGTCGCCGGCCGCATCGGCCGACTTGGAGGCGACTTCGCGCACCATCTGTGCGCCCATGTTCTCGAACTTGTCGTCGAGTTCGATTTCCTTGGCGACGGTGACGCCGTCCTTGGTGACGCGGGGGGCGCCGAACGACTTGTCGAGCACGACGTTGCGGCCCTTGGGGCCGAGCGTCACCTTGACGGCGTTGTTGAGGATGTCGACGCCGCGCAGCATGCGGTCGCGGGCATCAACGCCGAATTTGACTTCTTTAGCTGACATATTTGATTTCCCTGAGTTGAACTTGGTGTCTCACCCTTCGAGCGGCGCCTCGCAGGCGCTCCTCAGGGTGAGCGTGTGCGGCGATGGCTTAGGCAGCCTTCTTCTTGGAAGCGGGAACGTCGGTGAGGACGCCCATGATGTCGCTTTCCTTCATGATCAACAGCTCCTGGCCGTCGAGCTTGACCTCGGTGCCGGACCACTTGCCGAACAGCACGCGGTCGCCAACCTTGAGGTCGATCGGGATCAGCTTGCCGGCCTCGTCGCGGCCACCCGGGCCGACGGCGGTGATTTCGCCCTGCGAGGGCTTTTCCTTGGCACTGTCCGGAATGATGATGCCGCCAGCGGTCTTCTCTTCGGCGTCGATGCGCTTGACCACGACGCGGTCGTGAAGCGGACGGAATTTCATGCAGTCCTCCTAAGTTTTTGCAGATGTTGTCGAATTTTGGAATTTTGGCAGTCCGTACCAGCGAGTGCCAGCACGGCTGCGGAGGACATAGGCCAGACTTGTTCAGGGGACAAGGGCTTTTAGCAGAAAAATTGGCACTCAAATATGACGCCTGCCAATTTCATTCATCATGATTAATCAGGGTAAACGGCCCCGAACGGCGTATTAGCACCTGCGGTAAGCTGCTGCTAACGCACCAATTTTCAACAGTTCATTAAACATTTAGGCTTGTGATGGGTTGGTCACGTGCGTCACATTTCTCTCATGTGAGCGCATCTCCGCCGGGGTGGCTCGGTCGGGCCGCCCAAGTGAAATGCGCTTCCTGCAATGGAGGCTGGCATGGTGTCGCGGGTTGGGGTTGTTTCCGACGATTTCCGGAAGCAGGTCCTGGGTTACGGGCTGACGACGGCGGAAATTCTCTATCGCATGCCGGATCACCCCTCGCTGTTACAGATCTACGTCTGGCAGAATTACGATCTGTTTCCGAAATTCCCTGCGCTCAAGGATTTTCTGGCCTTCTGGCAGCAAAAGCTCGATGGCCCGCTCTATTCGGTCACGGTGGCGCATTCCAAGCTGATCAAGCCGGCCGAACTGCGCGCCGTGGACGGCGTGTTCAGGCTGCATTGAAGGCGATGGGTAGGGTGGGCAAAGCGAAGCGTGCCCACCATTCCCAGTGACGTTGTATCTGGTGGGCACGGCGCAAGCGCGCCTTTGCCCACCCTACGAATTTCTTTTTTATGCTAGCTTCTCCCGACCAACGAACGGGAGGGCACCAATGGCCAAGCAAAATTCGACCTCGAGAGCCGCCGCCAAAACCGCGGTGAAGAAGAAATGGGCGGGCCACAAGACCACCGCCAAATCATCGGCCCGCAAGACCATCAAGTCCAAGGGACGCGGCCTGCCCGCGGTCAAGCCCAAGACGGCGGCCAAGACGTCCTCCAAAGCGAAGGCGCGGCCAAAACAGCGCATCGCCATCAGCCATCACCGCGAAGAGGATTTCAAGGCCGACGGCCTGCGCACCTACGCGCACTACCGCAACCTCGGCATTGCGGATGCGACCCACGGCCTGGCGCAGGCGCACGTGATCCGGCTGATCGGTCCCTGCAATCCGGCCGAGGTTTCAAAGCTGCATTTCCACGACGTCGAATTCCAGATGGTCTACGTGCTCAAGGGCTGGGTGAAAACCTACATGGAAGGCCAGGGCGAGACCTTGATGAAGGAAGGCAGCTGCTGGACCCAGCCGCCGCGCATCAAACACCTGATCATGGATTATTCCGACGACGTCGAATTGCTGGAAGTGATCCTGCCGGCGGAGTTCAAGACGGTGGAGCTGGCGACTTAAGACGTCATGTTTCGATACGACCTGTCGTCGTCCACCGTCATTGCGAGCGAAGCGAAGCAATCCATCTTGCGACAAAGAAAGTGTGGATTGCTTCGTCGCGGAGCCTGTCTTCGGGCGCGCATTCGCGGGACCCGTTGGCTCCTCGCAATGACGGCCTTGGCAGATACGCCAACCTTTTCCTCACACCCGTTTCGTCTCCGGCATCACCAGCGCGATCAGGCACAGGCCCAGGCATCCAACGGATGACAGGCCGAGGAAGGCCACGCTCGGGCCGAGGCGGTCGCTGACATAACCCGCCAGTATCGTGCTGAGCGACGCGCCGATCCCGGTCGCGGTGCCGACCACGCCTTGCGCGAGGTTGAAATGCCCGCTGCCGAAGGCGATGTCGGCGACGATCAGCGGGATGAGGACGCCGAATACCGAAGCCGTCACGCCGTCGAAGAATTGCACGGCCACGAGAAGATAGGGATCGGTGACGGTAGCAAACAGCACGCCGCGGATGGCGAGCGCGGAAAAGCCGATCAGCAGTAGCGGCCGGCGGCCCCATTGCTGCGCCTTGCGGCCGACCGACGGCGAGGCCAGCGCGACGATCGCCTGCGGCAGGATGATGCAGGCCGCGATCAGCACCGGCGCCCACTGGCTCGAGCGCGTCGTCACGATGCCCGCCATCAAGGGCAGCATCGCGGCGTTGGCAAGCTGGAGCAGCAGCACGCTGCCTGCGAAGATGAGAAGCGGGCGCTGGCCCAACAGATGCAGGACGCTGGTGGCCTCGGGGTCCGGCTCGGGGCGGACGATGGCGCCATGGGCCTGCTCGGGGTCGATTTCGCGGTCGGATATCCGCGACAGCGCGATGATGGTCAGAATGACAAGCACGAAGGTGGCGAGAAACACCGAGCGGCTGGACAGGAAATAGCCGCAGGCGCCCATCAGTGCGGCGGCAAAGCCGTTGCCGAGCGAGGCGAACCGCGCATTGCGCCCGAGCCGTTCGCCGATCGCGGCAGGCCCGACCAGTCCGAGGCTGATCGCCGCAATCGCAGGTCCCAGCACGCAACTCGCCATCGCATGCAAGGTCGCGGCCGCCGCGACGACGGGAAAGATCGGCCAGGCCGCATAGGCGAGCGCCGCGACGCCGATGGCGCCGACCGCAAAGCCCGCGACCAGCCTTTCCCTGCGCGCGGCATCGATGATGGCGCCGCCGGGCATCTGGCCGATCAGCCCGACGATGCCGCCGATCGACAGCACGAGGCCGATCTCGACCTGGGTCCATTTCTGCGTCGTCAGGTAAACCGCGACGAACGGGCCAAAACCGGTCTGGACGTCGGCGAGGAAGAAGATGAACCAGTCGAGGCCGTGCTGGCTTTGCGACGAGGGATGCGGCTCAGGCGGCGGCCGCGCGGCCGGTCGTCCCGCCTCCCGCGGTCCATCGACCGGCGGTGCGCGCGGCGTGCCCTCGGCAAGATCCTGGTCGTATGGGTGCGGGCGCGCGAACAGCTGAAGTCTCCCGCGCTCAGTGATCGAATTGCAGCGGAGCCAGGCTGCCGGAGGCCCCGAGCGAGACGATTGGCGTGTCCTCCTTGTATTCCGGCGCCGCCTTGACCTGTTCCAGCGTCAGTTCGAGCGTGATGCTCTCCTTCTTGTTGGTGACCTGTCCGAAATGCAGCGCGCTCCAGTCGACCACGATCTTGCGGCTGCCGACCCCGAGGAAGCCGCCGAAATCGATCACGGCGGCGCGCACCGTGCCGGCGCGGTCGACGATCACGTCGACGATCCGGCCCATGTTCTCGCCGGCCGCGCTCTTGACGTCCCGTCCGAGAATGCCGCGTGCGTCATAGGCGCCGATCACCGTGACGGAAGGCGGCGGCGCGGGCTCCTTGGCGATATCCGTCGAGGTCTTGCCCGACGGGCCCGGCATGGGCGCCGTCGTTTCGTCGGTCGCGGCGAGTGCGCCGGTCGATACCGCGCCGCAGAACAGGATCGCTGCCATCATCTTGTTTCCCGGACGCATGTGAACTCCCGAGTTATTCTCGTTGATGGATATGTGACGGCCGCCGTCAGCGCGACAGCACGATCGAGACCTGAATCCGGCCGCGCGTCCGCATCATCTCGAGCGAGACGTCGTCGCCATGCCGGCGCAGCCTGAGATCGACGCTGGAATCGCCAAGCCGCAGATCGCGCAGGATCACTTCGTTCAGGAATTCCGGCAAACGCGGGTTATGCAGGCGTAT
>Ga0310811_10012201_pt1 | contig 11145 bp, 9 predicted proteins | sample YCmetagenome_FD_207642 | JGI IMG/M metagenome (GOLD analysis project Ga0310811, IMG submission 207642) | Soil microbial communities from experimental microcosm in Duke University, North Carolina, United States - YC | ecosystem: Engineered > Artificial ecosystem > Soil microcosm > Unclassified ... | reverse complement strand
AACCCGCAATTGATGACCAGCCGGTGCTGCTTCCATGACATTTCGAACGACAGGCAGCCGGCATGAGCTTCCTGGCTCACAGCGACCGGAGGAGCTTTTCCCGTATCCATCAGGAGCGCGGTCTGGCCGGCTTCGATGCGCTGATAGCCTGAGTGCGGAGCATTCGAGACGGGTGTCCCCCGCGCATCGTCATACGCCAGAACGGTGGCGAGCAGATCGACTGGTGTGGGCCCCATGCCGTTGAATTGCGCGAAATTCCCATCGCCATGCCGGAAAAAGCGCAGCATGGGCATGACTCGGTCGATGGCATTATTAAGCGCCTGCGGCGGCTGCAACTGGCGCGCGGAGAACAACTGCCGCAACGGCAACAGATCGGCCAGCAATTCAATCAGCGTGCCGGGATTCCGGCTGATGTGACCGCCATCCGGCAGAATTTGCGTGCGCAATTCATCGATCAGGCGGCGCACGTTTGAACGCAGGTATCCGGACTGGCCCTGCATACAAAGCGTCGCGTAGGTCAGGGCGATCACGGCCTGCAAGCGTGGCAGGCCATCGCGGGTTTCGTTGAGCGAGCGGCGCAAATAGCGCACCTGTCGCGACAGGCTCCGGATAAAGCGTCGATAAAAGCGCGCGTCGGCATCCTGTAGAATAAACGGTGCCTGGCTGAGCCAGCAGATTATGCGGCGCGAGAGAACGTCGGCGCGCCAGCCCGTCGTGTTCCATCCGCCCTGGATGTTGATCCACTCGTCAATCAGCGAACGCGCATTGGCGCGCGTGATCGCGGAGTCGGCCGCGCGCAGATGGCGCAGCCAGACAAAGCCGAGCAATGTCACCGCCCATTCGTCGGATGGCGGCGTCGTCTCAAAAGGCGACCGGCGGTCGCAGATGACGACCTTTCCGGCAAAGGCAAAGCGCCCGGAATAGATTTCGCTTGCGCGCGTGGCATCCGCGGTGCGCAGGTCCTGCGGTGCGATCACCAGCCTGTCGGTCTTGGTCGACGCAAAACGCCAGCGCAACAGCGGATGTGCTTTGATGCGGCCGAGCAGGCTACGGAAGGCGCGGCGCCCGATGAGCACGGAGAGGCTGGCTCGCTCCGCGACCGAAACCCGCATCATCAATCCGCTCGTCCCCTGGTGTGCGTACCGATCCCTAAGCGCGGCTGACACGATAGCGAAGGGTCGGTAAAGCGCCAATATCTCAATCCGCCCGCGGATTTACGCCGATTTCCGGGTGAGGCGAGCAGCATAGAAACCGTCGAGCCCGCCCCAGTGCGGATCCGAATCAGGCAGATGCATCGGCAGTGTGCGCAGGTCGCCATCGTTGGTGACAAATTCACGTCGGTCGAAAACGTCCTGCGGGGTGACAGGCGTTCGCGCCACGCGCGGATCGCGCGTGAGCAAGCCGGTGATCTGGTCCTCGCCTTCCTCCGGCTCCAGCGAGCAGACGCAATAAACGAGCGTGCCGCCGGGTTTGAGCATCTCCACAGCGCGATCGAGCAACCGCTGTTGTAATGATGTGAGCGCTGAAAGATCGGCTTCAGTCTTCAGCCAGGGCACATCGGGGTGGCGGCGGATTGTGCCTGTCGAAGAGCACGGCGCATCGAGCAGAATTGCATCGAACGGTTCCGCTTGCCATTCCAGTGCGTCGGCCGCAACGGTATCTACTTTGAGGCCAAGACGAGCGAAGTTCTCGCGCAGCCGGTTAAGCCGTGTGGGGGAACGATCAACCGCGGTGACGTTTGCGCCGGCCAGGGCCAGCTGCGCCGTTTTTCCACCCGGTGCCGCGCAGAGGTCGGCGACCCGTGCCCCGTGCAGATCGTCGAAAAGATTTACAGGCAGCGCAGCGGCGGCATCCTGTACCCACCATGCGCCCTCTGAGAAACCCGGAAGCAAGGAAATTGCGCCGTGTGCAGACGTTCGCACTGTTCCCGTTGGCAACACACGACCGCGGAGGCGTTCCGCCCAGGAGCCCGCGTTATCCTTCACCGTAATATCCAGCGCGGGCTCGTGTCCGATCGCCGTCGCGATGGCCCGCGCCGTGTCGCGGCCGTAGGTTTTGCTCCAGCGCTTGAGCAGCCAGTCCGGTGTGTCACGTGAAACGTCGCCGGATTGCGCGGCGGTGCCGACCTGCGTGACACGGCGCAAGACGGCGTTCACGAGACCCGCGTATCGCGCCGCGCGCCGATCGGCCTGGGCGAGGCGCACCGACAGGTCGACAGCCGCATGGTCGGGAACTTCGAGCCAAAGAATTTGCGCCGCCCCGAGCAGGAGGATGGTTTCGGCACGCGGTGCGTCGGTGGGGAACCCCTTTTCGAGGAACCCGCCGACCAGATGGCGAAGCGTGCCAAGACGACGCAAAACTGTCGCGGCTAACCGGCGCGTCAGCGCACGGTCGCGGTCTGCAAGCGATGCAAGGCCAGGGTGGGCATTTTTGCCGGAGAGCAGCTCATCGAGCGCGATGTGGCGCCGCAAAACGCCGTCGAGAATATCGGCGGCGATTCTTCGGGCGGCTAGGCCGGGGATTTCCGGCTGGGGCGAGTTGCGCGGGCGCACCATACCCCGATAGTTGCAGGTAAATTGTGTCGAGGTCGCGGACTTCTGCCAAAAAATTCACCCACACACAGGTTTGGCCGCGATCTACTGCTCGACCACCACCGGCGTGCCGACGTTTACAAGCCGGTAAAGCTGCTGGATATCGCTGTTGTACATGCGGATGCAGCCATATGAGACGAAGCCGCCGATCGAGGCGGGGCGGTTGGTGCCATGGATCGCGTACTCGCCGCCGCGCATGGTGAGAGCGGCCGCGCCCATCGGGTTGTTGGCAGCGCCGCCGGGAATAACCTCTGGCAGGTTCGGGTTTTCAGCGCGAATCATGTCCGGCGGCGACCAGGCCGGGCGCACATATTTGCCTTCGATTCTTGCGCTTCCCGACCAGGCCATCCCGGCGCGGCCAACGCCGACCGGAAAGCGGAGTGCGCGGCGGTCGTCAACGACGTAATAGAGCCGACGCTGGCCGGTTTTTACGACAATCGTCCCGGGCGCGTAACCGGAAAAGGCCACCATCTCGCGGGCGTGCGCACGCGAGATGCCGGATGATATCAGAACCAGCGCGGCCCCCACCCAGACCGCCAGATGCCTCAGCGTGTCGCGCATGCCTGAGCCGGCCTCATGCGCCAGCCTTTGCCGCCTTCTTGTTCTGCCGGTTATTGACAAGGTCGTCCACGACGGCGGGGTCGGCCAGCGTCGATGTGTCCCCGAGGTTGCCGTACTCGTCTTCGGCGATCTTGCGGAGAATTCGTCGCATGATCTTGCCGGAGCGCGTTTTCGGCAGACCGGGCGCGAACTGGATTAGGTCGGGCGATGCAATTGGCCCGATCTCCTTGCGCACCCATCCGACAAGCTCCTTGCGCAGGTCCTCGCTCGGTTTTTCGCCCGCCATCAAAGTGACATAGGCGTAGATGCCTTGACCCTTGATGTCGTGCGGGTAGCCGACAACTGCGGCTTCCGACACTTTCGGATGTGCGACCAGCGCGCTTTCGACTTCGGCGGTGCCGAGGCGATGACCGGCGACGTTGATAACGTCGTCGACGCGGCCGGTGATCCAGTAGTAGCCGTCCTCGTCGCGGCGGCAGCCGTCGCCGGTGAAATACTTTCCCGCGTAGGCCTTGAAGTACGTGTCGATGAAGCGCTGATGATCGCCGTAGACTGTGCGCATCTGGCCGGGCCACGAATCGACGATGCAAAGGTTGCCGCTGCCGGCTCCTTTTATTTCCTTTCCTTCGGCGTCGACGAGCTGGGGAATAACGCCAAAGAACGGGCGCGTTGCGGAGCCGGGCTTGAGCTTGGTCGCACCCGGAAGCGGCGTAATCAGGATGCCGCCTGTCTCGGTCTGCCACCAGGTATCGACGATCGGGCAGCGATCGTCGCCGACCACGTGGTAGTACCATTCCCACGCTTCCGGATTGATCGGCTCGCCAACCGTGCCGAGCAGACGAAGCGACTTGCGCGACGTTTTCTTGACGGGATCGTTGCCACCCTGCATCAGCGCTCGGATCGCGGTCGGCGCCGTGTAGATGATATTGACCTTGTGTTTGTCGCACACTTCCCAGAAGCGCGACGTGGTCGGATAGTTAGGCACGCCTTCAAACATCATCGAGATGGCGCCGTTCGAAAGCGGGCCGTACACGATGTAGCTATGGCCGGTTACCCAGCCGACGTCGGCGGTGCACCAGTAAATATCTCCTTCGTGATAATCGAACACATATTGGTGCGTCATCGACGTATAAATCAGATAGCCGGCGGTCGTGTGCAGCACGCCTTTCGGCTTTCCGGTCGAACCCGACGTATACAGAATGAATAACGGATCTTCCGCGTTCATTTCCTCACAAGGGCAGTCCGACGAAACGGTCTTTACGACATCGTCGTAGTACACGTCGCGGCCTGATTTCATGCTGACCGCTGCGTTGGTACGCTTGACGACGATGACCGACGTCACGCCTCCCGCCTTGTCGCAGGCCGCGTCGACATTGGCCTTCAATGGGATCTTGCGGCCGCCGCGGATTCCTTCGTCCGCTGTGACGACCACGGTTGACTTGCAATCCTCGATACGGCCGGCAATGGAATCGGGTGAGAAACCGCCGAACACGACCGAGTGAACGGCGCCGATGCGGGTGCAGGCAAGCATCGAGATCGCCGCTTCGGGAATCATCGGCATGTAGATTGTGACGCGGTCGCCCTTCTTGACGCCACGCGCCTTCAGCACGTTGGCGAAGCGGCAGACCTCGGCATGCAGCTGCTTATAGGTAAGTTTTTTATCGTCCTTCGGATCGTCGCCTTCCCAGAGGATGGCGGTCTGATCACCGCGTTTAGCCAGATGGCGGTCAACGCAGTTGTGGCAGACGTTGAGCGTACCGTCTTCAAACCACTTAATAGAAACGTTGTGCGGGTCGTAAGAAGTGTTCTTCACCTTGCTGAAAGGCTTGATCCAATCGACGCGCTTGGCGTGCTCGGCCCAGAAGCCGTTCGGGTCCTTGATCGAGCGGTCGTACATTTCCTTGTACTTGGCGTCGTCGACGAAAGCGCGCTTCCGCCATTCGGCCGGTACGTCGTAGACTTTATCGGACATCGGCACTCCTCCCGCCCGCCGTTGACGCCGCGGGCACCCGCTTATCTGTTGGCAGCATTATGCGACGGCGCCTTGATTTGGAACAAGGCGGACAAATTGCCACTTTGGTCGCGGATTTTGGCCCGATTCTTCTTAGGTCAGCGACCAAAGCCGCCCAGGATCGCCCCGATGATCAGCAACGCGCCAAGCCAGGCCACGCTGTCGATAACGGTCAACATGGCCTTGCGACTGGCGAATGCGTTGTTGGAGGCGATCGTGGTGACCACGAAGCCCAGCCAGCAGAGCGCTCCGGATATAAGCCCGGCGCGCACCGAGAACATGTTCAGGTGCACGAGGATGCCGTACAGCACCCAGGCCATGATGATCTCGGCGAGGAACACCAGGACAAAGGGCGTCGCCATTGCGACGGCCGATTTACCGGCCTGTTCTGCTTTGCACTGTTCGAGCGTCTTTCCCTGCGCGGCCATCCACCACTTGCCGAGGCCGGTATAGTAGACGCCGCCGAAGATCCATGCCGCGACGGCCGCAACGAGAATTGAAACAATATTGGCGTGGGTAAAGCTCATAAGGGACTCCATTCGTCATGCCCGGCATCCGCGCCTTGCCAGGAGCATTATGAAAAGAGGTCGACGGCCGGCACAAGCCCGGCAGCGCCGGTTAGGCCTTCAGTCCGCCCATCTTGCAGACCAGCTTCCATTCGGTCTCGGTCACCGGCTGCACCGACAGGCGTCCATATTTCACCAGCGCCATGCCCTTCAGTTTTGGCTCGGCTTTGATAGCCGCGAGCGTCACCGGCTTCGGCAACGGCTTGTCCGCCACGGTGGTAATGGCCACCCACGGTTCGCCTTTGGCGGCGGTCGGATCGGGAAACGATTCCCGGGTCACTTCGCCAATGCCGATGACCTGCTTCTCATCGCCCGTGTGGTAGAAGAAAAACTTGTCGCCTTTCTTCATTTCGCCGAGATGACGGCGAGCGGTGAAATTGCGAACGCCGGTCCAGGCCTCGCCTTTGGCTCCGCGCTTGACCTGATCATTCCAGGAATACTCTTCCGGTTCGGTCTTCAACAGCCAGTACGCCATATCATGATTCCGATTTCAGGGGTCTTGTCAGCAGCGACTCGATAGCCTCGTCGACACTCATTTTTCCCGCCAGCACCGCAGCGACGGCGCCCGAGATTGGCATGTCGACATTCTTTGCACGCGCCATGTCCGTCAGCACGGGCGCAGTGAATACGCCTTCGGCGAGCCTACCGTGCGCGGCAGTATCAGCCTTTTCGCCTTTCCCTAACGCGACGCCACAGGAGAAGTTGCGCGACTGCGGCGTCGAGCAGGTAAGAATCAGATCGCCGAGACCGGAAAGGCCCATCATGGTTTCCGTCTTGGCACCGTGAGCCTTGCCGAAACGCACAAGTTCAGCGAAGCCGCGCGTCGTCAGCGCGGCAGAAGCGCTGGCGCCAAGCCCACGCCCGGTGACGATGCCGGCGGCGATCGCAAGCACATTCTTCGTTGCGCCGCCAAGTTCGACCCCACGCACGTCGGTGGAATGATAGGGGCGGAACGCGCCGGCGTTGATCGCGTGTGCCAGGGCGACCGCCACCGCGGAATCGGCCGCAGCGATTGTGACGGCGGTTGGCAGCCCGCGCGCAACGTCGGCGGCGAAGCTTGGCCCGGACAGAATCCCCGGCACGGCCTTCGGCGCGCACTCCGCGATCACCTCGGTCATGAACTTGTGTGTGCCGTGCTCGATGCCCTTGGCGCAGGCAACCAGAGGAATTGCACCAGACAGTGATTTTGCTAGCGCGTTCACTACCGGGCGCATCGCCTGCGCGGGTATGACCAGTAAAATTGCTTCTGCGCTTGCGGTCTCGCCGAGGTCACGCGTCACCTTGATACCCTCTTCGAGCTTTACGCCGGGCAGGAACTTGCTTTCGCGCTTGGCTGACAGATGCTCGGCATTTTGGGTATCGAATTCCCACAGCGTGACTTCACGGCCTGCGCGAGCGCAGGTGAGGGCCAGTGCCGTTCCCCAGGCACCTCCACCAAGCACTGCGATGCGTTGGAAGCTCATGCTAGCGGCCCAGCCACGTGGTCATTTATATGCCGCCGTTCGGCGCCGTGCGCCCTCTGCGGCAGCGATTTCATCCAGCGGCCAGCGTGCTCGCGGCGCGACGTCGAGCGTGTCAGTAAGTCCGAGTGCCAGCCGTTCGCAACCGGCCCAGGCAATCATCGCGCCGTTGTCGGTGCACAGATCGAGCGGCGGCGCGACCAGAGTTGTGCCCACCTCGAAGGCCAACCGATTGAGCGTGCGGCGAATCGACTGATTGGCTGCGACACCGCCGGCCGCAACCAGCGCGGTCGGCGTGCCAAATCGCGTGCGAAACAGCCTCAGGCCCGCGCGCAGGCGATCGAACACGACATCGACAATCGCTTGTTGAAATCCGGCGCAAAGATCGGCCACGTCCTGATCGCTGAGCGGCGCGATCTTCTCGGCCTCCAGGCGCAATGCGGTCTTCAGGCCGGACAGGGAGAAATCGGGCTCCTTACGGCCGAGCATGGGACGCGGCAGTTCGAAGCGTGCCGAGTTGCCGCGCAGGGCTTCTCTTTCGACTTCTGGTCCGCCCGGATAGCCAAGGCCGAGCAATTTTGCGGTCTTGTCGAAGGCCTCGCCGATGGCGTCGTCCTGCGTGGTGCCGAGGCGCACGTAATCCCCGACGCCGCGTACGGCAAGGATCTGCGTGTGACCACCCGAAGCAAGGAACAGGCAATATGGAAACGGCGTATTGTCGGTCAGCCGTGCGGTCAGCGCATGCGCTTCAAGATGATTGACCGCGATCAGCGGCCTGTTTTTCACGAGCGCAATCGCTTTCGCCGTTGTCAGCCCGACGATGACCCCGCCGATCAACCCAGGACCGCCGGCGGCAGCGATCGCATCAATGGCGTCGAAACTGCAGTTGGCCTGCGCCATGGCCTTGCCGATGATGCCGTCCAGCGTCTCTACGTGGGCGCGCGCGGCGATCTCGGGCACAACGCCGCCAAAGGCCGCGTGTTCGCGCACCTGCGAGAGGATTACGCTGGATAGGATCTTGCCGCGGCCATCCTCGAAACGCTCGACAACTGCCGCCGCGGTCTCGTCGCAGGTCGTTTCAATTCCGAGGACGATCATGATTCCTCATCTGAATCTACTGCTTCCAGGAAGGCGAGGTGACGGCAGCTTAAATAATAGCTAGTCCTGACGACAGGGCCGCCCCCCAAGTTCCGGCCTAGCATTGCGAGGTTATATGGCGCAATCCAAAGCGTCCTTGCGTATTGGCACGCGCGGGAGTCCGCTTGCGCTGGTGCAGGCACGCATGGTCCGCGCGCGCCTTGCGGCGGCGGCGGGGCTTGAGGAAGACGCGATCGAGCTCATCGTCATCCGGACCACCGGCGATACGATTCAGGATCGAACACTGGCGGAGGAGGGCGGCAAAGGATTGTTCACCAAGGAGATCGAGGAGGCGCTGCTCGATGGGCGCGTGGACGTCGCGGTGCACTCGGCGAAAGACATGCCGACCGTACTGCCCGGCGGACTTTTACTCGCGGCGTGCCTCGAGCGTGAAGACCCGCGCGACGTCTTCATCAGCCGCAAGGCGCGTTCTCTTTCCGACCTGGCGCGTGGCGCAAGTCTCGGCACGGCCTCGCTGCGCCGACAGGCTATCACCATGCGTGCACGTCCCGACCTGCGTGTCCTGTCGCTGCGAGGCAATGTCGAAACGCGGCTGCGCAAGCTCGACGCTGGTGAAGTCGATGCGACCATACTCGCGCTTGCCGGATTGAAGCGTCTTGGTCTTTCCGATCGTGCCACCGTTGTTATGAACACGGATGAATTTCTGCCGGCGGCGGGGCAAGGCGCGATTGCTATTGAAACACGCGAGGAAAACAAAGTCGTGCGCGATATTCTTACGCGCCTTGATCACGGCGACACGTCGGTCGCCATCGCGTGCGAACGTGCATTTCTCGGGGCGCTTGACGGATCGTGCAAGACTCCGATCGCCGGTCATGCGACGGTGTCCGGTGATGCCGTGCAGTTTCGCGGATTAATCGCGCGTCCGGACGGAAGCGCTGCGCATGACATCACCGGTACCGGCAGGCGCAAGGATGCCGCCAATATCGGCGATGAGGCCGGACGTGAGCTCAAACACCGCGCCGGCCCCGGATTCTTCGATTGAACGATGCGCGTCGCCGTCACCCGTCCACAAGTCGATGGTGAGCGCACTGCAGCCGCGCTGGAAGCGCTCGGACACGAAGTGCTGGTCGCACCGCTGATGCGGATTGAGCCAGTCGCAGCGGATCTCGCCGGCACCTGGAGTGCAATTGTGATAACGAGCGCGAATGCGATGCACGCGACCGCTTTCGCCGACAAGAGGCTACCGGTGTTTGCTGTCGGTGATCGGAGTGCGGAAGCAGCACAGCAGGCGGGATTTACCGAGGTGATCTCCGCGAACGGAGATATCAAAGATCTCGTACGGTTGGTGGTCTCTCATTCCGCGGGCGCGAAGGCTCCCTTGCTCTATCTGGCAGGCGAGGATCGCTCCGACGATCTTGTGGCACGACTGGCGACACAGGGCATCACGGCCGAGATGAAGGTCGTCTATCGAACTGTTGCGGAGGCCTTTCCGCCGGTCCTGGCCGCAGCACTTGAATCCGGCGACGTCGATGCCGTTTTGCATTTTTCCCGCCGCAGCGCTGAACTATTTGTGGCGGGAGCGAGATCCGCGGGCGTGGCCGATCCGGCCCTGGACGTGCGACACCTTTGCCTGTCGGCACAAGTGGCGGAGCCGCTCGCCGGCGCGGGCCGTATCGCCGTCGCTGCCAGGCCTGAAGAAGCTGCCTTGCTTGCGCTTTTGCGGGCTTGATCGGCTCGGATTATTGGCGTGCGAACGGCATTTGCGTTATTTCCTGAATGCGGGGTTGAGCCGATTCGTTGAAGGAAGCGCGCATGTCCGACAAGCGCACAACACCGGACCCTGCCGAGGGCGCTCGCCGCCGCAAACGGCCTGCTCCGACCATTGACCTGACGGCAACCGATGTTTCGACGGCTTCTCCGGAAGAAGAGGTACCCGAGGCGGGGCCGCCGCGTGCTGAGCAACCGTCCGGGGAGGCGTCACAGTCCGAGAGCCGCGACGACACCAAGCAACAGAATTGGTCCGCCGTGCGCCAGATAATTTTTGCGGGGCTTGGCGGCGCGGCGATCCTCGCAGTTGTATTCGTCGGGGTCTGGCTTGCGGGACTTGTGCCTGCGCGCTACGCCGGTCCTGCCGATGGGGGGTCTGCTTCGGTCGCGGCGCTCAACGACCGTCTGGCAAAAATCGAATCCTCCATTGCAAAAACTCCGGCGGGCGATCCGGGTGTTTCGGAACGGCTGTCGGCGGCCGACAATGCCGTGAAATCGCTCGGCATTGCACTGACGGCACTCAACAAGCGCAATGATGAGGTTGCCGCGCGAGCTGAAGCAGCCGACAAGGCCATCACGGAACTGCGCGACAGCGTACAGGGGCTGAGCAGGACTACGTTGGGCACCCTGTCCGCGGCCGACGTCGAGGCTCTGCAAAAGCGTCTGGCGACGCTTGAGCAGGCGGTGAGAAGCACGACCGGAGACAAAGCGGCGCGGCTTGCGCTGACAGCTGCTGCGCTGCGCGATGCAGTTATCCGTGGCGTGCCATTCACCGCGGAACTCGAGGAGGCACGGGCTCTCGGTGCGGATGAAAAGCATTTGGCGCCGCTTGCTTCTTTTGCCGCGAGCGGGGTACCCAGCGCGGCAACTCTGGCCCAGGAATTGCGCGTGTTGATTCCGGCTCTGGCCAAGGCGTCGGGCGCACAGTCACCCGGGGGCGACTTTCTGGACCGGCTGCAAGCCAACGCCAGCAAGCTCGTTCGTATTCGACCGGTAGGTACGCCCATGGGCGATGACGCCTCGGCCGTGCTGGCGCGAATCGAGGTTGAGACGGCGCATGCCGACATCGATGGCGCTCTGGTCGATCTGGG
>Ga0310811_10012199_pt1 | contig 11146 bp, 8 predicted proteins | sample YCmetagenome_FD_207642 | JGI IMG/M metagenome (GOLD analysis project Ga0310811, IMG submission 207642) | Soil microbial communities from experimental microcosm in Duke University, North Carolina, United States - YC | ecosystem: Engineered > Artificial ecosystem > Soil microcosm > Unclassified ... | reverse complement strand
CATGCAGACAGTGAGCGACGTTCCGGTGGGCCTATTTCTTTCGGGAGGCATCGACTCCAGTTGTCTGGCCGGCATTCTGAGCCGGGCGGGGATCCGGCCCAATACGTTTTCCCTTATTTTTCGCGAGGCGGAATACAACGAGGCAGAATATTCCCGCGCTGCGGCCCGTGCGTTTGGCACCCAACACCAGGAGATCATGGTGTCACGGGGCGATGCGCTCGATGCCATCCCCTATGCGCTGCGGGCCATGGATCAGCCCACGATCGATGGTCTCAATACCTATCTGATTGCGCGGCAGACACGCGCCGCCGGAATCAAAGTTGCACTCTCTGGCCTGGGTGGGGACGAGTTGTTCGCCGGCTACTCCAGTTTTTGCGACGTTCCCCGCATGGAGCGGTTTGACCGATTCTGGGGACGTTGGCCTGCCATCCTGCGGCGCCCCCTGGCGCGCATATTCTCCTCGCTGGCTACGGATACCGACCAGAACCGGAAAATCGCCGCAATGGGAGAAGGGGCCATTCATCCCTACTTCCTTGTGCGCGCGCTCTTCACTCCCGGGCAGCGTAGTTCGCTGCTCGCGTCCATCGATGAAGCGGCGCTGGCGCGGGCGAATGCTCCCTTGCAGGAAAGCCTGCGGCACGCTCGTGAACTCGACCCCATCAACCGCGTCTCGTATCTGGAGGCGCGTTGCTACATGCTGAACACTTTGCTGAGAGACTCCGACGTAATGAGCATGGCCCACGGGCTCGAGCTGAGAGTGCCCCTCATCGATCATCCGCTTGCGGACAAGCTGATGGCCCTGCCCGGTGCCTGGAAACTGGACGACAAGATGCCGAAGCCGCTGCTGGTCGGGGCATTGAAGGGAGCGTTGCCGGACGAGATTGTTGACCGCAAGAAGCAGGGCTTCACTCTTCCGTTTGAACGCTGGCTGCGGGAGAATTTGCGGCCGGAAGCGGAAGCGGCCGTGCAGAATATTGGCCGCGGGCCGCTCGGACCGTTGCTGAACCAGGAGTCCGTTATGCAGGTTTGGGATGATTTCCTGAATCAGCGGACTTCATGGTCTCGCGTGTGGTCGCTTTATGTGCTGCAGCGGTGGTGTGAAGTGAATTCGGTGACGGCGTAGGGGTCAGACCTCGGACCCCGGACGTCGGACCTCGGGCGTCAGGTCTCGGACCTCAGACCTTGGGCTTTACCCTCTTAGATTGAGCCCGGACCTCAAGGCGTTGAGTTGCCTGCGGCGTTATTCAGAATGGACTTGCCGAGGTCCGACGTCCGAGGTCCGAAGCCGGACGGTCGTTCCATGTAAGATGTTCCCAGCGTTCCATGCCATGCAGGAACTAGAGGAACCCCGGCAGATACAGGCCGCCGCTCCGGCGGTGTTGCTTCCGGTGAGCGTGATTGTTCCGGTGCGAAATGAGGCCCACAACCTTTCGCGCTGCCTGGAATCGCTGCGCGGGGTGGGGGAGGTTTACGTCGTCGATTCCGCAAGCAGCGACGGCACCGCGGAGATCGCACGCTCCTTCGGCGCCAAGGTGGTGCAGTTTCACTACGCCGGGGGCTGGCCCAAGAAGCGTCAGTGGGCGATGGATACGCTGCCTCTCGCTTACGATTGGGTCTTTCTCGTGGATGCCGACGAGGCCCTGACTCCTGAGCTGGCTGCGGAAATGCGGCAGGCCATTCAGGATGCCCGCATCGACGGCTACTACATCGGTCTGCAAGTAGTTTTCCTGGGCCGGGTTTTGCGCCACGGTGGCGCCGGGTTTTATAAGCTCTCGCTCTTTCGCCGCGGCAAGGGCCGGTTCGAGTGCCGCCTAAAGGACCAGGACGCCTCGATGGCGGACATGGAAGTGCACGAGCACGTGATCGTGGAAGGCAAAAGCGCAAAGCTGAAACATGCTTTGCGGCATCACAACGTGGAGTCCATCTCGCGTTACATTCAAAAGCATGACGAATACTCCAACTGGGACGCGCGAGTGTGGCTTGAAGGTGAAGCGAACTCCGCTGACCTGCCGCCATCTTTGTCCGGAAATCAGGCGCAGCGGCGGCGCTGGCTGCGCAAGCGGCTGTTCGCTCTTCCCGGATCATCGCTGCTGCTGTTTATCTACCGGTATTTCTTTCGCCTGGGATTCCTGGATGGCGTGCCCGGCCTGATCTACTGCGGCTTTCAGGGTGTCCAATTTCTTCACATCAAAGCCAAGATTTACGAGTTGCGCAGCAGGAAGGATTGACGTCGGCTCATGTGCGGAATTAGCGGCCTGGCCAATTGCGGAGATCACGAGACCCTGGCGCGCATGACGTCGATCCAGGCCCACCGCGGTCCCGACGACTCCGGACTGTGGGAGCAATGTTTTCCGGACGGCTCATATTTCGCTCTTGGCAGCCGCCGGCTTGCCATCCTCGATCTTTCTCCCGACGGCCACATGCCGATGTGTAACCCGCAGCGCACGCTGTGGATCACTTACAACGGCGAAGTTTACAACTTCCGCGAATTGCGCCGGGAGTTGCGCGCCCAGGGGCACCAGTTCGTCTCTGAAAGCGACACGGAGGTTGTGCTGCACCTTTACGAGGCTGAGGGGCCGGATTGCGTCAAGCGGCTGAACGGAATGTTCGCTTTTGCCATTTGCGATCTCCGCTCCAGCAGACCTGCGCTGTTCATGGCGCGGGATCATTTTGGAGTGAAGCCATTTTATTATGCGCACCACGGCAACCGGTTCGCCTTCGCTTCGGAGATCAAGGCGTTGTTGCAAGTGCCCGGCATTGAGGCCGAACTGGATCCCGAATCCCTGCACCAGTATCTGACTTTTTTGTGGGTGCCCGATCCCGCGACGATGTTCCGCGGAATTTTAAAACTGCCGGCGGGCCACTACGCAGTTTTCCGGGATGGTCAACTCGATCTGACGAAATACTGGGACCTGACATTTCCTCCCGCGGATGCGACCTACACCCAGCGGGAAGACGAACTTGCGGAAGAAATTCGGGAGCGTTTCCGGCGTTCGGTGGAAGGCCAGATGGTCAGCGATGTCCCGATCGGCGCCTTTCTGAGCGCGGGTCTGGATTCCTCCAGCATCGTCGCTATGATGGCGCGGGCGCGGCGGCAGCCGGTGCGCACTTACACCATCACATTTCCGCCCAAATATCGGGTTGGTGAAAACGCGCTGGACGATCCCGAAGTAGCCACCCGGCTGGCACGAAGTCTGGGCTGCGAAAACCAGCGCATCGTGGTGGAGCCGGACGTGGCTGATCTGCTGCCTCGCCTCACCTGGCACATGGACGAGCCCACCGCCGATCCCGCTATCATTCCGGCGTACCTGGTCTGCCGCGAGGCGCGCAAACAGGCCACTGTGCTCCTCTCAGGAGTCGGGGGCGACGAGCTTTTCGCCGGCTATCGCAAGCACTCGGCGCACTACTGGGCGGAAGCCTACCAGCGTGTGCCCGCGAGCGTGCGCCGCCTGCTTGCTGGAGCGGTCGCGGGCCTTCCCAGCCTGCGAGGCACGGCAGCAAAAGGCAGGTTGCGGCTGCTCAAGAAAATGACCCGCAGCGCCTCGCTCTCGCCGGTGGAACGCTTCGTGATGAACTGCACCTATCTGGATTCCGGGCAGAAGGATTTGCTTTATGCGCCGGCCTGGGGGAGGGAAATTCTCGGCTCAGATCCGGCGGTCCGGCACCGTGAAAGCTTCGCCCAGGTGGAGGGCTCGGATTTCCTGAACCAGATGCTTTATCTCGACACCAAGATTTTCATGACCAGCCTGAATCTTACCTACAACGACAAGATGAGTATGGCGTCGTCGGTGGAGGTGCGGGTACCGTTCCTGGACCGCCAGTTGGCGGAGTTCGTGGCCTGGAATGTTCCGCCTAAGCTGAAGCTCAAGGGATTTTTTCGGCCCACCACAAAATATATTTTCCGTCAGGCCATGAAAGATATTTTGCCGCGTGAGGTGCTGGCGCAACCGAAAGCGGGCTTTGCGGCGCCGATCGACTACTGGCTGGCCCATGATTTGAAAGAAATGACGGATGATCTGCTTTCCGAGTCGCGGATTCGCCGCCGCGGGCTGTTCCAGCCCGAAGCCGTCCGCGGGTTGGTGGAGCAGCATCGCCGAGGCAGCCAGGATTGGTCCATGCAAATTTGGCAATTCCTCACGCTTGAACTGTGGATGCAGGCCTTCCTCGACGGCAGCGCGGCCACGACGAGCGAGCTGCCCGGTCGCGCCATTGCGTGACTTCAACTATGTTCCTCTGCCTTGGCGTCCTTTGCGCCTTCTTTTGGGTCCTTCGCGGTTAGGAGTTGACTTCGACTGAATCGTAACCAAATCTCAAACCGCAAAGGGCGCAAAGAAAGGCCGCAAAAGGCGCAAAGCAACCCGGTTGAACAGGGCTTCGATTTGGCGGCTCTTTCCCGGAGTCGTGCTATAGTTCGGAAAACCAGCACAATTATGTTTCCTATGTCGGTCGCGGCTCGTCTTAACTACTACCGTCGCGTTTCCAGCGCATATTTATTGCCGGGGAAGAGCCAACTCACTTTCTGGCACGACCAGCCGCAGGTGAATCCGGGAGCCTCAGTCGGTCAGCTCGGGGAATACTACATGCCCTTCTTCGAGAAGGCGGATTACGCTGGACCATACGATGCCGATGGAATTCCGCTGCTCAACTATCACGGCAATATTGGCCTGCAATACAACCCGATTGCGGTCTCGCAGTGGGGACTGGGAAACTTCAATTTTTTTCTTCGCGGCAAGGACACGGAGCGCAAGAGAAAGTCGGTGGCCGCGGCCGATTGGCTGGTGAAGCATCTGGAGCCGAACTCTTTCGGTGTTCCCGTCTGGAACCACATGTTCGACTGGGAGTATCGGACCCCGTTGAAAGCGCCGTGGTATTCCGGGCTGGCTCAGGGACAGGGAATTTCCCTGCTGGTGCGGACGGCGAGGGAAACCGGCAAGCCGGAATATCTCGAAGCCGCCAGCCGCGCGTTTGACAGCTTTTCGAAGTCAACTCAGGAGGGGGGAGTCGTTTTCACCGACGAACGCGGCGACGTCTGGTTCGAGGAGTACATCGTGTCGCCGCCCACCCATATCCTGAACGGCTTCATCTGGGCGGCATGGGGCGTGTATGACTTCTTTCTGGCCACGGGAGAGAAATCGGCGGAACAATTGTTCACCCGGGCGGTCAATACCCTGAGGCGGAATCTCGACGGCTACGATCTCGGGTTCTGGTCGCTTTACGAGCAGTCGGGCACGCGTCTCCCCATGGTTGCGAGTCCCTTCTATCACCAGCTGCACGTGGCACAGCTGCGCATCATGTCCCGGTTGACGGGCGATGAATTGTTTTCCCGGTACGCCGATCGTTGGGAGACCTACGCCCGCAGCCGGACCAAGCGGACCCGGGCCTTGTGTTACAAGGGCGCATTCAAGCTTTGCTATTACTGAGAAGCTGAGTAAAGCAAAGCCTTAACCGCAAAGGACGCAAAGAATTCGCAAAGGGCGCAAAGAGAAGATCTCGGAGAGATAGTGAAGATTCTTTACGTCTCACAATATTTTCCGCCGGAGATGGGAGCGCCTGCCGCCCGCGTGGCAGAGCTGTCGCGCTACTGGGCGGAAGAGCGCCACGAAGTCACAGTGCTGACCGGGTTTCCCAATCATCCCACGGGCAAAGTACCGGCGGAATACCGCCGCAAGATGCGCAGACTGGTGGCGCGGGAAGAAGTCAACGGAGTGGATGTCGTCCGCACCTGGCTGCTGCCCTTTCCCAACCGCAGGACGCACGAGCGCATGTTGAATTACAGCTCGTTTTGCTTCTCGGCGGCCGGCACCGGAATGTTCACGGAGCGTCCCGACGTGGTCATCGCCAGCTCTCCGCAGTTGCTGGTCGGACTGTCGGGGTGGTGGCTGGCGCGCTGCAAGCGGTCACGCTTTATCTTCGAGGTCAGAGATCTGTGGCCGGAGTCGCTGGCTGCCGTGGGCGTGGGGACGGCGGATTCACTCGTGTATCGATCCCTGGCCCGGATTGCCGCATTCCTGTACCGCAATTCCGAGCATATTGTCGTCGTCACTCCTGCCTTCAAGGAATATCTGGTGGAGCGCATGCGGGTCAGGCCGGAGAAGATTTCCGTGATCGAGAACGGAGTTGAGGCGGAGCTATTTACTCCGAAGGCGGAGGGCGATCTGCGGTCCAGGCTGGGGGCTGAGGGAAAGTTTATCGTGTCCTATATTGGAACCATGGGCAACGCCCATGGACTGCAGACCATGGTCGAGGCTGCGGCGCAACTGCAAAACACGGCGCCTGAAATCCTGTTCCTGCTGGTGGGTGAAGGGGCGGAGAAGGAGCAACTGATGTCTCTGGTTCGCTCCCGCGGCCTCACCAACCTGCGCTTTGTGGATCAGCAATCGCGGCAGAAGATACCTGCCTATATTTGCACGTCCGATGTTTGCGTGGTGTTACTCAAGAAGTCGGAGATATTCAAGACCGTCATTCCCAGCAAGATGCTGGAGTTTATGTCCTGCGGCCGCCCGGTGATTCTCGGGGTCGAGGGTCAGGCGCGCCAGATTCTTGAGGAGGCGCAGGCAGGAACCTGCATCGAGCCGGAAAATTCCTCGCAGCTGGCGGAGGCGGTATTACACCTCGCCGGGGATGCGCAACTGCGGGAAACCCTGGGTCGCAATGGACGTCGCCATGTTTTGCAGCGCTTTTCCCGTCGCCACACCGCCATGGCGTATCTCGACGTGCTGCGGGAACTGCTGGGAGAGGAGAAGCGGCGCGCCATCGCTGCCTAACCAGCGGCGGACCCAACTACAGTCCCAAAGCTGGATGAGAAGCTTGTTTAGAGCGATTTACTACTGAATCGCAACGATGGATGCCGCGCTCGCAGCCTGCAAGGCGAGGTCAACGGAACGGGTCATGACCACCTTGCTCATGCTGCTGGGGACGAACAGGATGTCCTCCGCCTTCAAGGGAATGTCCGGGAGCTTGGCTTGCAGCATCTTTTTCAACTCGATCGGTGTTTCTGTCATGCCGTTCGGCCCTTTGCGAAGGATCCTGACGCCGTTCATCTTAGCCAGTCGAGTGGTTCCTCCTGCCAGGGCGATTGCTTTTAATACTGTCAGATTGTCGCTGTTCATCAGAAATCCGCTGGGCCGGCCTACTTCTCCCACTACGTACACCAGATCGGCTTTGTGCACGAGGATGGTATCGCCCGGAGAGACTGCGATGTTGCTGGCGGGGTTGTCGGTGAGCTTCCGGTTCAAGGGCACGGTCACCGGCTTGTCAGACTGGTTACGGTGGGTCACGGTAATGCTTTGCCCCGCCGAGGCCGTAAAGCCGCCCGCCGCCGAAACGACGTCGAGCAACCGCGGTTCGCCAATGATGGGGTACACGCCGGGTCGGGCAACTTCGCCCAGCAGGCTCGCGCCCTGTGAAACCGATTGATCGACATTCAAAGTGACATGCGGATTTTTTACGAATCCACCGTCCGACAAGCGCTTTTCGATCAGGGCTTGGGCTTCTGCGACCGTGAGGCCAGCCAAATGGACGTAGTCGATCAGCGGCAGGTACACGTCGCCGTTGTTGCCCAGGCGGCTCTTCGTGTTCAGTTCCGGCACGTTGTAAACGCTGATGTCGAGCAGGTCCCCGGTGCCCAGCCGCGAGTCAGGAGCGCTTTCATCCACCGCCGGAGATGCTTCAGGTTGTGAGGGTGCGGGCACAGCCGCGGGAAAAACCGGCTCGACCGGCTTCTGGGCGGGCGTGGGGAGTTGACCCTGCGCCGCTGCACTCACGCTCAAAAGCGCCGTCAGAAAAAGCACGGCTAGAGAATGCGGCAGCCGCGCCGGAATCCTGGAAAGGGACGACATCTCTGGACCTCTGGGCATGGTGACGAGAACAAAAGTCTAGCACAGGCGGGAGCGAAGGTTTCCCGTTAACTTCACGGTGACCACCGGCCCCGGCTGTCTGGCGGAGCAGGGGCCGGCTCATTTCACTCTACGACCGATGGTTAACTTTTTCCACAATCAATCCCAAATTGGTGATTGCGGGACAAATTTCGGGGCGCTATAGTGCGAAGCAAGCAGCCATCAAAGACCAAGAATCCTGCTTCAGCGCGACTGCCCTCAGCTGTGTGTGGTTGTGTACCGGAATGGATGGCACTGGTTGAGGCGGAAACCGTTTGAGATTGCAGGCACGGGGCTCTGAGTTCGGGGCCACGACTCTGAGAATCTGCATCCAGCTAACTGGCCGAGGACAAATAGTTGACGCTCTTCTACCTGGGAATGTTCGGGACCTCGGTGTTGGCTTCGTTTGCCCTGACCCGGTTCATACGCAATTTGGCAACGGCCCGTGGCTGGGTAGCGGGTCCTGGTCTGGAGCGACACTTGCACAACCGGCCGCTGCCGCGCCTGGGCGGGGTCGCTATCTTCCTCACATTTTTGTTGAGCTGCGCCATCGCGTGGCTGGTCGGCTGGTGGCACCCGCGACTGAATTTCTGGTTTTCCTCCAGCGCGCTGCTTACTATCCTGCTGCCTGGTTCCCTGGTTTTTCTACTGGGCTTGTACGACGACCTGCATCCCGTGGGTCCGTACTTCAAATTCACGGTGCAGGTGCTGGCCGGCGTCATGTTGTTTGCGGGCGGGCTGCGTATCCTGGACCTGCCGGTCTTGTTCAGCGGACACCATCTTCCCTGGTTTGTGGGCCTTCCGCTCACCATTTTATGGGTCCTGGGAGTCACCAACGCCTTTAACCTGATTGACGGTCTGGACGGACTGGCGGCTGGCTCGGCGCTCTTCTCGACGCTGGTCGTCTTCGTGGTCGCGCTGGTGAGCCACAGCTATTTTGTGTCGGTGATGACACTGGTACTGGCGGGCGCCATTGTCGGTTTCCTGCGGTTCAACTTTAATCCGGCCACTATTTTTTTGGGGGATTGCGGAAGTTTATTCGTCGGCTTCATGCTCAGTGCGCTGGCGCTGCAAGGCATGCAGAAGTCACCCACCATCGTGGCCGTCGCCATTCCCGTGGTCTCGTTCGGCCTTCCCATACTGGAAACGACTCTTTCCGTGGTGCGCCGCCTCATCGGCGGACGGCCGGTTTTTACCGGGGACCGCGAACACATCCATCACAAACTTCTGCAACGAGGATTGTCGCAGCGCCAGGTGGTGACCATCCTCTACCTGGTATCGGCTGCCTTTGCCATGCTCAGCCTGTTCATGCTCTGGCCCACCGGAAGCACTGTGGGCCTGGTGCTGGCAGTGTTGGGTATTGGAATCTGGATCGGAGTGCAGCACCTCAACTATCTGGAATTCGGAGAGCTGCGCCGGGTGGCCCATCGCTCGCTGGAGCAGCGGCTTATTTTCATCAACAATCTTGCCATTCGCAGGGCGGCCGAGGAACTTAAAGTGGCCTCCGACTTCGAGCAGCTCTGCCGCGTCCTCGAAGCCGCCTTCAGCAGCAATGATTTTGATGCCTTCGAGTTGCGCCTGCGGCCGCCGGACGAACCTGCCGAGATTCGTGACTTGCAGATTGTTCCTGCCGGCGAGCCTCATTTTCACTGGAAAAAGCGCGGCAGCCGCTTCAGCGCGAATGTGGTTCCAGGATGGAGTCTGACGCTCGATCTGGTGGCCACCACCAACCGCCGCCGAGGCTTGCTCACCGTGTACCGGCTCTATGACGGGCGCGATCTACAACTCGACATGAACCTGCTGACTTCCATCCTTCCCGTCGCCCTGGCTGACGCCCTGGACCGCGTGCAGCGTCACGCGGTCGAAATCAAGGTTCCGGCTCAGGAAGCCGCGGCGGCGCGAGCCAGTTAGCTGCAAGTCCCTACTCCTAGCTTCTGCCTCCTGGCTGCGAAAGCCCATAGGGAGTTTTTTGAGAGCGAATTCTATGGCCCCAGCCATCTTCGGAAATCATCGGCGAGTTACGTCCCGACGTTGAACAAGGAAGGACTTTCACAGCGGTTCATCTTGGAAAGAATGAAAGGAGACGCTTCGCTCGAAGCAATCGCAAAAGAGCTCAAAGCAAAGGTTCCGCGAAGGTTCCCAACTCTTCAAGAGAGTTTGAATTATGTGGCGAACCTGTCAAAACGATTTAGCCGTTGAGCGCCTCCAGACTGGTCGCCCGTTTGACAAGGCGGTGTCCGGCATCCTTGTTTCGCTGGAAAAGACGAACCGGCTGCGCTGGCCTACGAGGTGTTAGCGAGCTTGTTAATGCAGGGTCGGAGGTACCGCATGATGTGCCTGCCGAAATCAGACGACTACACTCGGCGTTCCGAAACCGATCGATTTTTGTCCGCAAACGAATCGGAAGAGGAATCCGGATCGGCATTGTTGGGTCTCGTTTTGAGAAGGACCTTACGAAGTGATCGACGCACATGGCTGTTCCTAAATTGCATAGTCTCAACGCAACAGGTGCAGCTTTTCATGGCATCTGGCGCAGAGGGTGATCAGGTTTAGATCGTCATCCGAGCCCTGCTGACTGCGGAATCTCTTGTGGTGGACCTGAAGGTTTTGCCGGGAACCGCAGACTTGGCACCTCCAGCCGTCGCGGCGCAATACTTGTTTTCGGAGCCTTTCGTAAACTTCGGCTTTCAGTCTAAGCCTAGGCTGTTTGAGCCGGATTCGGTTCACGATGCCTTCTCAGCCACTTCGTGCAGGAATGCCTGTCGCTGCTCGCCGGGAAGAAATCTGAAAAATCGTGACATGGACTGGAGGAGCACCGTTGGATCCTCATCTTCAAGGCTCGCTCCCGCCAGGAAGTCCGCGCAGATCATCTCCAGGCAGTAGCCTCGAGACTTGTCGGTTCCCAGCAGCAAAGCCGCGGTCTCGATCGCCTGCTCGACCACCGGAATCTGGGCCTTGTACAACTTGAAGTAGATAATTTCCCATGGTTCCGATTCCCTCCCGGTTAATTCCTTCTCCACCTCCTGCTTGAACTGATCCTTTGGCAATGAGCGCGCTTTGTGCAGCCAGGTTGCACAATCGAACTCCTGCCCATCCCTCCTGGCGACTTTCGCCAACTCCAGCCCCTTCGTCCATCCCACCTCCTTCAGTTCCTTTCTGGCCTGTGGTGGCAGATGTTCATGGATCGACATGAGGTAGTACGCCTTTCGCCTAGACTCCGGAAACCGTCTCGCCAGAAACTCATCGAAGGACTTCTGTTTCTCCAGCCGCCA
>Ga0310811_10012197_pt1 | contig 11146 bp, 9 predicted proteins | sample YCmetagenome_FD_207642 | JGI IMG/M metagenome (GOLD analysis project Ga0310811, IMG submission 207642) | Soil microbial communities from experimental microcosm in Duke University, North Carolina, United States - YC | ecosystem: Engineered > Artificial ecosystem > Soil microcosm > Unclassified ... | reverse complement strand
CGAGCTCCTTCGACGAAACCGCGAACATCAGCACCGAAATGCCGGGCCGGCCGTCGGGCGTGTCGGCCGCCGCGAGGTCGTGTTCGATGCCCGCCTCGCAGCCGCAATCGATCACCGAGGTCGCGAAACCGGTCAGCGATTGCGCAGCCGCGCGTGCCCATGCCGCGGTATGGGCGGTGATCACGAGGCGCGTCGCCTTCATCGGGAAGGCTTCTGCGAAGGTGTCGTCGATCAGGGTCTGGTTGATCTGCATCGTCGGCGGCTCGCGTGCTCAGGACGGATTTCCAGCGGGCCGCACGGCGGCGGGTGCTGCCGGTGCTGCCCGCGCGGTGCCGTGCGCGAAGCATTCGACCGGCAGCAGCCGGCCGCCGCGGCAGCATGCGCAAATCTCGTCGTCGCTGATCGCCGCGTGCGCGAAGCCGCCGACCAGATTCGCATCGGTATAGGCGCGCACGATCTTTTCGATGCTGCGGTCGTAATCGGGTGCGACGAAGTGGATGCCGCCGGTCGGCGTGGCGACCAGGTTGCCATCGCGCGCCACCAGCGTGCCGTCCTTGAACACATACGCAGGCGACGTGAACATCCGCTCGCGGTCCGGGTCGTCGCGGTACACGGCGATATCGGCGGCGGCGCCGGCGCCCAACTGGCCGCGATCGCTCAGACCGAGCAGCCGTGCCGGGCCGGCGCGCGTGATGATGGCGATGTCGTACAGCGAGAACTCGCGCTTCAGCTCGGGCAGTGCGCTTGCCACTTTTGCCTCAGCGTGTAGCCGGTCGAGCTGCGCGTCGCGGAACGATTTGTCCATCAGCAGCCGGATCAGATGCGGATAGCTGGTGAACGGGCCGCCGTTCGGATGATCGGTGGTCATCGACACGCGCCACGGGTCATCGACCAGCAGAAAGATTTCAAGCCCGATGATCCATTGCAGCGCATTGACGTAGCTTTGTTCGCGGTAGCGAAACGGCACCACACCGCAGCCCGCGTCGCATTCGATATCGCCGAGCACCCATTTGCGCGGCTGCGCGAGCGGCGCGTTTTTGAACTGCATCATCGTGTCGCCGGAGGCGGTGACGGTCTGGCCGAAGATGATCTGGCCGACGTCGATCGTCACATTGGGCCGGGCGTTTACCGCTTCGGCAATCGCGCGCGCGCCGGAAGAAAACTTGCGCGGTCCTTCGGTGCCGTAGCTGTGGAACTGGATGTGCGTCAGATGGATCGGCAGGCCGTCGGCGGCGTCCATCGTCGCGATCGTCGACGCGAGGTTGCCGGGCACGCCGAGGTTGCTTGCATGCACATGCAGCGGATGCGGCACCCGCAATTCCGACAACGCGCGCGTCAGCGTGCGCAGGATATCGCGCGGCGTGATGCCGTAATGCGCGTGCGCCTCGTCGACGTCGAGCGAACGCTGGTTGAATTTGAACGCCGAGATGCCGCCCGGGTTCACCACCTTGACGCCGAGCGCGCGGCTCGCGTTGATGGTCCAGCCGATATAGTCGCGCAGCCGGTCGAAGTCTTCGTGGGCGGCGAGCATCTGTAGCAGCAGTTCGTCGTTGCCGAGCATCACGTAGGCGCCGTGATCGATGATCGGCGTATCGCCCATTTCCAGATGCGCGTGGCGCGCGTTCGACGCGATCATCGCGGGTTCGAAGGCCGCCGTATAGCCCATTTCCGCGTAACGGTAGCCGGTGGCGAGCGTGCCCGGCGTGCAGACGCCACACGACGGCATGCGCAGATAGCGGCCTTGCGCGTCGCGGACCGCTTCATACGCGGCATCGCGCGGCGCGTCGTTGCGATGGTCTTCCGGCAACAGCAGACGCGACAGGTTGGTCTTGCCGCCGCCGATATGCGAATGCAGATCGACGCCGCCCGCCATCACGATCATGTCGCGCGCGTCGTAGTCGTGGTCGACTTGAGCGCCCGGCGGCGCATCGACGATGCGCCCATCGCGGAAGTAAACGTCGCGGCGTTCGCCGTTCACGCCGTTGGCCGGATCGTAGACGATGCCGCCGGTCAGCCGCGCAAGCGTCATGACGGCCTCCGCTGCGCGGCGACGCGCTCGGCGAGGTCTGCCGCGAGTTCGGCCACGCTCGGCAAATTCACTTGTCTGGCCGCAGCAAGCGGCGCGACCACCGACGTGTCGAGCCGAAACAGATGGCCGTTGCCGTCGATCCCGGGTGTGGCGACCGGGATAAACACGGTGGGTGCGCCGCGCGCCGCGATGCGTTCGGCCAGTGCAGGCGGGCCGAGCACGATTGCTGGCACCTGTGGGTCCAGCGTGTCCGGCAACGGGTGCGGCTCGAAGCTCGTCACCCACAGCAGCGCGTCGATTTCGCGCGCGGCGAGCAGCCGTTCGGTGCGGTAGCGATACGGATCGTGCTCGAGCGGCGCCGCGCCCTCGGGCCGGTCGTGGCGCGCAACACGGGTGGCGAGCGGCAGACCGGACAGCCACGTGAAGGCCTGATTGACGGTCAGCGCGCCGTCCGCGCCGCCCAGTGCGAGCACACCCGCACGGCAGGTGCGGTTCAGCGCCTTGACGATCCGATGCAGCGCTTCGATCAGCAGTGCCGCGTGCGGCTGCGGCAGGGCTGCCGGCTCGTAGACCAGCACTGTGTAACGCGCTGCCGCGATGCGCGCCATCAGCGAAGCAAGCTGTGTGGCGATGCTTGCAACGTCTTCCGCGCCGCTCGCGAAGGCCGCTGGGCTGCGGCCTTCGGCAAGCGCGGACCACAGCGCCAGCACGTCATAAGGCGACGCATGTTCCAGCATCGCATCGCAACGGGCATGGGGCATTTCGCCGGCGGCCGGATCGGTCGCGCATGCGACAAAACAGATATCGCGTGCGCGCGTGCTGCCCGCCAGCGTGCGTTCGTAAAAGCGTGGATGGTGCGCGCCGGGTGTGCAACCGAACACGATCAGCAGGTCTGCGCGCGAACGCACCTCGGAGAGCGTCGTGAACAACGCGCCGCGGTCCTGCAGTGCAAGCGTCGCGGCACCGAGCGCGGCGCCATGCAGCGTGTCGAGAATCGCCCCGCAGCCGGCGGCCAGTTCGTAAAGCGCGCGAGCGCCGGCGACATCCGTTGCGCATGCACCGAACAGCGGACGGTGGGCGTGCGCAAGCATCTGTGCGGCGCGCGCGAGCGCAGTCTCGCGCGACACCGGCTGACCGTCGAGCGACGGTGCACAATCGCTGTCCGCGGCGCCGAAGTGCGTGAGCGCCTGTGCCAGCCGCGGGCAGTTGGTTGCGGGCGCAGCGATCGTCTGGTCGTCGCGCACGCGGGCCTCGATGTCGTCGCACAGCAGCGGGCAGAACGGGCAGGTCCAGTCTTGCGCAACGGACACGAACGCAGGCGGCGCGGCGGACGCGCCTGCCTGCGCGGCATTCGGCGCGTGGGAGGGGGAATCGTGCATGCGGCTCGATGGAGCAAGCTCCATGCCGATTGCGCGATGGGTTCGCGCGCATGCGTGAAGTCTGTTGCGCGGGATGCGATACGCGTGGTGTGAGCGCAGATGCAATCGATTCGAGGCCCGCGTTTCGACACCGGCGCATGCAGAACAACGGACGCCCCGCCGTTTAACAGCAGTAGTGCGAAGTCAGCATACGCAACACAGTATGTGCGTCGCGCTGGAACACAGTGTCACCCGCGCGAGCCGCACGGCGCCTTCCTTGCGAATGGATTGCGGCGACAGCGCGGCCGCCCGCTTGGCATGGATATTGTGTTTGCCGTTCACCTGTATCAGCCGGCCGGTGCGGCGAGCTTGCCGTCGTGCAGCGCGGAGCCGACAAGCCATGCATGCGCGCCGCTTTGCGCTGCGGCGTCGAGGTCCGCTCGATCGCGGATGCCGCCGGCGCCGATCAGCGTGCGAGTGCCGGCGCGTGCGCGGATCGCGTTGAACGTGTCGAGGTCGGGGCCCTGGTAGGCGCCGACGCGATCGAGCGTCATCGCGATCACGCGCTCGGGCCACAGTGCAGGGGTGTCGTGCAGCGCATCGGCGGTGTCGCATGCGGTGAGTGCGCGGCCCGCGCGGCGGTCGAGCGACAGGATCGGCGCGTAACCTGCGCGTTGCGCATCGAGGAGCGCGGTAGGTGCGCGTAGCGATTCCGAGCCGAATACGGGCACGAGCGTGTCGCGTGCCGCGCCGAGACTGACGATGCGGGCCAGGTGCGCATGCATCGACGCGTAGTCCGCGAAGCCCGCGTCGAGCCAGATCTGCACGCGGCCGGCTGCACCGGGCGGATTCAGGCCGGCGCATAGCGCGGCGAGCGTCGCGGTAGCGGCGCGCTGCGCGACGATCGCATCGAGGTCGGCGACGTACAAGGTGTCGGCGTGGCTGGCCGCAAGCAGCGCACGTGCGACCGCGAGCGGCTCGCTGTTCGCGCACAGAGTGGACTGGACGGGACGATAGCTGGCGCGCTCCCCGCGTATTGCGCGCACCGCATGACCGTCGAGAAGATCGAGAACCGGGATGACCCGCATCGGAGACTTTCCTTGATCAGCCTGTTTGTGTACGAGTATCTCACCGGCGGCGGCATCGATCCGGAGTTGGCCGGCGAGAGCGGCATTGCGGATCTGAGTGCGCTGATCGTCGAAGGCCGCGCGATGCGCGACGCGATGGTGCAGGACCTGCGCCAACTCGATGGCATCGATGTCAGCTTCGCGAGTTCGCGTTTCGAAGCGGCAGCGGCATCGCGCTCGCCATTGCGGCACTACTGTGCCGCCCCCGGCGAGCCGATGATGGATTTCGTCGCGCGTGCCGCGCGCGAGCACGACTATGCGTGGATCGTGGCGCCCGAATGCGACGGCCTGATGCTGCAGCTTGCCGATGCAGTCGGCTCGGCCCGCTGGCTCGGCTGCACGAAGGAAGCGATCGCGCTGTGTTCGAGCAAGAGCGCAACGGCGGCGCTGCTCGCCGCGCATGGCCTGGCGGTGACGCCGGCGCTCGATGGCGCAGCGGTACGCGGTCCTGATACCGATAACGCGACCGGCGGCTGGGTCGTCAAGCCGGACGACGGCGCGGGTGGCCTCGATACGTTTCTTTACGACGATCTCACGCAGGCGCGCGCGGAGTTCGCTGCGCGGCTTGCGGCAGGACGCAAGCCGGTTCTGCAGCGATGGGTACATGGCGACGCGTTGAGCCTGTCGCTGATCTGCGGCGCAGAGGGCAACCGGCTGATCAGCATCAACCGGCAGCGGATTGGCGTAGCCGACGCACCGGCCACGGGACATGCGGGACGCGTGATCGAATTCGACGGCGTCGACGTCGACTGCATCGGCAAAGAGAGCGCGCCGGGCCGTACGCTCGCCGCGCTGGCGCAGCGTGTTGCCGCCGCGGTGCCAGGTTTGCGCGGCTTCGTCGGGATCGACGTGGTCTGGCGGCCGGATCAAGAGCCGGTGGTCATCGAAGTCAATCCGCGCGTGACGATGGCCTACGTGGGCTTGTCAGCGAAGCTCGAGCGCAATCTGGCCGCGCAGGTGCTCGCCGCGCACGGCGTGAAGGTTGCGTCCGCAACGGCCGGCGATGCGCAGCGCGTGTCGGTGTTCGCGGGCAGGGGCACGCCATGAGCGGCCGCACCGTCAATCGCGAGGCGCCGCTGGTGTTCGGCTGGGACGTCGGCGGCGCGCACGTGAAGGTCTCCGTCGCAACCGCGCAAGGGCGGCTCGTCGACGTCGTGCAATGGGCCTGCCCACTGTGGCAGGGACTGGCCCATCTGGAGCGGGCAATCGACCAGGTGTTCGCGCGCTGGCCCTGGGCCGCTGCGCCGTCCGCGCGTCATGCCGTGACGATGACGGGCGAAATGGTCGACCTGTTCGCGGATCGCGCTGAAGGTGTGCGCCAGCTGGTGCACACGCTGGCGGCGCGGCTCGGTGGATCCGCGCGGTTCTTCGCGGGCAGCGACGGCTGGCTCGCCGCGCAAGACGCGATCGCGCATTGGCGCGCGGTGGCCTCCGCAAACTGGTTGGCGACCGCACAGTGGGTCGCCACGCGCATGCCCGCTGCGCTGCTGGTCGATATCGGCAGCACCACCACCGACATCGTTCCGATCGTGCACGCGCGCGTGGCGGCGCGTGGCGTGAACGACGCAACCCGTCTTGTAACCGGCGAACTCACGTATCACGGTGTAGTGCGTACGCCGCTGTGCGGTATTGCGCATCGCATCGAATTCCGCGGCGAGCGTACCGGCGTAATGAACGAATGGTTTGCCACCAGCGCCGACCTCTATCGGTTGACTGGCGAACTCGGGCCGTCGCACGACCAGCATCCGAGCGCGGACAACGGCCCCAAAACAATCGCGGCGAGCTGCGCGCGTCTCGCGCGGACCATCGGCCGCGATGCGTCCGATGCAAGCATCGACGAATGGCGCAGCCTTGCGTACCGCTGGCGGCGCGAACAGTTGCGCACGATCGGCGCATGCGTCGAGCAGGTGAGCGACGCGCATCCGCAATTGGCCGGCGCGCCGCTGGTAGGCGCCGGTTGTGGCCGCTTTCTGGCGGCGGCACTCGCGCGCGAGATGGAACGTGCTTATGTCGATTTCAGCGCATTGATTGATGCGGCAGTTGCGCAGCCTGCCGCGGCAGCGCAGCACGACGGTGCCGACCAATTGCCCGACTGGATCGCGACTTGCGCGCCGAGCGTGGCGGTGGCGTTGCTGATGACCGCTTCAACCGGCGACGAACCGCATGCCGCATTGCGCGCGGGCAACCCCGTGCACGCCGCATGAAAACAAGCAACAGAGCGAGGAAAACATGTGGGTGGTGAAGATCGGGGGAAGCCTGAGTCACGACCCGTCGCTGCGCGACTGGCTCACGCAGCTGTGGGAAGTCGGCGGCGGGCGCGTGGTGATCGTGCCGGGCGGCGGCGATTTCGCGGACCGTGTGCGCATTTATCAGAAGGAATGGCGGTTCGACGACCTGGCGGCCCACAACATGTGCCTGCTGGCCATGACGCAATACGCGCTGATGATGCAGGGTGTGCTGCCGGACCTCGTGCTCGCATCCAACGAAGACATGATCCGGCGCACACTGCGCAACGGCAAAGTGGCCGTCTGGATGCCGATTGGCCTGATGAGCGCGACGCCCAATGAAATGACGAATTGGGACACCACGTCGGACAGCCTCGCTGCATGGCTGTCGACGTCGCTGAATGCAGAGCGGCTGCTGGTGGTGAAGTCTTGCGAACTGCCCGCGGGCACGCCACTGGAGGCGCTGGCCTCCGCGGGCGTGCTCGACGCGCGCTTCGTCGACTATGTGAACGATGCGAACTACGTGGTCGAGCTGTTCAACAAGGGCGACGTCGAATTGATGCGCGAGCGCCTGCTCAATACGCCGGCTGCGTAGCGAGCGTTGCGCCCGCTTCGCGCTGCGGATGATGCAGCGCATCGGCCCATTGCGCGACGCGTTGCGGGTCGAGCCGCGCGGTGCGTCCGCCGCTGCACAGCGCGGTGCGAAAGCCCGCGATATCCGGTGCGAGCGTGCGAATCTGCGCAAGCTGCGCCCAGCCCAGCGAACCGGCGATGCCGACCATCGCGCCTTTGGCGCGTATCGCTGACGTGTGAGTCGCCAGCGCTGCGGCGTCGACGCAGTCGAACAGCGTGCGGCCGTCTTTTACAGCTGTGTCGAACACGATACCTGCAAAGCCGAGGCTGATTGCGTGGTCGACCACTTGCGTGTCGATGCCGTCGTCGCACAACAATACCGGCAGCACCGGCGCCGGCAAGCCGGCAAGCTGCGACAGACACGCCTGTGCGTCGGCGCGCGTCGCTGCGCCCGCCTGCACGCCTACCTTCACGAAGTCCACACCGTTGGCGCCGACTTCGATCACGCGTGCGGCAATTTCTTCGAGCGCATGCGCGGGCACGTCCCCGATCGTTGCGCTGATCGGCTTGACCGGATAGCGCGCGCGCAACTGCTGCGCGATACGCGCGATTTCGCTGGGCGCCACGCCGCCCAGCGCGCCGCTTGACGGCTCTTTGAGGTCGATCAGTTCGGCGCCGGCCAGGGCGGCATCGAACGCTTCATCTGCCGAGCGGACGCTCGCGAGCAACGCAGTCATCGGAATCTCCGGGACGGAAGGGGGAGTGGGACTCAGGCGCTGTGCACCGCCGCATGCATCGCGCGCGAATTGCGGCGCGTCGACAACGGGTGTCAGCGTGTTTCGTGCAACGTGTGCGTTGCAGCAGAAGGTGTGCCAGTTTGCGCGCTACCGCCGCTTTTTTGTGCCGCGCGATAGCGCTCGATCGCCGCGATGATCCACGACCACGCGGTTTGCTCGTCGGGGCCGGCGGTTTTGTCGATGGCGATCTGCAGATAGGCAATCTCGCGGTCGATCTTGTCGGCCGGCAGCATGAACAGCCGGCTCACCAGAATCGCGCCTTCGACCACCGCGGCCTGCGCGCGATTGAAGCCGCCGAACGGCGCATGCGTTTCGGTGTGCACGCACCGCATGCGCAAGGTGGGGCGCTGCGCGTCTTCGAGCACGTCGGCGAGGCTCAGTTCGGTGTGCGCGAGCGGCTGTGCGAGCCGTACGCTTGCCACGCGGCTTGCCGCGACCGTGGGCCACGCGCGCTGCGTGCCGGTCACGCAGCCGGCGAACACGCGCACATCGGTCGTGAAATTGATGACTGCGCAACCAGTCGCAAGGATGTTGTCGAGCGTGGTCGACGGGCGGAACGGCGCGAGAATCGCCAGGCCCGGTTCGAAACGCACGCCCATCGGCGCGATATGCGCGGTGCCATCGCGAGCCGCAGTGGTGACGATCGTTTCGTGAATCATGGCGAAGAACGCGGGTTGTGCCAGCGGGTGGCGATGCGCAATGCCCCGGCGATTCGCGGGCGGGATCCGGCTAAAGGAAAAACACTAAGGGAAAACCATGAAGTACGGGCCACCGCTGAACGGCGGCCCGCACGGGCTCCTCGTTTTAACGAGTCGCGATATACATCGTGATTTCGAAACCAAAACGCATATCGGTGTAGCTCGGGGTTGTCCACTGCATAGTTATCCTCCTTGAGTGAAAAGGCGATTGCCTAGGCACCGACGCCATCGGCATCCGATCGCGCCGACCCGCTATGCGGACGCAAGCTGCATGCCATCCGTCACCCGTCGCGCACAAATGGTGTGTGCACAACGACCAGCTTCGGGCTTACACGGCTTACTGTCGCGACATCGCAGCAAAGTGTTGCACGGGCCGAACGTTCATTGTGAGCGTATTTGACCGCTTCGTCATCTGTGTTAATGCATCGCTTAAGCCAGCGCAAGAAAATCGTGAATTCACTTCGCACACCACCACGCCTACATTGACCTCACGGCAGCAACGATCCGCAGCATATTTCCACGCGACGTGCCGCGCAATAGCGCGCACCGTCCTTCCGGAGGTCAGGTGATGAACGATTTCAGCAAGGCAGCCATCGAGCCCGCCGCGCCCGCAAAACGCTCCCGCTACGACGCGGGCGTTCTGAAGTATCGCGAGATGGGCTACTGGCAGCCGGACTACACGCCGAAAGATACCGACGTGATCGCGTTGTTCCGCATCACGCCGCAGCCCGGCGTCGACCCGGAGGAAGCGGCCGCCGCGGTAGCCGGCGAGTCGTCGACGGCGACCTGGACGGTGGTGTGGACCGACCGGCTCACCGCCTGCGACATGTACCGCGCCAAAGCGTATCGCGTCGATCCTGTGCCGAACTCGGGCGCGGGCAACACCGAGCCGCAGTATTTCGCGTTCATTGCGTATGAACTGGATCTGTTCGAAGAGGGCTCCGTCGCGAACCTTACCGCGTCGATCATCGGCAATGTGTTCGGCTTCAAGCCACTGAAGGCGTTGCGCCTCGAAGACATGCGCATTCCGGTTGCGTATCTGAAGACGTTTCAGGGGCCGCCGACCGGCATCGTCGTCGAGCGCGAGCGTCTGGACAAGTATGGCCGTCCGCTGCTCGGCGCGACGGTAAAGCCGAAGCTCGGCTTGTCCGGCAAGAATTACGGACGGGTGGTTTACGAAGGCCTTAAAGGCGGCCTCGATTTCCTGAAAGACGACGAGAACATCAACTCGCAAGCGTTCATGCACTGGCGCGACCGCTATCTGTTCGCGATGGAGGCGGTCAATCGCGCGCAGGCCGAAACCGGCGAAGTGAAAGGCCATTATCTGAACGTCACTGCCGCAACGATGGAGGACATATACGAGCGCGCCGAATTCGCGAAAGAACTCGGCTCGTGCATCGTGATGATCGACCTCGTGATCGGCTGGACGGCGATCCAGTCGATGGGCCGCTGGGCGCGCAAGAACGACATGATTCTGCATTTGCATCGCGCTGGGCACGGCACATACACGAGGCAGCGCAATCACGGCATTTCGTTTCGCGTGATTGCGAAATGGCTGCGCATGGCCGGTGTCGATCACGCGCATGCAGGCACCGCGGTCGGCAAACTCGAAGGCGATCCGCTGGCTGTACAGGGCTATTACAACGTGCTGCGCGAAGCGCGCAATCCGGTCGACCTGTCGCGCGGGCTGTTTTTCGATCAACCGTGGGCGGGTTTGCGCAAGGTGATGCCGGTCGCGTCGGGCGGCATTCACGCAGGGCAGATGCATCAGCTGCTCGATCTGTTCGGCGACGACGCGATCCTGCAGTTCGGCGGCGGCACGATCGGCCACCCGGGCGGCATTCAGGCCGGCGCCACGGCCAACCGCGTTGCGCTCGAAGCGATCGTAAAAGCGCGCAACGAGGGCCGCGATATCGCACACGAAGGGCCCGAACTGCTGGAAGCCGCGGCGCGGCACTGCCTGCCGCTGAAGCAGGCGCTCGACACGTGGCGCGACGTGACATTCAACTACGCGTCCACCGACACGCCGGATTTTGCGGTGACGCCGAGCGTTGCGTGATCGATTGCCGCCGCTGCGCGCGCGCCGTCCCATGCATTGCGAGCTCAACCTTATTCACGAGGCACTGCCATGCGCATCACACAAGGCACTTTTTCCTTTCTGCCCGATTTGACCGATGAAGAAATTCGCCTGCAGATCGACTATGCATTGGCCCAAGGCTGGGCGTGTTCGGTCGAATTCACCGATAACCCGCATCCGCGCAATACGTACTGGGAGATGTGGGGCCTGCCGATGTTCGATCTGCGCGATGCGGCGGGCGTGCTGCAGGAGGTGAATGCGT
>Ga0310811_10012196_pt1 | contig 11147 bp, 8 predicted proteins | sample YCmetagenome_FD_207642 | JGI IMG/M metagenome (GOLD analysis project Ga0310811, IMG submission 207642) | Soil microbial communities from experimental microcosm in Duke University, North Carolina, United States - YC | ecosystem: Engineered > Artificial ecosystem > Soil microcosm > Unclassified ... | reverse complement strand
CCACCACCGCAGCCGACCGCCAGCGCGGTGAAGAACACCATCAGCCGTCGCATCGCGGGACACCTCTGGTGAGCGGAATGCCCCGAAGGTAAGAACGCATGCGCCTCTACGTCAACATCGACCACGTTGCAACGTTGCGGCAGGCTCGCCGCACCGACGAGCCCGATCCGATCCGTGCGGCCGCCGCGGCGGAGCGGGGCGGCGCCGACGGCATCACGGTGCACCTGCGGGAGGACCGGCGCCACATCCAGGACGCCGATCTCGTCGGCCTGTTGCGCACCGTCCGCACGGTCGTCAATCTCGAATTGGGCGCCCACCCCGAGATCGTGAAGCTCGCGACCCGACTCGTGCCGTTCCAGGCGACGCTCGTTCCCGAGCGCCGTCAGGAGATCACGACCGAGGGCGGGCTGGCGCTGCACGGCGGCCGGCGCGACACGCGGGTCGCGACCGCCGCGCGCCGCCTCACCGACGCCGGCATGCGGGTGAGCCTCTTCATCGATCCCGACCGCCGCACCATCGACCGCGCCGCCGCGCTCGGCGTCCCCGCCATCGAGCTGCACACCGGCGTCTACGCGCGCACCTGGTCGCGCAACGGCCGGGCGCTCGCCACCCTGGCGCGCGCCGCGGCTCACGCCCGCGCGGCCGGACTCGCGGTCCACGCAGGCCACGGTCTCACCTACGTCAACGTCCAGCCGGTGGCCCGCCTCGCCGACATCGAGGAGCTGAACATCGGCCACAGCATCGTGAGCCATGCGGTGTTCTGGGGCATGGAGGAGGCCGTCCGGCGCATGCGAAACCTCGTAGATACCGCGAAAAGCTGACTGCTGATGGCTGATGGCTGAAAGCCTTCTTATTTTGTCTCCATGACGAACCCGCCCCACGGCACCCCCCTCGCCATGGCCGACTTCTTCGCCCTGGAGGCGGGGGAGTATCTCGAGCGCCTCGACGGGCTACTCGCCCCCGAGGGGCCGCCGGCCGTCGACGAATTCGTGCGGCTGTCGCGGGCGCTGCGCGGCAGCGCGCTGATGGCGAGCCAGACGCCGATCGCGCGCACCGCGGCTGGGCTCGAGTCGCTGGCGCGCAGCGTGCGCGAAGGGCGGCGCGGCTGGGACCCGGGCACGCGGCAGTTGGCGATCCGCACGGTCGACGACCTCAAGATTCTGGTCCGCCGCGTGGCCGTGTGGGACGAGAGCGACACCGCGCGCGCCGAGGCGCTGTCGCGCGAGCTGGAGCAGCTGTCGGGGCGCCCGTCGGGCGTGCTGCGGCAGGCGGAGGCGCTCGGGTTGGATGCGGGCGCCCGGGCCTTCGTCGCCCGCGAGGGAGCAGCGATCGGCAGCGCGCTCGATCGCACCGCCACGGCCCTGCGCGCCGGCGCACCGATACGGGACGCGCTGCAGCACGTGCTGCGCGCGCTGCAGCCGCTCCGGGGACTCGCCGCGCTGAACGATCTGCCGCCCCTCCCGGACGTGCTCGAAGGCATCGAGCGGGCGGTCAACGAAGTGTCGCGCGGCGGGGCCCCACCGGCCGCGGCCCCCGACTTCTTCCAGAGCGCCGCTGGAGCGATCGCGCAGGCGGCGCGCGAGGTCGCCGAGCGCGGGCGTCCCGACCCCGAGGGGCCGGCGTTCCACGCGTTCGCCGGCCAGGTGGCCCGCTTCTTCGATCGTGAGCCCGTCGTCATTTCGATCAGCGAGTTGTATTTCGACGACACCGGGCCCCACATCCTGCAGCGCGGCGCCGGGGCGGCGCAGGCGGTACCGCTGTCGCGCGTCGAGCTGGTGAGTCACGGCGAGCATCTGCGCCTCGCGGCCGACGCCATCGAGCGCGCGCCCAGCCCGGTGCAGCGCGAGCTGCGCGTTCATACGCTCGCGGGGACGTTCCGCGCCCTCGCCGTCACGGGGGAAGGACCGCTGCCGCAAACGTTGAGCCGCTTCGTCGACGCCGCGCGCGATGCGGTGGCACTGGGACATGCGGTGCGCGATCCCGCCGGCTTCGCCGCGGCGCTGCGCAACGCCAGCGAGGTGCTGACCGCGGGGACCGCGACGGACGATGCACGCATCGCCGCCGGACTGGATGACGTCGTGGTGCAGCTCGGCGCCCTGTCGCGCTCGCCCGAGCCACCGGCGCCCCCGGCCGCCGCGCCCGCTCCAGCTGCCGCCGAGGCCCCCGGAGAGACGTTCGCAGCGTTCCTGAAGGACGTCGCGGAGGCCGTCGCAGCACCCGCGATCGTTCCGATCGAGTCGCTCGCCCCGGAGCCCGAGCCACCGCCTCCCCCTCCACCAGCTCCGCCGCCGGAACCGGTGGCGGCACCGCTGGCTGCAGCTCCCGCTCCGCCGCCGGCCGCGCCCCCGCGCGTACAGCCGTTCCGGTTCGCACCTCGCAAGCCGGCGATGCCACCGCTCGTCCTCACCGAGCGGTCGGAGGTCCCCGAGGAGACGCCGGACATCGTCGGCTCGTGGATCACCTACCAGCGAATGGTGGCGTCCGGCGTGGGGCCGCCGTCGCTCGACGTCCTCATGGGACACGTCCCCGAGGTGGTGAGCGGCGCCGACGAGCTGCCGATCGTCGACGTCAAGACGCTGCAGTACGGCGGGGCCGCGGCGCTCGCCCGCGTGCAGGAGCTGCGCGACATCGCGAAGCGGACGCCGTCCGCCGACCTGCCGGCCCTGTTCGAAGAAGTCTGCGATCTCGTTGACCTCGCCTTCGCGCCCGGCGTCTAACCGTCCGTCGCGCTGGGCCTGGCCGGTGGGGCTCGCCGTCACGGCGGCCTTCCTGGTCTGGGCGGTGCGCGGGGTGGACCTGCGCGGCATCCTCGCAGGCGTGCGCCAGGCGAACCTCTTCCTCGTCGTCCTCTCCGCCGGCGTCGCCACGCTCACCTTTCCGTTGCGCACGCTGCGCTGGCATGTGCTGCTGCGGGCCCCGGACGGCACCCCCTACCCGCTCCGGCCGCTCTGGAACGCGACCGCGATCGGATTCATGGCGAACAACCTGCTTCCCGCCCGGGCCGGCGAGTTCGCGCGCGCGTGGATCGCGAGTCGCGAGCTGCCGGTGCGCTTCACCACGGCGTTGGCGTCGATCGGCGTGGAGCGGGTGTTCGACGGGCTGATGATGCTCGCCCTGATGGCGCTGGCGATCTCCGCGCCCTCGTTCCCGAGCCATGCGACCGTCGGAGGCTCGTCGCTCTCGCATATCGCGCGCGGCGTGGCGATCGGCTTCGGTGCGGCGCTCGTCCTGGCCTTCGCCGTCGCCTACCGGCCGGGACCGTGGCTCGCGCTGCTCGATCGCGCAGCCGGCGCGGTCCTCCCGGCGCGCCTGGCGACGAAGCTGCGCTCGCTCGCCGATGGATTGGTGGCGGGGCTGGCCGTGCTCAAGAGTCCCACACGATTCGCCGCGGTGATCGGCTGGTCGGCGGCGCTGTGGCTCGTCAACGCGGCGGCGTTCGCACTCTGCTTTCGGGCGTTTCATCTGCCGGTGCCCGCGGAGGGAGCGCTCCTGCTCCAGGGGTTGATCGGGTTCGGCGTGGCGATCCCGGCGGCTCCCGGGTTCTGGGGGGTGTTCGAGTACGCGACGGAGCTGACGCTGCGGTTCTACGGGATCGGCGCGACGCTGGCGCTCGCCTACGCCTTCGCGTTCCACCTCACGAGCTTCATCCCCATCACCCTGCTCGGTCTCGACGCCCTGTCGCGCGCGCATCTGCACCTCGGCGACCTGCGCGGCGCGGCCACGCGCGCGACGTGAGCACGCCCGATCGCGTGCGGACCGAGGCGCACGCGAAGCTGAATCTCCTGCTGCGCATCCTGGCGCGGGACAGCACCGGGTATCACCAGATCGAGACGGTGTTTCAGCTCCTCGACCTGGCGGATGAAATGGAGGTCGTGCGCACCGCCCACGGCGTCACGCTCGAGGTCCAGGGTGGGGGCCCCGATCTGGGCCCGGTCGACGACAACCTCGCGGTCCGGGCGGCGCATCTGGTGCTCGAGGCGACCGGGAAAAAATTCGGGGTCGCTATTTCCCTCGTGAAGCAGATCCCGGTACGCGCCGGACTCGGTGGCGGCTCGAGCGATGCGGCGGCCGTGCTGCACGCCGTGAACACGCTCGCGGGCGGCGCCGTGCCGCGGCACGAGCTGCAGCACCTCGGACTCCGGCTCGGAGCGGACGTCCCGTTCTTCGCGAGCGCTGCGGCCACGGCGCTCGCCTGGGGGCGCGGGGAGCGGCTGTTCCGCCTCGCCGCGCCGCCCGCGGCCCCGACGCTCGTCGCGGTGCCGAAGGTCACCGTCTCGACGCCCGACGCCTACCGCTGGTGGGACGAGATGCACCCCGAGCCCGCGACGCGCGGGCCCGTAGTGCTGGACGCCGAAGCGCTCGCGACCTGGGGGAGCATCGGGCGGTTGGGTGGGAATGAATTCGAGGTCCCCGTCTTCAGTCGCCACCCGTCGCTGCGCGCCCTGTTCGAGCGGCTCGCGGCCACGGGGCCATTGTGGGTGCGTCTCTGCGGATCAGGGGCCGCGGTCGCCGCCGTGTACCGCAGCGCCCGTGACCGTGACGATGCCGCCTTGACCCTGGGATCGAATGTGGCCACCGCGATCACGACGATGACACGAGTCCAGCCCGGCAACTGATGGTGAGCAAGACCTGCCATCTCGGGCGGGTCTCACGCTGCAACGTCACCGCATCGCGTCGTCCGCGTCCACTCGCTATCGTAGGCCTCCCACTCGACGGAGAACGTGCGTGAATACCCGGCGTGGACGGTTCATCGCGGCGGCGTTCAACCAGGGCGCCCTTCCCACCATCGCCTGCTTCAACAAGGCGACGACGCCCCTCGGCTTCGATCTCACGAAGTTCATCGCGGCGATGCAGAAGTACCTCGACGACTACTTCGTGCCGGTGTGGGGCACGCCGGCGAAGCTGGTCCAGACGACCGGATTCAAGAAGGGCGCCTGGGCACTCGTCTTCCTCGACACCGCCGACGTCGCCGACGCCCTCGGGTATCACGATCTGACGCCGGACGGGTTGCCGCTGTCGAAGGTGTTCGTCAAGACGACCGAGCAAGCGGGCGAGCAGGTTACCGTCACCGCCACCCACGAGCTGGCCGAGATGATGGTGGATCCGGCGATCAACCTCTCGGCCGTCAATCCCAAGAACGTGTTCTACGCGTACGAAACGGCGGATGCCGTCGAAGCGCTGTCGTTCAAGATCGACGGGTTCGCGATGAGCGACTTCGTCCACCCCGCGTACTTCGAGAGCTTCCGCAAGTCGGGCTCGGCGCAGTTCGATCATCTGAAGAAGGTGAAGCGCCCCTTCCAGATCTTGCCGGGCGGGTACATGTCGATCTTCAAGAACGGGAGCTGGACGCAGATCTTCGGCTCGAAAGCGAAGGCGAAACGGTTCCGGCGGGAAGACCGGCGCGGGCACCGTACGACCTATCTGGGACGCACCCATCGGATGCGTCCTTCGGATCCGATCTAGGACTTGGTGCGGATGCGCAGCGGGACGATGGTCGTGCCCCAGTGCAGCTCGAGCGTCGCCGAGTCGGGGCCAACGACCGGGAATTCGTACGCGAGGACTTCCATGTAGCTCCCCTGCACCGGCGTCACGGTGACGCGTAGCGCGTCGTGCGAATCCCCGGGATAGGGAATGTGGAAGACGTGCAGCGCGCGGCTGAAGATCACCGTCCAGCTCGCCGTGTCGGGAATCGCCCACAGGGTGTACTGTCCCGCCGCGAGCGGCTTGCCTTCGATCAGGACATCCTTACTGAAGCCGATGGTCGTGGCGGAATCGGCGCCGGGGTGCCACACCCGGCGCCACTTCACGAGGGCACCGAAGAGCTCGCGCCCGTGGGCGACGGGGCGATTGTAGGAGATGATGATGTCGGTGAGGCCGACCCGCTGGGAGATCGTCCCGTGCTGGCTCCAGGGGATGGCCTGCGCCCTCCCGCAAGCCGGCACGGCGAGGAGCAGGAGCGGGGTGATTGCCCGAAGCATCATGGCCTCAAGTTTACCATGAGGCCGAGCCCCCGTATACGCGACCGGCAGTGGTCACCCTCGCTGTCCCATCGAGTGTCCTTCCGAGCTAGGCCATAAATCAGTCGAACGAGTGATTTCCCCGCCCTGGCTCTGCCGGTAGAGTTTTCTGAGCGTACCACACTCTCTCCGGCCGCTCCCGGTCTTCGGGTCACGGTGCGAAGGAGCGCGGGATCCTCGATCGGAGAGAACATGTCCACTCATCGAATGCTGACGGTCACCTTTGCTCTCATCGCGTCCATTGCCTGTAACCCCTTCCATCAGAACCAGGCGGTTCAGGTCAGCGCCCAGGATGCCACGCTCAACAGCCGGTGGCATGCGAACCTCGCCTCCCCGGCGAGCCTGGCCGGGGCGGTGCAGATGAACGGCTCAGCATCGATGGCCCCGAGCCCGAGCGGCACCAGCACCACCATCACGATCAACCTGGCCAACGCATCCCCCGGTGGCAGTCATCCGTGGGCAATACACATGGGGCAGTGCGGGACCGGGATGGACAGCGGAGTGTTCGGAACGAGCGACGCGTACAAGTCGCTCGAGGTCCAATCCGACGGCGCCGCGACCGGGGCCGCGACGGTTCCCGTGCCAACGCCCAGCACCGGCAGCTATTTCGTCGTCGTCCTGGCATCGACCGCGAATTTCGAGACCATTGTCGCCTGCGGCAATCTCGCGCCCCCGACGCAGTAACGCCGGAGACTTCCAAGCAGTCATTGCGCTCCGTAAGTTGAGGGGCCAGCGCCATTGCTGGCCCCTCGTCCAATGGCAGGACACCGGACTTTGGATCCGGGAATGAAGGTTCGAATCCTTCGGGGCCAATCCGACTACACGTGGAATAGGCAGCTCACTTTCCCGAAGAACCCGTCGCTTACCCGCGACAGGCCACGGAAGTGAAACGCCGCCTGCGTCAGGTGGGCGGGGCTCGAACTCGGCACTTTCTCCCCGTTTGTGGCATCCGCACCACACCTCCTAAACACTGTTCCAGTGAAAAATCTGCACTTGCTGCGTTGGCGCGCCACTTGCTGCACGCTCTGATTCAGCCACTCCACAACTCGAACCAGGATCACCTCTCACCGTGCATCGCGCCACGGCCGCCCGCGTTCTGCTCGTGGTACTCGGTGTTGCAACGTGCACCCGAGACCGGACCGGCCCGGTCGTCCTCGTTCCCGCGGCGCTCAGCGTCGCGGCAGGCAACGGGCAGACGGACGCGGCGGGTTCCACTCTGGCGCAACCCTTCGTCGCCCTCGTCACCACGGCGGACGGCGCGCCTGTCGGCGGCATCCAGGTCGCCTGGCAGGTCCGCGCCGGAGGCGGCTCCCTCTCGAGCGCTCACGCCACGACCGACGATCAGGGACGCGCGGCCGTGCTGCTCACCCTCGGCACCGTCGCCGGGGCGAACGCCGATACCGTCGAGGCCTCGGTCGCACAGCTCACCGGACCACCGCTCCTCTTTACCGCCAGCACCGTGGCCGGTCCGGCTACCCAGCTCGTGTTCACGCGGGCACCGAGCCCCGCCGCCGCCGGCACGCCCATTTCGCCCGCGGTCCAGGTGTCAGTCGAGGACGCCTTCGGCAATGTCGTCCTCGCAGCAGGAACAGGCATCGACCTGGCAATCGGCGCGAATCCCGGCGGTGCCACGCTCTCGGGACAGACCCACAGCACGACGCTCAACGGCGTCGCGTCCTTCTCTGATCTGACGCTCGACAAGCCATCCTCGGGATACACGCTGGTCGCCACCGCGCCGAGTCTCCCGGCGGACACAAGCAGTTCGTTCATGATTGCGCCGGCGGGAGGCTCGCGCCTCGTCTTCATCGCCGTCCCCTCCACGGCGACCGCCGGCGCCCCACTCTCTCCCAGTGTGCAAGTCATCGCGCGCGACAGTCTCGGCAACACGGTCACGGGCTTCACCGATCTCGTCACGGTCGCGCTCGCGACGAGTCCCGCCGGCGCCACGCTCAGCGGGACGACCAGCGTCGCCGCCGTGGCGGGCGTCGCCACCTTCTCCGATTTGCGGCTCGACAAGAGCGGCGCCGGGTACAGCCTCAGCGCCGCCGCGAACGGGATCGCGACCACGACGAGTACTGCGTTCGGCGTCGGCGCAGGCGCCGCCGCCGGCATCATCATCACGGGCGGCAACCAGCAAACCGCTCCCGCCGGCACCGGACTCCCCATCGCCTACGGCGTGCGCGTGAGCGATGCCTTCGGCAATCGCGTTGCGGGCGCGACCGTGACCTGGACCGTGGCCGCGGGCGGCGGATCGGTGAGCGCCGGCCAGGGGTCGACCGACTCGACAGGACTGGCCGGCACGGTGCGCACGCTGGGCGGCCACGCCGGCACTCAGACCGTCCTTGCCACGGTCCAGGGCCTCGCCGACTCCGCGGCGACGTTCGTGGCGACGGCGACGCCGAATGGCACGATCAGCGGGACGATCACATTCGGGTCGGGCTTCCTCGCTCCGCCTGCATCGCTCCGGTCGTCGTGGTCGCCGCCCACGGCGACGACGGCCCCCGCCCCCCAATACACGCCGGACGAGCTGATCGTGACGTATCGCGCGACGGCGCTCGCTGCGCCGCCGGTCGGCTCACCGGCGCTGGCGGCACCCGCGACGGTCGCTGCGATGGCCGCGTCGATTCGCGCTCGCCTGGGCGTCGGGGCCGCTCGGTCGCGGTACGAGGTCCGCGGCATCTCCGCCGCGGTACTCTCGGCGCGCGTCCGCGTGCTCGATTCGACCGAGCTCGACCTGGTGGCGGCGGCGCTGCGCCAAGATCCGGCGGTGCTCACGATCGAGCGCAACGGCATCGTTCATCTCGACGCACGGCACGCATCGCTCGCGGCGGCCACGACCAGCGTGACGGCCGCGGCGGCAGCGGCGCCGATCGCGCCCTCCGACCCGCTCTACTCCTGGGAGGCGTGGGACTACGGGATGATCGACCTGCCGCGCGCCTGGGCGATCACGACGGGCAGCGCGTCCGTCCTCGTCGCCGTCGTGGACAACGGCATCCGCTACGATCACCCCGCCGTTGCCGCGAATCTCACGCACGACGGATACGATTTCGTCTCCGACGTGAGCGTCGCGGTATGCGCGGGCGGCCATATCTCCAACGCGGGTGACGGCGACGGATACGATCCCGATCCGACGATGCCGGCCGATTACAACTACGATGAGAAGAACAGCTGCGTGAAGGGATTGTCGACGTGGGGCGATCATGGGTTGCACGTCGCCGGGACGATCGGTGCGGTGGGCAACGACGGCGTCGGCACGAGCGGCGTGAACTGGACCGTGCGCATCCGGCCGGTGCGCGTGCTCGGTGTCTCGGGCAGCGGCTCGTACTACGATATCGCGCAGGGCCTGTTGTACGCCGCAGGGCTCCCAGCCGACAATGGCCACGGCGGTACCGTCCAGGCGCCCTCTGCCGCTCGGATCATCAATGTGAGCCTCGGCGGAACGTCGAGCAGCAGCACGCTGCACAACGCGCTGATCGCCGCGACGAACGCAGGGTCGCTCGTCATCGCGGCAGCGGGAAACAGCGGCGGCACGACCCCGCTCTACCCTGCCGCATACCCGGAAGCTCTCTCGGTCTCTGCGGTTGGGCCCGACGGAGCCCTGGCCAGTTACTCGTCTTACGGATCAACCGTCGACATCGCCGCCCCCGGAGGCGACATCGCCGACGGCGGCGGCAGCTACGGCGTCACCTCGTCGGTCTGGAATTTCGTCACCAACACCCCGGCCTACGACTCCTGGGACGGAACGTCGATGGCCACGCCGCACGTCACGGGAGTGGCCGCCCTGCTGCTCGCTCAGAACCCATCGCTCACCGCCGCGCAGCTGCGCTCGCGTCTCACGACGTGGGCGGTGGATGCCGGCCCTGCGGGTGTGGACAATCTGTACGGTGCCGGCATCGTGAACGCGCGCAACAGCCTCGCGCAGAGCTTTGCGCCGCCCGAGCAGCTCTATGCCCTGCTGTACGACGCGAATACGGGGCGCCTCATCGCGACGCTACCCACGGCCAACGGCGCCTACAGCTTCACGGGACTCGACGATGGGAATTACTGGGTGTATGGCGGCGCCGACGAGAACGGCGACGGGCAGATCGCGGTCGCGGGACGTCCCTGGGGAACGCTCGGTGGTACGGCGACGCCGGCGCCCGTAACGGTGAACGGCGCGGGCACCTACGGGGCGTCGTTCGCGATCGCCCAGCCGGCGGAGCACGAGCCGAACGACGTGATCGCCCAGGCGAACCCGTTGCCGCTGCCGGGGACGTCGAACGGCACGCTGAGCACGGCATCGGACGTGGACGTCGCCCGCGTCCTGATCGCCCAGGCGGGGACCTACACCTTCGAGACGTCAGCGCAGAACGGCGCCTGCGGTTTCGCGCTGGAGGCAAACACGGAACTCACCCTCGAGAATTCGAGCGGCAGCGTGATCGCCTCGAACGACGACATCAACGCACCGGCCCTCAACTACTGCTCGCGCATCACCGCGACGCTCGCCGCCGGCGCGTACTACGTGGCCGTGTCGGGATGGACGGCGGGGCGTTACCGGCTCACGGCGCGAGTCGGGAACTGAGCGCGGCCGATCAGTTCCTGCAGCACTTGAGACCGCACGACGACCACCCCTGCTCGTCGTCTTCCTGCCAGATCCAGCGAGCGACCGCCCTTGTCCGGTAGACGGGATCGTGCCTATCCCCGTCATAGAGAAGCGGGCGCCCAGTCCGGCTGACGACGAGGCCCGTTGAATCGGTCGAGATCATGACCGACTGGTTTTTCGTGCTGTCGGCTCCCAGCTGCGCCCACCAGTACGTGATGTTGTGCGGGGCCAGGCTCGTCGCTCTTGTTGATAATGCGCGCGATGATCCGTCCGTGACGCAGGTCATCCTCCCTTATGGTGTGGTTGCCGATCTCAGGCTGGATAGCAGCGAGCGGGCCGTAATGCAGATCGGGGTATCGCCCGACCGCGAGACGCTGCTCGTCGCCGACGTCATAGCTCGTGTCGAAGTCGAGCTTGGCGACATAGTCGCGCAACGCCTGGCCCGACGCGCGACTAGTGTCGAGCGCGTTGAACCCCGTGGCGGGGGCCGGAGTCGGGCGCACCTGTTCGTTCGGGTGGCACCCGGCGATGACCACGAGCAGCGCAAT
>Ga0310811_10012195_pt1 | contig 11147 bp, 8 predicted proteins | sample YCmetagenome_FD_207642 | JGI IMG/M metagenome (GOLD analysis project Ga0310811, IMG submission 207642) | Soil microbial communities from experimental microcosm in Duke University, North Carolina, United States - YC | ecosystem: Engineered > Artificial ecosystem > Soil microcosm > Unclassified ... | reverse complement strand
GCATCCACCGGCCCCAGCGAAGGCTCAGCCTGGCGCAGATCGTGCCCACGACCACCGCAATGGCGAGCGCCTGTACCAGCGCCGGCCATGGGGAGATATCGTCCGGCCTGAATTTATACCGCCACGGGGCGTTCGGGGAAAGCCCGAAATAATAAGTGTTGGCCGTAAAGAACCAGTTGCGGGCATACGGCGATTCCTGCAGGAAACCGCTTAGCGGATACTGCACGGCCACCAGCAGCGTCACGAAGGCGAGGCTGAGCCAGAAAGCCTTGACCCAGGCTCCGCTCCTGTTGCGTTGTAGGATGAGATCCATCGCCATCGCCGGGATGATCACCAGCGCGGGGAAATTGGCGGGCTGGAAATGCGTGAGATGGGTGAGGATCGGCCCAAGCTTCGGCTCCGCGGGAAACAGCTGCAGGATCCAGTTGGAAAAGGCCACCAGCAGGAAGTAGCCGCCGGTCACGGCGGTCATCCCCCATTTCATCCGCAGCGCCTTGCCAAAGGCGGGCAGCAGCAAGAGGCTGGCCGCGGCCGCGACGATATAGAACAGTCCGCCGCGCATAGCCCGGATATGCAGATAGTCCGTAAACAACGTATATACCATGGTCAGCAGGCTGAGCGCGCTGATGACAAAGAGAAATTGCAGGAGGGGACGAGAAGCGTCCCCGTTATTCAAGTATTTGCAGATGCTGACACAGGCCCCCAGCTGGAGGCAGATCATCCCCATCGCCAGCAGGGTATGCGGCGGCGAAAGGATCGTCACGTCGAGCCCATAGGCATTATGCCACCAGTCGTCGAAGGGCGCCGAGGTCAGCATGGCAATGGCGCCCCAGATACAGAACAGGCTTCCCAGCGGGCTGTAAAAGATGCCCCACACCCGGATATCCGCCGCCCGGGCTGCTTCCCGCCGGAAGAAGGAATTATACAGGACCTGGATGCCCGAAAAAAGCCCGGCGAAAATGGCCCCCAGGTAGACGAGGATATGCGGCGGGGAAAGGAATTTGTCCCTGCCGATGCTCCGGTGCCAGGAGATATCCCATAGGATCCCCACGATGGTCAGCAGCGAGGCCAGCGACACGGCATAGATCGATAGCGGGATCGACGCCCGGCCGGCCGCCGCCCTCGATGGGACAGGGGCTGTCGGGGAAGAGATCGGAGAAGGTATGGTCATGGACATAACCAAATATAAGAAAAAAAGAGCCGCCCCGGAGGGGCGGCGATTGGCTGTATTTAGGGGGTAAAAGAGGCTTAACTGTTCAGGACGGTCGACTGGGTCAGGTATTTCTTCGAAGGGTAGTAGATGAACCAGCAGCTGCCATTCTTCACTACCGGGATGATCTGGTTGGTCATCTCCGCCGGGATGGCCGGGCAGCCGAACGTAGTACCCATCACACCGTACTTGCTCAGGATCCGCTGGCTCACATAACCCGCACCGTGGATCACGATCGCGCGCTTCAGCGCATTGTCGTTGAACCCGGGGTCGACACCGGAGATCCGCAGGGAGTACCCGTTGATGCCGGTATAGGTGCCCGTCGTCACATAGAACCCAAGGCTGCTCTTGCAGGACTCCATCCGGTTCGAGAACGAAGAGGCATATTCCTCACCGGAGTTAATGCCATGCGCGACAAACGTGCGGTACAGCAACCGGCGGTTCTTTACATCGATCACATACAGCCGCTGATTGCTCGAAGACTGGCTGAAGTCGCAGATCGACAGGACATTCGTCCTGTGCAACAGACCCTTTTTCTTCAGCTTATAATAACCGGTCCATGCATACTCGAAGGCTTTGCGGCTCAATCCCGAGTCCTGCAGGTCCATCTCATCGTAAATACTGGTGGCCGTCGCGATGATCATGCGCATCTCGGCCCGCCTGGCTGCTGCGGCCTCGTTTCGCGCTTTCTTAGCATTCCACGTGGCCTTTGTGTTTCGGACGATACTGGCGTGTACCCGGGTGGTGCTGAGGGTTAACAGGATCATGGCCAGGAAAAGCCATGCTGCGGGGGTTGGGGTACACTTGTTCATAACTACGGATTTGCTTTAAAGGGTCCAACCCGCGTACCAAAAAGTAATCGATTGTTTCTCAAGTCGGTACGGGCATGCCAATTTATGGACGAATCCCAATTCGGGAATGAAAATGCATTTTTTGGAAAATTCCGAATGAGGGACCCTGGGGTCCAGGGGGTCCCGTGAGGTCGTATGAGGTCGTATGAGGCTCTGTGGAAATTCCTTCCCATCCGCCCCCCGCGGGCAGTGGCATACAATTTTACCCACTATCGGAATGAAGGCCTTTTTTTTACGCGTGTATGATATCTATCGATTTGCGCTTCGCTTCTTCCAGGAGGCCTTCGTTCCGCCCTATGAGTACAAGGCCATCTGGGACCAGTTCTTCGAGGTCGGCATCCGCTCCCTGTCGATCATTTCCCTGACCGGCTTTATCACCGGGCTGGTTTTTACCAAGCAGTCCCGCTCCTCGCTGGCCGAGTTCGGCGCGACCTCCTGGCTGCCGTCGCTGATGGCGATCGCCATCATCCGGGCCCTGGCGCCGCTGGTGACGGCGCTGATCATCGCCGGGAAGGTGGGATCCAACATCGGCGCGGAGCTCGGCTCGATGCGGGTGACCGAGCAGGTGGATGCCATGGAAGTGTCTTCCACCAACCCGTTCAAATTCCTGGTGGTAAGCCGCGTTATCGCCACGACCTGTATCGTACCCGTCCTGGCCACCTATATGGGATTGGTCGGAATGTTGGGGGCCTATCTGAATGTACATAACAACGAACAAACCGGCTTCTCCCTTTTTTTCCAGGCCGCCTTCGTCCGCATCAGCTTCCTGGATCTCTATGTGCTCGTGTTCAAATCGGCCGTCTATGGCTTCACCATCGGGCTTGCCGGCTGCTACAACGGCTACAACGCCGGCCAGGGAACCGTGGGAGTGGGCCGGGCCGCCAATACGTCCGTGGTCGTGTCCATGTTCCTGATCTTTATCGAAGAGATGATCATCGTCACCCTCGTCAACAATTACTTAAAATAAGTGGACGCTACCGACCATAAAGAATCCGTCATCAGCCTGCGCAATATCCGCAAGCGTTTTGGCCCGCTGGAGGTCCTAAGGGGCGTCGACCTGGATGTCTACAAAGGCGAGAACCTCGTGGTCCTGGGCCGTAGCGGCAGCGGCAAATCGGTGCTGATCAAGATCATCGCGGGTATGCTCACCCCCGATACCGGTTCGGTCACCGTACTGGGTGAGGACATCGGGTCACTCGGTCGCCATGAGCTGCTCGCCTTGCGTACGCGCATCGGGTTCTCGTTCCAGAGCAGCGCGCTCTATGACGGGATGAACGTGCGGGCCAACCTGGAATTCCCGCTGGTCCGGAACAAGCGGCACCTGGGGCGTAAGGAGATCGACGCGGCTGTTGCCAGGGTATTGGAGGACGTAGAACTTTCGCAGACCATTGACCAGATGCCCTCGGAGCTCTCCGGGGGGCAGAAGAAGCGGATCGGGATCGCCCGCACCCTGATCCTGCAACCCGAGATCATGCTCTATGACGAACCCACCGCGGGCCTGGACCCCGTCACCAGCGCAAACATCAACGAGCTCATAAACAAAGTGCAAACGCAGTATAACACGAGCTCGGTGATCATTACGCATGATCTTACCTGTGCAAAGGCAACCGGCGACAGGGTCGTCATGCTGTCGGACGGCTGTTTCCTCCGGCAGGGCAGCTTTGAAGAAGTGTTTGCTACCGATGACACGAGGGTAAAAGATTTTTATAACTATAACTTCATCTCAACCGCATGAACGAGATCAACACAACAAAAAGAATGGCCGTGGGTATCTTTATTACCCTGGGCATTCTGATCCTGGTTGCCGCGGTATTTACCATTGGCGGGCAGCACAAGGCATTTGTGAAAAGCGTCCGGGTGCATATCCTCTTCGATAATGTAGAGGGGCTCCAGCCCGGCAACAACGTCTGGCTCTCGGGCATGAAGGTAGGCACTGTCAAGTCGATCAACTTTTATCGTAACAGCCAGGTCGCCGTGACGCTCAACATCGAAAAAAAGGCCGCACCGCATATTGCCGGTGATTCCCGGGCGCGGATCAGCACGGACGGCCTCATTGGCAATAAGATCGTCGTCATCAGCGGCGGCACCGATGGGGCAAGGGCGATCGCCGACAACGACAGCCTGCATAGCGAGCACCTGCCCGGTACCCAGGAAATGATGGCCACCCTGCAGGCCAGCAATGCCAACCTCCTCGAGATCACCGGCAACCTGAAGACCATCAGTAAACGGCTTAGCGACGGCGAGGGCACTGTCGGAAAGCTGATCAGCGATCCCGCCATCGCCGATCGTCTCAAAACCTCGATCGATCATCTGCGCACGGCGGCCGTGGGCAGCGAGCAGCTGATCGCCAATCTCGAAGACTTTTCCGCCCGGCTGAAACAGCCCGGCGGTCTCGCCAGTCAGCTCGCCACCGACACGACGGTGTTCAACCGGATAAAAGGCGCTGCCGCCCGGCTCAGCGAGGCCGCGGACCAGGCCGGTGAGTTCACCACTTCGTTGAAGAAGGCCGGCGAAGGCCTCAATGACAAGAACGCCCCCGTTGGCATCCTCCTCCATGATGCCGACGCCGGCGCCGATCTCCAGCGTACGTTAAAGAACCTGCGGGTCAGCAGCAAGGAGCTGAGCGACGACCTCGAAGCCCTCCAGCACAATTTCCTGTTGCGGGGTTTCTTCCGTAAAAAAGAAAAAGAAGAAAAGAAACAACCATGAAGTCCTTGTTACAGCCGGTCGGCGCCCGGTATGAACCAACCGCCACGGAGTTCGTCGTCTGGGCCCCGCTGGCCGAAAGCGTCCAGCTCTGCCTTGGGGATACCCGTCACGCGATGCAGCGCGAAGGCGAATATTGGAAGCTATCCCTCCGGGTTAGCATCAACGACCGATATGGGTTTTGCATCGATGGCGGCGATGTGCTTCCCGACCCCGCGAGCCTTAGCCAGCCGGACGGTGTGCAGGGGTTGTCGGCCGTGGTCGATCGCCGCCGCTTCACGGAAACCGCTGCCGGCTGGCAGGGGATCCCGCTCAGCAACGCCGTGATCTATGAGCTGCATACGGGCGCCTTCTCACCCACCCATGACTTCGAGGGCATCATTCAGCGGCTGGAGTATCTCCGGGAGCTGGGCGTCAACGTTATCGAGCTGATGCCCCTGGCGCAATGCCCCGGCGATCGCAACTGGGGTTATGACGGGGTTTTCCCCTTCGCCGTCCAGCATTCCTATGGCGGGATCGAAGGCTTCCACCGGCTGGTCGATGCGGCGCATCGCCAGGGCATCGCGGTCATCGTCGACGTCGTCTACAATCACCTCGGCCCGGAAGGGAATCGCCTGCCCCATTTCGCCCCTTATTTTACCGACCGATACAAAACGCCCTGGGGCACCGCGCTAAACTTTGACGGTCCCTGGTCGGATGGGGTCCGCAATTACTTTTTGCAGAATGCCCGTCTATGGCTGGAGGAGCTCCACACCGACGGACTCCGGCTCGACGCGGTCCACGCGATCCTCGACACCAGCGCCATTCCCTTTGTTCAGCAGCTAAGGGAGCTGGCGACGGACATCGGGAAGGGTACCGGACGCCGGAAGCTCCTCATTGCGGAAATGGACGGCAACGATCCGCGGTTCATCAACCCACCTGCAAAAGGCGGGTATGGGCTCGACGCGCAGTGGAACGATGATTTCCACCATGCCTTGCGCGCCCTGATGACCGGCGAGACCCGCTCCTATTATTCCGACTTCGGCCAGATCGCCCAGCTCGAAAAGGCGTTTCGTAAAACCTATGTCTACGGTGGCGTTTACTCGCCTTACCGGAAACGAACGGTTGGTGGACACGCCGACAACACTTCCTACGATCAGTTTGTCGTTTTCTCCCAGAACCATGACCAGGTGGGCAACCGGGCAAGAGGGGAACGCCCGGGCGCCTGGCTGAATCTTGAACAGCTGAAGCTGGCCGCAGCCATCGTCCTGCTGTCGCCCTATGTCCCGCTGCTGTTCATGGGCGAGGAATATGGCGAGACGCATCCCTTTCAATTTTTCACCTCCTTTGGTGATCCGGCGCTGATCGAATCGGTCCGCCAGGGAAGGGCTGCCGAATTCGCTGACTTTGGCGATGGCACTCCCCTCCCCGATCCGCAATCCGAGTCGACCTTTCTCGAAAGCCAGCTGGCCTGGTGGCAAGCAACCGAAGAACCCGGCAGGATGCTTCTTCGGTACTATAAGGCGCTCATCCGGTTTCGTCAGACCCGGCCAGCCCTGCAAGGACGGACGCGCGACACCATGATCGTCCACCCCGCCTTCCGCCAGACCCTGGCCATCGAACGCAAGATCTTCAATGACCATGTCTTCATCTGGTTCCATTTTGGCGACACGGCCGTCACCCACGAGAACATCACCTGGCAACATCTGACAAAGCTCTTCGACTCGGCCGACGAATGTTGGAAGGGCCCCGGACCCACCGCGGCGATCGACCTTCCCTCGGGCGCGCCGATCCATATCGCCCCGCAGTCGGTCGTCGTCTATGAAAAACGCACCTAAATCCACCCCCATGTTCCTTCCCAACAGCACTTACCGGGTTCAGCTGAACGACAAATTCACGCTTCGCGATCTCGAGGCGATCGTCCCCTATCTACACCGGCTCGGCATCGCTGCCCTCTACGCTTCACCGGTCACCACCGCCCTAAAAGGCAGCCAGCATGGCTACGATGTCACCAACCCATTGGTACTGAACCCCGAGATCGGGACCGAAGAGGACTGGCAGCGGCTGACGGCAACCCTTAAGGACTATGGAATGGGCTGGATACAGGATATCGTCCCCAACCATATGGCCTATACCCTAAGCAATCCCTGGATGTACGCAGTGTTGCAAAAAGGTCCTGACAGCCGTTTCTTTGCCTGGTTCGATATCGACAAGGATCCGCCCGCCGAACCGCTGGGTGAACGCCTCATGACGCCGATCCTCGGCAGCCCCCTCGAAGAATGCCTGAGAAAGGGGGAGCTAAGCCTGCAATCGACACCCCTGGGTTTCGTCATCCGGTATTTCGATACCGATCTCCCCGTCAATCCCGACCTCGACGACTGGATCGGCAAGGCCGGCGGCGCCAAAGCGATCAATGCGCAGCCCCGTCTCCTCGATCACTTGCTCCGGCGCCAGGCCTATATCCTGACCCACTACCGGCTCGCCGACGAACATATCAACTATCGCCGCTTCTTTACCATCAACAGCCTGATCGGCCTTTGCATGGAAAAAGAAACGGTCTTTGACGCCTGGCATGCCTCCCTCCGGCGCTGGGCGGAGCAAGGCCGTATCAACGGCTTGCGCGTCGATCACATCGACGGCCTTGCCGACCCCAAAGCCTATCTCCAACGGCTAAGACAGCTTTTTGGGTCGGCCTTTTATATCGTCGTCGAAAAGATCCTGCAGCGCGACGAATCGCTGGCCGACGACTGGCCGGTACAGGGAACCACCGGCTATGAGGCATTGGGGGATATCAACCAGCTGCTCACCGATGCGGCCGGCGGCCGGCAGCTGCTGGCCTTCTACCGGGAGAAAGTGATCGATATTCCCGACTATGACGATCTTGTCTACCAGCGCAAGCACGACTATCTCCGGCGGAAGATGGGCGGCGAATGGGAGAATTTGTTCAACCGCCTGCGGGCCCTGTCGTGGGCTCTGCCACGGGCCGCAAGCCTGGACCCCGATCGCTTAAAACAGGCGCTTGGCGTTTGGATGGCCTCCTTCCCCACCTATCGTGCTTATCCTGATGACCGGGGCTTCGATGAAGCTGACCGCAACATGTTCGCCACCGCCACCGCCAGCGCCCGCCGGCATGCACCGGGGCTGCGCCCCGAGCTGGACTTCCTCGCTGATCTTCCCGATGACAACCAAGCCCTCTCCTTCCTCCGCCGCCTCATGCAGTTCACCGGACCCCTTGCCGCCAAAGGCATCGAAGACACGGTCTTTTATGTTTACCATCCTTATCTCTCACACTGCGAGGTAGGTGACAGCCCCGCTATTGCAGGTATTCCACCGGAGGAGTTCCATCGGCGAATGCAGATCCGCCAATCCACGCAGCCCCACTCGTTGAACGCGACCACGACCCACGACACCAAACGCGGCGAAGACGCCCGCATCCGGCTGAACTATCTCAGCGCGATCCCCGACGAATGGACAACGGCAGTCATCCAATGGCGGCATCTGAACCGTTCGCTGGTAAAAGACACCGGTGGCCGCCCCGCGCCATCCCCCAACGACGAATACCTCATCTACCAGGCCCTGCTTGGCGCCTGGCCCGAAGACGGCCTGCCGACCGATGCCTTCCGCGAGCGCTTCGCTACCTATCTCACAAAGGCTCTCCGCGAAGCGGATACCGAAACCCATTATACTGATCCCGACGAAGCCTATGAGGGCCGGTGCCGGGATTTTGTCAGCGCGATCCTCGATTCGCCGTTCATGCAGAGCTTTGCGCCGTTTGCCCAACGGGTTATCGGTGACAGCGCCATCTATTGCCTCTCCCAGCTGCTGCTGAAACTAACCATGCCGGGTATCCCAGATATCTACCAGGGCGCGGAGCTGTGGGAGACCAGCCTTGTAGACCCCGACAACCGCCGTCCCGTGGATTTCGCGCGGCGGACCGCCTTGCTGGACGAGATCCTAAAAGCCGAAGCGGCCGGCCTTCACCCCCCACCGGGGACGGAAAAACTATTCACGCTCTATCGCAGCCTCGCCGTTCGCAACCGCCTGCCAAAGCTATTCGCCGATGGCGACTATCTTCCACTCGAAACGGAAGGACCCCTGCTCGCCTTTCTCCGTCGCCAGGGATCGGACTGGGCGCTGGTCGCTGTGCCGCTCATTCGAAAAGACGGCCCCGGCGCGGTATCCATCGTGCTTCCCCATGACGCGCCCCAACAATGGATCGACGCCTTCACCGGCAAAACGCTTGTCGCCGTCGAAAACAGGCTCGCATGGCCGCAAGGCCAAAAGCCCCTCGTCCTGGCCACGGCGTGATGACGTATCTTTACCCTAAACATTCCACGATGCCGCTGCTCGTCCTCGTCCGTCACGGTCAGTCCACCTACAATTTGCAGAACCTGTTCACCGGGGAGACCGACGTCCCTCTCACCCCACGGGGCCGCGAAGAGGCAAGGGCTGCCGGCGAAAAGCTAAAAGACACCCCCTTCGACCACGGCTTTACTTCCGTCCTTCAACGCGCGATCGAGACGATGTCGCTGCTGCTCGAGGCGGCCGGCCAGGAAAAACTACCGGTCACCCGTGACCGGGCCCTCAACGAACGCAACTATGGCCGCTTACAGGGACTCAACAAAGCGGAGATCGCAAAGCAATATGGCGACGAGCAGGTCGCCATCTGGCGAAGAAGCTATACCGTCCGGCCTCCCGGCGGTGAAAGCCTCGAGGACACGTATAAGCGCGTTATCCCCTACTACGAAGAGCACATCCTCCCGCTGCTGCAAAAAGGGGAAAATATCCTCATCGTCGCTCATGGCAACAGCCTGCGCGCATTAATGATGTACCTGGAAAAGATCAGTGAAGAAGACATTGCTCATGTCGACCTGGCCACCGGTGCGCCCCGGTTTTACCACCTATAGTACTTTCGTTCTATTGCAGGGTGTAAAACCCGGGAGTAGATTTGGCAAAACATGATAACATGCCCTCCCCCAACCGCTGGCATATCCTCTTTGCCGTACTGCTCGTTTCCGGCTATTCGCTCGTCGGCTGCTCGAAGAATTCCGGTCCCAACAACAACAATAAGAACGATTCGGATACGGTGCTTCGCCGCAAGGTGAATGACAGCTCCAAGTTTTATGTCACGTTTGACTTAATGGTAGCTAAATCCAGTGGCGTCTATAATGATACGTTCTCTGACCATGCCAGTATGATCATCTATATCGTCAACGGCGTGGTCAAGGTGCCGCCTGACAGCCTCCTGAACTTTCCACCTATCGTCTACCCTCAATCGGGGAGCTCGGGCGACTGGTCGGCCACCTGGGTCCCGGACAATATTGGCGAGATCAATATCACGGCTGCTACGGGCCTGGCGGTGGTCGATACGACGGTCGCGATGGTCCTGACTCAAACGGGATGCGTTGTACCTAAATGGAAGGTATCTTTTATGGGCAACACCCCAACGGTAGGCGGTGGAGACCCATCCCCGGGCTGGCCGCTCGCTTTCTCCTTCAACCCCAAGCTGCAAAGCCAGGACGCGTTCAAGCTGGTCCAGCCGGGCAGCAGCTGGTCGATATGGGTGTATAAAGATTATTAGAAAGGTCAGGGTTCCACCAGCACGACGAACTCACCCCAAACCGGCGAATGAGCGTAAAGGTCCTGTATAATGCCCGGTCCATACATCGCATACCAGGGCAGGATATTCTCTACCCGCTCCTGCAGGTTGCCACCGGGAAACAAGGCTTCCTTCACCTGGTGGATCTGCCGCTGCTGTTCGCCGAACTTCCGTTTCTCGGCCTTCAACAGTTTCTTCTCCAGCAGCCGGATCGGCTCGATGGCCTTGACCTGCAAGGCGGCCACATGCTCTTCCAACGTAGGGTCCACCGGCCGGGCAAGCGCCTTCAGGCTCTCATAATATTGGTTGGCCACGGCGATCTCCTCCTCCAGGCTGAGGGTCTGGGTCGAATCCCGCTTCACCAACTCGGTCATCAGGTCCTGCTCATCCCGGAAAACATCTTCGACGCCAAAGCCGGCCCGCTCCATCTTCTCCATCCATTGCTTTTCCACCAGCTGGAAGCTGCTGCGCAACACCAACACCGGGAAAGGCGTCCGGTAATGATCGAACAGCCCCTTCAGCTCGAGCCAGTAGGCCGTCTCACCACCCCCGCCGACAAAGGCGAGATTGGGCAATATCGTCTCCTGGAACAGACCCCGCAGGATCACATTCGGACTGAACCGCTCCGGATGCCGGCGGAGCTCATCGCCCAGCTCGGACTCGGTGAACTGTACCGCCGAACCGTGAACCTTGTAGGTTTCGCCGGTCTTTTCGATCCGTCCACGCAGATCGTCCTTTAAATAAAAAAGGTTGATATCCCTTGGATTTGCCTGGATATCATATGTTTGGCTCAGTCGTTCGA
>Ga0310811_10012194_pt1 | contig 11148 bp, 11 predicted proteins | sample YCmetagenome_FD_207642 | JGI IMG/M metagenome (GOLD analysis project Ga0310811, IMG submission 207642) | Soil microbial communities from experimental microcosm in Duke University, North Carolina, United States - YC | ecosystem: Engineered > Artificial ecosystem > Soil microcosm > Unclassified ... | reverse complement strand
ATCGGGTCGAGTTTGTCCGCTGCTTCAATACACAGCAGGGTTTCTAAGCTAGCTACTATTGCTATAGTGGCCGCTGTTATCCAAACCTGTTTGCTGCCAATGGATGAAAAATCGGGGCTTTTAAATAAGCCGAAAAACTCACCTACACTACCTACTACAGGAAGATTTACCAATTGCTTGTCCTTCAATCCAAAGGAGCTTCCGTCGAACAGCAAACTTAAACCGATACCGGCAACTACTACCAGCAAAGGTGCAGGCACAATAGCCAGCTTTTTCACTTTTGGCCAGTAGATCATCAGCAATAAGGAAACTGCACTAATGATGACTGCTCCGTAATTAACGCGCGACAGCGCAGCAAAAACTCCTGAGAATGTGTTGCCGTCTTCCGCCTGATTGAAACCTTCGTCGCCTTCAAAATCGGCATCGTAACCTACGGCGTGTGGCAGCTGTTTCATGATCAGAATAATGCCTATCGCCGCCAGCATACCTTCAATCACTGCTGACGGAAAATAGTTGGCGATTGTTCCGGCTTTGATAATGCCAAGTGCTATCTGGATAAGGCCTGCCAGAACCACACTGAGTAAGAACACTTCGTATGAACCGAGACCGGTGATGGCATTCAGGACGATAACCGTTAATCCGGCAGCGGGGCCTGCCACACTTAGCTGTGATCCGCTCAGTGTGCCAACAACAATACCGCCAATGATACCCGTTAATATACCGGCAAACAAAGGGGCTCCGGATGCCAGCGCGATACCAAGACATAACGGTAGCGCTACCAGGAATACAACAATACTTGAAGGAATATCTTTTTTTAAATTTTTAGATAAAAAATACTTTTTGAGATTGAGACCGCCCATAGCAACCCCATCTTGCTTTAATTGCATATAAAATGAATTTGATTAAACTTTAAATGAATAATTATTAGGCGCAAGGGTGCACCAGGAATTCATTTAAGCGTTTGGAGGCGGAGTAGGTACAGTAGGATGGTAAGCCTGGATGTAAAGAGATTTTTCCAGCTTGTAGAGCACCGTTTGTTCAATAGTATAATGCTCTTGTTCAAATGAGAACAATAAATGATCGTCAAAAACTTTCTTCTCTTTAAGATTGTCTTTGCTCACGTCATCTTTGTCGCCTTTTGTTTCGTTTTCCAGCTGCATGATTACAGCAGCGGCAGTTTTAGAGTCAATGTTTGAAAATAAAGGTGCAAGCGAAATGCCCATCTTTACCATAAAGATAAAGAGGAATACTACGCTCACCAATATTTTAAAACCTTTTGACCTCATTGCCGCAAAAATATGAATTTCTTTGGATATGCTTCTCTAAACGCCAATAAAAGGATAATGTTACAATTTAATTACTATTTTTAGCGTGTAGCATATAAACCGGATTGTGAATAAAAAACTTAAAGTACTACAGCATAAACGCGAGCAGGCCCAGTTAGGCGGCGGTCATGCGCGGATAGAAAGTCAGCATAAAAAAGGAAAATTAACAGCACGTGAACGTTTGCATTTTTTGCTGGATGAAGGTTCATTCCAGGAGATCGGGATGCTGGTTACCCATCGTTCTACCGATTTCGGGATGGAGAAAGAGATATATCCGGGTGATGGTGTGATAACCGGTTATGGTACGATCAATGGCCGGCTGATCTATGTTTTTTCACAAGACTTTACCGTTTTTGGCGGTTCACTTTCTGAAACTCACGCGGAGAAGATATGTAAGATCATGGATCTTGCTATGAAGAATGGCGCACCTGTTGTCGGGTTGAACGATTCAGGTGGTGCCAGAATACAGGAAGGTGTGGTGTCATTAGGTGGTTATGCAGATATCTTTTACCGTAACACCATGGCCTCCGGCGTAGTGCCGCAGATATCAGCCATTATGGGACCATGCGCTGGTGGCGCAGTTTACTCGCCGGCTATTACCGATTTTATATTGATGGTAGAGAATACCTCGTATATGTTTGTAACCGGTCCGAATGTGGTAAAGACGGTGACTCATGAGGTGGTGACGTCAGAGGAATTGGGCGGAGCGGATACACATGCCAGCAAATCAGGTGTTACACATTTCGCCTGTACCAATGAGATCGATGCGATACAGCATATCAAGAAGTTACTGAGCTATATGCCGCAGAATTGCGAGGAAAAAGCACCATCAATTCCGTATGAAAGTAAGGATGATTTGCGCCCTCAACTTGCTGACCTGATGCCGGAGAATGCCTCACAGCCGTATGATATACGTGATGTAATAAACAATGTGATCGACGCGGATTCCTTTTTGGAGGTACATAAAGGATTTGCAGAAAATATTGTGGTAGGATTTGCGCGTTTGGCAGGTAGGAGCATAGGTATTGTGGCTAATCAGCCTGCATTTTTGGCGGGTGTATTGGATATTCACTCATCAACTAAAGGGGCGCGCTTTGTACGTTTTTGCGATAGCTTTAATATTCCACTATTAGTGTTTGAAGATGTTCCCGGCTTTTTACCCGGTACCGACCAGGAGTGGAACGCGATTATCACTAACGGCGCTAAATTACTCTATGCATTCTGCGAAGCGACGGTGCCTCGTATAACCGTAATTACCCGCAAAGCCTACGGTGGCGCTTACGATGTGATGAACTCCAAACACATCGGCGCGGATATGAACTACGCCTGGCCAACTGCAGAAATTGCAGTTATGGGTGCCAAAGGAGCTGCGGAGATCATCTTTAAACGTGAGATCAATGCAGCCCATGATAAAGAAGCCAAATGGCTGGAAATGGAGCAAAAATATTCCGACATATTTGCCAACCCATACCGTGCAGCGGAGCGTGGCTTTATTGATGAAGTGATCGACCCTGCTGAAACGCGTATCAAGTTGATCCACGCCTTCAAAATGCTGGAAAATAAGGTGGTGAATAATCCGAGGAAGAAGCACGGGAATATCCCGCTTTGAGGTGAATTTATGAAAATCACAGCCACGAAAAGATATTTGTTCGTTCTACTAATCTTTGTTCTGGCGTCCTTGTCTACTGGCTGGTTTGATTGGTATTATCGGTTGCTTGTAATAAAATTGTATATCTTAAGTACAAGTGGTAAGATTGATTTCGTAGGCAAGAATTTCCTTTTTTTTGCAAACGGGTATTCCATGCTGTCTTTTGGAGTGTTTTGTAGTGTAATATCTTTCAGGCTTCTTAAAAGCGATATACGCAAGCGACTTTTTAAAATCATGCTAACTGTAATTTCTTTCTTACTGGCAACGGCTATCATTTGCTGTATTAATAGTAATTTATACATTATGCAGTGTACTACCTGCAATGATGGTACAAGAGAGTTGATCTATGGACATGTCAATTATGATGCAATATTTATTGGGAGCCTTGGAATATCGTTGCTAGTTTTCTTTGTTACGGATTTCATTACCCAAAATAAGCGCAAAGAAAAATGATCGCCATCGAACAAATCCGTCCTGAACTCACCTGGCGACTACGGCAGGAGGTATTGTATCCTGCCCAGAAGTTGTACGAGATGGAACTGGATGAAGATCAGGAAGGTGTTCATTTCGGGGCGTTTACTGATGACAAGCTTGTGGGCGTCGTTTCGTTATTTCAAACGGAAACATCTTTTCAATTTCGGAAACTGGCAGTATCAAGCGAATATCAAAAAAAGGGTATTGGGAATGCTTTATTGCAGCGTGTTGAAGAATTTGCAGGGTTGAAAGGTGGCACCGTAATATGGTGCAACGCGCGGGTATCGGCTATCGGTTTTTATATGAAGGCAGGGTATGCGCATACGGGTAAGCTATTTGCTAAAAATGGCTTTGATTATGAGATACTGGAGAAGGAGATAAAAAAACAGTCCGCTAACTAGCGGACTGATCCTCAATCAACTAAACTAATCTTGAAAAAAATTTACTCAAGGCAAAGTAAGTGACAGCAGTTAAACACAATGTTAAGGCAGTAACAATTAATCAATAATATAGCTAAAATTTGTTAACATACGTCATTGTCTTAAGCTTTACTATATTTGCCATTATCGATTAAAAAACAGTCCCAAATCATCAGTTTATGTCTAAAAAGAAAGCTGAAAAAAAGCAGCATGTAGAGGTGGTAAATAAAACCTCGCTGGCTTTTTTCGAGAAATATATCAATAACCCTTCCCCAACAGGTTTTGAAGCAAAAGGCCAAAAATTATGGCTGGATTACATTAAGCCTTATATCGACGAGCATTATGTAGATAACTACGGTACAGCTGTAGGTATCATCAATCCGAAAGCCAAATACAAAGTAGTGATCGAGGCACATGCCGATGAGATATCATGGTTTGTAAATTATATTACTAATGACGGATTGATCTATGTGATCCGTAACGGCGGTTCGGATCACCAGATCGCACCATCAAAGCGCGTAAATATTCATACTGATAAAGGCGTTGTAAAAGCTGTATTCGGCTGGCCTGCCATCCACACTCGCTCAGGTGAAAAGGAAGAAGCGCCTACGCTGAAAAACATTTTCCTGGATTGCGGCTGTACCACAAAAGAAGAAGTAGAAAATCTGGGCATCCACGTAGGTTGTGTGATTACCTATGAAGATGAGTTCATGGTATTGAACGACCGCTATTATGTTGGTCGTGCATTGGACAATCGCGCCGGTGGTTTTATGATCGCTGAAGTAGCACGTTTGCTGAAAGAGAATAAAAAGAAACTGCCTTTCGGATTATACATCGTTAATGCGGTACAGGAGGAGATAGGCTTACGTGGTGCTGAGATGATCGCCCATCACATCAAACCAAACCTGGCTATAGTAACCGACGTAACCCACGATACCCAAACCCCGATGATCAGCAAGATTACCCAGGGAGATTTGGCTTGTGGTAAAGGTCCGGTAATATCTTATGCTCCTGCGGTTCAGAATAACGTAAACAAGCTGCTGATCGAATCAGCGCTGGAAGCCGATATCCCGTTCCAGCGCCAGGCATCTTCACGCTCAACAGGTACGGATACGGACGCCTTTGCTTATTCAAATGATGGTGTTCCATCAGCTTTGATCTCATTGCCGTTGCGTTATATGCACACTACGGTTGAGATGATCCATAAAGAAGATGTTGATAACGTGATCCGGATGATATACGAGGTGCTGCTTAACGTAAAAGACGGTCAGGATTTCAGGTATATAAAATAAATGTCACAATAATTGTATGATTGACATTTAAAGTTTACTTTTGAAAAGTAAACTTTACCAAAACAATTTGAGTATAAATGTCCTTTGAGATATAATTAAACAAAACGCACTCAAAACAGTACCTAATAAACAATATGAAACCCACTCTACTGATACTGGCCGCAGGCATGGCCAGCCGCTATGGAAGCATGAAGCAAGTTGACGGCTTCGGTCCAAATGGTGAAACAATTATCGATTATTCTATTTATGATGCGATCAACGCCGGATTTGGCAAGATCAGTTTCATTATCCGCGAGGAATTTGCTGATAAGTTTAAAGAGATATTCGAGCCAAAATTAAAGGGCCGCGTTGAAACGGATTATGTTTTCCAAAGCTATGATCTGAAACCTTTCGGCATCGATAAAACGATTGAACGAGCAAAACCATGGGGCACTCAGCATGCCGTACTTGCTGCACGTAACCAGGTTAACGAGCCTTTCTGTGTAATTAATGCCGATGACTATTACGGTCGCGAAGCTTTTGAAAAGATGGCTAAATTCCTGACTACTGAAGCCGCTGATGATACTTATTCATTGGTAGGCTACCAGATCGATAAAACTTTGTCTGATTATGGTTCAGTGTCACGCGGCGTATGTAAAGTTGATGACAAGGGTAATATGGTTGAGATCAATGAGCGTACCGAGGTATATTTTAAAGAAGACGGTACTGTTGCTTATAAAGATGCAACCGGCGAACACCCACTATCAAATGATACCCGCGTATCAATGAACTTCTGGGGATTCACCCCGGCTATCTTCAAACAAAGCGAGCCGATGTTCAAAAGATTTGTTGAGGCAAATGAGAACAACCCCAAAGCAGAATTCTTTATCCCGCTTGCTGCTGACGAACTGATCAAATCAGGTGCAGCATCATTTAAGGTGATCCCAACCGCATCAAAATGGTTTGGTGTTACTTATAAAGAAGATAAGCCGATCGTGCAGGCAAGCATTTCTAAATTGATCGCAGACGGAGTTTATCCGACTAATCTTTGGTCATAAATATTTCCAATAGATATTTAAAATCCCGCTCAAAAGGCGGGATTTTTGTTTAAGCCCGAAAGTAAATTCCCTCTCCGAGACTATAGTATCCTCGCAAGTTTCAGAAGTTTGAAAGGAAATGGCCCGTAGGGCCTACCGCTTTGTAGAAATAAATAATGAGCATGATTTGTGCCGCATAGCGGCTACCCTTGAGTGGACAGATATACGCATTGCATTATTCCACACCAGGAGTGCCGGTGAAGGGTAACCCCTAGCGGGGCAAAAACTAATTTTCGTCCATTGACCACAAAGCGGTAGACCCTACGGGTCAAAGATATAACCCCGTCGAAAAAATGTGGATGCACAGGAGCCCTCGGGGAGGGTTGCGGATAAATGTGAAGTTGCAACGATGGCTTTGTATAAGCAATATAGCAGAACCCCCTAATCCAGGTATGGAACCGCGCTCCCTCATACTTTAAATTCATTATCCATTGGTATAGTATAACCACACATTCGTGTAGTATATCCACGCAGTGGTGTAATTTGAAAATTCCGTAACCGCATTTCACTCATATTTGCGGCAAGAAATTTTTAAACCATGCTAACTATAAGGTCATTCGTAAATATCATGATCGCGGTACTGAGCGCTTCGATCGTCTTTGTTATTATAACTATAGCATATTCATCCTGATTGGGGAATCATGCAAATGTGCGTTTAGAATTTTGTTCTGGCCCGAAAATTGCCTATCTTCCGGGAACTTAATTCTTGTCACAAAATGAAAATATTCAAAAGACCTTTTCTCGGCCTTATCGCCATTACTGCCATTCTTGTTTCCTGTTCAAAAAAGAAAACTGATGTATTGCCACAACAGGTTAATACCATTGTCTCGTCTTCAACGCTTGCTAAACTAAAACAGTATGGCACGGTAGTTAATGAAGGGACTACGCCGCCCGATATTACCGGCGTTTTCTCGATCACACCTAATGTATGCACATTTGATAACTCGGCGGAACACTTGACCGGTGAAACCTTTGACGATTACTATTACAGATTCAGTAAGCAGGATAATAAAAATTTCACTGTGAGACTTGATTTCCTAAGTGATATTGATTCCGGTTCAGACACCACAGCCACATTTATTTCGGGCAAAGGCAACCTGTTTACAGTTTTTGCGCAATCAAAGGGTTCCTCATACGGAGTTGACTACACTGCCCTTGAAGTTGTTAGCGGTGAAATTGACGCTTCAGGCATTAAAAATCTGCAGATCACAAAATATTTGCAATCTAAGGGTGATGATCCTATTCCTGTTCTGACAGAAGTCGGTACCACGCGCATATTTCACGACTCTGACGATATTTCTGAAAGGCAGACAGATGACACCATATTTGGCCTGACAAATAAACCAACGCGACTTAAGTCCAACACTTCGCACTCTTACCTGGGAAGCGGAATCAAACGCTGATCAAATTCATAATCAAATGAAAGCCCGTCACTGCTTATCAGGACGGGCTTTCGCTTATATGATGGATTTATTATTTTACTTCTTCGAAGTCAACATCGGTTACATGGTCACCAGCGCCCTGGTCGTTTCCGCCTTGTGCTCCGGCATCACCGGCACCTGGCTGAGCCTGACCGGCATCACCTGCAGCTTTGTACATCTCTTCAGATGCAGCGGTCCATGCAGTGTTCAACTCGGTTTGAGCAGTTTCGATAGCGTCAAGGTTTTTAGAAGCATAAGCCTCTTTCAGTTTTTTCAAACCTTCTTCGATAGGAGCTTTTTTGTCAGCTGATATCTTATCGCCATACTCTTTCAGTTGCTTTTCGGTAGTAAAGATCAGGGCATCAGCAGAGTTCAGCTTATCAACTTCCTCTTTTGCCTTTTTGTCAGCATCAGCATTAGCTTCAGCTTCGTCCTTCATCTTTTTGATCTCAGCATCAGTTAAGCCAGATGAAGCCTCGATACGGATCTTTTGTTCTTTACCGGTAGCTTTATCTTTAGCCGATACGTGTAATATACCGTTGGCGTCGATGTCAAATGATACTTCGATCTGTGGCACACCACGTGGTGCCGGTGGAATTCCATCCAGGTGGAAACGGCCTAATGTTCTGTTCTGAGCAGCCATCGGACGCTCGCCCTGTAAGATGTGGATCTCAACTGAAGGCTGGCTATCAGATGCGGTAGAGAATACTTCCGATTTCTTGGTCGGGATAGTTGTGTTTGCTTCTATCAGTTTGGTCATTACACCACCCATAGTTTCGATACCCAATGAAAGCGGGGTTACATCAAGCAATAACACGTCTTTAACTTCACCTGTCAATACACCACCTTGGATAGCAGCACCTATGGCAACCACTTCGTCAGGGTTTACACCTTTTGAAGGAGCTTTGCCAAAGAATTTCTGTACAGCTTCCTGGATGGCAGGGATACGGGTTGAACCACCCACCAGGATAACTTCATCAATATCAGAAGTGCTCATGCCGGCAGCTTTCAAAGCTGTTTTACATGGCTCGATAGTACGTTTGATCAGGCTGTCAGACAATTGCTCAAATTTAGCACGGGTTAAAGTTTTAACCAGGTGCTTAGGCATACCGTCAGCAGCAGTAATATATGGCAGGTTGATCTCACTTTGTGAAGTGCTTGAAAGCTCAATTTTAGCTTTTTCAGCAGCATCTTTTAAACGTTGTAAAGCCATTGGATCTTTACGCAGATCAACACCTTCGTCATTTTTAAATTCGTCAGCCAGCCAGTCGATAATTACCTGGTCAAAGTCGTCGCCACCTAAGTGCGTATCACCGTCGGTTGATTTTACTTCGAACACGCCATCGCCCAACTCCAGTACTGACACGTCATGTGTACCACCACCGCAGTCAAACACAACGATCTTCATATCCTTGTGTGCCTTGTCCAAACCGTAAGCAAGTGCAGCAGCAGTAGGCTCGTTGATGATACGGCGAACTTTTAAACCTGCAATTTCACCAGCTTCTTTGGTAGCCTGGCGCTGAGCATCGTTAAAATAAGCTGGTACAGTAATAACTGCTTCGCTTACTTCAGTGCCTAAGAAATCTTCAGCAGTTTTCTTCATTTTCTGAAGGATCATAGCTGAAATTTCCTGCGGTGTATATTTGCGGTCGTCGATCTCAACACGCGGAGTGTTATTATCGCCTTTGACCACTTTATAAGGTACGCGTGACGCTTCCTTTGTAACCTCACTAAATTGGTTACCCATAAAGCGTTTGATAGAATAAATAGTTTTTGTAGGATTGGTGATAGCCTGGCGCTTGGCAGGATCACCTACCTTACGCTCGCCGTTGTCAACAAACGCCACAACTGACGGCGTAGTACGTTTACCCTCGCTGTTGGCAATAACTACAGGTTCGTTACCTTCCATTACTGCAACGCAAGAGTTTGTTGTTCCTAAGTCGATTCCAATTATTTTAGACATATATGATTGATTTTTCCTTTTCTAATATTAAACCTATCCAGTATTAACAAGGCTTATGCCAATATCATTTTGGCAGTAAAAAAGGCTAAAGGGCGTCCAAAACACTTCATATTTCGTCAGGAAAGTGCACAGAATCCGTGACAGGTTGTCAGAAAAATGTCACTCGTTCAGCATCAGCTTGTCTATACCCGGGGCAGGTTTCCAGTCGCTTTTAGGTTCGTAATAATGCCATAACAGCGCAGAAATCTTCTTTATAAGCAACTGGGCTTCGTTATTGGGTGTCCAGCTTTGATCTTTATTATTGTTGGTCATAACTGAGAAGACATAGTCGCCGTGTGGTGCATTTACCAAAACAGTTTCTGATCGGGCTTCATCTACAGAACCGCTCTTGCTGGCTGCCTGCACATAAGGCGGTATCTGCGATAATGATCTGTCATCCCAGTAAATGCGCACCAGGTCGCGGTACATACGTTCACTTGCTGCCGGGCTCACTGCTTCGCCATTACGTATCATGGTAAACAAGCGGCACATCTCATAAGGTGAACCAACACCCCAACCATATTTGGAACGAATAGCCTCGCGACCCTTTACTCTTGAATTTACACGCAATACTTTAAACCCGTTTTTATCCAGCCAGTTATTGATGTACTCGCCGGTTACGATCCTTTGCAACCAGGTGCTTGCGGTGTTATCGCTCATGGTGATCATCAGCAAAACCACTTTACTTAGCTGGATGGTATCCTTGTCCTTAAATGAACCCAGGATGTCTTCTCCAGGGTATAATAACGAATCCCGATAGATCAATTTTTGGTTATAGGCTAATTCTCCTTTTTCTATTTTATCCATTACCCCGCATTGTATACTCACCTTAATCATGCTGGCCGTAGGGAATAAGGTATCCGCATTAATCGCCGCTGTTTTGCCTGTTTTAAGATTTTTTACATAGATGCCTACCTGACCTTTAAAGTCTTTTACAGCGTCTTGTAATTGAGTGGTCAATTTGGAGTCGGTTTGAGCGAAGGCGGTAGCAGCGAATGCTAAAAAGAGAATAAGTAGTCTGTATTTCATGTTGGTGTTAGGACTGGTTGGTGCAGAAGGTCTAAATTAAATAAAATTTGTAAATTTGATTATGCAAATTCAAGTGGACATTAAATCTAAAAGAAAGCTGGAAAAGCATAATTCAAAACACATCTCAATACCGAATTTGGAAGCATTTTTAATGCAAGCCCCGACGTTCTCGAGTAAACAATTAGAGAAGGTGGCCAAAGCAAGAAAAGCTATTAATCAATGGCGGAAAATAGCTTTAGCCAAGGAAAGATAGATGATTTGAGATATCATTTCTCCCGATTTTAGAACGCAGAAATGTAATGGCCCATAGGGCCTACCGCTTTGTAGAATAGAATTATGAATTTGATTAATGCCGCGTAGTGGCTACCCGCCCGTTAGACAGGTAAATCGCGTTGCATTATTTCGCATCTGGAAAGTCGATAAAGGATAGCCCCTAATGGGGCAAAAAACGGTTCCCTTAAA
>Ga0310811_10012193_pt1 | contig 11150 bp, 8 predicted proteins | sample YCmetagenome_FD_207642 | JGI IMG/M metagenome (GOLD analysis project Ga0310811, IMG submission 207642) | Soil microbial communities from experimental microcosm in Duke University, North Carolina, United States - YC | ecosystem: Engineered > Artificial ecosystem > Soil microcosm > Unclassified ... | reverse complement strand
TAGAGACCGAGATTGCGGGTGAGCAGATAGATCGGCACCAGCGTCGCGTGCAATGGCACGATCATGCCCGCGACGATTACGGCAAACAGCGTCTTGTTCAACGAGAAGCGCAGGCGCGCGAATGCATACGCGGCCATTGCGCTGACCAGTACGATCAGCAGCACCGATACGCCCACCACGAACGCGCTGTTGCGAAAGTACTGGAAATACGGTCCTTCGAGCACCGCGACATAGTTGCCGAAGAAAACATGCTGAGGCAGCGCCCACACAGGAGACGAATAAGTTTCGTCCGGTGTTTTCAGGCTCGTGGCGACCACGAACAAAAACGGCAGCGTCGTGACGAGCAGCCAGATCAGCGCAAGCAACGGCGTGCCGATGCGCAACTTCCTCAGGGACGCTTTCATCATTCAGACCTCGGTTTCGAAACGGCGCGTAAAGCGCAACGACACCGCCGCGACCGTGCAGATGATGATGAACATCGCGGAGCCGATCGTGCTGCCATAGCCGAGCTGGAACGAGCTGAACACGGTTCGATACATGTAGGTTGCCATCAACTCCGACGAGCCTTCGGGGCCGCCGCCGGTCATTACGTAGATCAGGTCGAAGTAGCGCAGCGAGCCGAGCACCGCGAGCAGCACGGCGGTACGCATCGTGCCCTGCAGATGGGGCAGTTTGATGCGCCAGAAAATGACCCACTCGGATGCGCCATCGAGGCGCGCGGCTTCGGTGACTTCAACCGGCATCGACGACAGTCCGGCAAGAAACAGGATCATGTAGAACGGCACGTTCTGCCAGCAGATCACCGCGATCGTCGCTGCGAGCGAAAGATGCGGATTGCCGAGCCAGTCCTGCGCGAGCGCGTCCAGGCCGATTGCATGAAGTGCGGCGTTCAGCGGACCGAAATTCGGATCGTAGACATTCTTGAACAGCACGCCGATCGCGACACTCGACATCAGCAGCGGCAGGAAGTAGAGAATCTTCAGCACGCGCGAACCGCGGCCCGCTTTTTCGAGCAGCGCCGCCAGCGCAAGCGCAATCGGCAACTCGATCACAACGGAAGCGAGCGCGAGGATCACGTTGTTCAGCAACGCTTGCCAGAACAACGCATCGCTCGCGAGATGAACCCAGTTCGTGAGACCGATGAATTTCGCATTGCTGCCGAGGCCATTCCAGTCGAGCAGCGAGAGCCGCAGACTCGACACGAGCGGATAGAGCAGGAACACCGCAAGCAGCAACACGGCGGGCGCGAGGAATACGGCCGCGACGAGTGCCTGAGACGGTATGCGTATCCGCCGTCGACGCGCGGATACAGAGGGAAGCACGATATTCACGAGCGTATTTGCCGGCCGGCGCGCAGCGGCGTCGGCCGGACTATCCGGTTGGTCGCGTTCAGCCGCCCGCTTTCGCGGCGGTTTGCATTTGCTGCGCCGCCGCCTCGGGCGTCACCGACAGGCCGAACAGCGCCTGCGTGGTGTCCTTGTGCGCTTCGCCAAGACGCGGCGGCAGCGCCTGGTCGTACCAGAGCTGCACGTTCGGCGCATCGACGATCAGCGTCTGCAGGCGCTTGAGGAACGGGTCGTCGAGCGCGATGTTCCTGACCGGCGGAATCTTGCGGTCGCCTACGCGTGCCTGCATCGCGGTATCGTCGGTGAGCGACTGGATCAGCTTGAACGCGGCATCGGGATATTTGCACTCGCTCGACATGCTCAGGAAGCCGTCGCCGACCGTGCCGATCACATCGCGCGGGTCGCCCTTGCCGCCCGGTATAGCAGGAAACGGAAAGAAATCGAGCTTGTGCGAGAACGATGGGTTTTCGCTTTGAATCGTCGACGCTTCCCAGCCGCCCATCAATTCCATCGCGGCACGACCTGCGTACAGCAGACGCCGCGATGCGCCGACGTCATAGTCGAGACCGTTGAAGCCTTGCGCAAATGCGCCGGCCTTCACCAGTTGCTGAATGTACTTGCCTGCTTCGATGAATGCCGGATCGTTAAAGCCCTGACCATTGCCCTCGAGCGCGGCACGCACGACGTCCGGGCCACCGATGCGGTCGACGAGGTACATGTAGTACATGGAACCGGTCCACTTGTTCTTGTTCGCCAGCGCGAACGGCGCGATGCCGTGCGACGTCAGCACCTGCACGACGTGCATCAGCTCCGGCCAGGTGGCGGGAGGTTTGAGGCCGTATTGCTGGAAAATATCCTTGTTGTAGAAGATCACCGCGGCGGACGCGTTTTCGGCGGCCACGCCGTAGGTCTTGCCGTCGAAAGTGACGGGCTTCCACGACGCCGGCAGAAAGCGATCGCGGTACGCAGGATCTTTTTGCAGGTACGGCGTGAGATCGCGGATCTGCCCAGCCTTCACGTATTCGTGCAACGGGCCGCCACCCCACGATTCGAACACGCATGGCGGCTGGTTCGCACCGAAAGCAACTTTCAGCTTGGTCTTGTACGCATCGTTGAGCACGTGCGAGTTCTCGACCTTGTACCCCGGGTTCTGCTTTTCGAAACGATCGGACGCATCGCGCAAGATTTTGCTCGACGTAGCGTTGGTCTGCTGGTCCCATGCGGTGATCACCTTCGCTTCCTGCGCGTAGGCCGCAGGGGTGACTGCGCCCAGTGCGACGAGCGAGCCCAACACGGCTACGCCCAACGCCTTCGATACTGCTGCATGCGCCATCTCGAAGTCTCCGTCGTTAGATTGATGCGAGGCAACGTTAGCCTTAACGTTGGCGATGTTAGTAACGACGCTGATATGCCGCCAGATGCGGTTAACCCTCAAGCACGCGACCAGGCATTACGCATTCTGCATATCGCCCACTCTGAAGCGCAAATCACGGCGTGAAACCACCCGGCTGCGCGCCGCACAGGTTTGCGTTGCGGCCCGCCTTCATTCGTTTAGAATGACTGCAAAGCGTACGTTACCGCTAACGCAAATATGCGCATTGAGCATGGCCTTCGACCAGAATCCCGGCACAGCATGACCAAGGAAAAACCCACGCTGGAAGACGTCGCGCGACTCGCCGGCGTCTCGCAGATGACTGCATCGCGCGCGCTCAACGGCCGGCCCGGCGTGTCGCGCGAGACACGCGACGAAGTGCGTCGCATCGCGTCCGACATCGGCTATGTCGTCAATCGCACGGCGCAGAAGCTGTCGGGCGGGCGTAACGGCATCATCGGCATCATCACGCCGACGCTCGACACGCAATTCTCGAGCGAACTGATACTCGGTGCGGGCCGCGCGGCACGCGCTGCCGGTTGCGAGGTTCTGGTGTACACGATGTCGGACGAAGAGCGCCGCACGCATCACGATGTGCTCGGTCTCGTGCGGCAATTCTCCGATGGCGTACTGGCCATCCTGCCGCGCGAATCGCTATGGGTCGATCTGCTCGCGAAAGCGAATCTGCCCGTCGTGGTGATCGACCAGCGCGGGACGATGAACCGCTTGCCGTCGGTATCCGTCGACAATTACGGCGGAGCGCAACTCGCGGTTGAACATCTGATCGAACTCGGCCATACCCGTATCGCGTTTCTTGGCGGCGGTGAATCGATCGAAGGCGTGCGCGACCGGCAACGCGGCTATCTCGACACCTTGTCGCGACATGGATTGCCGCATACGCCCGAATGGATCGTGCCTGGCGATCTGTCGCAGATGACAGCGTTCGAGGTGGCGTCGGGTCTGCTCGCGTTGCGCGATGCCCCCACGGCTATTTTCACGGCCAACGATCAAAGCGCATTCGGCGCGATCGCGGCCGCACGCGAGGCGCGACTGCGCGTTCCGGACGACGTCTCCGTGATCGGCTTCGACGATATCCCGATGGCCGAGCAGTTTCACCCGGCGCTGACGACGGTGCGTCAGCCGTTTCAGCAAATGGCAAGTTCAGCGGTCAATACGTTGCTTGCGCAGGTCGCGGGACACGACGCAGGGCCGCAGCGCGTCACGTTTGCGGCCGAACTGGTAGTACGCAAATCGACCGGACCCGCGCCCGCGGTGCGCCGGGGAACGCGGACGTCGGGCAAGCGGAAGACGTAGAGGCGACGGCGTCAATGAGCTGGCTTTTCGTACAGTGACCAGACATAGCCACCGGGGCCGGGTTCCAGCCATAGTCCTGCGCGGATAAAACCAAGCGACTCATACCAGGCGCACAGCTTCTCGTTGTGAGCGGGACAGTCGAGCCTGACACAACGCCGGTTCATGCCGCGCACCTTGTCAGCGCAGCGGTCAAGCATAAAGCTGCCGAGTCCACGCCCGTTAAAACCTGCGCGCACACTCAGCCCGTGCACGTACGCGGCGATCGGCTCCTGTGCTCCCCAGCGCTGCTCATCGTCCAGATCGAGCGTAAACGTGCCTGCTGGCGTGCCGTCGAGCTCAACGACGTACACCTCCTTTTGAGCGATAGTGTTTCGCATCCATCGCCCGGAAACGCCGCCGCCCTCCTTGCCCCACGCGTAGTCGCAGCGCGCAATCTTCCATGCGCGTGCGTCATTGCGGATCTGTGTGAGCACCGCCACGTCTTCTGGCGTTGCCCGACGGATGCTTTTTGATTCCATCGCTCGTATCTCCGTTGGACTAAACGCGGCTACTCGACTTCGGTCACAGTCAGGCTGCCGCCCTCGTCGAGCCATCCCGTGATGCCACCGATCATTATCTTCACCGGTCGCCCAAGCTGAGCAAGCCGTATTGCACCACGTGTTGCCCCATTGCAATGGGGGCCCGCGCAGTACGTAACGAACAACGTATCAGGCGGATAGTTCACCAGCTTCGATTCGACTATTTTGCCATGCGGCAGATTCAACGCGCCCGGCACGTGGCCCTTCGCGAACAGCCCTGGGCTGCGCACATCGAGCAGGACGAAACCGGGCGTGCCGCTGGAGAGCGCGCTGGCAACATCGGAACAATCGGTTTCGTATTGCAGCGACGCGCTGAAGTGAGCAAGCGCGGCTGCGCTGTCTGCGGGAGGAATGGCGGTGACGGCGTTGGTATTCAACATGTTTAAGCCCCGGGGGTGGATAGTCCATCCAATGAACAGAGTGTCTGGCAAGCGACCCTGAAGCCTTATTTTGGCGTCAACTGGCGAATGCGGATAAGTGGCGTAATCGTCAATCTCCGGTAATATCGCGCCATGAAGAATCATCTCGTCGTCGCGCTGGCTTATGACCGGCTCTGTACTTTCGAATTCGGCTGCGTGACCGAGGTGTTCTCGCTCGAACGTCCGGAGCTTGACGTCGACTGGTACCGCTTTGCGGTGTGCGCGAGCGAACCCGGCCCGCTCCGCGCCGCAGGCGGCATCACGATCGCCGCGCCCTACACGCTCAAGCTGCTCGATCGCGCGGATACGATCGTGGTGCCCGGTTGGCGCGATGCGGACGAATTGCCGCCCGAGGCATTGCTAAAGAAGATCCGCAAGGCACACCTGCGTGGTGCGCGTCTTTGCTCGATCTGCTCCGGCGTTTTCGTGCTGGCAGCGGCCGGCGTGCTCGACGGTAAGACCGTGACGACCCATTGGCGATACGCGGCGAAACTGCAGCAGCGCTATCCGCAATTGCGCGTGCAGCCCGATGCGCTCTATGTTGACGAACAACAGATCATCACATCGGCGGGATCGGCAGCGGGGCTCGACATGTTGCTCCATCTGGTGCGGCGCGATCACGGTACGGCAGTGGCGAATCGGGTGGCGCAGCGGCTCGTCGTTCCGCCCCATCGGGACGGTGGGCAGGCGCAATTTGTACCACGCCCTATGCTGCGAGACGAAAGCGGACGGCTGGCAAAGTTGATGGACTGGGTGCGCCAGCATCCCGCTTTTCCGCACTCACTGCGCTCGCTTGCAGAGCGGGCTGCGATGAGTCCGCGCACATTGCAACGGCAATTTCATGACGCCACCGGTATGGCGCCGTACGAATGGCTGGTGCGCGAACGTGTAGCGGTGGCCCGCGAGATGCTCGAAGCGCAAACGTCGTTGCCGGTCGGCCGCATCGCCAAATTGGCGGGGTTCGGCTCAGAGGAGTCGATGCGCAGGCACTTCCGGCGCATCGCGCTTACCAGTCCGGCCGCCTACCGGGACAAGTTTGGCACTGACACAAGCGCCCGGAAACTCGATCCTGAAGTCGGCGGACGGTCGCGCGGAAGCAAGATCGACACGCGCCGCGGCTAACCAGGCAGTCTTCTCCTGCGTCGATGGTGATTAGCGGCTCACTGTGGCAAGCAACGAATCTGCCATTTGCCATGGTGAGGTGATGGGCATGGTTGACCACATCGGTATTGTTGCCCGCGATTTGAAAGCCCGACTCGACGCGCCACCGCGGCTCGTGTTCGATGCGCGGACCGTCGGCAAAGCAAATGGCCGGTGCCGCTCGTCAGCCATCTACGCGCTGATGCCGGAACTGGCCTACATGGCAAACGATGCCCCATTGCAGGAGCATCTTGCGCATTCGATAACAGATGGCGCATCAGCTGGGCTTTTCGCCGGAAGGCTGGTTCCACCATCCGCCGCCCAACGCCTGGATCAGCGCAGCTGAATCGCTAAGCCGGCTCGCCTGTGCCGTGATCAGCGACAGCCGTGTCTGCAGCCACGCCTGCTCGGCGGTAACCACGGCCACGCTCGACAGGTTGCCCAACGCCAGCTGTTTGCGATCCGACTCGAATGTCGCCGCGGCGGCACGCTCCGCTCGCTGTGCGCTTCCCTGTGCATCGGCATCGGCAGTGATCGCATGCAACGAGTCGGCGACGTTCTGGAATGCGCCTGTCACCGTGCTTCGATACTCGTCGCTCGCCTGCGCATAGGCCGCTTCGGCCGCTTTCTGCCGGTGCTTCAACGTGCCGGCATCGAAAAGCGGCTGGGTGAATGTGCCCGCGAGCGCCCAGAACGACGCGCCCGGCTCGAACAACGCGCCGACCGTGGTGGCTTCGACGCCGAGGTTGCCGGTCAGCTGGATGTTAGGCAAACGGTTCGCGATCGCGACACCAACAAGCGCCGCAGCCGTATGCATCTGCGCTTCCGCCGCGCGTACATCCGGTCGCTGCTCGACCAGCTTCGATGGCAGACTGACCGGAAGTTCCGTGGGCAAGCTGAGATCCGACAGACTGAACCCTGCGTCGATGTCCGCATTCGGCAGACGCCCGAGCAGCGCGGCGAGCGCGTCGCGCTGTTGTGCGAGCTGCTTGTCGAGCGGCGGCAGCGTCGCCTCGTTCGCAGCCAGTTGCGACTGCTGCGTCAGCACATCGGTTTCGGCGACTTGTCCCAATGCGAGTTGCTTCCTGAATGACACGAGGACATCGCGCTGCGTATCGATCAGCCGGCGCGTCGTGTCGATCTGCGCGCGCAGCGAGGCCTCCTGAATCGCCGCAACCACCACATTGCTTGCGAGGGTCAGCCGGACCGCTTCCAGCTGAAAGCGCTGATTGTCGGCCTGCGCATCGAGCGACTCGACAGTGCGACGATTCAGACCGAACACGTCCGGCGTAAAGCCGACGTCGAGCTGAGCGGTATGCAGCGTGAAGTACTGGCTATTGTCCGCGGTGATCGGTGATAAAGCCGCGGCCGTTTTTCCGCGAGTCGGGTTGAGCGTCGCGCTCAGCGTCGGGAAATAGCCGCCCACCTGCGATCGCGTCGTCTCATTCGCGCCGCGCAGTGCGGCCTCGGCCGCCTCAATGTTCGGATTCTGCCGGAGCGCTTCGTCGACGAGCGCGTTTAGCGCTGGCGAGTGAAACAGTTGCCACCACTGCGCGGGGATATCCGCATTCGTAACGAGTCGCTGCGCGTCGCCGGCGTCGCCGCCACCGACCGCCGCAGGCAACGGCGTCTGCAGGTAACCGGCGCCGGCCGGCGTCGCCGGACGCTGGAAGTCGGGGCCGAATGTGCAGCCGGCCAATGCCAGCGCAGCCACCGGCAATACAAAGCAACGCGGGTTCGGAAAGGAAAGCCTGATTGTCATTTTTATGCTTGCTCCTGTTGCGGCGGACGACGACGGCTGTCCACGAAACGCTCGATCGCAAAGTAGTAGGTCGGCAGGATAAACAGCGTCAGCAGTGTCGCGATTGCGAGCCCGCCGACCACGACCGTCGCGAGGTCGCGTTGGACGTCGGTGCCTACGCCGACCGCAAGGGCCGCCGGCAGCATGCCGATGGATGCCACGGTCGCGGTCATCAGCACCGGGCGGAACCGCTCACCGGCCGCCTGCAGCACGGCGTCCCGCAGCGGCATGCCTTCGCCGCGAATCCGGTTGAAGTTGGCGACCATGATGATGCCGTTTTGCACCGCGACGCCAAATAGCGCGATAAAGCCGACAGCAGTGGCAATGTTGAGCGTATAGCCCCGTGCATGTAGTGCGACAAGACCGCCGAGCGCGGCGAGCGGCACCACGCCGAGCACCAGCAGCGCCTGACGCAGCACGCCAAACTCGAACAGCAGCAGGATGGCCATGGCGGCCAGCACCAGTACCATGACAATCGTCAGACGCGCCTGCGCCCGGCGTTCGTTTTCGAACGTGCCGGCCCATTCCAGGTGGTATTTCTGGTTGTCGAAGCGCACCTTCTGATCGATTTGCCGCTGGGCATCGGCGAGATACTCCGACAGCGCACGGTTGCGATCGTCGATGCGGATCGTGATCTGGCGTTGGCCCATTTCGTGGGCAATGGTACTTTCGCCGTTGCGCAGCTCGATGTTCGCGACCATGCCTAGCGGCACTTTGGCGCCGGTGGTCGACGTAAGCGGGACATGGGCCAGCGCGTCGCGATCTTCGACCGTCGCAGCCGGCAGATGCATCGTCACGTTGTAGGTCCGGTCCGCGACGAACACCTGGGTGATCGGCGCCCCCGCGATCGCATCCTGGATCAGTGTGTTGACGTCGCCGACGTTGATGCCGTAGCGCGCCGCCGCGGCACGGTTCGTCCTGATCGCCAGTTGCGGCAGCTCCGGCTCCTGGAAGATCGATACGTCGTCGGTGCCCCTGACACCGCGCAACACCGTGACGATATCGCCACCGATGCGACGCAGCTCGTTGAAGTCGTCGCCATAGATGCGCAAGACCAGCGCGCTATGCGCACCGCCGATCATGTCGTTTTCGCCATCCACGATCGGTTGACTGATGCCGACCGACATACCGGGAATCTGGTTGAGCCGCGCATTCAGCCTGTCGAGGAATTGCGCCTTGCTTTCGCCATGCCACGTGCCGTACGGCGTGAGACCTACCGCGGATTCGATGTGCGACGGTGTCCACGGATCGGAGCCGGTATCGTTACGTCCGAGCTGGGTGACGATATACGACACCTCCGGAAACGCGCGTACCGTCTGACGCAGTTCGGTGGCCATCTGACTGGCCTTGTCGAGCGACAATCCGGTTGGTAGTTGCACTTGCAACCAGAGCGAGCCTTCGTCGAGATCCGGCAGAAATTCCCGTCCCACAGTCGCACCGAGAACCAGCACGAGCACGAGCGCGATGGCCCCCGTCAGATAGGCGAGCGGCGCGCGATCCAGCAACCACGATAGCGATTGGCGATAGATGGCCTGCAGCCTGGCGAGCGGTTGGTTCGCGAATATCTTGCGCGGCTTGCGAAGCGCGAGATACGCCAGCGCCGGAATCAACGTGACCGTCGCAAGCAACGCGCCGAACAGCGCGAAGCCGACCGTGTACGCCATCGGCGAAAAGAGCTTGCCTTCAGCGCGCTGGAACGTGAAGAGCGGCAGGTACGCGGTGATGATGATCAGCGTGGCGAAGAAGATCGACCGCGCGACCTGCTTCGTTGCGCCCAGCACGTCCATCGGCGTGAGCTCTTCGTCGGGCTTCTCTTCGCGACGGCGCAGGATCGCTTCGGTCACGACGATCGCACCGTCCACGATTACGCCGAAGTCGATTGCGCCGAGCGAAAACAGGTTCGCCGACATTTTCGTGCTGTGCATCAGGATAAACGCCGTAACCAGCGAAATCGGGATCGTGACGGCCGCTACCACCGCACTGCGCGGGCTGCCGAGGAACAGAATCAGCACGAATACGACGAGCAGCACGCCCTCTGTCACCGTGCTGGCGACTTTTTCGATCGTTGCGTGAACGAGGTCGTCGCGGTCGATGTACGGCACGATCCGCACGCCCATCGGTTTGAGCTGGGCCTGCAACTGATCGACCCTTGCATGCACGTCTTTGAGCACTGCCGATGCGTTTTCATATTTCAGCAGGTCGACGATCCCTTCGATGGTGTCGGGATTGTTGTCCTTGCCGAGAATGCCCTCGCGTACCTGATGACCGTACGTCAGTTTTCCCAGGTTGCGCACCAGGATCGGCACACCGTCGCGCTGCGTCACGACCACGTCGCCGAGATCCTTCAGTGTCTGGATCTGTCCGATGCCGCGCACAATGTACGACTGCTCGCCGCGCGTCACGCGGCTGCCGCCCGCATTGCCGTTGTTGTTGTTGATTGCGGTCGCAACATCGGTCACCGCGACGTTGTAGCGCATTAACTGCTTGGGATCGAGCTCGAGCTGATACTCCTTTGTGAAGCCGCCGAAGTTATCCACGTTTGCCACACCAGGCACCTGCTCGAGCGCGGGGATAACGATCCAGTGCTGGATTTCCGACAGCTCCAGCAGATTCTTCGTGTCGGACTCGAGCGTATAGCGATAGATTTCGCCTGCCGGTCCTGAGACCGGATCGAGCCCTGGCGTGATGCCCGACGGCAACGTGACCTGGCTGATGCGCTCATTGAGACGGGCACGCGACCAGTAGTCTTCCGCGCCGTCCTTGAACACGACCGTGATCAGCGACAGGCCGAACGTGCTGCTCGAGCGCGTGGTCGCCACGCCGGGCGTGCCCGCGATTGCGCGTTCGAGCGGAATGGTGATCTGCTGTTCGACCTCTTCGGCCGCGAGCCCCGGCGCCGAGGTGGTGACCTGCGCGGTCACGTCCGTCAGCTCCGGATAGGCCTCCACCGGCAGCTGGGTCCACGACCAGTAGCCGAACAGGCAGATCAGCACCGCCGCCACAAAGACGATTGCCCGCTTTTCGAAGCAGAGCCTGATGATGCGCTCAATCATTGATCAGCACTCCGCCTTTGACGATCACGCGGTCGCCCGCCTTCAGACCGGACACGACACGCACCTGCGAACCTTCGTCATAGCTGAGATCCACCGTGCGTCGCGTGAATGTCCACGGGGCGGTTTC
>Ga0310811_10012192_pt1 | contig 11150 bp, 11 predicted proteins | sample YCmetagenome_FD_207642 | JGI IMG/M metagenome (GOLD analysis project Ga0310811, IMG submission 207642) | Soil microbial communities from experimental microcosm in Duke University, North Carolina, United States - YC | ecosystem: Engineered > Artificial ecosystem > Soil microcosm > Unclassified ... | reverse complement strand
CGTCTCGCGCGCGGAGCGCACGAGCTGGCTCGAGGCCGGGATGCGCAGGCTCTGGTCAAGCACGACGCGTACCGGCGAGCGCGCCGCCATGCCTGGCAGGCGGCAATTGAGCTGCGGATCATCCGCCTGCACCGTGCCGATACCGACGAGGACCGCATCGCTTCGCGCGCGCAGGAGATGCACGCGATCGCGCACGGCCTGGCCCGTGATCGCAAGCGGCTTGCCGCACTCAGCGCCGATCTTGCCGTCGGGCGAGACCGCAAGCTTCAGGATGACGTGCGGACGCTTGTCGCGGATGCGACGGAAATGGCCGGCATGGTCGAACGCGGCCTCCGCCGCGCACAGGCCCACATCCACCGCAATGCTGGCGGCGCGAAGGCGCGCATGGCCCTGCCCCGCAACTTCAGGATTGGGATCCTCGATCGCCGCCACCACGCGCTTGATGCCTGCGGCGATCACCGCATCGGCACAGGGCGGCGACTTGCCGAAATGCGAGCAAGGCTCGAGCGTGACGTAGAGCGTGGCGCCGCGCGCCGCCTCGCCTGCCCGCCGTAACGCTTCAGGCTCGGCATGCGGCCGTCCGCCGGCTTGCGTCCAGCCGCGGCCGACGATGACGCCGTCCTTGACGATGACCGCGCCCACGGCCGGATTGGGCCAGGTGCGCCCCTGCCCGCGCCGGCCAAGCGCCAGCGCCAGCTGCATGAAGCGCTGATCGGCGTCCTTGGACTCACGGATCTTCCGGGCGAACTGATCCTCCAGGATGCGGAAGATCATTTGCGGATCGCGGCGAGCCGCGCTTCCTCCTCACCGGAGAGCTCGCCGAGTACGTCGGCGAAATCCTTGGCCTCGCGGAAATTGCGGTAGACCGAGGCGAAGCGCACATAGGCGACGTCGTCGAGCGTGCGCAGATGCTCCATCACGGTCTCGCCGATCACCTCGGAGGAGATCTCGGCCTCGCCTCCGGTCTCGAGCTCGCGCACGATAGTGGAGACCATTTTCTCCACGCGCTCCGGCTCGACCGGCCGCTTGCGCAGACTGATCGAGACCGAACGCATCAACTTGTCGCGGTCAAAAGGCACGCGACGGCCGTTGCGCTTGATCACGGTGAGCTCGCGCAATTGCACGCGCTCGAAAGTGGTGAAGCGAAAATTGCAGGCGATGCACACGCGCCGCCTGCGGATGACGGAAGACTCCTCGGTCGGACGCGAGTCCTTTACCTGCGTATCGAGACTGTTGCAGTTCGGGCAGCGCATCCGTTGATCCCAGCCTTACTGATAGATCGGGAACCGGTCGGTGAGCGCCTTGACCCGTTCCTTGATCGCGGCTTCCACCAGCGGCGCCTTGCCGTCGGAGGACTGCGCGATCGCGTTGAGCACCTCGGCGATCATGCCGCCGACCTGCTGGAATTCAGCGACGCCGAAGCCACGAGTGGTCGCCGCTGGCGTGCCGAGGCGAATACCCGAGGTGACAAACGGCGACTCGGGGTCGAAGGGAATGCCGTTCTTGTTGCAGGTGATGGCGGCGCGAACCAGCGCCTTCTCCGAGGCGTTGCCCTTCAGGCCTTTCGGCCGGAGGTCAACAAGCATCAGATGGTTATCGGTGCCGCCGGAGACAATGTCGAACCCATGGCTCTTCATCGCCTCGGCCAGCGCCTTGGCATTCTCGACGACGTTCTTCGCATAGATCTTGAAGTCCGGACGCAATGCCTCGGCGAAGGCGACCGCCTTGGCCGCGATCACATGCATCAGGGGGCCGCCCTGGAGCCCCGGGAAGATCGCCGAGTTGAACTTCTTGGTCAGCGCCTCGTCATTCCACAGCATCAGGCCGCCGCGCGGTCCACGCAGCGATTTGTGTGTCGTGGTGGTGGTGATGTGGGCATACGGCACGGGCGAAGCATGAACGCCACCGGCAACGAGGCCCGCGAAATGCGCCATGTCGACCAGCAGGTACGCGCCGACCGAGTCCGCGATCTCACGAAAACGCTTGAAATCCCAGGCGCGCGAATAGGCGGAGCCACCGGCGACGATCAGCTTCGGCTTGACCTCTTCGGCCTGCTTGGCAACTGCGTCCATGTCGATGAGCTGGTCCTCGCGGCGCACGGTGTAGTGCGCAGCCTTGAACCACTTGCCGCTCATGTTCACGGGCGAGCCGTGGGTGAGATGACCGCCGGCCGCAAGATCGAGGCCCATGAAGGTGTCGCCGGGCTGGAGCAGCGCCAGGAACACTGCCTGGTTCATCTGGCTGCCGGAGTTCGGCTGCACGTTGGCGAAGTTGGCGCCGAACAGCTTCTTGGCGCGATCGATCGCGAGGTTCTCGGCGACGTCGACCCACTCACAACCGCCGTAATAGCGCGCGCCCGGATAACCCTCTGCATACTTGTTGGTCATGACCGAACCCTGCGCTTCCAGCACGGCCCGGCTGACGATGTTCTCGGAGGCGATCAGCTCGACCTCATGACGCTGCCGGCCGAGTTCGCCCTTGATGGCGGCAGCGATTTCCGGGTCGGCCTGCTCGAGCGAGGCCGTGAAAAACGAATCGGGCGCAGAGGTGGTCTTTGCGAGGGTCATCTTGCGAATATCTCCAGCGCCGCAGCCTTTTGGCGGGCTACGGGGGTCTTGGTGTGGCGATCGGAAGCGGCGAGCGCGATCTACCACATCACCCCGCCCCGGCCAAGCATTTGCGGGTCGGGCCTCGGAATTATGCCAGATATTGTGGAGATGGTCGGATTTCGAGCCCCGCAAGCTGACGGGACTGCCCGGCATGGAGACGCGGATTGGCCGGTTCGGCAGCCCAACCCTTGCGCCGGCTGGGCCGGTGGCCCTCCGGGCAGCAAATTGCCCCTCCGCTCTGCCGGTCTACAGCCCGGTATACCCCGCCTTTACCGGATCCACGCTGCCGTCGAGCTGGCGCAGATAGGTCAGGCCGCAGACCGTCAACCTGTGGGTGTCCTTTTCCCCGGCTTCCATCAGGGTGTTGAGGTAGTTGGTCACCTTGATCCGCGCCTCGTCGCTCGCCGCCGCCGTCCGGTTGGCGAGCAGGTCATAGGTCTTCATGATGCGGTCGATGGCAGCTTCCATGGCACCCTCTGGTCTTGCAGAATTTTGGGAGTCTTGATCAGGCAACCGCCCTGGCCTCGGGCTGCGCCTCGAAGCGCGTGATCGCCTTGTTGGCGAGCCTGAGCTTGTTGAATTCGCCGTGCTGGAGCAGCTTGATGATGATCTCGAGCAAGCGTTCGTTGGTGACGAGCGTGTCGGGGATCGAGCCGGAGCGGCGGAGGTAATTCGCGGCAATGGCATAGGCATCGCTCACGAGTTCGACGTTCATTGCCTGCATCCCGCGCTCGACCAGCATCGCGTCCTCCAATCCGGAAAGACAACTGTGACGCGAGGATCTGGTTCCGCCCATCAGGCCAATTTTTTCGCAAGCGCGAAATGACGTCAAAACGCACCGGTCCGGAGCAAGCCGGGCCGGCGCGCTTGGGGAAGGCAAGCACGTCAGAAGGCCTGCCGGTCTTGTTATGGGCCGGCTTGGCCTTGTTCCTCTGGAAATCAGAGGCGATACAGGATCTGGTCGGTCCAGAACCGCTCGAGGCGGTGCAGCGACTTGTTGAGGGTCGAGAACTCCTCGCCGGAGATGCCACCGACCTGCTCCACCGTCTTGACGTGCTTCTGGTAGAGAGAGTCGACGATGCGGCGGACTTCCTGGCCCTGCGGCGTCAGGCGGATGCGCACCGAGCGGCGGTCAACGCGCGAACGCTGATGGTCGAGGAAGCCGAGCTCGACGAGCTTCTTCAGATTGTAGGAGACGTTGGAGCCGAGATAGTAACCGCGCGTGCGCAGTTCGCCCGCGGTCAGCTCCTTGTCACCGATGTTATAGAGCAGGAGCGCCTGCACGGAGTTGATGTCGGCGCGGCCACGACGATCGAATTCGTCCTTGATCACGTCGAGGAGCCGGCGATGCAGCCGCTCCACCAGAGTCAATGCTTCCAGATAGAGCGACTGCACCGAACCCTGCGGGCCCGAAACGCGCTCTGCGGTATCTGCCGCAGTTGCGACGGCTTTCATCATGACACTTCCCCTGTTGTCGTTTTTATCGACACTTATTCGACGAAACTTGTGCTCCGTCTGATAGGTGCAACTTAAGGGGGGCGTTTGAAGATCGGCTTAAATAAGAGAATAAAGAGATCATGAATTTAAGACAGTGAATTGCGGATTAAGCCTGTCCCACAAGCACTTTTCGCAACCGTCTGTTGACCGTCACAAGGTCCTGTTCACCCTCCGTCCGCTCCTGATGTCACATTCCAGAACAGCCCCGCCCCGTTTCGAAACGCTCGCGTAAGAGCTGTGGCTGAAATCGCTAGGTCAATGAAAAGTTACCTCGAATTTGAGGCAACCAGCGGTCAACCAAGTCACCACGACTTCGCAAACTCGGCGCGCGTGTCCCGGACAAGCGAAGCGCAGATCCGGGACCCAGAAAGCCAAAAGTTAGATTTGCCGAGAGATTGGACCCCGGCTCTGCAGCGCATCACTGCGTGCTGCGCAGCGTCCGGGGCGCGAGAGCGTGTGTGTGTTGAATCGTCTGCGCTACGGCGGCCGTTCACGCGCGGCCATCCAGGCGAGCGCGAGATAAGCGGCGAGCATGAACGCCTCGACGCCGACGACGATCAAGCTGCCGCCATAGATGCCCGGGAACATCAGCTCGATCACGGCCATCGAGACCACGGTCGTGAGCCACACCACAGCGCCCCAGGGCGTGGCGAGCCAAAGGCCAACGGCGGCGACGAGCTCGATCACGGCAAAGTAGATGGTCGAGGCCTGCCAGGCCATGGACTGGTTCTCGAACGCCTCGTCCTCGCCGCCGACGAAGCCGGTCACTTGTGCCCAGTGGTAGAGGCCCTTGAGGATCGACAACAGCGCCATCACTCGCAGGAACAGCACAAGCCGGCGCGTCCAGACATTCTCGTCGGACTCGGCCCGCTCCGACGAGATCGCGGCCACCGACATCGCGCTGTCTCGGGCGCTGTCTCTGACGGCGTCCCTGGCATTGGCGCTGTCGCGGGCCGTATCGCGGGTGGAGATCTCGGACATGTCCCCTTCTGGCTGTTTCGCCCCGCAAAATCAATCGGCTGCCATCACCCTGCGGAAGGTCAGGCCGCGGTGACGGGAACCATGCGAGCTGGTATAAGAATAATTCCAGTCGGGAGAACAGTAATGGCGATCAAATACGGACGTCCGATCGAACTGCGCGAGGTCGCGCGCGGGACGGGTGCCGCGGTGCCCCATGCCCTCGATCTGACCGTCCGCCCGCGCCGCAACCGCAAGGCCGAATGGGCCCGGCGCATGGTGCGGGAGAATGTGCTCACGACCGACGACCTGATCTGGCCGCTATTCCTGATCGACGGCAACAACAAGCGCGAGTCGATCGCCTCGATGCCCGGCGTCGAGCGCCTCAGCGTCGACCAGGCCGTGCGCGAGGCCGAGCGCGCGATGAAACTGACGATCCCCTGCCTCGCGCTGTTTCCCTACACCGACCCGTCCTTGCGCGACGAAGAGGGCTCGGAAGCGACCAACCCGGACAATCTGGTCTGCCAGGCGGTGCGCGCGATCAAGAAGGAATTTCCGGAGATTGGAATCCTCTGCGATGTCGCGCTCGATCCCTTCACCAGCCACGGCCACGACGGCCTGATCTCGGACGGCAAGATTCTGAATGACGAAACGGTCGCGGTGCTGGTGCGCCAGGCGCTGGTGCAGGCGGAAGCCGGCTGCGACATCATCGCGCCTTCGGACATGATGGACGGCCGCGTCGCCGCGATCCGCGAGGCGCTGGACCGCACCGGCTTGCTCGATGTGCAGATCATGGCCTATGCCGCAAAGTACGCCTCGGCCTTCTACGGCCCGTTCCGCGACGCCATCGGCTCGGCCAAGACGCTGACCGGCGACAAGCGCACCTATCAGATGGACAGCGCCAATACCGACGAAGCACTGCGCGAGGTCGAGCTCGACATTTCCGAGGGCGCCGACATGGTGATGGTGAAGCCCGGCATGCCCTATCTCGACGTGGTCCGCCGCGTGAAGGACACGTTTGCGATGCCGACCTTCGCCTACCAGGTCTCCGGCGAATACGCGATGATCGCGGCGGCCGCCAACAACGGCTGGCTCGACGGCGACCGCGCGATGATGGAGAGCCTGCTCGCCTTCAAGCGCGCCGGCGCCGACGGCGTACTCAGCTACTTTGCGCCGAAGGCGGCGGAGAAGCTGCGCACTCAAGTGTGAGCTATCGTGGGCACGGCGCAAAACGCGCCTTTGCCCACCTTACGAGATCCTGCGCCAGAGGCCGCTCCCGCCCCCGAATCGCCGGAATATTTCGGCTTGTTAATGCCTGCGCGCCCTTGGCAGGGGAAATGCGTGTTCCCATGTCCTGCCTTGCGGAGTTTTCGCTGGGAGAACGGACAATGTCGTATTCGGACTCGGGCAATTCCGGCCCGCAAGCGCGCCCTTGGCGCAGCGATGGCGCGGCGCACGCCTATGATCCCTATTTGCATCCGGAACTGTTCCGCGGTGTCGCGACGCGGCGCGTGTTCGCGTTCCTGATCGACATGGTCGTGATCTCTGTTCCCGTTATCCTCGGCTACATCTTCATCGCGCTGTTCGGCGTGGTGACGCTCGGTTTCGGCTGGGCACTGTTCTGGCTGGCCTGGCCGGCCTCCGTGATCTGGGCCATCGTCTATTACGGCGCTTGCATCGGCGGTCCATCGTCGGCGACGATCGGGATGCGGATCATGGATCTGGAGCTGCGCACTTGGTACGGCGCGCCCGGCTACTTTGTGCTCGGCGCCACCCATGCCGTGCTGTTCTGGGTCTCGGTCTCGTTCCTGTCGCCGTTCGTGGTGCTCGTTGGACTGTTCAACGGCCGCCGGCGCCTGCTGCATGATTTCGTGCTGGGCACGATCGTGATCAACAATTCCGTTCGGGCGCCCGTCCCCCAGACGGCGAGGACCTATTGAGAACCTTGTGATCAAGGACCTACTAACCTGGATCCGCTAGGCTGGCCGATCTGACCAGCCCAGCGGACCGATTGACCGGGAGCTTTCGTAGCGCGATGCTGATGCTCACTTCGGAGGCCCACGACGTCCCTTGACCCAGCACTCGCGCGACACCCCACAATTTTACCTCACGGCGCCGTCCCCCTGCCCTTATTTGCCGGGTCGGCATGAGCGCAAGGTGTTCACGCACCTCGTGGGTGACCGCGCCGGCGATCTCAACGACCTCCTGACCCATGGCGGGTTCCGCCGCAGTCAGTCGATCGCATACCGGCCCGCCTGCGATCAGTGCCGGGCTTGCGTCTCGGTCCGCGTCGTCGCCAACGAGTTCCGTCCGTCCCGCAATTTCCGCAAGGTGATGGCGCGCAACGCCGACATCGTCGGCGAGCAGCGCAGCGCGGTGCCGACGTCCGAGCAATATTCGGTGTTCCGCGCCTATCTCGACGCGCGCCACCGCCACGGCGGCATGGCCGACATGACCGTGCTCGACTACGCCATGATGGTCGAGGACAGTCATGTCGAAACCCGCATCATCGAGTACCGCAAGCGTGGCCCCGACAGCGGCATCACCGGCCGCGGGGAGGAGTTGATCGCGGTCGCGCTCACCGACGTGCTCAGCGACGGGCTGTCGATGGTCTATTCGTTCTTCGAGCCGAACCAGGTCAGCCGCTCGATGGGCACCTTCATGATCCTCGATCACATCGCGCGCGCGCGCCGGCAAGGCCTGCCTTACGTCTATCTCGGCTACTGGATCGAAGGCTCCAAGAAGATGGACTACAAGGCCCGCTTCCTGCCGCAGCAGCGGCTTGCCCCCTCGGGCTGGCTTCGCATCGACGCACAGGGCGATGCGACGTCCGAGCCGCAGGATTAGCGCCCTCAGCCGAACAGCGTATCCACCAGCAGCTTGGCGTTCAAAATCACGATCACGCCCGCGACAATCCACGCGATCGCGGCGACGTATGGCGGTATCGCGAACTGCCCCATCTTGCGGCGATCGGAGACAAAGCGCACCAGCGGGATGACGGCGAAGGGCAGCTGCATCGACAGCACGACCTGGCTGAACACCAGCAGATCCGCAGTGCCGCGTTCGCCATAGATCGCGGTGACGGCGATCACCGGGATGATGGCGATGCCGCGCGTGAGCAGGCGGCGCGCCCAGTTCGGCAGGCGCAGATCGAGAAAGCCTTCCATCATTATCTGGCCGGCGAGCGTCGCGGTGACCGTCGAATTCAGGCCCGAAGCCAGCAGCGCCACGGCGAACAATGTCGAAGCAATGCCAAGACCGAGCAGCGGCGAGAGCAGCTCAAACGCCTGGCCGATCTCGGCGACGTCGGAATGGCCGCTCTTGTGAAAGGTCGCGGCCGCCACCACGAGGATCGCGGCGTTGATGAATAGCGCCAGCATCAGCGCAACGGTCGAGTCTGTCGTCGCCCATTTGATCGCTTCGCGCCGGCCCTCCTCGTTGCGCGCATAGGCGCGCGTCTGCACGATCGAGGAGTGTAGATAGAGATTATGCGGCATCACGGTTGCGCCGATGATGCCGATGGCGATGTAGAGCATCTCGGAATTGGTGAAGATCTCGGTCTTCGGCGCAAAGCCGCGCAGCACCTCCGCAACCGGCGGCGCCGCGGCGACGATCTGGACCGCGAAGCACACCGCGATCACAGCCAGCAGCGCCATGACGAAGGCTTCGAGGAAGCGGAAGCCGCGGTTCATCAGGACGAGCAGCAGGAATGCGTCGAGCGCAGCGATCAGTGCGCCGCCGATCAGGGGAATGCCGAACAGGAGTTTCAGCGCAATCGCGGTGCCGATCACCTCGGCGAGATCGCAGGCGATGATCGCCGCCTCGCAGGCGAGCCAAAGCAGGAAGTTGATCGCCGGCGAATAGGTCGCGCGGCAGGCCTGCGCGAGGTCGCGGTCGGTGACGACACCGAGCCGTGCCGCCAGCGACTGCAGAAGGATCGCCATCAAGTTCGAGAGCAGGATGACCGAGAGCAGCGTGTAGCCAAACTTGGATCCGCCGGCGAGGTCGGTCGCCCAATTGCCGGGGTCCATATAGCCGACCGAGACCATGTAGCCCGGGCCGACAAAGGCCAGCAGCCGCCGCCACCATGCTCCGGCCGCGGGGATGGCCACCGTGGCGTTCACCTCGGCGAGGCTCTTCGTGGTCGGCGCGTCAGTGCGCCAGCCGCCGGCGTTTTGGGCAGAATCCTGGGTCAGATCGGGCGATCGGGCATCCATGGGGCGAGAATACCGAAGTCGAGCCTTATTGCAACTCATTTGCAACTGCATCTAGCCGCGTTGGTTCCCGCCCACCGTCCCCGTTTTGCACCGCCCTGTCGGGAAGCGGGTGGGTTTGAGGACGCTCGGACGCCGATACTGGCGCCATCACGAGTTTGCAGGAAGTGAGCCATGTCGAATCCGCCCCGCCTCCCCGACACCTTCAACCGCCTCGCCTGGTCCAACCTCGCCGCGCAGTCGGCCGAGCAGATCGCATTGGCTGCTGCCCCGATCGTCGCCGTGCTGACGCTGGGCGTGGCGGAAGGGCAGACCGGCCTGCTCCAGACCGCGCTCACCCTGCCCTTCGTCCTGTTCGCGATTCCGGCCGGCCTGCTTGCCGACCGCATCTCGCGCCGTTCGCTGATGGCGGGGGCCGAGGCGCTGCGCGCGGTGGCGCTGGCGTCCATCGTCCTGCTGCTCGCACTCGGTGCGCTCAATCTGTCGCTGTTGGCGTTGCTCGGCTTTGCTGCTGTGTGCGGCACCGTCGTCTACAGCGTCGCGGCCCCCGCCCTGGTGCCCTCACTGGTGAGCGCGGAACTGCTGCCGGCTGCGAATGCGCGCATCGAGCTGGCGCGCACCATCGCCTTCGCAAGCGGCCCTGCGCTCGGCGGCGCCCTGGTGGGATGGTGGGGCGCCAGTCCGGCCTTCGGCTTTGCCGCCGCGCTCTCGGCGATCGCCGTGGTTTTGCTGTCCGGCCTCTACGAGCCCGCGCGTGCGCCGGTTCCGCGCCGCCATCCGTTCCAGGACATTCGCGAAGGCGCCGGCTTCGTGTTTCATCACCGGCTGCTGCGTCCCGTGTTCATCACCCAATTCATCTTCAACACCGGCTGGTTTTTGCAGATCGCAGTGTTCGTGCCCTACGCCGTGCGCCATCTCGGCCTGACCGCCGCCGGGGTCGGTACTGTACTGACGATGTACGGGGTCGGCATGGTGATCGGCGCGCTGTTTGCCACGCGCGTGATGAAACGCATTGCTTTCGGCACAGTGGTCGGCCTCGGCCCGGTCACCGGCTTCGTCGCAGCCGTGGTGATGGCGCTAACGGTGCTGGTGCCCTCGCCCTGGCTTGCCGGTCTCAGCTTCTTCCTGCTCGGCGTCGGGCCGATCCTCTGGGTGATCTCGACCACGACGTTGCGCCAGTCGGTCACGCCACCACGCCTGCTCGGCCGCGTCTCCGCCATCAACATCATGAGCTACGGCGCCCGCCCGCTCGGCTCCGCGCTGGGCGCGATCGTCGGCGGTGTCTGGAGCGCGGAGGCGTGCCTGTATCTCGCCGCAGCCGTGTTCGGTGTGCAGGCGCTGGTGATCTGGCTGTCGCCGGCAGTAGCGCTCGATCGGCAGCCGGCCATGGTGGGGGATGAAGCGGCGGCGCGGGCCTAATTCGCCAGATACCGCTCGTAGCTACCTGTCACCGGCTCGCTCGCATCGACATCGGGGTCGAGCGTGTAGAGATCCTGCGCGCGGCCGATTCCGCGCAGCGCATAGCGACCGGTGGAGACGAGATAGCGGCGGCCGGCGGCGTCGAGGCCCTTGTAGAACTCGGCCGAGGCCAGCAGCTCGCGGTCGACCGAGCGGCTCATCGAGGCGATACGGCTGACCTCGTTCACTGTCGGCCCCACCACGGTGAAGTCGAGCCGGTCTTCGCTGCCGATATTGCCGTAAAAGACCTCGCCGACATGCAGGCCGATATAGGCGGATGTGGTCGGTCGGCCGTCAGCCGTCCGGCGCGCGTTCAGCGCCGCGACGTTCTGGCGGAACAGATGCTCGGCGCGTAGCGCGGCACGGCGGGCGTGCGCCATGTCCTCGCCTGTGAACATCGCGAGCACACCGTCGC
>Ga0310811_10012191_pt1 | contig 11150 bp, 9 predicted proteins | sample YCmetagenome_FD_207642 | JGI IMG/M metagenome (GOLD analysis project Ga0310811, IMG submission 207642) | Soil microbial communities from experimental microcosm in Duke University, North Carolina, United States - YC | ecosystem: Engineered > Artificial ecosystem > Soil microcosm > Unclassified ... | reverse complement strand
GTCGCGCCGATGTGCGACTTGACGCTCGCATTCAGCAGATCGATCGCTTTCGCGTACTCGCCGCGCGGGACGGTGAAGGTGAAATCGGTTTTGCCATCGACCGACTGGTTCTGGATGATCATGTCGACTTCGATGTTGGCATCCGCGACCGGGCCGAGAATCTGGTAGGCGATGCCCGGGCGATCCGGCACGCCGAGTACCGTAATCTTCGCTTCGTCGCGATTGAACGCAATACCGGTGATGGCGGCTTGTTCCATGTGTGTATCTTCCTCAAACGAAATCAGGGTGCCGGATTGTGCTTCTTCTTCCAGCGGCATCATAGGATCGGTCAGCGACGACAGCACGCGCGTCGGCATTTTGTAGTTGCCGGCGAATTCGACAGAGCGGATCTGCAGCACTTTCGAACCGAGCGACGCCATCTCGAGCATCTCTTCGAAGGTCACCGTGTTCAAACGGCGCGCTTCGGACACGACGCGCGGGTCGGTGGTGTAGACGCCGTCGACGTCGGTGTAGATCAGGCATTCCTGCGCCTTCAGCGCGGCTGCCACCGCAACCGCCGAGGTATCCGAGCCGCCGCGTCCCAGCGTGGAGATATTGCCCTCGTCGTCCACACCCTGGAAGCCGGTGATGATGACGACCTTGCCGGCATCCAGATCCTTGCGCACGCGGCCATCGTCGATCGACTGGATGCGCGCCTTGGTGAAGGCGGAGTCGGTCTTGATCGGCACCTGCCAACCGGCGTAGGACACGGCTTGCTTGCCGATAGCCTGCAAGGCCATCGCCAGCAAGGCGACCGAGACCTGCTCGCCGGTCGAGGCCAGCATATCGAGTTCGCGCGGATCGGGTTGCGGCATGACTTCCTTCGCCAAGCCGAGCAGGCGATTGGTTTCGCCGGACATTGCCGACGGCACGACCACGATTTGATGACCGGCGTCGTGCCATTTGGCAACGCGGCGCGCGACATTCTTGATGCGCTCGGTAGAGCCCATCGAGGTGCCGCCGTATTTATGAACGATTAAAGCCATGAGGAGGAAATGGAATCACGCAGGAAAAATCAACCCTCGACTTTACAGCCTGCGGCCGGGAATGACAAGTCGCACAAGGCTTTGCGGGCGATCCGGGCGGCACAATCCTCTGCGCAAACGTCAGGAACCGTCGAATTCCCAGCGCAGCGCGATCCGCGATCCGGTTCCGTTGCTCAGGCAATGACTATCCATGCCGATGCCGGCCGCGAACAGCAATTGTTTTTCTGCAAAGACGAGCGGCAGGCGTTCGCGCTCCCAGGCCGGTACGTCGCGGTTCTGATAGTGCTGCTTCAGACTGCGTGTCGGCCGGTTGGCGGCGGGCTTCAGCCGTTCGCCGCCGCTGCGCAGACGGATTGTCAAAACCTGCTGGCGCAGGCGATCCGCATCCATGCCCTGCTCGCTCGCATCGAAATACAGCGTGCCGCCGAATTGCGGCCAGTGCAGACTGGTTTCGCCACGCCATGTGAAATCCTGCGGCGCAGGTGGCTGCATTGCCGCATCGCGTTTCGGCGTGATGAACACATGATCGCGGTGACGGCGGATATGGCAATCGGCATGCGTGACGCAGAGTTGCGCATCGTATTTCGCCTCCAGCAACTGGGTGCGCATCTCGGCCAGCCAGGCAGTCGACGGCATGCGCATGCCGCGCGAACCGAACCAGTAACGCAGCATGTTGTCGATGCGATCCGCATCGAGCCGCCGCAATTTTTTTACGTCGAGACTGTCGCCGTCCAGGCATTCGTCCAGGTCCCGCATAGCCAGCTCGACCAGCAGGCGCTGCGCCGATTGCGCGTGCTGCGCGGTGCGTGCAAAACGCTGCTGGTATCCGGGAAAAAGCTGATGCAGCACCGGCATCACCTGATGCCGCAGCGCATTGCGCGCATAGCGCGGATCGCTATTGGATTCGTCTTCCACATGCGCGATCGCCTGCGTGCACACGTACGCATCCAGCGCCGCGCGTGCGACATGCAGCAGGGGACGCCCCATCAACAGTTGCGCATCGCCGAGCAAATCTGGCGCGTGATTACAGCGATCCATGCCGGACAGCCCGGCGACGCCGGAGCCGCGCAACAACTGCAACAGCACGGTTTCCGCCTGGTCGTCTAGATGATGAGCAGTCAGCAGTAAAGGAACGCCGTGCGCGCGACACATTTCGCCCAGCGCCGCATACCGGCGCAGGCGCGCCGCTTCCTCGATGCCGCTCTTGCCGTCCAGCGCAACCTCGACATGTCGCGCCTCGAAGGCGATGCCGCGCTGCTCGCAAACTGCGCGGCAATGCGCCAGCCATTGCTCCGCGTGCGGGCTCAGGCCGTGATGCACGTGGAAAGCGAACAGCGTAAGGCCCTGCGTCTGTGCATAGCGATGCGCAAGATGCAGCAAGGCTGCCGAATCGAGGCCGCCGCTATAGGCGATGGCGAGCGCGCCGGATGAAACAGAAACGCGCGTCCGGATTTCTCCTAACGCGCGTTCGAATTCATCTTCGATGGATGAAAGGTCTTTATGCTGCACGCATCATTCCGGTGTCGTGATTTCCTTGAATTTGCCGTAGCTCATGATCTTTTCATGGCGCGCCGCCAGCAGGTCCTTGGTCTTCATGCCCTGCACCTGGCGCAAGGTATCGGCCAGCGCGCGCTTGAGCATTGCCGCCATCTGTTTCGGATCGCGATGTGCGCCGCCCAAGGGTTCGCTGATGATCTTGTCGATCAGGCCCATCGCCTTCAGACGATGCGCAGTCAGGCCAAGTGCTTCTGCCGCATCGGCTGCGCGTTCGGCGGATTTCCACAGAATCGATGCGCAACCTTCCGGCGAAATGACCGAGTAGGTCGAGTACTGCAGCATCAGCACCGCATCGCCGACCGCAATCGCCAGCGCGCCGCCGGAGCCGCCTTCGCCGATGATGGTGGCGATCAGCGGCACTTTCAGTTCCGCCATCACGTACAGGTTGTGGCCAATCGCTTCCGACTGGCCGCGCTCTTCTGCATCGATGCCGGGAAAGGCGCCCGGCGTATCGACGAAGGTAAACACCGGCAGACCGAATTTTTCCGCCAGCTTCATCAGGCGCATCGCCTTGCGATAGCCTTCCGGCTTCGGCATGCCGAAGTTGCGCATGCTGCGTTCCTTGGTGTCGCGCCCTTTCTGGTGCCCGATCACCATGCACGGCGTGCCGTTGAAACGGGCCAGGCCGCCGACGATGGACAAATCGTCCGCGTAGGTACGATCGCCATGCAGTTCATGGAAGTCCGTGAAAATCTCGTTCACGTAATCCATCGTGTAAGGACGCTGCGGATGGCGCGCAATCTGCGACACCTGCCACGGCGTCAGCTTGGCGTAGATATCCTTGGTCAGTTGCTGGCTCTTTTTCGACAGGCGCTCGATCTCTTCCGAGATGTCGACTGCGGAATCGTCCTGCACGAAACGCAGTTCGTCGATCTTGGAATCGAGTTCTGCGATCGGCTGTTCAAAGCCGAGAAAAGTCGTTTTACTCATCGTGCCTCCTTCTGATCAACACGAGGGGATTCATTATTAAAGCGCATTTATTTAGTAAGCGACCGGCACCGGTTCCAGGCTGCGCCACAGGTACCAGGTTGCCACGGTGCGCCACGGTTCCCAGTTGGCGGCGACTTCACGCGCGTCACTGCGGGAAACAGGCTCACCGGAGAAATAATTGCGGCTGATGCCGGACAACAAACCGACGTCATCCAGCGGCAGCACATTCGGCCGGAGCAGATTAAATATCAAAAACATCTCCGCTGTCCAGCGTCCGATGCCGCGAATCTGGATCAGCTCGGCGATGACGTCTTCATCGTTCATCTCGGCCCACTTGTCGCAATGGACACGTTTTGCCTTGAAGTGATCGGCCAGGTCGAGTATGTATTCGGCCTTGCGCTTGGACAAACCGCAGGTCGCCAGCTTGTCGCCGGCCTTGATGACTTGCGCCGGCGTGCATTTCGGACACACTTCGAGAAAACGCTGCCACACGCTGTCGGCCGCCTTGACGGAAATCTGCTGGCCGATGATGGAACGTGCCAGCGTCGTGAAAGGCTCGTTACGGCCGATCAAGTGCAGGTCGCCGAATTGCGGAATCAGCTTGCGCATGATGCGGTCGCGCTTCATCAGCTCGGCCTTTGCATCCTCCCAGTAAGGAGGCAGCAATCGCGCTTCAGCAGTCTTCGCCATACCGTTCACGCCCTTCGCCATTCCGTCAAACCGCCAGGTTTGTCTTCGAGAATGATGCCTTTTTCCAGAAGCCCGGCGCGAATCCTATCCGCATCGGCAAAATTCTTCGCCTTCTTCGCTTCCGCACGTGCCGCGATCTGTTCGGCGACAAATGCTTCCAGGCCGTCATCCTTGCTTGCCGGCGTCGCATGCAGGAATTGCTGTGGCGGACGCTGCAAAAGGCCGACTATACCAGCCAAACCAGCCAGTTGGCGCGCCAGCGCCGGCGATTTTTGCTTGTTGATTTCGTTCGCCAGTTCGAACAGCACGGCGACCGCCAGCGGCGTATTGAAGTCGTCGTTCAGGGCTTCGGCGAAACGCGCCGCATGGGACTCGTTCATGTCGAGCGGCAGCGCGTCGGGCGGCACATCCTTCAGCGCGGTATACATGCGGGTCAGTGCGTTGCGCGCATCGTCGAGATGCGCGTCGGAATAATTCAGTTGGCTGCGGTAGTGCGCACGAAGAATGAAAAAGCGCACGACTTCGGCATCGAATTTTTCCAGCACTTCGCGGATTGTGAAAAAGTTGCCGAGCGATTTCGACATCTTTTCATTATCGACACGCACGAATCCATTGTGCATCCAGTAATTGACGAAGCGTTTCTGATTGGCGCCTTCCGATTGCGCAATCTCGTTTTCGTGATGCGGAAACTGCAGGTCGGCGCCGCCGCCGTGGATGTCGAATTGCTGACCGAGCAATTCGCAGGCCATCGCCGAGCATTCGATATGCCAGCCGGGACGGCCGCTGCCCCACTTCGATTGCCATTTGACTTCGTCCGGCTCCGCCGCCTTCGACGATTTCCACAGAACGAAATCGAGCGGATCGCGTTTGCCGGTATTGACGTCGACGCGTTCGCCGGCGCGCAGATCTTCCAGCGACTTGCCGGACAGCTTGCCGTAGCCGGGGAAATCGCGCACCGAATAATTGACGTCGCCGTCTTCCGACTTGTAGGCCAGCCCGTTGCGCTCCAGCGCATCGATCAGTCCCAGCATCTGCGGCACGTAGGCGGTTGCGCGCGGTTCATGATCCGGCTTTTGCACGCCGAGCGCGGCCGCATCCTCGTCCATCGCGTCGATGAAGCGCTGCGTCAATTGTGAAATCGACTCGCCGTTTTCCGCTGCGCGCTTGATGATCTTGTCGTCGATGTCGGTGATGTTGCGCACATAGGTGACTTCATAGCCCGACGCGCGCAACCAGCGCTGCACCAGATCGAACACCACCATCACGCGCGCATGCCCGATATGGCAATAATCGTACACCGTCATGCCGCACACGTACATGCGCACCTTGCCAGGCTCGATCGGCATAAACGGCTGCTTCTCGCGCGCCAGCGTGTTGTAAATCTTCAGGGTCATGGATGCGTGATCGGTGTCGGCGGAATTTGTCGCGGGAAAGAATGTAGGCGGCGAACGTCCGGGGATGAACAGCGTGTTTGAGGGGCGAACTGCCAAAAAGCCTTGCTTGTGCTTCTTTTGATAAAATGCACACTTTCGCGGCAGTATAGCATTGTAAAAACTGCTCCAACCGGTTGAAATCGCCCGCCGGTTTGCCGCACAAAACTGCTTCAACCCATTCATTCAGCGGGACGGCATCATATGCCAGTGTCCCGTTCGATGCAACCGCGCCGACGCTGTTTCAATTGCACCAAGTGCGGCGACAAGCGCTCAGCAGGAAGGAAAGTATATGGATTTTTCGCGTCGTAACATATTGCGCAATATTTTTGCCGGATTCGCATCGTTGGCGCTGATCGGCGCCGCACATGCAGCCGGTGCGCCGCAAGTTTTGCTGAAGACCAGCCTGGGCGACATCGTGCTGGAACTGAACCCGGACAAGGCGCCGGTCTCGACACAGAATTTTCTGCAGTATGTAAAGAGCGGCCAATACAAGGGCACGATCTTTCACCGCGTGATTCCGAACTTCATGATCCAGGGCGGCGGCTTCACTGCCGATATGCAGGAAAAGCCGACGCGTGCGCCGATCAAGAATGAGGCGAACAACGGCCTGAAGAACGCAGCCTATACGATCGCCATGGCGCGCACCAGCAACCCGCAATCCGCCACCGCGCAATTCTTCATCAATACCAAGGACAACAGCTTCCTGAACTATCCCGGCCAGGATGGATGGGGCTATGCGGTATTCGGCAAGGTCGTCAAGGGCGCCGACGTGGTGGACAAGATCAAGCAGGTTGAAACCGGCAACGTCGGTCCGTACCAGGACGTTCCGCTGCAGCCGGTAATCATCGAATCCGCAACCCAAACCCAATAGAACCCACTTTCCCCATTTCAGAACGAAGGATTACATCATGGCAGTCATGCTCACCACCAACTACGGCAACATCAAACTGGAACTCGACGCCGACAAGGCGCCGAAGACGGTTGAAAACTTTCTTGCCTACGTGAACGCCGGCCACTACAACGGCACGGTGTTTCATCGCGTCATCGACGGTTTCATGATTCAGGGCGGCGGTTTCGAACCCGGCATGAAGCAGAAATCGACCAACGAGCCGGTGGAAAACGAAGCCAAGAACGGCCTCAAGAACGAAGAGTACACGGTGGCGATGGCGCGCACTTCTGCGCCGCATTCGGCAACCGCGCAATTCTTTATCAACATCAATAACAACAGCTTCCTCGACTATCCGGGACAGGATGGCTGGGGCTATTGCGTGTTCGGCAAGGTGAGCGACGGCACCGATGTCGTAGACAAGATCCGTTCGGTGAAAACGACGCGCAGCGGCATGCATGCCGACGTGCCGGTCGAAGACGTGGTCATCGAAAAAGCGGAAGTCGTCTGATTACTGCATGAATTCGCCACACACGGATGTAACAACAGGAGCGCGACCGGAAACGGTTGCGCTTTTTGTTTCCGACCTGCACCTGCAGCCCGCGATGCCGCATACCACCGCGGCCTTTCTCGACTTCGTCGAACAGCGCGCCAGCCAGGCACAGCAGCTTTATCTGCTGGGCGACATCTTCGAAGCCTGGGCCGGCGACGACGATCTGGACGATGTCTACAATCGCCGCATTGTCGATGCGCTCGCCCGATTGCGCGACCAGGGCGTCGCCCTTTACTGGATGGCCGGCAATCGCGATTTCCTGGTCGACGAGCGCTTCGCGCAGGCATCCGGCGCCGTCTTGCTGCCCGATCCGCATATCGCGTGCATCGCCGGCCGCCGCATCGTGCTGACGCATGGCGATGCCTGGTGCACCGACGACGAAGCCTATATGCAATTTCGCGCGCAGGTGCGCACTTCGGTCTGGCAGCAGCAATTTCTCGCGCTGTCGCTGCCGGAGCGCAAGAAGATTATCGAATCGCTGCGCGCCGGCAGCCAGCAAGCGCAGCGCGGCAAGTCCTACGAAATCGCGGATGTGAATGCGTCGGCGATTGCCGATCTGTTCGAGAAAAGCGGCACCGCGACGATGATCCACGGCCACACCCATCGTCCGGCGCGCCACGAGCACCTGCACGGTAGCGATACCCGTGTGCGTTACGTGCTGTCGGATTGGGATCTGGATCATGGACAGCCGCGCGGCGACTGGCTGGCCATCGACAGCGCAGGAGAGATCCGGCGCTGCGGCCTGGACGCGCTGAACCGGACGTAAGCCCGTTCTCGCGTCGCCGCTTTCTGCGAGCGGCTATTCGACCAGCTTGTTCAACTGATCCGGATCGAATTTTTCCAGGTTGGTCAGCGTTTCGCAATCGATGCCGGCGCACTTCAAGGCCGCCAGGATTTTCTCGATCTGGTGTTCCTGCGTCGCCGCATTGTCGATCAAGCCATGCAAGGCCTTGGACAGCGGATCGTCGCCGTTCGGCGTCACGCCATAGGCGGCGAACATGCGCGCCGCCGTATCGTCGCGTGCGTTGCCGCTTTCCTTCGGGATGATGCGCGCCGGGTTGCCGACCGCGGTCGCGCCGGGCGGCACTTCCTTGACGACCACCGCATTCGAACCGACCTTCGCGCCCTCACCGACGGTAAACGATCCCAGCACCTGGGCGCCGGCACCGATGATGACGCCTTTCGCCAAAGTCGGATGGCGCTTGGCGCCCTTGCTGAGCGAAGTGCCGCCAAGAGTGACACCCTGATAGATGGTGCAGTCGTCACCGACATCGGCGGTCTCGCCGATCACCACGCCGAAGCCGTGATCGATGAAGACGCGGCGACCGATCACCGCACCCGGATGAATCTCGATGCCGGTCAGCCAGCGGCCGATATGCGAGGTAAAGCGTCCCAGCCATTTGAAATCGTGCGTCCAGAACCAGTGCGCCAGGCGCTGAATGACGATTGCGTGCAGCCCCGGATAGCAGGTCACCACCTCCCACACGCTGCGGGCGGCGGGATCGCGCGTCATGATGTTGGCGATGTCTTCGCGGATACGGCTGAACATGGAATAGAAATGCGAAAAATGCGAAAGACGCAATATTAGCTTGTTATTGAAATTGAAGCCTTGACTTGAGACGCACGCGGAACCCGCTGCGAAATCAATATTTGGCTCGTCGCCCCCGCGCAGGCGGGGACCCAGCGATCAGGAAACTGGATTCCGGCTAGTACTGCTCGGGAATGACAAACGTGCATCAAGCAGCGTCTGAAGGGCCTGCCCGCGCGCGCAAAGCTTGCGATACGCGGACGGGCTAGCGGCCGGCGACGATGCGCTGCCGGCGCGCCTCGTACAGGCATACGCCCGAGGCGACCGAGACATTCAGACTTTCAACCGAACCCGCCATCGGAATGTGGATCAGCACGTCGCAGGTTTCGCGCGTCAGGCGACGCATGCCCTCGCCTTCGGCGCCCATCACCAATGCGGCCGGCGAAGAAAAATCGGCGGTGTACAAGCCTTGTTCCGCCGTATCGTCGGTGCCGATCAGCAGGATGTCGCGCTCCTTCAATTCGCGCAGCGTACGGGCCAGATTGGTCACCGTGATATACGGCACCGTGTCGGCGGCGCCGCTGGCGACCTTGGCCGCAGTCGCATTCAGGCCGACCGCGCGATCCTTGGGTGCGATCACCGCATGCGCGCCGGCACCGTCGGCCACCCGCAGGCAGGCGCCGAGATTATGCGGATCGGTCACCCCGTCCAGAATCAGCAGTAGCGGCGGTCCTTCGATCGCGTCCAGCAATTCGTCGAGATTGCGCGCCAGCGAAAGCTGCCCTGCCTTGGCGACGACGCCCTGATGGCGACGCGTGCCGACGATCGCGTTCAGGCGGGCGTCGTCCGCCTGAATCATGCGCACATTGGCGGCTTGCGCCGCGCGTATCAATTCCTTCATGCGCGCATCGCGGCGATCGGCATCGATGTAAATTTCCTCGACTGACGAGGCATCGTGCCGCAATCGCGCCGTGACGGCGTGAAAGCCGAAAATCATCTTGCTCTTCATGTCTTATCGTTTCTTCCTGCCGGTCTTCGGCGCGCGCTTGACTTGCGCGGCGGGCGTGCGTTTGGCGCTGGTCTTCTTCGGCGGCGCGGTATCGCTGCCGCTCTTCTTGGGGGCGCGCTTGGCAGCGCGGGCATTATGTTCATTCTCGGCGCGGCGCGCTTCGTTCTTCAGCACCGTGCGTATGCCGGGTTCATTGACGAGACGCAGATCGATCTTGCGCGCATCGAGATCGACGCGGCTGACCTGCACCGTGACGCGATCGGTCAATTGATAGCGGATGCCGGTGCGTTCGCCGCGCAACTCATGGCGCGATTCGTCGAACTTGAAATGATCGGCGCCGAGCTCGGTCACATGCACCATGCCTTCGATGAACAGCGAATCGAGCTGCACGAAAATACCGAAGGTGGTGACGCCGGTGATGATGCCGGTGAATTCCTCGCCCAGCTTGTCGCGGATGAAATAGCACTTCAGCCATGCCTCGACATCGCGCGAAGCCTCATCGGCGCGGCGCTCGTTGGCGGAGCAATGGATGCCCAGCGCTTCCCAGATCGCCAGATCGCCCTCGGCCTTCTTCTTGCCTTCGGCCTGGTCCTGCGCATGCTTCTTGCGCGCCGCCGGTGACAGCATCGTGTTCAGCACGCTGGTATCGATGCCCTTCGGATCGTAGCGTTTGCCGTGCAGGATCGCCTTGATCGCGCGATGCGTCAGCAGGTCCGGATAACGGCGAATCGGGCTGGTGAAATGCGCATATGATTCATACGACAGGCCAAAGTGGCCGATGTTGTCCGGGCTGTACACCGCCTGCTGCATCGAGCGCAGCAACATGGTTTGCAGCAGCAATGCGTCGGGCCGCGCCTTGATCTTCGGCAGCAGTTCGGCATAGTCGGATGCGGACGGCTTGTCGCCGCCGCCCAGGTTCAAACCGACCTGCTTCAGGAAGGTGCGCACCTGGTTGAGTTTTTCCTTGGTCGGCGGCGCGTGCACGCGGTATACCGCCGGATGCTTGTGACGCTCGAGCAAATCGGCCGCGCACACATTGGCGGCCAGCATGCATTCCTCGATCACCTTGTGCGCATCGTTGCGCGTGCGCGGCAGGATCTGCTCGATCTTGCCGACGCTGTTGCAGACGATGTAGGTTTCGGTCGTTTCGAAATCGATCGCGCCGCGCGCATGACGCGCCTGCAGCAAGGCTTGATAGACGGCATACAGGTTCAGCAGATGCGGCACCAGCGTCCCGCGTCGCGCCGCTTCCGTTCCCTTGGTATTGCCGAGGATGGTCGCCACTTCGTTATAGGTGAGACGGGCGGCGGAATGGATCACGGCCGGATAGAACTGGTAAGCCTTGATCTCGCCTTTCGCCGTGATGACGGCATCGCATACCAATGTCAGGCGATCGACGCCGGGGTTCAGCGAGCACAAGCCGTTCGACAGTTTTTCCGGCAGCATCGGAATCACGCGGCGTGGAAAATATACCGAGGTGCTGCGCTCCAGCGCATCGATATCGAGCGCATCGTTCGGCTTGACGTAATTGCTGACGTC
>Ga0310811_10012190_pt1 | contig 11150 bp, 4 predicted proteins | sample YCmetagenome_FD_207642 | JGI IMG/M metagenome (GOLD analysis project Ga0310811, IMG submission 207642) | Soil microbial communities from experimental microcosm in Duke University, North Carolina, United States - YC | ecosystem: Engineered > Artificial ecosystem > Soil microcosm > Unclassified ... | reverse complement strand
TTTCGCCCAAGCAATTGGTGTCCATCGCCGCGAGCCTCATTCCGTTCCTGGAACACGACGACGCCAACCGCGCGCTGATGGGTTCCAACATGCAACGGCAGGCCGTGCCGCTCCTCGTCACCGAGGCGCCGCTCGTGGCCACCGGCCTGGAAGAGCGCGTCGCGCGCGATTCCCGTGCCGTGCTCGTGGCCGAGGAGGCCGGCAAGGTGGCTTCCGTCACCGGCAGCCAGATCATCATCACCGCCGACGGCAAGATGCCTGATGGCAAGAAGAAGATTAAAACTGACGCCGAGCGGGGCGTGTGGGTGTACGAGGTGCGCAAGTTCATGCGCTCCAACGCGGCCACCTGCATCAACCAGAAGATTCTCGTCGCCAAGGGCGATCATGTGAAGAAGGGCCAGGCCATTGCCGACGGGCCCTGCACCCAGGGCGGCGAACTCGCCCTCGGCCGCAACGTGCTCTGCGCGTTCATGCCATGGAACGGTTACAACTTTGAGGACGCCATCCTCATCAGCCGCAAGATCGTCAAGGACGACATTTTCACCTCCATTCACATTGATGAATTTGAAGTGGCCGCGCGCGACACCAAGCTCGGGCCCGAGGAAATCACCCGCGACATTCCGAACCTCGGTGAGGAAGCGCTGAAGAACCTCGGACCGGACGGCGTCATCCGCATCGGCGCGGAAGTGAAGCCCGGCGACATCCTCGTCGGCAAGATCACCCCGAAGTCCGAGACCGAACTCGCCCCGGAAGAGCGCCTGCTGCGCGCCATCTTCGGCGAAAAGGCGGCGGATGTGAAGGACACCTCGCTCAAGGTGCCGTCCGGCACCTACGGTATCGTCATGGACGTGAAGGTTTCGTCCAAGAAGGACGGCGAACGCGAAGGCAAGGTTTCCGAGGAGAAGAAGCACGCCAAGCAGGTCGAGGAAGAGCACAAGAAGAAGACCGACGAGTTGAGCGACCAGCTCACCGAGGCCCTGAGCAACATCCTGCTCGGCGAAAAGATTCCGCTCGACGTGGTGAACTCCGAGACCGGTGAAATCATCATCCCGGCCAACCGCAAGATCACCAAGACGCTGCTGCGCAAGCTCGCGCTGGTCTATGACCGCATCGAGATTGACCCGTCGCCGATCCGCAACAAGATCAACGAAATCATCGGCAGCTTCAAAAAGAAGTTCGACGATCTGCAGATGCAGTACGACGAGGAACTTGAACGCGCCGAATCCGGTTCGGGCATCGAGTCCGGCATCGTCAAGTCGGTGAAGGTTTACGTCGCCTCCAAGCGCAAGCTGTCGGTGGGTGACAAGATGGCCGGCCGCCACGGTAACAAGGGTGTCGTGGCCCGCATCGTGGCCGAGGAAGACATGCCGTTCCTCGCGGACGGCACCCCGGTGGAAATCGTATTGAACCCGCTGGGCGTGCCCTCGCGCATGAACGTGGGGCAGGTGCTGGAAACGCACCTCGGCTGGGCGGCCAAGCTGCTCGGGCTCAAGTTTGCCACGCCGGTGTTCGACGGCATCAAGGAAAAGGACATCCGCGGCTACCTCAAGCAGGCCGGCCTGCCGGAACACGCCAAGACCCATCTGATTGACGGGCGCACCGGCGAGCGGTTCGACCAGGAAATCGTGGTCGGTTACATTTACATGATGAAGCTGGGCCACTTGGTGGCCGACAAGATTCACGCCCGCGCCGTGGGGCCCTACTCGCTCGTCACCCAGCAGCCGCTGGGCGGCAAGGCGCAGTACGGCGGCCAGCGCTTCGGCGAAATGGAAGTGTGGGCCATGGAGGCCTACGGCGCCGCCTACACCCTGCAGGAACTGCTGACGGTGAAGTCGGACGACGTCCAGGGCCGCACGCGGATTTACGAAAGCATTGTCAAGGGCGACAACTCGCTGGAGGCGGGCATTCCCGAATCCTTCAACGTGCTCGTCAAGGAAATGCAGTCGCTCGGGCTCGACGTCCGCGTCGGTTATACCGGCCCGGTGGACGAGGCCGCCGAAGTCACCAAGACGCTGGCGGAAGTGTGAGTGGAATTAGAAATTTGGCGGAGTTCCCGTTACAGGAAATAAGAATATGATCAGCACCAAAGAAAACGCCCGCGAAATGCTCGGTCTGGAAAAGGTGAACCAGGTGGATCACGTGGCCATTACCGTTGCCTCCCCGGAGTCCATCCGCTCCTGGAGCAAGGGGGAAGTCAAGAATCCGGAAACGATCAACTACCGGACCTTCAAGCCGGAAAAGGGCGGCCTGTTTTGCGAACGCATCTTCGGTCCCGTGAAGGACTGGGAATGCTCCTGCGGCAAGTACAAACGCATCAAGCACCGTGGCGTGGTTTGCGACCGTTGCGGCGTGGAAGTCACGCTCGCCCGCGTGCGGCGCGAGCGCATGGGCCACATCGAACTGGCCGTGCCCGTCTGCCACATCTGGTTCTTCAAGTGCATGCCGTCCCGCATCGGCCTGGCGCTGGACATGACCGCGCGCCATCTGGAACGCGTCATCTATTACGAGGATTACCTGGTGGTTGACGCCGGCTCCACGCCGCTCAAGCAGAACCAGCTCCTCAGCGAGACCGAATATCGCGAAGCCCGCGAAACCTACGGCAACGATGCCTTCGTGGCCAAGATGGGGGCCGAGGCCGTGCGCGAAGCGCTGGCCAAGGTGGACCTGGCCAAGCAGATTGACCAGTTGCAGATCGCGATGACGGAGACCAAGAGCAAGCAGATCCGCAAGAAGGTCGCCAAGCGCATCAAGCTGTTGCAGGGCCTGCAGTCCTCCAAGAGCCGGCCGGAATGGATGATCCTCACGGTGCTGCCAGTGATTCCGCCGGACCTCCGCCCGTTGGTGCCGTTGGAAGGCGGCCGCTTTGCCACCTCCGACCTGAACGATCTCTACCGCCGCGTCATCAACCGGAACAACCGGTTGAAGAACCTGCTCTCGCTCAAGACGCCGGAAGTCATCATCCGCAACGAAAAACGCATGTTGCAGGAAGCCGTGGACGCGCTGTTCGACAACGGCCGGCATGGCCGCGCCGTCACCGGCGCCGGCAATCGCGCCCTGAAATCTTTGAGCGACATGCTCAAGGGCAAGAGCGGCCGCTTCCGCCAGAACCTGCTGGGCAAGCGCGTGGATTACTCCGGCCGTTCCGTGATCGTGATCGGTCCGGAACTCAAGCTCAGCCAGTGCGGCTTGCCCAAGAAGATGGCGCTCGTGCTGTTCGAGCCGTTCATCATCCGCCGCCTCAAGGAACTCGGCTATGTGCACACCGTGCGCAGCGCCAAGAAGATGATTGAGCGCCAGACCAAGGAAGTCTGGGATATTTTGGAAGAGGTCACCAAGGGCCACCCGGTGCTCCTCAACCGCGCGCCCACGTTGCACCGCCTGTCGGTGCAGGCGTTTGAGCCGATGCTCATCGAAGGCGAAGCCATCCGCATCCATCCGCTGGTCTGCACCGCGTACAACGCGGACTTCGACGGCGACCAGATGGCCGTGCATGTGCCCCTCTCGGTGGAGGCGCAGATGGAAGCCCGCATGCTGATGATGGCCACGAACAACATCTTCTCGCCCTCCTCCGGCAAGCCGATCATCACGCCCACGCAGGACATCACGCTGGGTTGCTATTACCTCACCGCCGAGCCGCGCAAGCCGCATTCCAAGGAACACGTGCTGCCGCTGTTTGGTTCCAAGTCGGAGGTGTTGTTTGCCCATGCCGAAGGCGACCTGACCATTCATACGCGCATCCGCATGGCCAACCCCGACCTCGGCAAGAAGACCGAGTTCGGCGACAATGTTAAAAAGACCATTGAGACCACCGTGGGCCGGGTCGTTTTCAGCGAAATCTGGCCCGAGGAAATGGGCATGCCCAACGCCGTGGTCCGCAAGTCGGAACTCGGCAACCTGATCTGGAAGTGCTACAAGATTGCCGGTCACGAAAAGACCGTGATCATGCTCGACAAGCTCAAGGAAATGGGCTTCCAGGCCGCCACCCGCGCCGGCGTCTCCATCGGTATTGATGACATGATCATCCCGAAGGAGAAGAACCAGGAAATCGAGGCCGCCCACAAGCTCATCGCCGAAGTGGAGAAGCAGTACCGCAAGGGTGTTATCACCCCCGGCGAACGCTACAACAAGATCGTGGACATCTGGACGCATTGCACCGACCAGATCGCCAACGTCATGCTCAAGACGCTCGAAACCAACCAGGGCAAGAGCGAATTCAACCCGGTGTCCCTGATGGTGGACTCCGGCGCCCGCGGCAACCGCCAGCAGGTGCGCCAGCTCGCCGGGGTGCGCGGCCTCATGGCCAAGCCCAGCGGCGACATCATCGAGAAGCCCATTTTGTCCAACTTCCGCGAGGGCCTCACCGTGTTGGAATACTTCATCTCCACGCACGGCGCCCGCAAGGGTCTGGCTGACACCGCGCTCAAGACCGCCGACTCGGGTTACATGACCCGCAAGCTGGTGGACGTGGCGCAGGACGTCATCATCCGCGAAAAGGATTGCGGCACCACCAACGGCATCTGGGTGCAGGCCATTTACGAAGGCGAGGACGAGGTCGTCAAGCTCAGCGAACGCCTCGTGGGCCGGCATGCTGCCGACGACATCGCCAACCCCAGCAACACGAAGGAAATCTTCGTCAAAGCCGCGGAGGAAATTGACGAGATCAAAGCCAAGAAGATCGACATCTCGGGCGTGGAACGGGTCAAGATCCGTTCCGTGCTCACCTGCGAGAGCAAGCACGGCGTCTGCGCCATCTGCTACGGCCGCAACCTGGCCACCGGCCAGCTTGCCAAGCTCGGCGAGGCGGCGGGTATCATCGCCGCGCAGTCCATCGGCGAGCCCGGCACGCAGCTCACCATGCGTACGTTCCACATCGGTGGTACGGCGTCGCAGGTGTTCAAGCAGCCGCAAATCAAGTCCAAGCACGACGGCGTGATCCGCTACCAGGATCTGCGCGTGGTGACGTTGGAAGACGGCAACAGCATCGTGCTGAACAAAAACGGCTCCATCATCATCTCCAGCGAAGATGGCCGCGAACTCGAAACGCACAACCTGGTCATCGGCTCGGTGATTTCCGTGCCCGATGGCGGCAAGGTGAAGAAGGGCGAGGCCTTCGTGCAGTGGGATCCGTACAACGTCCCGATTCTCTCGGAGAAGGCGGGCAAGATTAAATTCCACGACATCATCGAGGGTGTGACGATGAAGCAGGAGACCGATGAAACCACCGGCCAGGAGGCCATGGTGATCATTGACCACAAGGAAGATTTGCATCCGCAGATTGTCATCACCGACAGCAAGGGCGAGGCCGTGGCGAATTACCTGATTCCCTCCGGCGCGCACGTCGTGGTGAACGAGGGCGACCATATCGTCGCCGGTACGCTGATGGCCAAGACCCCGCGCAAGACGTCCAAGACCAAGGACATCACCGGCGGTCTGCCCCGCGTGGCGGAATTGTTTGAAGCCCGCCGGCCGAAGGACGCGTCGGAAATCTCCAAGATTGACGGCGTGGTGGACTTTGGCCCGAGCGTGCGCGGCAAGCGTTGCATTCTCATCAAGGATCCGCAGACCAGCGTGGAGGAGGAACACCTCATCCCCATCGGCAAGCACGTCATCGTGTTCAAGGGCGACTTCGTCAAGAAGGGCCAGCAGTTGACGGAAGGCCCGATGGACCCGCACGAAATTCTGGACGTCTGCGGCCCGCAGGAATTGCAGGAACACCTGGTGAACGAGGTGCAGGAAGTGTACCGCCTCCAGGGGGTGACCATTAACGACAAGCACATTGAAATCATCGTCCGCCAGATGCTGCGCAAGGTGCGCATCACCGAACCCGGCGACACCCAGTTCCTCTGGGGCGAACAGATCGACAAGCTGGAGTTCGAGGACGAAAATGCCCGGGTCGAGAAGATGGGCGGCAAGCCCGCCGAGGCGTCGCCGGTGCTGCTGGGCATCACCAAGGCGTCCTTGGAAACGGAATCGTTCCTGAGCGCGGCGTCCTTCCAGGACACCACCCGGGTGCTGACCGAGGCGGCCACCCGCGCCAAGGTGGATTACCTGCGCGGTTTCAAGGAAAACGTTATCATGGGCCACATTATTCCCGCCGGTACCGGGTACGATTACCACCGCAAGGTGGAACTCAAACCGCTGGTGGAACTGCCGGAAGAACCCCCGGTGGCGGAAGTGGAGGCGACGGAAGAGCCTCTGGCCATATAGTCAATCGAAAAACACTCAAAAACCAGTTGCAACGGAATGTCCCTGTGCTAATATGCGCGCCCCGTTTGTCTCGAAACAGGCGTGCGGAAAGAGAATAAGCTGATGCCGACAATCAATCAACTCGTCCGTCAAGGACGTAAAAAGGTCAATTACAAGTCCAAGTCACCCGCCTTGGAGAATTCGCCGTTTCGCCGTGGCGTCTGCCTCCAGGTCATGACGCGCACGCCCAAGAAGCCCAACTCGGCCATGCGCAAGGTGGCCAAGGTGCGGCTGACCAACGGGTACGAAGTCATCGCCTACATCCCGGACGAGGGCCACAACCTCCAGGAGCACTCCATCGTGCTCGTCCGTGGCGGCAAGGTGAAGGACCTTCCCGGCGTGCGGTATCACATCGTCCGCGGCACGCTCGATGCCGCCGGGGTGGAAAAGCGCCGGGTCAGCCGGTCCAAGTACGGCGTCAAGCGCCCCAAGGAAGCCAAGCCGGCCAAGTAACCATTTAACACTTTTAAAGCATTTACCATGTCTCGCCGTCGTCAAGCAGTCAGAAGGCCGATCGCCAAGGATGCGAAGTTCCAGAATGTGCTGGTTTCGCGTCTGGTCAACACCGTCATGTCCGGGGGCAACAAAAGTGTGGCCCAACGGATCGTGTACGGGGCGTTCGATGAAATTGCCACCAAGAACCCCGCGTCCAACCCGCTGGAAATTTTGCAGCGCGCCGTGGACAACGCCAAGCCCCGCCTGGAAGTGAAGGCCCGCCGCGTGGGCGGCGCCACCTACCAGGTGCCGCTGGAAGTCTCGCCCGACCGCCAGTTCGCCCTCGCGCTGCGCTGGCTCGTGGATTTTGCCGATGCCCGCAAGGGGGTGCCGATGAAGCAGGCGCTGGCCGCGGAGATTTTGGAAGCCTACCAGGGGCAGGGGAATGCCATTCGCAAACGCGACGACGTCCATAAGATGGCCCAGGCCAACAAGGCCTTTGCGCATTTCCGTTGGTAGAAACCGGTGATTTAACGCCCCGACGAAGTTTGTTCGGGGCATTTTTATTGAATTTAGGGAAACAATTTTTAAGAAGATGAGCGCTGTGATGGAAGACAAAGCCAAATCGCCCAACGCCCCGAACCGGCAGTACACGCTGGAACGCACCCGGAACATCGGGATTGCGGCCCATATTGACGCGGGCAAAACCACCACCACCGAGCGAATCCTCTTTTATACCGGGCTCATTCACAAGATCGGCGACGTGGATGACGGCAACACGGTTACCGACTGGATGGAGCAGGAAAAGGAACGCGGCATTACCATCACCTCCGCCGCCGTGACCTGCTTCTGGACCCAGAAGGGCAACAAGCCGGGCGAAGATGGGATTTACAAGGCGTACAAGGACGTCCCCCATCGCATCAACATCATTGACACTCCCGGACACGTGGACTTCACGGCGGAAGTGGAGCGCTCCATGCGCGTGCTCGACGGCGCCGTCGCGGTGTTCTGCGGCGTGGCCGGCGTGCAGCCGCAATCCGAAACCGTCTGGCGGCAGGCCACCAAGTACAAGGTGCCGCGCATCGCGTTCGTCAACAAGATGGACCGTACCGGCGCCAATTTTGATAACGCGCTGGCCGACATGCGCAACAAGCTCAAGGCTTATGCGTTCCCCATTTTCCTGCCCATCGGCGCGGAAGACAAATTTGCCGGTGTGATTGACGTCGTCAACCAGAAGGCCGTCATCTGGGGCGAAGGCGACATCGCCGCCGAAGGCCTCAACTACGAAGTGAAGGAAATTCCTGCGGAGCACAAGGAACGTGCCGCCGCCGCCCTCGCCGAACTCATTGATGCCGTCTCCAACAAGGACGACATCATTGCCGAAATGGTGCTGGAAGAAAAGCCGGTGGATACGGTTTCGCTCAAGGCGGCCATCCGCCGTCTGACCTGCAAGATTGAGCTGGTGCCCGTGCTATGCGGCTCCGCCTTCAAGAAAAAGGCGGTGCAGGTGCTCGTGGACGCCGTCGTGGATTACCTCCCCAGCCCGCTCGACGTTCCGGCCGCTGAAGGCATTGAGCCCGGCACCGAGAATGTCGTCGTGGTGGAGTCCAGCGACTTCAACAAGTTCTGCTCCCTGGCGTTCAAGCTGTGGACCGACCCGTACGCCGGCAAGCTCGTGTTCTTCCGCGTGTATTCCGGCCAGCTTAAGAAGGGCGATACCATTTACAATCCGCGTACCCGCAAGCGCGAACGCGTCAGCCGCCTCATGGTGATTCAAGGGGGCGAACGCAAGGACATTGACCAGGTGTATGCCGGCGACATCGCCGCGTTGGTCGGACTGCGCAACATCACCACCGGTGACACGCTTTGCGACGAAAGCTTTGACGTGACACTCGAACCGCCCACGTTCCCCGAGCCGGTCATCAGCATGGCGGTGGAGCCCAAGACCAAGGCGGACCGCGACAAGATGTCCGAAGGCCTCCAGCGCCTGGCTGAAGAAGATCCGACCTTCCGCTGCTTCACCAACGAGGAAACCGGCCAGCTCATCATTGCGGGCATGGGTGAGTTGCACCTGGAAATCATTTGCGACCGTCTCAAGCGCGAGTTCAAGGTGGACGCCAACACGGGCGCCCCCCAGATCGCCTACCGCGAAACCCTCACCAAAGCGGCCGATGGCGAAGGCAAGTTCATCCGCCAGTCCGGCGGTCGGGGCCAGTACGGTCATGCCTGCATCAAGGTGCAGCCCAACGAAAAGGGCAAGGGCGTGGAAGTGGAAAACAAGATTGTCGGCGGGGCCATTCCCAAGGAATACATCCCGGCGGTGATTGACGGCATTGAGGAAGCCATCAAGGGTGGCGTCTATGCCGGCTACCAGATCATTGACATCAAGGTGCAGGTCGTGGACGGAACCTTCCACGAAGTGGACTCCAACGAACTGGCCTTCAAGATGGCGGGAATTTTCGCCATGAAGGACGCCTTCAAGAAAGCCGGCCCCGTGCTGCTCGAACCCATCATGAAGGTGGAAGTGACCACGCCTGATGAATATCAGGGCGACCTGCTGGGCGACATCAACCGCCGCCGCGGCGTCATCAACGGCATTGAAGCCAAGAGCGGCCAAACCATTTTGAACGCACAGGTGCCGCTGGCCGAAATGTTCGGCTACGCCACCGCCATCCGGTCCCTCTCCAAGGGCCGCGCCTCCTACTCCATGGAGCCGCTGACCTTCGAGCAGGTGCCGAACAGTGTGCTGACCACGATTCTCGACGCGGCCGCCAAAAAACCGGCGGCGCGGACCTAAAAATAGCGGCTGATTTGCACCACGGCCGGGATTGCAAAATCCCGGCCGTTTTCTTTTGGGTTTCGGATCAAAGGGACAGAAACCGCAGCACCTGGACTTCCTTGGCAAAGATCAATTGCATGGATTTCTGATTGAACTGGATGTCCAGCGGACAGCGCTGCTGAAAGGCGGTCCACAACTCACTGCCATTTTTCGGGGACAGCCGCTTGATGCGCAGATAAGCCGCCCGCTCCAGGCCGGTGTCAACGCCGTAAGTGGAATCGCCATTTTCGTCGAAATCACCCCCGTAGGCGGCGACCACGTAGATGTAGGGGCCGGAAACGTATTGGATAAACCCGCCCGGTTTGACGCTCCACAAAGTCTTGCCGTTTCGGGGGTCGATTTTTGTCACCACCGGCTTGATTTTTCGGGTCACGTCAATTTGCCGGGAATAGCGCAATTCATCGAGGCTGGCCTCGGTGGTATTGACATACAGCATGCCGGCATCGTCAAAAAACAGCCCGGTAATGCCCACGCTGGGCAACCGCCAGCGCACCTGGCCGGTGGCGCGTTCAAAGGCGGTGAGCATTCCCTGATCGGCAATGAAGATCACGCCGTTGTGTTCCACACAGGGACCGGCACCCTCGGAATGGGAGGCGAATCCGGTGGCATAGGAGCCGAGCGGCACGGGGAAGGTGAGGGATTGTTGCCACAACTTTTTGCCGGACTCGTCGAACACATAAACATTGGTGCCGGCCACCAGGATGTTGACGCTTTCCAGGGGAATCACTCCCGGCGGGCCGATGACATCATCGGTCCATGCGGCGGAATCGTTTCCGCTGGCGCGGCGCAAGGTGACCCGGTAGCGGCTGAGGTCTTCCGTAACCGTACCGCCGCCGCGGTTCCGTTGCATTTCGTTGAGCAAGTCATTGGCCACCGCCGCGCTGTCGGAGGCGCGCACACTGCCATTCAAGGCGGATTTTTTGGGGGCCGCTTTCAGGGCGCTCCGGGTCACCATGTTCCGCTCCACGAGCTGCACGGAGAATTCGAGGCAGCCGTCCTTCAGCGGAATCAACGAACAATCCTCCGGGGGCACCCGGGGGGCTGCGAGACCGGCGGGCGGGGCGGGGCGGGGACCATCCATTTCCGCGTTGAGTCGTTCCTCCTCCCAGGCGTTGGCGAGAGTGGCGGGCAGGGCAATGCGCGCGGGCAGGGACATGCTTTGCACCTGCGCGGCGATGGTGGCCGGATCAAATGGCGCCCCCGGGTTTTTGCCGGGATGGACCTCAGGCAGCCCGGCCAGCGTTTCCAGGCCCCGGCCGGGTGTGCCGGCGAGTGAGACGCGGAGGGCGGCGGAATTTTTTTCCGCCAGAGCCACCGGCTCGGTGCGGGTTTCACCGGTGGCCAGACTGATGTGGCCGATGGCGAGCGTGCCGGCGGTGCCGGTCAGGAACTGCACCTCATCGGCCTGCAAGATTGCGGGGCCATTGGTCAGGGGGATTTCCTGTTTCGGCGCGCCCGTGTCCCAGTCATAGCGGGTCAATTGTTCCGGGGTGACCACCCACACGTTGCGCCCGACGACGCGCAACTGGCGGCTGCCCAGGCTGCCGGGAAAGTAGCCGGCGTCCGCTCCCTTTGCGGTTGATAATTCCCGCGACCAGATTTCCTTTTTCTGCTGCCAATCGTGCCGGGC
>Ga0310811_10012189_pt1 | contig 11151 bp, 8 predicted proteins | sample YCmetagenome_FD_207642 | JGI IMG/M metagenome (GOLD analysis project Ga0310811, IMG submission 207642) | Soil microbial communities from experimental microcosm in Duke University, North Carolina, United States - YC | ecosystem: Engineered > Artificial ecosystem > Soil microcosm > Unclassified ... | reverse complement strand
GAAGAAGGAGGTCCGCGATAAATATGAATTGTATGAAGAGGCCGGTGTCAAGGAATACTGGGTCGTCAATCCTACGGAGCAGAACCTGGTGGTCTTTCTGCTAACCGCGGAAGGAAAGTTCGGGGGGGCCCGGATGTATGCAAATGGTGACAGGCTGAATGCCTCTTCCGTACCTGGTTTCTCCATCAATGTCACTGAAATATTTACTAAATAAACCGATAGAATGGCCGATATAAATTATGCAAACTTCACCCTGGGTATTGAAGAAGAGTACATGGTAGTGGACCCTAAGACCCGGGAATTAAAAAGTCATGAACAAAAAATCGTCACGGAAGGGCAAAAGGTGATCCGGGATAAGGTAAAGGCGGAGATGCATCAGGCCGTTGTGGAAGTGGGGTCCGACATATGCCGGGATATCACCGAGGCCCATAAAGATGTTGCTACGCTGCGCAAGACCATTTCCCAGATCGCCGAAAGCCTGGGGTTCTGGGTAGGCGCCTCCGGAACCCATCCTTTCAGTCATTGGGAAAGCCAGCTCATCACTGATCATGCCCGCTACAACGAGATCGTCAATGAACTACAGGAAGCGGCCCGCAGTAACCTTATCTTCGGGCTGCATGTACACGTGGGCATGGAAAGTCGTGAGATGGCCAATCATATTGCCAATTCCACCCGGTATTTTTTACCGCATATCTATGCCCTCAGCACCAATTCTCCTTTCTGGGAAGGACGTTTGACCGGCTATAAATCTTTCCGGACAAAGGTCTTTGACAAATTTCCCCGTACCGGTATACCGGAATACTTCGAGAGTATAGAAGCCTATGACAATTTTGTAAAGCTGCTGGTAAAGACCAATTGTATCGACAATGCGAAGAAGATCTGGTGGGACCTCCGGGTGCATCCTTTTTTTAACACGGTAGAATTCCGCATCTGTGATGTCCCGATGACCGTAGACGAGACGATATGTATCGCCGCGCTTTTCCAGGCTATCTGCGTAAAGATCTACAAGCTTCGCCTGCAGAATATGAATTATATCCAATATTCCCGCGCCCTGATCAATGAGAATAAATGGCGGGCCAGCCGTTACGGTATTGACGGGCACCTGATCGACTTTGGAAAGGAAGAGGAGGTCAATACCCGGGTCCTTATTTATGAGCTGCTGGACTTTGTAGATGATGTGGTAGATCCATTGGGCAGCCGTTCCGCCGCCCGTTATGCGGAGAAGATCTTAGAGATGGGTACCGGCGCTGACCGGCAGCTGAAAGTATATGAGGAGTCGGGGAGCCTTACGGCGGTGATGGATTATATACATGGGCAGTTCTTACACAATATCTAAATAAGAAAGCCGGCCAAAAAGAGCCGGCTTTCTTCTGAGTGGCTTTTTTACTTTATTTAAAATCGGTGTCTGCCAACCCCGAATTCACTTTTATGCTCTCCACGGTCAGTTCAAAGGCGATCTGCCCCTGGTCGTTATTCAGATGGTAGGGAAATTTGACGCCGTTGATGTCCCGGTAATCGCTGTAGTCTATCGTCACGGTGCCCTGTTTGCCTTCCTTGATCATCTTCAGCTTATAGCCTGTATTGACGTCATAATAATAAGTACCCGCATCCCCGGAAGGGCCTGTCACTTTTACTTCATAGGCATCCTTTCCGTCCAGGTTCTTGATGCTGGTCAGTTCCAGTTTATACCCGCTGCCGGAAAAATTCAGTTCCGGGAAGATGACAGCTTCTTCTTTGATCTCCTTGCGGGTATCTTCATCTACCTCGGAGGAAGATTGCCCGTTCTGGGCAATTTTTACGCTATCCCCGTTGACCACCAGCTTCACAGCCGTCATATTCAGATCGGGAAGGTCGATCTCCATCAGGTATTTATCCGGAGACTTGATCTTGCGGATCTGGATGAGTTTCTGCCCCTGCACTACACCGGTAGCCGTAACGGAAAGGTCCGTAACAGCGGTCAGCTTTTCTTTCCCGCCGATGCTCTTGATATACTTGTTGATGACATCCGTGGCCGAGACGCCGGGAGGGACCGCCTTGGAAGTGGCAGCGCCGGTCCAGGTATTGTTGGCCGTATTGGCATCCGGGAAATCATGAGCAGGATCGATGACGATGGATTTGATCTTCGAAGAGGAGCTGTAAGCGATGGTCTTCAGCCCGCCCTTCTGCCAGATCTCCACCGGCAGCGTGATGGTGTCGGACTGGCCATTCTCCTGCTGGATAGCCAGCACTACGGGCATGGCCATTTCTTCCAGGTTCTCCAGGGTAATATAGGCGCCTTTGGAAGGGTCATTTTCTGCATACTTTACTTCCTTGACCCCCTGATCCAGCTTCCAGTTATTCAACATCCATCCTCTCCAGAACCAGCCCAGGTCTTCCCCGCCGGCGTTTTCCATCGTGTGAAAGAAATCCCAGGGTGTGGGATGTTTGAAGGCCCAGCGTTTGACATAGGTACGGAAGGCATAATCAAATCGCTTCTCCCCCAGTACATATTTGCGCAGCAGGTTGAGGGCCATCGCGGGTTTGGCATAAGCAGCCACCCCCAGGTTGGCGGGCTGGATCACTTCGGGTATCGTCATCAGGGGCTCTGAAGTGGCGCTGAAATAATATCCGGCCGCCCGCTGGGCATCCTCCTTCTGGTCAAATTCGCCGTTGTTGAATACCTTCGTGTCCACTCCGTTGATGAAGGTATTGAATCCTTCATCCATCCAGGCATATTTACGTTCGTTGGAGCCCACGATCATGGGGAACCAGTTATGGCCGAACTCATGGTTGGTAACCCCCCAAAGGCCGCCCTGCCGGCTATTCGATCCGCAGAACACGATGCCCGGGTATTCCATTCCGGCTACAATGCCCGCCACATTGGTGGCTACCGGGTAGGTGAACTCAAACCACTCTTTGGAATATAGTTCGATACATCCTTTTACAAATTCTGTAGAACGGCCCCAGGCCTTGTCTCCTGCCGCTTCTGCCGGGTAGACGGATTGAGCCAGCGCCTTTTTGCCGCTGGGAAGGTCAATTTTTGCCGCATCCCATATAAAAGCCCTGGAACCAGCCCAGGCTACATCACGGGTCTGGTTACAACGGAAATGCCAGGTCAGGCTCTTTTTGGGAAGCCGGGAAGCCGGGTCCGTCAGATCGGCCTCACTGCGGATCGTGACGGTCTTGTCACTGGCTTTTGCTTTAGCCAGCCTGCCCAGCTGGGTGGGGGTCAGCACTTCGGTGGGATTCACCAGTTCGCCGGAGCCCGTTATTACCAGGTCCGAAGGGGCCGTGACGGTATAGTCAATATTTCCATATTCCAGGTAGAACTCGCCCTGTCCGAGATAAGGAAGGACATTCCAGCCATATACGTCGTCATATACTTCCATCCGGGGATACCATTGGGCTATCTCATAGATCCAGCCGTTCTTTGTCAGCAGCCGTCCCATACGGTCGGTGCCATATTGTGGTACGACAAAGGAATAATCGATCTTCACCTGGATGCTACCTCCGGCCGCTTTCAGCGCATCCGTCAGACGGATCTGCATCCGGGTATCGGTTACCAGGTAGTCGGCCCTGGAAGACTGTCCGTTGCGGATGAGGGTCACCGAACGGATCACATCTCCTTCGGTAAAACTCCGGTTAGACCACCGGCCACCCGTAACCGGGTTGGTAGCCTCGCCCCGGGAGTCTTTCCGGTAAATATTCTGATCGAGCTGCAGCCAGAGAAAAGGCAGGTTGTCGGGACTATTATTGGTATAGGTGATCGTGACCGATCCGCTGAGCTCATGTTTGGTCGTATCCAGGGTGGTATTGATCGTATAATCGGCCCGGTTGCTCCAATATTTTGGGCCCGGCTCTCCCGTCGCGCTCCGGTACACAGTACCCAGCGAGGGATAAAAGATGGGATCGAAAGCCTTGTGCTGGTCAAAATGCGAAGGGGTCTGCGCCCGGATAAAGCCAACCGCTGCAAAGAAGCATAAGACGGACAGAATAAACCTGGATTTTCTCATGATGTTCAGAAATAGGATGAATTAATGTGTCGCTAAAAAATTGAATAAAAATAATTTTTTATCGCCAAAGCATAATGTCTGTACTTTCGGCCTTAGGGCCTCAAGTACGAATTGGGCTCAGCCCAATTAATGAGCGGCTAAATTATAATATACCTTGTAATGGAAAAATTATATTATACGGACGGCAGGCCTCCAATAAAACAATACCCCCCGGAAAACCGGGGGGTATCATATATCATTAAAAAGCGTTGTGTCATTTCTGTAAGGCGGCAGCACCAGGGGCCACGCCAAGGTCCATGACTTCCTGCGCCGTCACCATGGGCATCTTTCCCTCTTTTATCCGGTCGACCACTTTCTGGCCCACGGCCAGCGCGTCTTCTTTAGTCCGGAAGGGAAACTGCCCCTGGATGGCCGGGATCATCGGCTGATGGATATAAACATGTCCATCTGCCAGGATATCATAGCCCCAGCCCTGGGGTGTCTGGATGGGCCGAAGTTCTACCAGGATATGCTCTTTCTTCCATTTGACCCGTTCCCGATACCCTGTATAGATCAAGGCCCCTGCCACGATGAGGATCAGCCCAAAGAGCAGCCCCTTTTTCCAGGGGGCGATGGGTTTAGTCATACTGGTTGTAAATTTGGTTGGGGAAGAATTCCCTGCAATCGTCATAAGCGGTTCCACCACTGATACCGGTAGCTATGAAGCCACGGTTCTTGATGGTAAAGCCGACGGCTCCTTCGCGGGCAGCGCCTTCGAAAGGTGTTTTTTCCGTCCACAGGTCCGTCGCGAAATCATACTCCCAGGTATAGGTGTAAGGAGATCCGTTGGTACCGGTGGTGACATATCCTTTGTCCCCGCTGGAGGTACCCGTGATGGTAAAGCCCACAGCGTGATAGCGTACGATATTGGTATAGGAATCGTCATACGTGCCGGGGTCGGTATTAGCGATGTTACGCAATCTGATCCACTGGTTGCCGGCTGATAAAGTCGGATCGAATTTCCAGAAATCATAACAGGCGTTGCCCAGGGTCCATTGTGAGCCGGGAGTAAAGCCCGTCAGCAGGTAACCCTGATTCTTATACATCCAGGTGATAGCCTGTGTCCTCTTGGATCCGGGCATATCGGGCTGCTGCTGCCAGGAATCGGAACCGGGGTCATATTTCCAGACGTCGCCGAAATAATAGTTGTTGTCGGTACCGGTGAGTACATAACCAGCGGTGGGGAAGCTGAAAGCTACTGCACCATAACGGGGAAAGTTCTTGGAGCCGTCACCCAAAGAGGCTATCGGAGCCCAGGTATTTACCGGAGGAGGAGTGTAGGAATAGAAGTCAGCCAGGGGAGTGTGGCCATCCGTAGTGCCGGAACCAATATAACCTGTCCTTCCAATTGAAAATCCAACAGCGTCGCTGCGGACAGGACCGCCAAAATCCGCTACCTGCGACCAGGTGCCATAGGCACTGTCATAGTTGGTAGGGGAATTGCCGACGATGTCGGCAGCCGCATACATAAACATGGTTTTTAACCGGTTATTCGGATCTTTCGGATTTGTCCCTGTACCCACATAAGCGCTGTCACCAATCGTAAAAGAAGTGCCATTTCCCATTGGTACCCCGGGAAATATGGAACGGGACACCCAGTTGCCGTTTTGTGTATAGTTTAAGCTAGCTTTGGAACAAGAAAATAAGAGACCCAGTAACATCAATGAGAACAACGCAATGTTAATCCGCTTCATATTTTTTTGATATTTTTCGCTAAAGTATTCGAACTGGACATAGCAAATTCGTTAAAATGTATCTTCAGCCAATATTAATAGACAATCTACCGTTTTTTATATACAAAAAAAGAATTCTTTTGTCCTTCCTGATTCGTGGCCCGGCAACGGGGGCTGCATCTATTCTATTCCGCTGAAAAAGAAGGAGAAACGGGCCCTTCACCCTCCGGAAATCCCGCCTTTCCCTCCCTTGCGGATAATTTGAATTTGTATATAAAAAACAGCCTTTCGTCGTTTTATTTGTTCCTTTAATACATACTAACAAAATAGTAACAGTTAGGCCCCTTATTATTGCACTTCTTGGCTAGGAAAAGACCGGGAAAAACAGCATCTCCCGTACAAACTAACTGGCAAGTCCGCCGGCCAAGCCAAGGGACCAAGCAAATCAGCATGACTATAAATAATTACCTGAAAAAAGAGCGATTCTTTCTTTTATCTTCGATTTTGGCGTTATTTTCTCTGGTCAGTTGTCAAAAGCAGCCTAATCTCACCTTTGGTAACACTTATGTCGGTGACAATAACGGGGCCAATATCGTCCTGGTAGACACCTCGACGGTGAGCCTGTTCACCTTATTTGTAGACTCCACCAGCACGGCCGGAACCGGCTTCCTGCAGGTAGGACAATACGATGATCCTTATCTGGGCTCGGTGACCTCCCGGGCTTACTTACAGATAGCTCCTCCCTCCAGTCCCTCCGTCGATGTCAATGATAGTTATGATTCCATCGGGCTGGTGATGTTGTTTAAGAAAAGCAATCCTTTTTATGGGGATACCACCCAGATACAGACCTTTGTAGTCAACCAGGTAGACTCTCTTTATCAGCTGGGCAGTTTCCAGTCCGGATTTAACAGCCGGTCCGTTTTACCCCTGGATCCTACTCCCCTGGGATCGGCCAGCGCCCTCATCGCGCCGAATATTCCCTATACCAGCCAGGGTTCCGGGGACACGGTCAAGATCAAACTGGACGATAACCTGGGGCATACCCTGTGGAATATGATCTATAATAAATCGGATACGGTGAATAAGCTCGTGAACTGGCTGGACTGGTTCCACGGGATTTGCATCTCTCCGGGCACAGGCAGCAAGGGCGTCATCTATGGGTTCCAGGACAGCGCCACCATGCGCATCTATTATCATAAAGCCGGCGTATACAGCACTCCTGCCTACATCGACTTCGGCATCACCAACAAAGGGCAACAGTTCAATAATATAATGGTCAACCGGTCGACCTCTCCCTTAAAGAACCTGGTTCTTCCAACCCAGAATCCCCAGACACCTCCGGCCACACCATCCTCGCTGACAGCCAATGCCAGTTATGTGCAGAGCATCACCGGCCTGAGCGTGAAACTTACCATTCCCTTCCTCAATGATATAGCCCTTCGGCCTGACTACCTGAGTGTCCTGAGAGCCCAATTGACGGTGCGGCCCGATCTCAACAGCTTTTCAACGTCATGGCCTCTGCCACCGCAGCTAACACTCTATGGCACTAACCTGACGAATGTGCCGCAGGGTCTAATTCAGGGAGCCAGTGGGGTACAGAACGGCAACCTGGTGGTGGACTTTCTCCATCCGCTCAACATGGTCTATACCTACGACGTCACCAGTTTTGTCAAAGCACAGATCACCAATACGGACCCTACGGCCAAACAGAACGGGCTCTTATTGGAAATGTCGTCCAATACCGGCACCTCTTCCTTTGCCAGGGCGGTGCTGGCCGATGCGACCTATCCCGTGAACCAGCGAGTGACCCTCAGCGTGTATTATATTTCCCTTTATCCTCATAACTAACTATTTATAGTGTATACCAACCCGGTAAAAACAATGAACAAATTATCCATATTCATAACCCTGCTCACCGTTTCATCCCTTGGGGCAATGGCACAGGGCAACTTCTCTCCATATTCCCAGCTGGGCCTCGGAGACCTGGAAGACGGCTTTTACAATCGTACTTCAGGCCTGGCCAATACGGGGATAGCTTACCGGTCCAATCGTTTCCTGATCAATAATAACCCGGCCTCCTTCAGTGCCATGACCAACCAGTATTTTACGGTGGAGACGGGCATCCGGGGCAGCGTGACGAATTATTACGGCACCCCTGTCGATCCGTCCAATAACCAATCCGGCGACATTACCTTCCGTAAACTCAATATGGGTATCAAGCTCTCCAAGAACTGGGGATCCAGCATCGGCCTGGTGCCTTTCAGTACCCAGAACTATGAATTCAATGTGCCTTATTTTCTCCAGGGCAGCTCGTCTGAGATCGCCAACCACTATTACCAGGGACATGGCAGTATCAACAAAGCCTATTGGGCCAACTCTTATGAGTTCTTCCATCACCTTTCCATCGGAATAGATGCCGGCTACCTCTTCGGACAACTGGATCAGAAAGATATCCTGCAGAACCCCAGCACGGGGGCTTCCCTGACTTCGACCACGAATACCGTGGACCTCAACAACCTTTATATAGGTTATGGCCTGCAATTGTATGGCAAGCTGGGGAAGAAATGGGAGTACTCCCTCGGTGCTACTTTCAGCAATAAGACGGACCTCTTCGCCTCGACCAACCGGGTTGTGCTTGCCAGTGACTCGTCCATCCTGCAGAACCAGGAGCTGTCCCAGACCTATCTGACCCTTCCTGCAACCTATGGTGTCGGCATCGCCCTCACCCATAAACAGAAATACACATTCCTGGCGGATTATAAACACCAGGCCTGGGATGACGTCCGAAGCAACACGTATACGGGGAAGGATTATACCCTGGGCAACAGTGATAAAGGGTCCATCGGGTTCGAGATCTCCAAAAAGAAGACCTTTTATAATAGTAAGGTAGAATTAAGCTATTTCCAGACAGGCCTGTATTATGGCACTTCTTATCTCCAGATCAATGGACAGCAGATCAAGGACAAAGGGGTAACGGTAGCCTTCGGAGTCAATTCACTGAAAAGTCCACTGGCCTACAGCATTGTCCTTCAATATGGGATAAAGGGCACCCAGGCCAATAACCTCATACAGCAGCGATACGCCAATGTTACGTTTGTCGTCAACTATGGGGCCCTCTGGTATACCAAAGGCAAAAAATACGATTAGAGAGCGGACCACCGACCGACCGGGCTTCCTCCCCGACTTTCAGATTGCGTTAACGTGAATTATCCTACTTTCGCGTTTATGCCTCCTTCTTCCAATTCCGGACATGACCTCCGTCATTCTATAAAGGGCATCCCCACCAAGGGGGCGCTGAATTGTATTGTCGTGGAAGACAATAATAAACAGAGCGCCCTGCTGAAGGAATACATCGCCAAGACACCCCGGCTCAATTTTGCCGGCAGGTGTGATTCCGCCGCAGAAGTCTATCAGCAGGTCACCCAATCCAGGGCAGACATCATCTTCTGGGATATACGCCTGCTGGACAACCGCGTCATGCTGCACCTGAAAGAGTCGGGCTACTACCCTATTGTCATCTGCATCGCAGACAAACAGGAGCAGGACAAAAAAGAGACGGATATGGATGTTTTCAGTTATCTGAACAGGCCCCTCTCCTTCGAACGATTTCTCACCACCATCACCAAGATCCAGGATTATCTTTCCGCTACCATTTACCTGCATCATGCCCGCAACAACCAGTTCGTCTTTATCAAATCGGAATATAAGATCATAAAAGTCCGGTTCGAAGACATCCTCTTCTGTGAAGGCATGAAAGATTATACACAGGTCTACCTGAAGGGTAAGATAGACCCTATCCTTACCCTAAACAATTTAAAATCATTTTCTTATAAGCTTCCTCCCCAGGAATTCATCCGGGTCCACCGCTCGTTTGTCGTCTCTCTCTCCCACATAGACTCCATCGCCCGTAATGAGATATATATTGGCAAAAAGATCATCCCCATCGGGGACAGCTTCAAAGATGACTTTTACCAGATCGTGGAATGGAATTCGTAATTTTGCACCCGATGATTCAACAGCGAAAAATAAAAGTCGCCATCCTCGATCTGTACGAAGGCCAGCCCAACCAGGGCATGCGTTGTATCCGGGAAATCCTGAAAGAATATGGGCAGACCCATGGACTGGATCTGCAAACCGATGAGTTCGAAGTAAGGATCGAAAAGAAAGTACCCGACCTTTCCTATGATATCTACCTATCCAGCGGTGGTCCGGGCAGTCCCCTTGATAGCGAGAACAGTGAATGGGAAAAAGTCTATTTCCGATGGTTACAGGATCTGGAAAGGTTTAATGCGGCCCCCGGCGGCGCCCCCAAAAAACAGGTGCTTTTTATCTGTCACTCTTTTCAGCTGGTCTGCCGGCATTATGCCATCGCCCATGTCACCAGCCGGAAATCCACCGCCTTTGGCGTGTTTCCCATACACCTGCAGCCGGAGGGAAAAGAAGAGCCCCTGTTCGCGCATATGAACGACCCCTTCTTTGCCGTGGATAGCCGAAGTTACCAGGTAATCCAACCTGATCCTCAACGAATGGCCCGCATGGGCGCCCATGTCCTGGCCATCGAAAAAGAGCGCCCGCATGTCCCCCTGGAAAGGGCCATCATGGCCGTACGCTTCTCCGATTCTATGATCGGTACGCAATTCCATCCGGAGGCTGATGCCATCGGGATGAGCATGTATCTGCAAAGAGAAGACCGGAAGAAGACAGTCATCGCCGAACATGGGGAGGAAAAATGGCGGAGTATGATCGAACAGCTCAATGATCCCGATAAGATCCTGTGGACCTATTCCCATGTTATCCCGAATTTCCTGGATTATGCGCTGAAAGACGTAACTTTCTAAAAACTCAGCGTTGTATGGTACCTGCTTTACGGAAAGCTTACAACACAGCCTTCTCCCCGGAAAAATACGAAGCCTTTTTAAAAGACCTTCACCATAAATATCCCGGCGCTATCGACTTTCGGGTGGCTGAAACCCCCGTATTCATCCCGGCGGACTTCGCCAGGCAATTGACCGATGCCTGCGAGAGCATCATCGATCTCATCGTCGATCCGGATTTTAAGAACCGCACAGAAAGGGCTATTCCTGCCGGAGACCGTGTTCCGGGAGAGAATGACCATAGTCATTTCCTGGCTTTTGACTTCGGGGTTTGTGTAGGCGAAGACGGCTCCTTCCTGCCTCAACTGATCGAAATGCAGGGTTTTGCCAGCCTATACGGATTCCAGGTCTACTATCCCGACCTTTTACGCCGGCATTTCCCCGTTCCGGATAACTACCAGCAATATCTCAATGGGTATGACCACGACACTTACCTGGAAGAGCTGAAAAAAGTGATCGTGGGCGGCCTGCCCCCTGAACAGGTGATCCTGCTGGAGATCAAACCACACGAGCAAAAGACCCGGATTGACTTTTACTGCACGGAGGATTACCTGGGCATTTGTACGGTCTGTT
>Ga0310811_10012188_pt1 | contig 11151 bp, 11 predicted proteins | sample YCmetagenome_FD_207642 | JGI IMG/M metagenome (GOLD analysis project Ga0310811, IMG submission 207642) | Soil microbial communities from experimental microcosm in Duke University, North Carolina, United States - YC | ecosystem: Engineered > Artificial ecosystem > Soil microcosm > Unclassified ... | reverse complement strand
CGTGCGAGCGAGACCGATTTCAATTGCTCTGATGTATATTCACCAATGCGAGCTTTTGCAATCGCCTGCGCACTCAAATCGGTAGCAAAAATCTGAATGGGTTGATCCGAAGAATTGGTCCTTCCCAATTCCAGCAATGTCATGGCGATGGAATAAACTTCTTCACCTGTCGAGCAAGCCGGTATCCATATCCGCAAAGATTCACCAGGGCCTTTGGTTTTCAGTATTTGAGGAAAAAGCACTTTCTTCAAATATTGATGCATGCTTGTGTCGCGAAAAAAAGTCGTGACATTAATGAGCAAATCTTGATAGAGAATTCGGATCTCCGTTTTTTTTGCACCGATTAGATTTACATATTCCTTCAGTGTTTTTACTTTATTCAACAACATCCGCCGGTAGATGCGCCTTTTGACGGTGGACATTTTATACAGACTGAAATCAACGTTGGTTTCTTTTAGCAACTGTTTAAGTATGATTCTTAACTCGGGGTTGTTGTTTTCAATTTCCTTTCCCGTGCCAAACAATCTGCGCTTCATGTATTCATGCTTGCTCAACCGATTCAATTCGAGCGCAATTTCTTTGGGGGACAAAACAAAATCGACAGCGCCTGCCGCAATTGCCGATTTCGGCATACTCTTGAATTTGGCAGAGTCGTCTTGTGCAAACGTCAATCCACCCGCCTCCTTAATGGCCGCCAATCCCTGCGTACCATCGCTGGCACTTCCGCTGAGAATAATACCAATTGCACCTTCCCTGTGCTTATCAGCCAGTGAACTGAAAAAAACATCAATCGGCAAAGTGACCACACGTTCTTTCGTGCGTGGGGTTAACTTGATATGCCCATCCGTTACAATCATTTCCTTATCCGGAGGTATGACATACAAATTATCCGGCTGCATGAACATTTTGTTCCTTACTTCCTGGACTTTCATCTGCGTAGTTTTAGCGAGAAGTGAAGTAAGAATACTCTTGTGATCTGGACTCAGGTGTTGCACGTAGACAAAGGCCATTCCGGTGGTCGGAGATAGATTTTGCAAAAACAGAGTTACCGCTTCCAAGCCTCCTGCCGACGCGCCAATCGCAACAATGGCAAATGTATTTTGACTTTGCCCCTTCTTGGTCGATGATTTGATCTTGGTTTTTACTGGCATAATTTTCGTTAGCGTCATTTATAAATCACCGGTAATGACAAAATTTTCTTTCTGCGGCTTCATTACATTTTTTTTCCTAATCATCAGGAGTGCGTGATTGATCACTTTTTTAAGCTGACTGAATTCGGCGGGCTTGCGGATGTAGTATTGTGCCTCACTCCGGTAGAGCAAGTTTACCATGTCGAGTTCAGCAGATGTTGAATAGATAATGACGTGCAAATGCTGCAATTCTTTGTCGGCTTTTATTTCCTGTAAGCATTCAATCCCATTTTTACGGGGTAGATTGAGATCCAAGAAAAGAACAAAGGGAATGGGAAGCGTCTTTTTGTTTAAATACTTCATTAATTGCTCGCCATCGTTCACAATGGTGAGACGTGTAGGCTGGTCCAACTCTTTCAGTGCTTCTTCGAATAAGAGACAATCATCGTTGTCATCGTCGGCCAGAAGAAGATGTATGGGTTCTGATCTCATGCTGTCAAATGTATAAAGAATAGAATCCGTTTATGGGTTTTCTTTCGTCATACATAAATATATCGTCTCCAATCGTGCTATATCTACAATTTTCCTTTATGGCGAATCAAGCTTGCATTCCTCCCGAAAGGGCTTTCGCCTAATGTATAAAAATCTGATCCGTCTAGAGACCATGCTATTGCCTCTCCCTGTGGCTCACGTTGATAAGGTATTTCGATAGGTATTCGTGCCAACACCTGCACAAGAGTTTCATCACCTCCCCGATTCCACAAATAGACATTATTATAGTCCTTCAATAAGACTTTTCGCCCGTCGGAGGATACACTTCCGGCGACAATTTGATGAAAAGGCATGGACATAACTTTAGTAAGCGTCATCGTGTCCTTACTAAGTGGCACCGGTATCCGATAAAGTCCTACCGAATCTTCGCGCTTGGAAATAAGGAAAAGTTCGTGCGTGTCAGGATCGATTAAAATCGTCTCGGCATCGCGTTTGCCGTCGGGCATCCGAAAGACATACGTATCAAACTGGGTAATCGTTCTCTCCTTCCCTTTCAATAACGCAGGTTCCTCAAAACGATAAATCATCTTGCATTCGTATTGCGAACTATTGTCACCGATATCGGCCACATATAGATAGTTTTTTCCATCCGTGCCTCTGTCGATTGAAATATCTTCCCAGTCTCTGTTTTTGATCGCTGCAAGGGTGCACACTAACCTGATTGTAGCATGTTGATCAATCAAAAATACTTCGGCGGGATTGTCACTATCATTGATTGTCCAGAAAAATCCAGGGTTGTTGATGCTTGCCACCAGACCAGATGCTTCGGATAATCGAGCATCAGCAAAACCTAATTTTACATCCGATTGGTTTGAGCTACCATTGGGCGTCGCTCGTTTGCAGGCATAAACAAAAAGCAATAGGCATATAACTCTAATGGTCATTTTCTGGTTTGGCGTTTAGTATCTTGCCAATTCTGGCTCAACTTCATCCGCATAGGCAAGAATTCCACCTTTCAAATTGTATAAATTTTGAAACCCAAATTTTTCCTCCAACTCTCTGATGGCTCTGGCGCTTCGGCCTCCCGATTTGCAATGAATCACCACTTTTTTGTCACGACTAATTTCCATAGCGCGCGTGGAGATCGAACTTAGTGGAATCAACAGGGCCCCGATATTGACAATTTCATATTCACTCAGGTTTCGTACATCGATCAATTGAAAGTCATCACCTCGTGTTTGCCATTCGTAAAGCTCTTTTGCTGTAATTTCTTTTATCGCCTTCTCATCCGTCTGGATGTTGCAAAATTGATCGTAGTCACCCAGCTCATTTATAGTGGGGTTTTTCCCGTTGAGGGGATTGTCGGGATTTCGTTTGATATTGAAAGTTTTTGACTCAAAAGTCAATGCATCAAACGCGAAAAGCCGCCCGCTGAGGGGTTCGCCTACGCCTGTTATCACTTTAATGACCTCGAGCGCTTGCATGCTGCCAATGATGCCGGGCAGTACGCCAAGGACGCCTCCTTCTGCGCAGCTTGGCACAAGACCGGGCGGTGGCGGTGAGGAAAAAAGGTCGCGGTAGTTTGGGCCGCGCTCACCCAAGGCATTACAATAATTGAATACTGTCACTTGGCCATCAAACTGGAAAATAGATGCATACACGTTCGGTTTTCCAAGGAGAACACATGCATCATTCACTAAATACCGTGTCGAAAAATTATCGGTTCCATCAGCAACAACGTCATACTCTTTCATAATAGACATCGCGTTCTGGGACGTCAATTTCGTATTATATATTTTTATGATGATATGCGGATTCAGGTTCTGCAAGCGATGCATCGCCGCCTCCACTTTGGGCAACCCAACCACTTCAATACCAAAAAGGATTTGTCTGTGTAAATTGCTATCCTCTACCACATCATAATCGACAATGCCGATCGTGCCAACACCCGCCGCCGCCATATAAAGCAGTGACGGACTGCCCAGCCCTCCCGAGCCAATGACGAGCACTTTAGCTGCCTTCAGTTTTCTCTGAGCACTCAATCCAAACTCAGGAATAATGATGTGGCGGTTATACCTTGATAGTTCTTGCTTTGAAAACTGTATGTTCTCGTGATCCATAAAATTATTTCTTTGGAGAAGTAATGCCGCCCGCGATAGCAGGGATAATAAATATTACAGCATTTTCTTTCACCTGTGTTTGCTCGCGGTCAAGGCTACGGATGTCACTGTTATCAACAAAAATATTGATAAACGGAGCGATCTTACCATTTGTATCGATCAAATGCTTCTTGAGCTCCGGGAAACTGGAAGTGAGTTCAAGCACTGCATCGGAAACGTTGCCAGCTCCGACGTTCATTCTGGCCACGTTGTTGGTGAACCTCCGTAAAGGCGTTGGAATAATTATTGTTGCCATTGTTAATTAATTAGTTGCAAGCATAAAATCTATTTTTTCCTCTTTGAAATTAAATTGACTGTCCAGTTGCCACGACCGCATGGAGTTGAATTTTTCGTTCATCACCGAAATAATGATATAGGAGAAACACGGCAATGCCATCTGTTGATCATAATCTGAAGGGATGGCCGAGTGATTTGGATGGGTATGATAGATGCCTAGAAAATCCAAGTTTTCATTTTCAGCCATGAGTTCGGCATCTATAAAGTCTTCTGAAGTGATTTCATAGCCGGTTCGTCGATCCGATGTTTTTGAATTGATAACGGCAAGGGATTTGGTGATTGTTCTATGTTCCCGATTTTGGTGGCCAAAAAGAAAGCCGCAGCATTCGTTGAGATCGGTTTCAGTATCCTTAATCATTTTCGTGGCAACGGATGGCACAATGAATAACATATCAGGCCTGGTGTTGGTAGACCAGATTTTCCATCTCCATATCGTACTTACTCCCCACGAGAGATCCGGACAATAGAGAAACGATTGTATTGAAATCAGACGAGTGTTCACCTTTTTCCAAAAAATAAGGGTCCAGCCCCCAACGTAAAATATCCGCTGTCTCTTCTTTCTCAACAAATTTCAAAGATGCTTTCACCAGTTCCTTAAGACCTTCTATCAGGGCGATTTTACTTCTAAGCTCCCCTCTTGCCTTTGCAATTCTCTGAAGCACGCGGTCCAGCGTCTGCCGATCAGTTGAGCATGGTCTAGAGACAATAATATCTTCATCTGGATTTAGTTTACGATATTTTCTCTCGTAGACATTTGTCAAAAGATTGAGATCATTTGGGTGTGACCAATCGAGCTGGCCTCTAAAAAATTTCTCGGAATAGCCAATTGGGTTACCGGTAAAAATTATTGGGATTGCTCTCTTAGACTCCTTCACATAATAAAGTGCTACTTCCAGGCTTTCGACGGGCCAATCCAGGTATCGCACCAAAAGAAAATTGCACTGTTGATGTTCAGAATTGGAAAGTGCATTCAACATCAAGTGAGCGGCCTCTAGCGCGTTTTGCGCCGTCACGTATTTTCCAGGGCTATGTATCGACAAGTATTCAACATTTGTGCTGTCATTCTTGAGTTCAACGTTCATCAAACTATTGTCAAGCACATGTGTAAATCGAACCATAGAGTACTTGATGCGACTCTTCTTGGCGAATGAGTCGACAATAAACTCTGCCATTTTTTTAGAAGCCGCATATATTTCCTCTGTAAAATATCGGCTCGCTTTCCCGGTAGATGAGAATACGAATTGCTTTACAGACCCACAAGCTTCACAAGCTTTAATAACATTTAGAGTACCCAGCACATTGGAGCTCACAGTCTCTGCGACATGGTACTCGGCGTAACCTGGATTTCTTTCGGCAGCCGCATGAAACACAAAGTCAGGCGAATAAAGAGAAAACGCGTCATGCAAGTTTTGAAGATCGCGTATATCACAATGCAAATAATCTACCTCCGCAGGAGCTATAGAGCTATTGTCGGGGTCCTTTATGTCTATGACGACGATTTTTTTTACTTTAAATTCCAATAATTCTTTCACCAATATAGAACCCACACAGCCAACTCCGCCCGTGACGATACAAGTACTGTTCTTCAATTCTTTGGATAGATTCCCCGACCGCAGATTTATTTTCCTACCCGCCGTAGCGGCGAATGGGTTAACATGTAATCTTCCCTGCGATTCGTATATGCGGATCAATTCCTTTGTCAGTTTTGTCAGTTCGAGGTATGCCTCTACAGATCTAACCTGGGGAGATAGCGCCCACATTTTCTTGTAAATGCCATCAATAGAGCCGGGCATTGTACTAGAGGTTACTTTTAAGTGGGAGTTGTTCGGCGTGACTGGTGTGGGGTAAGAGTAGGCGCTGGCCATAGAGCTTATTTTTTGATATCCATTGTTGTTAAATGTTCTCTATTGCATAGAAGTAAATCATGTTTTTCGTCCGTGCGTCGGCTTGCCGAATCAACAGGTCGTCCTTCACCAGGCACTTGTTGCTTTTCGATGATCTCTTCTTCCATCGACGAGAAGTAAGAATATCCGGGGTTCTCACTTCTGTTACTTTCACTGCTGGTACGAAAAAGCCTCCGTCTCGTGGTCATTTCAGGTGTTTTTAAAGTCAATCCAATCGAATCCTTTTATTTACAGAACTAATCTTGGTATGAAAATGCAGTGCCAAAGTACAAACCGACGATGTTTTTAATTCTAGGCTGCTAAAAAAAGCGAGCCCTTCGATTTGTGGATTTTTTTCCACACTTCTTATTGGGCAAGCACTTTGAAATATTCATTTTGTTCTATCCGCAACTCGTCGCAAAATCTGTTGGAGGGTACAATGACATCCGAGTAAGTGATCACTTGATCCTGTGTAACATTATTTTTCAATAGGCATCCAGCGGCGAGCCCCATTGGCAGCAGTTGCTCTTCTATCGTAATCATGGAAGTTTCGCATCGTCCATAGGTCATGGAATTGCCTATGCCATCAATTGTCTCCCCCGCCTTCAAGTTTGTCTTTGCTATAGCAACAACGTCTACTCTTGGAGCTCCCATGGGAGCTACGGCGGCATCATGAAACAACACCGCTCGCGCACAAGTAATAGGGACTTCAAAATGGTGTAGATGATACGGAGTGTAGAACAAGTAAAGAGGTCCTTCACCTAATTTATACAGATTGAGAAAATGTTGTTGCCTAGGGTCATCATGAGTGCCTACTACGAAGGCCCCGGCGTCAGGATCGGCACCGACGACATAATCTACGATACCGGGACCAGACGTAAGAATGTCGATGGGGTATTTATCAAGAATGTCTTTCAGGCGTGTGCCAGGAGTAACCGTTGGTCCAAACATTCCTCTCTTTCCAATAGTCATCCCCGTTGCATTCGCCACAATTGCTTGGTCAAAAGAAACTTTGGTTCCATCGGCAAAAGAGGTGGCCACCGCTGGATTTTGTTTCCATTTTTTCGTTAGGCTTTCTTGCACTTTGGGAATTTGATACGGGTCTTGAAAGCGTTTTATGCTACCGCAAAGTACCGGCTTCACTCCGAGGCCCTTCACATACCTGAACAAGTTCATTTCAACTCCCGGTTGATCGCCATCGGCATTAGTGATGATAACTCCCGATTGATCCGCAAGAACTTTTAAGAGAGGACCAACCGTCGCATCGAGTTCGGTGTTCATCAAAACGACATGTTTTGCATTCTTAATGGCTTCACAAGCTATCCGCGAACCAAACTCTACGGTGCCTGTCACCTCGATGATCACATCAATATTTTCTGCGCTGCAAATTAGCAATGGATCTTCCACTATCGAGTATTTTCGGCGCGCAATTCGATCTTCCAATTCCACCTGATTATTGACGATTTTAAAATCAGTGATCCCTGCATTTTGAAAAGCTCTTTCTGCTCCATCAGTAGTCCTGTTGTAAACAGCGACCACTTCCATTCCAGGAACCGACTTGGCTATTTGCAAGAGAACGCCTCTCCCCATAAAGCCCGCACCGATCAATGCAACCATAATGGGGTTATTTTCTTCCTGACGTTTTCCCAACGCAGTATCAATGATTACCATAATTGATGCTCCACTTCATGAAGACTTTTAACAAATGGGGGATGTGATTTGTCTCTATCGGACACGAGTGTAGGCTTGATGGGCCACTCAATGTTGAATGAGGGGTCATCAAATCGTATTCCGGCCTCTGCGCCGGGCGTATGATATTGTGTAACCAGATAGTGCACAGAAGTATGATCTTCTAATGTGATGAACCCGTGAGCAAAACCGGCGGGCACATAAAGCATCCGAAAACTTTTTGCCGTCAGCTCGGCGCCGACCCATTGCTTAAAGGTGGATGAGCTTGGGCGGACATCAATGATCACATCAAAGATCGAACCTGCTGTACAACGCACGGTCTTGCTTTCTGCAAAAGGTTCGATTTGGTAGTGCATTCCGCGGATAGTTCCACGATGCTCGTTATAAGATACATTCGCCTGTACAGCATCGGGATTCAATCCGTGTTTCTCAAATTCCTGTTTGCACCACGCTCTTCCAAAAAAACCCCGCTCGTCTTCAAGACGGGCAATGTCAATTATAAAAGCTCCCTTGAGTTTGGTCTCCGTAAAAATCATAGCGTACTCATTAGTAATTGCTCTTCAAAATTCCACCGAAGGTTCTTATCTAACTGGTCTTGTGTTTGGAGTGTGGTGAGTACTTTTAGTCTCATCAATTTTGAATCTCTAAACGCAGCATCGGTGAAGTTCATTGACTCCAGCCCTATCCTTAATTCTTTTATTGTCGTGAGCAGGTCACACTGAGGTTGATGCTTCGGAGCTAGAATTTCGAAAAGGCTGAAGTCAACCTGATACGATCTCCTATCAACAGGGGCATCGGCGTTGACAGAAATCCTAACTTCCGGAATCTCCGAGGCAACATTCTCTGCCAATTCTTTTACCTGATAGTTCCACGCCTCACTGCCGATATTGATCGCCAAAAAATTTCCTACCGAATTAGATCTGGTGATTGCCCAATCGATCGCCAACGCCATATCCTTTACATTAATGAGTGGCCGCCAAGGTGTACCATCGCTGAGGATAGTGATCTTCTTAGATGAAAGCGCACACGCCACAAAATCATTGAGCACCAGATCAAGCCTTAGGCGAGGGCTCATCCCACAAGCCGTTGCGAAACGTAAACACGTGACGGTAAAGTTATCGTCGGCGAGGGGCCGCAATTCTTTTTCTGTATAAATTTTAGATCGAGCGTATGCTGTCAGCGGATTTACATCGGAAATCTCAGTGGCCTTACCCGGGTTTGCTCCGTAGATGCTGCAGCTGGAAGCGAACACGAAATTCTTCACTCCCGCCTCCTTGGCTCTTTTTGCAATTTCAATGCCGGCTAGATGGTTGACCTCTTTCGTCACTTTTTCAAACTGAGTACCCATGGGGTCGTTTGAAATTGCTGCAAGATTAATCACCACATCGACACCTTGTAGAAGAGATTCAGGAAAACGGCGAACATCACCGAAATATTGAGCATCCAATTTCCGTTCTGGAAGAAAGTCAGCATTGGTTAAGCAACTCGCAAAAAAACCAGTGTCAAATCCTATGATTGTTGATATTGGATATGACATTCGCAACCGTTCAACAACCAAGGGCCCGACATACCCCATGTTTCCTAGAATTAAAATCTTCATGACTGGGTTACTTTATTATATCAGTAATTTTTCAATATCTATTGCCAATGTTTCCAAGGCACGTTTCCTGACTTCCATATATCTTCCAATAAATGCTTGTCCCGCAACGTATCCATCGATTGCCAAAAGCCGTTGTGTTTATAAGCAAATAGATTGTCTGTCAACGCCAATCTCTCCATCGGGCCTCGCTCCCAAACAGTAGAATCATCGTCGATTAAATCAATTACTGATGGCTCGCAGACAAAAAAACCTCCATTGATCCAGGGGGTCTCACTCGTCAATGCCTTTTCTTTAAAGTTTTTTATTTTGACATCTTGATCACCTAAGGAAAACGCCCCAAAGCGCCCTGCCGGTTGTACTGCTGTAAGAGTCACCTTCCCACCGTTCTTTTTGTGAAAGGCAATTAGTTTGTTCATGTCCACGTCGGTTACTCCATCTCCATAGGTCAAGCAAAACGTCTCGTCTCCGATATATTCTTTTACCTTTTTTAACCGGCCGCCTGTCATGGTATTTTCTCCTGTGTCAACCAGCGTGACCTTCCAAGGTTCGATGTGGTTGGTGTGGAATTCTTCTTTGTTATTCCGAAGATCAAATGTGATATCGCAGCAGTGCAGAAAGTAGTTTGAAAAATATTCCTTAATGAGGTATGACTTATAACCACAACAGATGATAAAATCATTTATTCCGAAATGAGAGTAAATTTTAAGTATATGCCAAAGGATAGGTTTGTTTCCAATCTCCACCATGGGCTTGGGTCGCACGCCACTCTCTTCGCTTATTCTTGTCCCGTGCCCGCCCGCAAAAATGACTGCCTTCATAAAAAAATGTGGTTTAGCGCCTGCTTAGCATGGACAAAAGCAGGACGCATTTGATTTTATAAAAGACAATATTTTTCAAGGGTAGATCAATGATCGCCGTCACAAGCGATTCGAGACGTTGATCACGAATCAGCCGGGATGCGCTTAGTAAAATAATTTATTTATGAACGGGTTGGTTGACGGGGCTGCGAGCCCAGGACTTTGCCTCGAGAACTGGTGGCCTTCGCGACAAGCCGCTTAATTTTTCCCCCGACTACGAACGGGAATATTCCACCATAATATCGAAGTATGACGCCTGAAAAAGATGCTGCTGCCAATGCGAGCTTAGCGGGCGGCGGCATTTCCGAATAAATCGGCGATCGATACATGACCTCGGCAAATGCATCATGCGCCATTTTCAAGTGCGGGAATTTTCCAGCAAAATTAGAATCTCCGATTTGCTTTGCATATTGCCTGAAATCTTTAGAGGTGCCTCCAAAGTTTTTATTGTATCCCACAAAGTCAAAATGCTTGATCTCACCGAGATAAGCCAGATTGGCAATAAAATGATAATCATTACCGATGGCCTGACGTAAACTGATGTGTTTCGTAAGTTCTCGTCTCATCATTCCGTGGATCATTCCACCGTAGACAACTTTCGAATAAAAACCGAGCACTCGTAAGCTGGAAGATTTTTGCTCCAGATTGAACCCACGTTCGCTGATGCATTGTTTGTCGTTCAACCAATATTTTATTTCTCCAGAGACCAAGGAATAATCAATATTATTTTCCAAAAAGGAAACGTACTTCAAAATCGCCCCTGGCTCTATGGTGTCGTCATCGGCCACCCACATGAAATATTTCCCTGTGGCTTTTCTTAAGACAAATTCAAAATTCTTGACTAAGCCAATATTGGAATTTTGGCGATAGTATTTGATTTGCGGATGCTCTAGTCTATTTAACTGAATGACGCCTTTGGTGTCATCTGATGAACAATTATCAGAAATAATTACTTCCAGGTGTGGGTACTTTTGCGCCCATAGAGAAGCCAATGTTTTGAGTACACCTTTACTTCTATTGTAGGTTGGAATCCCTATACTTACT
>Ga0310811_10012187_pt1 | contig 11152 bp, 10 predicted proteins | sample YCmetagenome_FD_207642 | JGI IMG/M metagenome (GOLD analysis project Ga0310811, IMG submission 207642) | Soil microbial communities from experimental microcosm in Duke University, North Carolina, United States - YC | ecosystem: Engineered > Artificial ecosystem > Soil microcosm > Unclassified ... | reverse complement strand
TGGCGCACACGATCGGGGCCAAGGAGCCGATGCGGGTGCCCCGTCTCGTCGGGCGGGTGTTCGCGGGGGAGGCCGGCGTGGTCATGATGACCGAGCTGCGCGGCGCGTCGAACGAGAAGGCCAAGCGCGAGCTGGGGTGGCGCCCGGCCCACCCGAGCTGGCGGGAGGGGTTCGCGGCGGCATGACCGAGGACGAGCGACTGCTCGACGAGCTGCAGCCGGTGGCCTTCGGGATCGCCTACCGGATGCTGGGCAGCGTGTCCGAGGCCGAGGACGTCGTGCAGGAAGCGCTGCTGCGGGTGCACCAGACGATCGAGGGCGGCGAGCAGCTGGCGTCGCCCCGCGCCTTCGTCGCCACCGTCACCACCCGGCTGGCGATCAACGAGCTCCACTCCGCCCGCGCCCGCCGCGAGCGCTACGTGGGTGAGTGGCTACCCGAGCCGATCATCACCGACGGGCAGGACGACCCGGCCCGGCACGCCGAGATCGCCGATTCGTTGTCAATGGCCATGCTGGTCCTACTGGAGAGCCTCTCCCCCGAGCAGCGAGCGGTGCTGCTGCTGCGCGACGTGTTCGGCTACGGCTACCCGGAGATCGCGGGGATCGTGGGCAAGACCGAGGACAACGTGCGCCAGCTCGCGGCCCGGGCCCGCCGCCACGTCGAGCAGCGCTCGCCCCGGTTCCAGACGACCCGCGAGCAGCGCGACGAGCTGGGACGGCGCTTCCTCGCCGCCGCCGAACAGGGCGACGTCGCCGCCCTCGAAGCGCTGCTCGCCCACGACGTGGAGCTGACCGGCGACGGCGGCGGAAAAGTGCCCGCGCTGGCCCGGTCCGTGCACGGGCGCAGCCGGGTCGCCCGGACGATCGTCAACTGGGTCCGCCTCGCCGCCCGGCTCCCGGGCGTGTCGTTCCGGCCCGTCGAGGTCAACGGCAGCCCGGGAGCGCTCTACCTCGACGACCAGCAACGGCTGCTCGGCGTGCTGGCGCTCGACATCGCCGGCGGGCAGATCACGAGCATCAGCTCGGTCGTCAACCCCGACAAGCTGAAGCACCTCGGGCCCGTCGGCGACGTCAAGTCGCTCTTGGGCGCCCGATAGCCGCTAGCCCGCCCGCCCCGTCCGGCCGATGCGCTCGGCCCGGGTGTGGTGGCGTTCCAGGGCGGCGTCGACTAGGTGCTCGATCAGGTCCGAGTAGCCGATCCCGGACGCCTCCCACATCTTCGGGTACATGGAGATGGGGGTGAAGCCGGGGATGGTGTTGACCTCGTTGACGAGCAGCCCGCGCCCGCCTTCCTCGTAGAAGAAGTCGACCCGGGCCATGCCGTCGACCCGGAGGGCGTGGCCGGCGGCCATGGCCAGGCCCTGGACCTCCTCGACCACCTCGGGGGGCAGGGGGGCGGGGACGAGGAGCTGGGCGGCGCCGTCGGTGTACTTGTCCTCGTAGTCGTAGAACTCGTGGCTCGGGCGCACCTCGCCGGGCAGGGAGGCCCGCAGCCGCCCGTAGCCGAGCAGGCCGCACTCGATCTCCCGGGCCGTGACGGCCTCCTCCAGCACCAGCCACTCGTCGTAGGCCAGGGCCAGCTTGGCCGCCGACGCCAGCTCCTCCACGTCGTGGGCCTTGGTGATGGCGACGGACGACCCCAGATTGGCCGGCTTCACGAACAGTGGGAAGCCCAGCTCGGCGGCCGCTTCGTCGAGGGCGCCATCGTCGACCTCGATGTCGCGCAGGGCCAGGTAGCGGACCTGGTCGAGCCCCGCGCCCCCGAGCACGTCCTTGGCCATGGCCTTGTCCATGCACAGGGCGGAGGCGAGGACGCCGGAGCCGATGTAGGGGATGCCGGCCAGCTCCAGCAGCCCCTGGAGGGTGCCGTCCTCGCCGAGGGGCCCGTGGACGAGGGGGAAGGCGAGCGACTCCGGGGTGAGGACCGACGGGTCCACGCCGGGCCCCTCGGCGACCAGGGCGGTCGCCCCGGGTGGGGCCTCGGCCATGACCCACTGGCCGTCCTCGGCGATCCCCACCGGGACGACCTCGTACCGCTCGGGGTCCACCGCGGCGACCACGTGGGCGGCGGTGATGCACGAGATGTCGTGCTCGGCCGATTGACCGCCGAAGAGGATGACGAGGCGCACGGATGGGAGTCTAGGAGCCATGCGACTCACCACCGCCGAGGTCGCCGCCGCAACCGGTGGGACGGTCTACGGGCCCGAGGTGACGGTGGACGGCGCCTGCATCGACTCCCGCTTGCTCCGAGGCGGCGAGCTGTTCGTCGCCCTGCACGGCGACCGCGACGGGCACGACTACGTGGACGCCGCCCTGGACGCCGGCGCCGCCGCCGCCCTGGTGTCCGAGCGGCCCCGGCGGGAGCCGGGTGTGCTCGTCGGCGACACCTTCGTGGCCCTGACCGCGCTGGCCACCGCCATGCGGGCCCGGCTGCCCGAGCGGGTGGTCGGGATCACGGGATCGGTGGGCAAGACGTCGACCAAGGATCTTCTGGCCGCCGCCCTGGCTCGGCGCTGGCGGGTGAGCGCCAGCGCCAAGTCCTTCAACAACGAGCTCGGCGTGCCGATCACCGTGCTGAGCGCCCCGGACGACACCGAGGCCGTCGTGGTGGAGATGGGCGCCCGGGGGCGGGGCCACGTCGCCGCCCTCTGCGCCGTGGCCCGGCCGCTGGTCGGCGTGGTCACCACCGTCGGCCTCTCGCATTCCCAGTTCTTCGGGACCGTCGAGGACGTGGCCGTGGCCAAGGGCGAGCTGGTCGAGGCCCTGCCGCCCCGGGGGACGGCGGTGCTCAACGCCGAGGTCCCCCTGGTGGCGGCGATGGCGTCGCGCGCCACGGCCCGGGTGCTGACCTTCGGGCTGGCCGCCGGCGACGTGCGGGCCGACGGGGTCACCCTGGCCGACGACCTGCGACCCCGCTTCCGGCTTCGGTCGCCGTGGGGCGACGCCGACGTCGCCCTGGCCGTGCGGGGGCACCACCAGGTGGGCAACGCCCTGGCCGCCGCCGCGGCCGCCCTGGCCTGCGACACCCCATTGGACGACGTCGCCCTGGGCCTCGGCGACGCCGAGCTGTCGCCGTGGCGGATGCAGCTCGAGCGGTCGCCCTCGGGGGCCCTGGTCCTCAACGACGCCTACAACGCCAACCCCCTGTCGACCGAGGCCGCCCTGCGGGCCTTGGCCGGGCTTCCCGCCCAACGACGCACCGCCGTCCTCGGGATCATGGCCGAGCTCGGCGCCGTGGGCCCGAGCGAGCACGCCCGCATGGCCGCGCTGGCCGACGACCTGGGGATACGGGTCATCGCCGTGGCCGCCCCCGACTACGGCGCCGGCGAGCAGGTGGCGTCGCCGGAGGAGGCGCTGGAGCGGCTGGGCCCGGTCGGCGAGGGCGACGCCGTGCTGGTCAAGGGCAGCCGGGCGGCGGGGCTCGAGACCGTCGCCGGTACGCTCGCCGGTTCGTGAAGATTTACACGCGACGGGGCGACGACGGCACCACCGGGCTGCTCTTCGGCGGTCGCGTCCGCAAGGACAGCCCCGGCCCGCGCGCCGGTGGCGACGTCGACGAGGCCCAGGCCGCCCTCGGCGTGGCCCGGGCCCTGGCCGAGCCCGGCGGCGAGCTCGACCGGCTGCTCGTCGGGCTGCAGCGGGACCTGTACGTCCTCATGGCCGAGCTGGCCACCGCCCCCGAGAACCGGGCCCGCCTCGTACCCGGGCAGACCGCGGTCTCGGCCGAGATGGTGGCCGCCCTGGAGCCGACGATCGACGACGTCACCACGCGCTTCGACGCCCCAACGGAGTTCGTCCTGCCCGGTCAGACCCCGGTGGCCGCGGCCCTCGACGTGGCCAGGACCGTGGTCCGCCGGGCCGAGCGCAGCGCCCTGGCCGTGGCGCCGCCGGGCTCGGCCGCCGTCCCCTACCTGAACCGCCTGTCCGACCTGCTGTGGACCCTGGCCCGCTGGCAGGAGGGCCGGTCCGTGCCCGCCCGAGCCCCCGAACCCCCGGAGTAGCCCATGCCGATCTCCTTCACCCTGGTCGACGACGTTCCCGCCGGCGCCGTCGTCGTCGGCGCGCCCGTGTTCGCGGGCCGCCGCCTGCCGCCGGGCGCCGCCGCCGACCTCGACCTGTCGTTCCTGGCCGAGCGGGGCTTCGAGGGCCGTCCGGGCGAGGCGCTGGCGGTGCCCTCGGGGCGGGGGACGTGGATCGCCTTGGGCGTGGGCGAGCCCGAGAAGGTCACGGCCGAGATCCTGCGGCGGGCGGCCGCGGCCTTCGTGCGCAGCGCATGGCGGGACACGGCGGGGGCGCTGACGCTGCTGGCCGCGGCCCCGGCCGACCTGGACCCGGCCCTGGCCGCCCAAGCCGTGGCCGAGGGGGCATCGCTGGCCGCCTACAAGTTCAGCCGGTACAAGGCCGACCCCAAGCCCTGCCGCCTGGAGTCCATCGTCGTCCTGGGTACGGGCGACGGGGCCCGCCACGGCCTCGACCGGGGCGCCCGGGTGGCAGCCGCCGTCGCCCTGGCCCGTGACCTGGTCAACGAGCCGGCCAAGGCCATGACCCCCCGGCGGCTGGCCGACATTGCGGCCGAGATCGCCGAGGCCGAGGGCCTGACCCTGACCGTGCTCGACGAGGCGGCCATCGCCGCCGAGGGCCTGGGCGGGCTGGCCGGGGTGGCCGCCGGCTCCGACGAACCGCCCCGGCTGATCGAGCTCGTCTACGACCCGCCGTCGCCCGTCGGCACCGTCGCCCTGGTGGGCAAGGGGATCACCTTCGACTCCGGGGGGCTGTCGATCAAGACGGCCGAGGGGATGGAGACCATGAAGACCGACAAGTCGGGCGCCGCCGCCGTGCTCGGCGCCATGTCGGTCATCGCCGCCCTGGCCCCGCCGGTCAAGGTCATCGGCATCATCCCGGCCACCGAGAACATGCCCGGCGGGTCGGCCACCAAGCCGGGTGACGTCCTGACCATCCGCAACGGCAAGACCGTCGAGGTGTTGAACACCGACGCCGAGGGGCGCCTGGTCCTGGCCGACGGGCTGTCGCTGGCCGTCGAGGCCGGCGCCGACGCCATCATCGACGTGGCCACCCTGACCGGCGCGTGCATCGTCGCCCTGGGCCGCAAGGTCGCCGGCCTCATGGGGAACCACCAGGGCTGGCAGGACCAGGTCGCCGCCGCCGCCGCTCGGGCCGGCGAGGAGGTCTGGCCGCTCCCCCTCCCGGAGGACTACCGCAAGCAGATCGACTCCGAGGTGGCTGACATCAAGAACATCGGCGGCGGGCGGTACGGCGGGGCGCTGACGGCCGGGTTGTTCCTGCGCGAGTTCGTGGGGGACGTCCCCTGGGCCCACCTCGACATCGCCGGGCCGGCCCGCAGCGAGGACGACGAGGGCTACCTGCAGAAGGGGGGCACGGGCTTCGGCGTGCGCACCCTGGTGGAGGCGGTGACGTCGTTCCGCAAGCCCTGACGCAGGTGCAGGGGCGCGTAGCGGCCCCGACACAGACGGACACGGCGGACGTCCGCTGGCATCGGGGCCGACCGGGACACTATGCCCCCCAAGCGCGGCCGCGCAAGGGGACCCCCGGAGGCTAGCTATTTGGGGCTGCGGCCCGGACCTTGTCCCTGGGCCGTGCGCCGGCTGCCGCGGCGGCGAGCCATGTACGCGGCGGCCAGATCGGGCGGTGCGCACGCCAGCCAGCCGTCCACGATGGCCTCCCGCAGCGGCCGCTTGGTGACCCTGTCCAGCTGGATGAGCACGGCCGAGTACCCGTCGAAGTGGGGGATGGTGAAGAAGGCGTCGGGGTGGGCGGCGAGCACGGCTTCCTTGTCGCCGAGATCGGCCACCCGCACGGCCAGGATCGGGCCGCTGGGCGGCGCGGCATCACCGAAGCGGCGGATGTCCGCCTTGCTGAACGCCCGTTCCCATGCAAACGCTTTGCCGGCCACGGACCACGCCCGGTGGCCGTGGCGCTCACCTTGGGTGACCTCCGGCAGCTGCAGGGCCATCCGGGCCGCCTCGTCGAGCGTCACCATGGAGGAGCACCGTACCGCCGGCGGGCATACGGGCGGCGCGGCGGCGAGGGACCGCTACCTTCTCTGTCCGTGGCGCCTCCGCACCCGCCGCCGACCCCGCTGGAGCACTGCCCGACCGGCATCTCGGGGCTGGACGAGATCACGAGCGGTGGGCTCCCCCGGGGGCGGACGACCCTGGTCGCCGGTGGGCCCGGCTGCGGGAAGACGGTGCTGGCCACCGAGTTCCTGGTCCGGGGCATCCAGCTGGGCGAGCCGGGGGTGTTCATGGCCTTCGAGGAGACCGCGGAAGAGCTGACGACGAACGTGGCCTCCCTCGGCTGGGACCTGGCCGGTCTGGCCGCCGACGGCAAGCTGGTGATCGACCACGTCAAGGTCGAGCGCGAGCGCATCGACCAGACGGGCGACTACGACCTGGAGGCGCTGTTCATCCGGATCGGCCTGGCCATCGACGAGGTGGGGGCCCACCGGGTGGTCCTCGACACCCTCGAAGTCCTGTTCTCCGCCCTGGACGACACCGCCCGGCTGCGGGCCGAGCTGCGGCGGCTGTTCGCCTGGCTGAAGGCCAGGGGCGTCACCGCCATCGTCACCGCCGAGCGGGGCGAGGGGGCACTGACCCGGCACGGGCTGGAGGAGTACGTCGCCGACTGCGTGATCTCGCTCGACCACCGGGTGGCCGAGCAGCTGGCCGTCCGGCGCATCCAGGTCGTCAAGCTGCGGGGCTCGGCCCACGGCACCAACGAGTACCCCTTCGTGATCGACGGCTCGGGCCTGTCGGTCATCCCGGTGACCTCGTTCGACCTCGACCACGCGGCGTCGACCGAGGTGGTCTCGACCGGAGTCCCCGATCTCGACGCCATGCTCGGCGGCGGGGGCTGGTACAAGGGCAGCACCACCATGGTCTCGGGCGAGTCGGGGACGGGCAAGACGACATTCGCCGCCGCCTTCGCCGAGGCCGCCTGCCGCCGGGGCGAGCGGGCCCTCTACCTGGCGTTCGAGGAGTCGGCGTCCCAGCTGGTCCGCAACATGGCCTCGGTGGGCCTGCATCTGGACCGGGGCGTCGACGAGGGGCTCCTGCGCATCCACGCCAGCCGGCCCACCCAGCTCGGCCTCGAACGCCACCTCACGACCATCTACCAGGAGGTCGAGGCCCACCACCCCGACGTGGTGGTCGTCGACCCCATCACCGACTTCACCGCCATCGGGACCGTCGTCGACGTCAAGGCCCTCCTCATGCGCATCGTCGACTACCTCAAGAACCGCCAGATCACGACGGTGTTCACCAGCCTGCTGACCGACCGGAGCGGCGAGGACCCCAGCATCTCCTCCCTCATCGACAACTGGCTCCAGCTGCGCAACCTGGAGACCCACGCCAAGCGCGACCGCGGCCTGTTCATCCAGAAGGCGCGGGGCATGAGCCACTCGAACCAGATCCGCGAGTTCGTCCTGTGCGAGGACGGCATCCGGCTCCTCGACGTCGTTCCCGGCGCCGCCCCCGCGGCTGCGACAATGCAGGGGTGAGCGCGACGGAGCCCGACCGGGGGGCCGACTCCTGGGAGCTGCGGCTGTACGTGGCCGGCGAGACGCCGCGCTCGGTCGCCGCCCTGGCCAACCTGCGCCAGATTTGCGAGGACCACCTGGCGGGCAAGTACACGATCGAGGTGATCGACCTGCTGGAGCGACCGCAGCTGGCCCGGGGCGAGCAGATCGTGGCCATCCCCACGCTGGAGCGGCGGCTGCCGGAACCGGTCCGCAAGATCATCGGCGACCTGTCGAACACCGAACGGGTCCTCATCGGTCTGGACCTCCGCCCCGAGCGCTGAGCCCCAGGTGAGCGACCCCGCCGCCCTCGTCGCCGACCACCTGCTGGACGCGCTGCCGGTGGCGATCGTCCTCATCGATCCGGGCGGGCGGGTGAGCGGCTGGAACTCGGCCGCCGAGGTGCTCTACGGGCACCCCCGGGCCGATGTGCTCGGCCGGCCCGTACTGGAGGTGCTGTTCGAGGACGACGACGTGACGGCCGCCGCCGCGCTGATCGAGAGCGTCGCGCCGGGCGACTGCTGGGACGGCGACTTCCGGGTCCGCCGCCGCGACGGGGCCTTGCTGGTCAGCTCGTTCCGCCTCGCCGCCGTCGGCGGCGACGAGGGCGGGGGCGGGGCGGCGGCCCGGGCCTGGATCGCCACCGATGGGATGGACCAGGGCCTGGCCGAGCAGGAGCGGTCGGTGCTGCTCTCCGCCGAGCGGGCGGCCCGGGCCACGGCCGAGGAGGCCCTCGGCCTGGTCGAGGCCATCCTGACCTCCGCACCGGTCGGCATCGCCGTGTTCGACCTCCGGCTCACCTACGTGCGGGTCAACGACGCCTACGCCGCCCTGACCGGCCTGCCGGCCGAGGCGCACGCCGGCCGGCGGCTGGGCGACGTCGTCCCCCTCCAGGCCGGCGTGGCCGCCGACCTGCGGCGAGTCGTCACCACCGGGCGGACCATCCTCGGCCGTCCCCTGGAGGTGCTGACGGACTCGGATCCGGCGGGGGTGCGCTCGTTCACCGTCAGCTACTTCCCGGTGCGCAGCGCGGCGGGCGCCCTGGTCGGCGCCGGGTTGGCCCTGGTCGAGATCACCGATGCCAAGCGGGCCGAGGCCGAGCGGGCCGCCCTGCTCCGCCTGGCCGAGGCCGCCCACCAGCGGCTGTCCATCCTGGCCACGGCCAGCACCGTGCTGACCACCACCATGGAGCTGGACGAGCTGCTCACCCGCCTCACCCGGGTCCTCACCCCGGTGGCCGCCGACTGGTGCGTGATCGAGCTGCTGGGGCGCCACGGGGAGGTCGAGCACGTGGCCGTATCCAACCGGAGCCCGGCTGCTGCCGCCGCGCTGGCCGCCACCCTGCGCGCCGCGCCGATGACCCTGGACGGCGGCGGGCCCATCGCCGAGGTGCTGCGGTCCGGCCAGGCCCGGCTGGCCCATCCCGGGCTGATGACCGAGCTGCTGCACAACGCCGCGATCGACCGGGGCCAGCCCGATCTGGCCCGCCAGTTCACCCTCAACTCCAGCGTGATCGTGCCCATCGAGACCCGAGGGGAGATCCTCGGCGTCCTGATCCTCTCCACCGAGGGCGACCGGCGGCTGGACGACGACGACCTGGACCTGGCCGTGGAGATCGCCCACCGCGCCGCCCTGGCCGTGGGCAACGCCCGCACGTTCCAGCAGGAGCACCAGATCGCCGAAACCCTCCAGCGGGCGCTGCTGCCCGCCACCGTCCCCATCGTGTCGGGCCTGGACGTGGCCGTGCGCTACGTGGCGGCGACGGACGGCGCCTCCGTCGGCGGGGACTGGTACGACGTGCTGGCCTTCGACGACGGGACCACGGGCGTCGTGGTCGGCGACGTGATCGGCCACGACATCGCCGCCTCGACCACCATGGGCCAGCTCCGGACGGCCCTGCGCATCTACGCCTGGGAGGAGCACGGGGCCCCGGGGTCGGCCCTGGCCCGGGTCGACCGCCTGGTCGACGGGCTCGGGCTCGGCTACGCCACCTGCATCCTGGGCGTGCTCGACCTGGGCGCGTCGTCATTCCGGTGGAGCAACGCCGGCCATCCGCCGCCGCTGCTCCTACGGGGCGGCCGGGCGTCGTTCTTGGGCGAGGGAAACGGCGTGATGCTGGGCGCGACCGGCGGCCGGCGGGTGGTGGAGGCGGCCGCCGCCCTGGAGGAGGGCGACGTGCTGGTCCTGTACACCGACGGGCTCGTCGAGCGGCGGGGCGAGTCGTTGCAGGAGGGTTTCGACCGCTTGGCCGCCGCGGCCGAGGACGCGGCGACCGAGGATGCCGAGGTGCTGTGCGAGTCCCTGCTTGAGGCCCTGGTGCCGGCCAGCGCCGGCCGCGGCGACGATGTGGCCATCCTCGTGGCCCGTATACGGCCGACCGTCGGGCGACCCGGCGTGCACCGGCTGCCGTTCGAGCCCAAGCCGGAGAGCGCGGGCCTGACCCGCGGGTTCACCGCCGGGGTGCTGCAGGGCGCGGGCTGGGCCCAGCAGGTCGACACCGCCGTCCTCCTGGTCAGCGAGCTCGTGACCAACGCCATCCGCCACGCCCGCGGCCCCTGCGCCCTGGTCGTGTCCTTCGCCGAAGACTCGGTCGAGCTCAGCGTCGAGGACGGCGACCCCCGGCTGCCGGTCGCCCGGGGGGCCACCGGCTACGAGGAGGACGGTCGCGGCCTGCTCCTGCTGGACGCCCTGGCCGAGTCCTGGGGGGCGCGCCCGCTCCCCGCGGGCGGCAAGGCCATCTGGTTCGTCCTGCGGCGTTAGCCCCGCAGTCCGGCGGCCGGGCGGACGGCCACCTGCTCGGCCACCCGCGGCACGGGGTGGTCCTCGGCGACGGCGTGCGTCTCCACGTCGATCCCGCCCTCCAACCGCCCGCCGGCCAGCTTCACCGCCCGCTCCAGGAAGGACGTCCACATGTGCAGCTGGACCTCCTTGGCCATGCGCAGGCCCTGGTACATCAGCCGGGACAGCCGGTCGCCGCTGCGGGCCCACGACTCGATGGTGAAGAGGATGTCGCCGTCACCCGCGGGCTCGGCCCGGAACTCGATCTGGCCCGCCTCCAGGTGGCCGACGAGGGTGGCCAGGCGGAAGGAGGTCGGGGCCACCTCCACCACCCGCACCGGCCCGTCCCAGGGGCCGGGCATGCGGACGACGTACTCGTCGGCGGCCGCCATGTGGCCCGCGTCGCCCCGGACCTTGCGGAAGCGGGCGAACTCGGTGGGCGCCACCGTGTTGGGATCGGCGAGGATGCGTTCGAAGAGCTCCTCGGCCGCCAGCTCCGGGTGGACGATCCTGACCTGGTAGCGGCGGTGGAAGAGGGCGCCCACGCCGTCGTCGGCCAACTGCAGCTCGTCCCGGGCCAGGGTGGGTGGCAGCGACGGGGGACCGTCCTCCTCCGGCGAGCCGGCGAGCTCCCGGCGGTGCAGGGGCGTGATCCGCCACATGTAGTGCCAGCCGGTGAGCCCGATGCCGAGGGGCCACAGGGCGGCCGTGCCCAGGCGGTACCACGGGCTCAGCCGGCGTGGCATCGAGGGGTCCGTGGGTAGCGTGAGCGCATGCTGACGTCGTTCCTGCGCCGCACCGGCCTGCGGGGCTGGCACTG